>Ga0228700_1000303_pt1 | contig 46663 bp, 49 predicted proteins | sample McNCre317_Aug_MG_FD_178019 | JGI IMG/M metagenome (GOLD analysis project Ga0228700, IMG submission 178019) | Freshwater microbial communities from McNutts Creek, Athens, Georgia, United States - 3-17_Aug_MG | ecosystem: Environmental > Aquatic > Freshwater > Creek | place: USA: Georgia...
ACTGGTCAATAAGTTCTTTGGGGATGGTGGGCAGCACCTGTGCTGCCTTGGGTTTGCGTGTCTTGCTCGGCATTCATGTTCCTTGGTGACATGTTATGCCTCACACACAAAATTACTGACAGGCTCCTGTTTTTGCTCTTGAGCCTGTATTTGCTCTACCTGCTCTTTGAGCTTGACCGACTTTACCGAAGTAAAAGCATTTCGCTGTTGAAAATTTCGCTCTTTCTTTACAGTGCGATCTATGTGAACCGCATCTACCATTACCTGATCGACGGGTCTGCCAACAACTTGAATGTATTCAGCCTGACTTGGGTCAGCAACCTGGTCGTGGTGGGCTCCATCTTGGCCATCATCTTGCTTTGCATTGGCTACTGGGGCTTCACCCTCGAAAAATCAGGCTTGGAAACACAGCATGCAGAGTCTCAAACTGAAAGCATGCGACAACTGATCAAAGAACGAGACCAATTGCTGATGCTCAATGCCCGGGTCTCAGCCATCAGCAGTTTGTCGTCTTTTTCGGCCATGTTGGTGCATGACATCAGCCAGCCCTTGCAAGCCCTGGAATTCGGTTTGTACGAATTGCAAAGTCAAGCGACACCTGATCAAACGGCAGATCATTTGCGGCACAACATCCATGAATTGCAGCAGCTGTCTACCAAAGCCGGTGAAATGGTCAGCCACCTGCGCCAATTGATGGGACGCGGTCAGGACCATGTCTCAGCCATCGATCCCCACATGGCTTTGCAGCCCATCTTGCCCATCCTCCAGGGAGAAGCGCTGCAGCGAGGCATCGCACTGACCTACAAGTCCCAGTTGAACACCCCTACCCGGATCATGTCCAATGTGGTCATGTTGCAACGCATTGTGTTCAATGCGGTGGGCAATGCACTCGATGCCCTCCAAGATCAACCCAAAACGCAGGCCTGCATACAGATTCAGTTGTACACGCAAGTCAAAGCTCATGAGACATGGACCGTGCTGGAAATCGCAGACAACGGCCCCGGATTCAGTGAGGATGTGCTGTCCCAGCTCAGTGCCCCGATCCAGAGCACGAAACCCCATGGCATGGGTCTGGGCCTGATGCTGACGCAGAGCATGGTCCGCATGTGGGGTGGTCACATCCAAATTGACAACCACCCTGCTGGCCAAATACCTGGCGGCTTGTTGCAAATTTGGCTGCGCACTGCAGCAGATGAAAAATCGATTTAAAATTTGAATTTGTGATTTTTATCAATTCATAACCATGGCAGCACAGCCCATCATTGATGTCGTGGACGACAACCCTGACATTCGCAGAATGCTGAGTTTGGTGCTGAACACCCATGGATTCACAGTGCATGCCCACGAAAGCGCCGAAGCCTTTCTGGCTGAAGAGCGAACAGCTGAACCCCGATTGCTCATTCTCGACGTGCGCATGCCGGGCATGACCGGCTTGGAACTGCACAGCCGCTTGCTTGGCCAAGGCGAGAAATACCCTGTCATTTTCATGAGCGGTGAATGCCAACCCCATGAAACCACGGCAGTTCAAGCATCAGCCCCCATTGCGTTCCTGTGGAAACCGTTCAACACCCAACAATTGCTCCAAGCCATTCAAGAAGGCATGAAGCATCTGTCTGCTGCATCAGCCTGAAGTTCTTTGTGCCACTCACCATGACAAAAGGCCCTCGAAGGGCCTTTTGTCATGGTGCAGACCAGCTGCTGCTCAAAGCGTGCCGTAGCTGTGCAAACCGCTCAGGAACATGTTCACCCCCAGGAAAGCGAAGGTGGTGACCGCCAGACCCGCCAATGCCCACCAAGCCGCCACCGTACCGCGCAAGCCTTTCATGAGGCGCATGTGCAGCCAAGCGGCGTAGTTCAGCCAAACGATCAGGGCCCAGGTCTCTTTGGGGTCCCAGCTCCAATAGCCGCCCCAGGCTTCAGCCGCCCACAAGGCCCCCAGAACGGTGGCGATGGTGAAAAACGCAAAACCCACGGCAATGGCCTTGTACATCACATCGTCCAGCACATCGAGTGCGGGCAATTTTTCGGCAATGCGTCGACGCCCCCACAAAATGCCCGCCGTGATGAACACCGACACGGCGGCATAACCGAGCCAATAACTGCCACCGGCCTCGGACACAACGCGCACACGGAAAGCGATGGGCACAAAGCACAAGGCCACGCCCAGCAACCAAATCGGGGTCAGCTTGTGCCAGCGGGTTTCGCTGGCTTGTTGTTTGATCAGGTAAGCAAACGCCACCATGGCCGCCAAGGCAAACGTGCCATAACCAATGAAGTTGGCTGGCACATGCAGCTTCATCCACCAGCTTTTGAGGGCAGGCACCAGGGGCTGGATGGCATGCGCCTCACGCACCAGGGTGTACCAAAGCAAAAAGCCCACCGCCGCACTGACCACCAGCATGACAAACGCACCCAGGGCGCGGGTTTGGTAATGGTCTTCGTAGTACAGATAAAAGCCGGTCGTCATCCAGCAGAACATGACAAAGACTTCGTACAGATTGCTCACCGGGATGTGGCCAATGTCGGGACCCAGCAAATAGCTTTCATACCAGCGCACCATGGTGCCGATCAAGGCCAGCGCCACGCCCACCCAGGCCATGCGTGAACCCAGAGCTTCGAGCGTCTGCCCCTGGCCCTTGACGAACATGCCCGCCCAATAAAACACAGTGCTGATGAAAAACACCATGCTCATCCACAGGATGGCCGACTGGCTGGACAAGAAATACTTGAGCCAGAACACCTGCTCGGCGCGGGCCAGATCAGCTTGGTAGGAATAAATGGCCAAGAGGGAAAAGACCGCCACCGCCAGCATCAGTGTGCGCGTGGATCGCCAGAACCAGGCCAAAGCCACTGCGGCTGGCACGCTGGCCACCAGGATGCCCTGTTCATACACGTCCATGGCCTGGCTGTAACGTGCAAACGCCCATGCCATGCCCAACACAGCCAATAGGGCAAAGCCCCAATCAGCCAAGCTGCGACGGGAAAAATAACCCGGATTCAAAGTCACACTGGAAGTCATTTGGTGTTCTCGGGACGGCCCAGCAAACGGGCGGCCAATTGGTCAAATTCACGGTCAAGGTCCAAAGTCTGGCGGTTGGCCGACAAGGCCATTTGGGCTCGCGCCCCATCGCCCTGCGGCGACAACCAGACCCACAAGCGGCGCTCACGCACGTAGAGCATCGCAAAAACGCCCAGGATCAGGAAAAAGCAGCCCAGATAGACCACGTTTTTCCCGGGGGCTCTGGCCACCTGGAAGACGCTGGCCTGCACCTGCTTGAAGTCCTTGAGCATGAAAGTCATCGGAGCCGGGTAAAACGGCGCATCGCTCAGCGCCAGCACCGATTGGGCCATGAAGCCCTGCAGCTTGTCGGCTGGCAGTGGTTTGGCCCTGGCCTGTTCACGGGCCACCCTGTCAAGCTCCAACAAAGCGCCGTTCAAGATGCGCACAAACATCTCGCCCGCACGGGGACGCTCTGCCTCGGGCACATTCGTTTCCAGAAAATCCGACAAAGCCTGCAAACCCGCCACCTGCTGGCCTTTGACTTTTTCAAGGCCCGCAAACAAGCCCAAGGCGCGTGCGGCCGAATCGGCCAACTGTCGGCTCAAGTCAGGCCGCTGAGGGTCCACCGCTTGACGGGCATAACGCTGCACAGCGCGCTCACGCAAGGCCGCATCGGCCAGCGCCGCACGCAGGCGGATGAAACCGGTCAGTTCGCCATTCTCATCGGCAGGCGGCCGCAAATAGCGGTAAGGCTCGCCGGGGTTCTCGCGCATGCCCAGCAAGAAGACGGGGACACCATCGCCCGTGTCCACAGGCACCATGTAGTTGTTGTATTCACGGGCTTGGCCGGCGGCATCGCGCAGCTTGTAGCTCACGCTGGGGCCCACGTTGCGCAGTTCTTTGGTTTCGGTGGTTTTGTGTCCGGCCCCCATGCGCTGGTCGATCGCGCTGCGCAGATCCACTTTGCGCACATCCACGCCTTGCGCTGTGCCACCGGCCATGTTCTCGACGTTGATCACGCGCAAGCCGGTGAACTCCAGGCGAAGCTTGTCTTTGCCATTGCTCAATTCGGTGCTGCTGCCAATGACGCCTTCCACCTCAAAGGGCACCGTGGCCGCCGACATGGGCACCGCCTGCAATTTCACGGTCGAGCCGCCGTCGTCAAAGCTGGACTGGTAAATCTCGATGCCTTTGTAGCTGGCGGGATGGTTGACCTCTACCCGAGCGTCGTGCTTGGCCCCGGTGGCTTTGTCGTGGATCACGATGTCACTGGCAAACAGCTTGGGCATGCCCGTGGAGTAGTACTCCACGATGAACTTTTTGAGTTCCACCGAGAAAGGCAGCTCTTGCAGCAAGATGCCATCGGACTGGCTGAGGATGGCCGTGCTCGATGCCGTGTCCTCGGCCACCATCAGGTTGCCACGGAAGGCCGGGTTGCGCTCGGACAACCGGTGTTGGGCAGGCACATCCGCGATCAGGCCACCGCCGTTGTAGATGGCTTTGCCGCCAAACCACATTTGAGCGCGCACCATCAAGTCGCCGTCGAGCAAGCCTCCCACGCACACCAGCACGATGGCCGAGTGGGCAGCGATATAACCCAGTTTGTTGGCGGCGCCGGCTTTGGCGGCAATCATCCAGCCCTGGCCCTGTGCGCTGTCACGCGATTGCAATTTCACCTTCCAGCCGCCAGTGGCCAGCAATTGCCCCAAGCGATGGGCAGCGGTCTCGGGCGTCTCGGCCAGTGTGCCTTCGGCTTTGTGATGAAAAGCCTTGAGGCTTTGCTCGCGGATGTTTTCCTTGTAGGACTTCAGATCCGCCAAAATTTTGGGGGTGTTGCGGGCAATGCACAGGCTGGTGCTGAGCACCAGGAAAGCCAGAATCAGCAAGAACCACCAGGCGCTGTACACCGAGTGCAGCTTCAAGCTGGCAAACACCTCGGCCCAAAAAGGCCCAAATTGGTTGACGTAATTGCTGGCCGGTTCGTTTTGCTTGAGCACCGTGCCAATGACAGAGGCAATGCAGATGATGGTCAGCAGCGAAATGGCAAAGCGCATCGAGGCGAGCAATTCCAGCACGGGCTGCCAGCGGGAGGAGCCGTTTTCAGATGCAGTGCTGGAAGCTTCAGTCGTCATGGTGCAAAGTGGGCCGTGCGGTGAGCATGGCCAATGAATCAACAAGGCTGGCCACAAGCCAGAACGACCAAGGCCGGAAAACCGGCCTTGACTGTTCGAGTTCACCGCCGGTTGCCCGATTGTGACTCAGCAAAATGATGGCGCTGAAAACCACACCACCCCAGGGGCCAGCCCCAAGGAGAGGGATTCATGCGTTCAACGCAGACCGGCCATGTAGTCGGACACGGCCTTGATTTCGCGGTCGTTCATCTTGGCGGCCACTTGGGTCATCTGGACGCTGTTTTTGCGAACGCCGTCACGGAACTGAACGAGCTGGGCTGCGGTGTAGTCAGCATGCTGACCCGACACGCGGGGGTATTGGGCAGGCATGCCAGCACCGTTGGGCGAGTGGCAGCTGGCGCAAGCGGCGATCTGGCGGTCTGGAATGCCACCACGGTAAATGCGCTCACCCAAGGCCACGGTATCTTTGTCTTTGGCAAAGCCGGGCTTGGCTTGCTTGGAAGCGAGCCAATAGGCGATGTTGCGCATGTCGTCATCGCTCAGGCCTGCAGCCATGCCGCTCATGACGGCGTTGGCACGCTTGCCCGATTTGAATTCGCTCAATTGCTTGATCAGGTATTCGGGGTGCTGCTGGGACAGCTTGGGGTTGACCGGTGTGGTCGAGTTGCCGTCGGCGGCGTGGCAAGCAGCGCACATCGCAAAAGCGGCTTCGCCTTTGGCCAGATCAGGCTTGGCGGCTGCAGGGGCAGCAGCGGGATTGGCCAAAGCAGAACCTGCCACCAAAGCGGACAGGGTTGCGGACATCAGGAAAGAGACAATTGACTTCATGGGGCGTCGTCCAAAGGTTGGAAGAATGGGCGCAAAACCCAAGGATTCTACAATGAGGTCTGCGTCAGTTTCCTGACGACACAAGGTTCCCCCATTTATGAGCTCCAGCCCCCGCGTTTCCACCCCCAAGCCCACAACCGCGCCAGCCACTCCGGCCGCCGTGACCCCCATGGGCTGGATGCACACCGCACGTTTTTTGACCACGGCCGCGCAACTGCACCATTTGCCCGCGCTGGACACCCCTGAAATTGCCTTCGTGGGCCGGTCCAACGCCGGCAAATCCACCTGCATCAACACGCTGACCCAGCAAAAACAGCTGGCTTTTGCCTCCAAAAAGCCCGGTCGCACCCAGCACATCAACTTGTTTGCCCTGGGCAAGCAAGGCATCACCGACGCCGTGCTGGCCGACCTGCCCGGCTATGGCTACGCCGCCGTGGCCAAGATGGACAAGCTACGCTGGCAGCAAGTGATGGCCAATTACCTGGTCAGCCGCGAGAACCTGATGGGCATCGTGATGATGTGCGACCCACGCCACGGCCTGACCGAGCTGGACGACATCCTGCTCGAAGTGATCCGCCCCCGGGTGGAGCAAGGCCTGAAATTCCTGATCATCCTGACCAAAGCCGACAAACTGACCCGCGCCGAGCAGGCCAAGGCTTTGTCGATTGCGCGACTGCAAGCGGGCGGCGGAGAGGTCAGACTGTTCTCGGCCCTGAAAAAACAGGGCGTGGACGATGTGGCCCAACTGTTGTGGGACTGGACGCACCCCAAAGACGGTGTCCCGGCCCCCGCACCCGCCGAGCCCCCAGAAGACGAACCCGAGGCGCTGGACGAGTGATCAAGCCCTGATCACGGCGGATCGCCTCACCGCATGGAGCGATCCTTTGACACCCCCCATTGAGACCTGGCAGCAAGCGCTGCCCCACGGCATCACGCTCAGCTGCCGCGCCTGTGGCGACAGGGGCCGCCCAGTGCTGATGTTTTTGCACGGTTTCCCCGAAGCCGCCTTCGTCTGGGACGAGCTGCTGACGCACTTTGCCCGCCCGGAAAACGGCGGCTACCGCTGCGTGGCCCCCAACCTGCGCGGCTACGAGCTGTCCAGCGCCCCCACCGACGTGAAGGACTACCGCGCCAAGTTTTTGGTGCAAGACATCGTGGCCCTGATCGATACCGAATGTGGCGAGCAGCCACTGGCCGCGCTGGTGGCCCACGACTGGGGTGGCGCAGTGGCTTGGAACGTGGCCAACCAGCACCCCGGGCGCATGCGCCAATTGGTGATCATCAATTCACCGCATCCCGCGCCCTTCCTCAAGGCCATGCAAAGCGACCCGGCCCAGCAAGCGGCCAGCGCTTACATGAGTTTCTTGGTCCAACCCCATGCTGCAGCGCAGCTTGCGGCCGATGGTTTTGCGCAGTTGCTGGGGTTTTTACGGGGCGACGACGAGCAGCTCAGTGGCAAGCACAGCCTGGCGGCCACAGCCGCGCCCTGGCTCACACCCAAAGTGGAAGAAAAGTACCGCTTTGTCTGGTCGCAGGGCCTTGAGGGCGGCTTGAATTACTACCGTGCATCGCCCCTGCGGCCCGTCACTGCCACGGAGGACTTCATCTCGGCCATGGTGCTGCCGCCCGAGATCTTGCGCATCGATGTGCCCACGCTGGTGCTGTGGGCGCAAGACGACATCGCCTTGCGGCCTTGCCTGACCGAGGGCCTGGAGCAGCACGTGCCCGACCTGACCCTGGTGCCCATTGAAAACGCCACGCACTGGGTGGTGCACGAACAACCCGACAGGGTGATCGCTGAAATCAGCCGCTTTTTGCAGCGCCCCGTTCAGTAAACGCCCGGCTCACCCGGGGGACGGGTCTTGAACCGCTTGTGCACCCAATAGTATTGGGCGGGCTCGGTCATGATGTACTGCGCCAGCTGCGCGTTCATGCGCAAGGTATCGGCCTGCACATCGTCACTGGGAAAGTCCGCCCAAGGCTGGCCCACCTCGATGTCATAGCCCTGCGCGGTCAAGCGAGTGACCACCGGGACCACCTGCGCGCCCACCAATTTGGCCATGCGCGACAAGGACGGCACGGTGGCCGCGTTCACACCCATGAAGGGCACAAAAATCGAGTCTTCCGGGCCCAAATCCATATCGGGAGACAAATGAAGTCGCTCGCCCCGCTTGAGACCCACGATGATTTTTCGGATGCCATCGTGGCGAAAATAGGGCTTGACCCCGCCCCAGCGCTCACGGCCCTGACGCACCCAAGCTTCCAGCTCCGGGTTGGTTTGCGTCACATAAATGAAGGCCACGGGCTGTTTGGCATTCATGGCCACGGCTGTGCCGCCTGCATCGAGCCCCACAAAGTGCGGCGCAAACAAGACCATGGGCTTTTGCGCATCCAGGGCCTCTGGCACACCACACCATCGCAAGCGCGAGCGCACCACCGCTTCTGGGGCATGCCACAGCCAGGCACGGTCCAACAATGTTTGACCTACCAAACGGAAGTGCTCACGAGCGAGGGTCAAACGTTCGGTCTCGTTCAACTCGGGCATGCACAGCCTCAAATTGGTCAGCACAATGTGGCGGCGCGAACGTGCAAAACACCAAAGCAGCCAGCCCAAACCGGCCCCCACCGCACGCACCCGAGACAAAGGCCAGTGGGCCATCCCGCGCATGCAGGCAATCAAAAATGAAATCATGCGTCTTGTCGAGGTGATTTGTAGCGGGCATAACCCCACAGGTATTGCGCAGGACAGCTCAAGATCACGCGCTCCATGGCCTGGTTGATCTGCACCACCGCCACCCCCAGATCAGTCGACAGATCATGGCCCAAGGTCTGGGTGTGCAGACGAAACCCACGCCCCCAGCTCAGGCGTTCACCCCAAATCAAGACCACGCGGGCCCCGGTTTGGGCCGCCAGACGGGCGGCCAAGGTCATGGTGTAGGCGGGTTTGCCAAAAAACGGGGCCCATTGGCCCATGCCTTCAGGGGGCACTTGATCGGGCAAGAGGCCCACCGCGTGCCCTGAGCGCAGCGCCTTGATCATCTGGCGCACGCCAGCCAGGGTGGTCGGCACCGCCTCCAGTCCTGGGCGGCTGCGGGCTTGCTCCATCACCTCGCCCAAACCCGCATGGCGGGACGGACGGTACAGCACCGTCAAGGGGCCGTGTGCAGCGCCAAAGCGCGAGGCCAGCGCTTGGGCCGTCACTTCAAAGCAGCCCATGTGGGGCGTCAAAAACAACACGCCCTGCCCCGCCGCATAGGCGTCGGCTGCCGCTTGATCAGACGCCCACTGGACGGGGACGGGTCGCCCCAGCCACAAGCGGGGCAACTCCGAGGACATACAGCCCGTCTGCCCGATGGCCCCCAACACATCCCACAAGCTCAAACCCGCTTGACGGGCGTTGTCGACAAAGCGCCGACGGTAGGTGGGCGACAACACCCAAACCAGCCAACCGCCCAGCCAACCCAAAGCGTGCAAGGCCCACAAGGGCCAGACCGACAAGAAACGGAACCATTTCAACATGGGGGGCATTTTGCCTTGAACTGGCCAAGTCCCCCTGATCCCGGAGCCAAGCCCCGCAGACCAGCGACAGAACCTACCTGTTTTCCAGCAAGTGCGTACCGGTTCCACGCCTGCACACGAGCGAATTCGGTTCATATGATCAAAACGAGCAAATTTTTCAAACCCGGCATTGGCCCAGTCGCCTACAGGATCACCGATGAAAAACGACAACATCACCCCAACGTATTTCAGCACCAGCCAGGCGGCCAAAATTCTGGGTCTGTCGGTGGGCACCGTACAACGCATGGTCGAGACGGGCGTTTTCAAGGCCTTTGTGACCCAAGGCGGACACCGCCGGATCCTGTCGTCCTCGCTCAGCCAGTTTTGCCAAGCCCAAGGTTTTGCCAGCCCACAGCTTGAAAAAGGCGCGCCCATGATCTGCATCCTGCATGCCAGCGACCAGATGACCGGCACATTGGCGCAATTGAGCCAATGGGACGATGTGAAGGTGATCACCCAGCCGCTGGACCTGATGGGACTCAAGCGGTCCATCAGCGCCTTGTTCATCGATGCCCGCATCGCCTGGGTACACGGCTCTCCCATGCACCTGGAAGACACCACCGCGCGTGACGCGCACATCGTGATCTACAACAGCGAGCAGCTGCCGCCCGCCAGTGCCTTGCATGCAGCCAACCATGTCTCCCTGTTCAATGGGGACATCAGCACCGATTTGGTTTTCGGCTACTTGCTCGGCAGCAGCCGTGAGCACCCCCACCCATTGCCCTGCCCCGATGAATCGCTCGGCTTGCCCACTCACGAGCAGGTGACGACAGGGTGCGATACCGCGGCACCCTCCCTTTCTGGAAAACCTCATCACGATGCCGGAAAACAAGGCACCTCTTGAAACCCTCGCAAATGGCCTTATCATTAGCACTCGATGGAGTTGAGTGCTAACAACACCCTTCTCCACAGCCTTCAACAGCACCTTCTTGGTGCTTTCGTTTTAAAACCCTTGTTTCAAATCCAGGAGATTCCATGAAACTGCGTCCTTTGGGCGATCGCGTGATCGTCAAACGTATCGAAAGCGAAACCAAAACAGCTTCGGGCATCGTGATCCCCGATTCCGCTGCTGAAAAGCCCGATCAAGGTGAAGTCTTGGCCGTCGGCCCCGGCAAGACCAACGACAAAGGCGAGACCAAGGCCCTGAGCGTGAAAGTCGGCGACCGCGTGTTGTTCGGCAAGTACAGCGGCCAGACCGTCAAGGTCAATGGCGACGAGCTGTTGGTCATGAAAGAAGAAGACCTGTTCGCCGTTGTCGAATAAGTCCACCTTTTCCAACTTTTAAATACATTCAGGAGCTACTCACATGGCAGCAAAAGACGTAATTTTCGGCGGCGAAGCCCGCGCACGCATGGTTGAAGGCGTGAACATTTTGGCCAACGCGGTCAAAGTGACCCTGGGCCCTAAAGGCCGCAACGTGGTTCTGGAGCGCTCGTTCGGCGCCCCCACCGTGACCAAGGACGGTGTGTCCGTGGCCAAGGAAATCGAACTCAAAGACAAGCTGCAAAACATGGGCGCACAGATGGTCAAGGAAGTCGCTTCCAAGACTTCTGACAACGCTGGTGACGGCACAACAACCGCGACCGTGTTGGCTCAAGCCATCGTGCGCGAAGGCATGAAGTACGTGGCCGCTGGCATGAACCCCATGGACCTCAAGCGCGGCATCGACAAGGCTGTTGCAGCCCTGATCGAAGAGCTGAAGAAGGCCACCAAAGCCACCACCACCAGCAAAGAAATCGCCCAAGTCGGCTCGATCTCTGCCAACTCTGACACCAGCATCGGCGAAATCATCGCCAACGCCATGGACAAAGTGGGCAAAGAAGGCGTGATCACTGTGGAAGACGGCAAGTCTTTGAACAACGAACTCGACGTTGTGGAAGGCATGCAATTCGACCGCGGCTACCTGTCGCCTTACTTCATCAACAACCCCGAAAAGCAAGCTGCTTTGCTGGACAACCCCTTCGTGTTGTTGTTCGACAAGAAAATCAGCAACATCCGCGATCTGCTGCCCACACTGGAAGCCGTTGCAAAAGCTGGCCGTCCTCTGTTGATCATTGCCGAAGAAGTCGATGGCGAAGCCCTGGCCACTTTGGTGGTCAACACCATCCGTGGCATCTTGAAGGTTGTGGCTGTCAAGGCTCCTGGCTTCGGTGACCGTCGCAAAGCCATGTTGGAAGACATCGCCATCTTGACCGGCGGCAAAGTGATCGCCGAAGAAGTTGGCTTGACCCTCGAAAAAGTGACTTTGGCTGACCTCGGCCAAGCCAAGCGCATCGAAGTGGGCAAGGAAAACACCATCATCATCGACGGCGCTGGTGCAGCTGGCGACATCGAAGCCCGCGTCAAACAAATCCGCGTGCAGATCGAAGAAGCCACGTCCGACTACGACCGCGAGAAGCTGCAAGAGCGCGTGGCCAAGTTGGCCGGCGGTGTGGCCGTGATCAAGGTCGGCGCTGCCACCGAAGTCGAAATGAAAGAGAAAAAAGCCCGCGTGGAAGACGCCCTGCACGCCACTCGCGCTGCTGTGGAAGAAGGCATTGTGGCTGGCGGCGGCGTGGCTTTGCTGCGTGCACGTCAAACTGCTGGCGTCATCAAAGGCGACAACGCTGACCAAGACGCCGGCATCAAGCTGGTGCTCAAAGCCATCGAAGCGCCTTTGCGCGAGATCGTGTACAACGCCGGTGGTGAGCCATCGGTGGTGGTCAACGCTGTGCTGGGTGGCCAAGGCAACTACGGCTTCAACGCCGCCAACGACACCTACGGCGACATGATCGAAATGGGTATCCTGGACCCCACCAAAGTGACCCGCACTGCTTTGCAAAACGCAGCGTCTGTGGCCTCTTTGATGTTGACCACCGAGTGCATGGTTTCCGAAGCGCCAAAAGAGGAATCTGCTGGCGGCGGCATGCCTGACATGGGCGGCATGGGTGGTATGGGCGGCATGGGCATGTAATTGCCCCGCTGCTGTGCTGGAGGGCCTTGGCCCTCTTGCCCACACGCCAAGCCCCGCGAGCGATCGCGGGGCTTTTTTATTTGTCCGTACACTTCTTGCATCAGGAGATGCCATGACCACCACTTTCCAAAAACACCATGCCACGATGCTGCTCAAGTATTCGGGCATCAGCTTCATTTCAGGCGCAGTGAACCACGGCTTTTTCAGCGGTGAACGTTCGCTGTGGACGGCTGGTCTGGGGGTGATGCTGTTTGTCTTTGCGGCCTGGGTGGAACACCGTCAAAGCGATCGCAGCGCGAACGCACAGGGCCTGATGCAAGCGCTGGTCTGGGGCACTCTGTTGTCGATCGGTCTGGGATTTTTCACGGGTGGCCTGCAACACTTTCCCGATTCGCCCGCCCGCAGCGCCTGGGTGGTGCCGCTGGGCTTTGTGCTGTCGGTGCTGGCCCTGGCCTTGAGCGCCCCGCAACTTTGGCAGCGTGCGGCCATGGCGTATGCCTTGGTCGGTGCCGTGCTGGTGGCCGTGGGCAGCTGGGGGGCTTACCAGTGGTTGCTGGGCCATCCGCAATGGGCGGCCACCGGCCACAGCCATGGCGAAGAAGCCGCGCACCCCGCAGGCCCCGTGGCCCAGGTGGTCAGCCGCAGCATCGCGGTGCAGATGGACGATCAAATGCGCTTCACGCCCGCGACCCTGGAAGTGCAAGCGGGTGAAACCATTCGTTTTGTGGTGCACAACGCTGGCCAAACTGCCCATGAAATGGTGCTGGGCGAGCCGCAAGAGATTGCCGCCCACGCACAAGCCATGAAAGCAGCCGAAAGTTCAGGCCAGGACGGTCACCACAGCCACGGCACGGGCATGGCCATCACGGTGGGGGCCGGTCAAACGGGCGAACTGGTGGTGAGCTTCCCAAGCGCCATGACGCTGCAAATGGCTTGCCTGATCCCCGGCCACTACGAAGCGGGCATGCGCGGCACGCTGAAGGTGCTGCCCGCCGGCACCGCCACACTGCAGACGCCTTCAGCACCACCGGCCAAGGCACACGACCACAGCAACCACCAACACTGAGCCCGCAAGCCTGCGGGCCTGGCCTCATGCTTCGACGATGTCGAAGCTGGTGGTGATTTCGGCCGTCTTGCCCAGCATGATGCTGGCCGAGCAGTATTTGTCGTGGCTCATGGCAATGGCACGCTCCACCGCACTGGCGGGCACGCCTTTACCGGTGACGGTGAAGTGCATGTTGATCTTGGTGAAGACCTTGGGGTCCACCTCGGCGCGTTCGCTGGTGAGCTTGACGCTGCAGCCGCGCACATCATGGCGACCGCGCTTCAAGATCAGCACCACGTCGTAAGCAGTGCAACCGCCGGTGCCGGCCAGCAGGGTTTCCATTGGGCGAGGGGCCAAGTTTTGGCCCCCATTCTCAGGCTTGACCGCATCAGGTGCGCCGTCCATGGCGATGACGTGGCCAGAGCCGGTTTCGGCCAAAAATCCCATGCCGGATCGGGTCCCGGCCGCGCCGGTCCAGGTGACTGTGCATTCCATTGTGTTGTCCTTGTTGGCTTGCGCTGGCCAGGGCATGACCGATGCGCTTGGGGCCCGATCGTAAACGGATTTAACGGCCCAGCTTTACATGTTTTTGCAATTTGAGACGCTCAACTTGCTGCAATGCAACAAAAACGCCGGTACAATTTCGAACATGCGTGCTTTTTTGCATGCACCTTTTGTCTCCTCCACCCTCCGAAAAGGTGGATTTGCCCCGGACCGCAAGGCTCGGGGCATTTTTTTTGGCCCGTTATCATCAGGGGCAAACCACATTGAAAGTGGCCGCCACGCGCTGCCGACTGCCCGCCATGTCCAAACACCTCAAGCCCGCCGACTACCTCAAGAAAATCCTGAACGCCAAGGTCTATGACGTGGCCACCGAGTCGGCGCTGGAAACCGCCAAAAACCTGTCGCGTCGCCTTCACAACAAAGTGCTGCTCAAGCGCGAAGACCAGCAGCCGGTGTTCAGCTTCAAGCTGCGCGGGGCGTACAACAAAATGGCGCACCTGACGCCCGAGCAACTCAAAAAGGGCGTCATCTGCGCTTCGGCCGGCAACCATGCCCAAGGCGTGGCGCTCAGCGCCAGCAAGCTGGGCACTCGCGCCGTGATCGTGATGCCCACCACCACGCCACAGGTCAAGATCGACGCGGTCAAAGGCCTGGGGGGCGAAGTGGTGCTGTTTGGCGAGAGCTATTCCGACGCCTACAACCATTCGGTCATGCTCGAGAAAAAGCAAGGCCTGACCTTTGTCCACCCCTTTGACGATCCGGACGTGATCGCAGGGCAAGGCACGATCGCCATGGAAATGCTGCGCCAGCACCAAGGCCCGCTCGATGCGGTGTTTGTCGCCATTGGCGGCGGCGGCCTGGTCAGCGGCGTGGCCAACTACATCAAGGCCGTCCGCCCCGAGGTGAAAGTGATCGGCGTGCAGATGAACGACTCGGACGCCATGATCCAGTCGGTCAACGCCAAAAAACGCGTGACCTTGCCCGATGTGGGCCTGTTCTCGGATGGCACCGCCGTGAAGCTGGTGGGCGAAGAAACCTTCCGCGTGTCACGCACGCTGGTCGATGAGTACATGACCGTGGACACCGACGCGGTGTGCGCGGCCATCAAGGACATTTTTGTCGACACCCGCTCGATCGTCGAACCCGCAGGCGCTTTGGCCGTGGCCGCGATCAAACAGTACGTGGCCCAGCACAGGACCAAGGGCGAGACGTATGCCGCCATCCTGTGCGGTGCCAACATGAACTTTGACCGTTTGCGCTTCGTGGCCGAACGTGCCGATGTGGGCGAAGAAAAAGAAGCCTTGTTTGCCGTGACCATCCCCGAAGAGCGCGGCAGCTTCAAGCGCTTTTTGGAGCTGATCGGCAGCCTGCCCGGCGGCCCGCGCAATGTGACCGAGTTCAACTACCGCATGAGCGATGCCGACAAGGCCCATGTGTTTTTGGGCTTGTCCACGCACGGCAAAGGTGAAAGCACGAAGATCACCGCCAACTTCAACAAACAGAAGTTCGCCGCGATTGACCTGACGCACGACGAGCTGGCCAAAGAACACATCCGCCACATGGTGGGCGGTCACTCGGCCTTGTCACAAGACGAGCGCCTGCTGCGCTTTGTGTTCCCCGAGCGTCCCGGTGCTTTGCTCAAGTTCTTGAGCCTGATGCGCCCGGGTTGGAACATCAGCTTGTTCCATTACCGCAACCAGGGTGCCGACTACGGCCGCATTTTGGTGGGCCTGCAAGTGCCGCCCAAAGACGACAAGGCCTTTGCCAAGTTCCTGGACACGCTGGGTTATCCCTACGCGGAAGAAACCCACAACCCGGTTTACCGCATGTTCCTGCGCAGCTGAACTTGATCCCCGTTCAGGGGGCTTGAAGCGCAGGCAACTGCAATTCACGCAGGGCGGGGCCGTTCACGGCAGCACCCAACAGGGCACGCCGGGGTCCCAAACTTTGCAGGACCAGACCATCGCCCACGGCCTGCCCCACTCGAAACGGCTTGGGGGCTTGCCCGTCCAGGGCGATCAAGGCGCTGCCTTGACCGTTGGGGCCTGCAATGACCCCCAGCAATGCCAAGCGGCTGGCCTCGATCAGGGTGGTGGATGACACCTCTGTGCCCAAAGCCCCCAAGGCGCGGGGCAGCTGACTGGCGTTGGCGGGCATGGTCTGATTTGCTGAACTGGCCACCGTTGACCTCAGCACCGATGGTCCTTGTGGAAAATGCCAAAACCAATACCCGGCGCTCAGTGCAGCAGCGCACCAAAACAGCCCTGCCACCCATGAAGCAAGAGGGACACGACGTGCAAACGGATGGCGGGCAGAGCTCACGCGCAGATTATGATGGAAGCCATGCAAAACCCACTGTCTCCCCGCTCACGCCGCCAGCGCGGCTTCACCCTGATTGAACTCATGGTCGTATTGGCCATCATTGGCGTTTTGGCCGCCCTGATCGTGCCCAATGTGCTGAGCCGTGCCGACGATGCCCGCATCACCGCCGCTCGCACCGATGTGGGCAATCTGATGCAGGCCCTCAAGCTCTACAAGCTGGACAACCAGCGCTACCCCAGCGCAGAGCAAGGCCTCAAGGCCCTGATCGCCAAGCCCAGCACCGAACCGGTGCCCGGCAACTGGAAGCCCTACCTGGACAAATTGCCCAACGACCCCTGGGGCCGTGCCTACCAATACATGAGCCCCGGCATCAAGGGCGAGGTCGATGTGCTGTCCTTTGGCGCTGACGGACAAGCCGGCGGCGAAGGCAACAATGCGGACATCGGCAGCTGGCAATAAACCAGCGCTGTTCACAGCCCAAGGCTTCACCTTGCTGGAGCTGCTGGTGGTGGTGGCGCTGATCGCCATCGCCACAGCGGGCGTGAGTCTGTCCCTGCGTGACAGCGCAGACAGCGCCCTCGAACGGGATGCCACCCGCCTGGCCGCTCTTCTGGAAACGGCACGGGCCCAAGCCCGCGCCAGCGGCCTGCCTGTGGTCTGGCGCAACACGCCCACCGGCTTTGTGTTTGAAGGCCTGCCCGCACCCGGCCTGCCGCAAAGGTGGCTGCATGCGCACACACACACGACGGCCCCTCAAGCGGTGGTGCTTGGCCCTGAGCCGCTCATCCCGGCGCAAAGCATTGCCTTGAGCAGCACCACGGGCACAAGCCCCACCTGGTGGGTGGTCAGCGATGGTCTGCGACCTTTTCAGGCGCAACGCACCCCCGAATGGACCGCACGATGAACATCGGCCAGCGCAGCGCACGAGGTTTCACCCTGATCGAAGTTCTGGTGGCACTGGGCATCGTGGCCGTGGCTTTGTTGGCTGGCCTGAAAGCCACCGGCTCACTCAGCCGCAACGCCGACCGGCAAACCTTGAGCCTGCTGGGCCAGATCTGCGCAGAAAACGAATTGATCCGGCTGCGTCTGCGCAGGCAACTGCCCGACACCGGCAACAGCCAGGTCGAATGCCTGCAGCTGGGCCGCCCCTTGCAGGTGGACCTGGCGGTCCAGCCCACCCCCAACCCCAACTTCCGGCGCGTGGATGCACGGGTCAGCAGCCAGGGGGACCATGTGCTGCAACTGTCCACCGTGATGGGGCGCAACTGATGCCCCGCCACCTGCATCCTGCACGCCCCACGGGCTTCACCTTGATCGAGGTGTTGGTGGCCATCAGCGTGATGGCCCTGATGTCGCTCATGGCCTGGCGCGGGCTCGACGGCATGCTGCGCACACAAACGGGTTTGCAACAACGCGGCGACGACATCCGCACCCTGCAAGCGGGCCTGGCCCAATGGCAAACCGATCTGGACCAACTGAGCGAATTGAGCGGCACACCCAGCTGGAACTGGGACGGCAAGGTGCTGCGCTTGACGCGCCGCGCCAACACCCCGGGCGAAGCGGTCCAAGTGGTCGCCTGGACCTGGCGCAACAACCCGGCCAGACCCGGCGGTGGCGACTGGCAACGCTGGCAATCGCCCCCCCTGACACAGCACACGGAATGGCTCAACGCCTGGGCCCAGGCCGAGCAATGGAGCCAAAGCCCAAGTCAGGAAAACCTCAGTGGACAAGTCCAGATCCACGCCCTGGCGGGTTGGCAACTGTTTGTGCACCGGGGCGGCAGCTGGGCCAACCCTTTGTCCAGCGATGTGGTCAACGCCAGCGGCAACAACAGCCCCACAACCGGCAACACGCCCGATGGCGTACGCCTGGTGCTGAGCTTGCCCCAAGGCCCGGCCGGGGCCGGCACCCTGACCATGGACTGGGTTCGCCCCACCCTCTCGGGGGCTGCGCCATGAAGGCCCAAAAAGGCGCGGCCCTGCTGGTGGCCATGCTGACCGTGGCCCTGATCGCCACCTTGGCCAGTGCCGCTTTGTGGCAGCAATGGCGTCAAGTCGAAATCGAGTCGGCCGAACGCGGTCGCAGCCAGACCGCCTGGATGATGAACGGCGCACTCGACTGGACACGGCTGATCTTGCGCGAGGATGCGGTGGCCCCGCACAGCAGCGGTGTGGACCACCTGGGCGAACCCTGGGCTTTGCCGGTGCAGGAGTCCAAGCTGTCGACCTTTTTGTCGCAAGACCAGCAATGGCGCGAAGGCGATGCCGAGGTCTTCCTCTCGGGCTACATCACCGACGCACAATCGCGTTTGAACCTGCGCAACCTGCTGGCCAATGGCCAGGTTTCCACGCCCGAACTCACGGCCTGGGCTCGTCTGTTTGAACGCCTGAATTTACCCCCCAGCCAACTGGAAAGCCTGGCCCGTCAATGGGCGCTGACGCAGTCCAGCGAGACCCCTTCCGCCAACAAGGCGGCGACGAATGCGCCGCTGGTGCCCCAACGCACCGCCCAACTGGTGTGGCTGGGCCTGAGTCCGACCACCGTTCTGGCCCTGGAGCCCTTCGTCACCGTGTTGCCTGAGCCGACCCCGCTCAACCTCAACACCGCCCCCGCCGAAGTTCTCATGGCCAGCTTGCCCGGACTCGATCTGGCCAGTGCCCGGCAACTGCTTGCGCAACGTGAACGCAGCCCCTGGCGCACCCTCGGAGAAGCCCGCCAAGCCTTGGGGCCCTTGGGCAAAGCCATCGACAACACACGCCACAGCGTGCAGAGCAACTACTTTGAGGTCCATGGGCGCATGCGCATCGATCAGGTCGTTCAACAAGAACATGCATTGGTCAAGCGCGAAGGCCAACAAGTGCGCATGCTCTGGCGCGTCCGCACGCCCTTGTTGACGCCTGTTGCCCCCCTACAATGAAGAGCTCATGCGCACCCTGATGCTTCAACTCCCGCTGGGTGAACCCACCGCCCACACGGCCTACCCCCACGCCTGGGTTCAGGCCGATGGATCGCCTGCGCCCCTGAGCTTGAAATCGGCCCCAGCGAACTTGCTCCCCGCCGCCGAGCGCCACACCGATGTGGTGGCCCTGGTGCCTGCCGCCGCATTGTCGTGGCACAAGGTGAATCTGCCCACCGGTCTGCACAAACAAGGCAGCCGCATTGAAGCCGCACTGCAAGGCCTGCTCGAAGAGCGCCTGCTTGACGATGCCACCCAATTGCACCTGGCCTTGCCGCCGCAGTGGAAACACCTGCCCACCGCTTGGGTCGCGGTGTGCGATCGCGCCTGGCTCAAAGCCCATCTGTCGGCACTGGAGTCCGCAGGTTTGACGGTGCACCGCATCGTGCCCGAATTCACCCCCGACACCGAGGCGCTGCACATCACCGCCACCGGTGACAGCACCAGCGGCTGGCTGTGGCTGCGCCAAAGCGGGCGTGGCGTTTGGGGCTTACCTTGGGCTGCGGTGCAGACCGCCACATTGGGTCTGAGCACCGAAGAGCGCCAAGCCGCCCAGATCGATGCCGAACCCGCCCTGGTGGCAGCAGTCTCTGACAAACTGGAAATGCCTGCACGGCTGGTGCCTCCCCACCAACATTGGCTGGCGGCACTGGGCAGTGGCTGGGATCTGGCCCAGTTTGAATTCCAGGCCCATGCCCGCGCCAGACACCTCAAAGCCGTGCAACGTGCCGCCAGCCAGCTGTGGCAACACCCGCAATGGCGCATGGCCCGCTGGGGCCTTGTGGCCTTGCTGGGCGCTCAGCTGCTCGGCGTTCAGGCCTGGACCTGGAAAACCCGCGCCGACTGGCAAGCCCAACAGCAGTCGTGGACGCAGATCCTGCGCGAAAGCTTCCCCGGCACCACCGTGGTGGTGGATGCCCCTTTGCAAATGCAACAGCAAGTCGCACGCCTGCGCGAAGGCTCGGGCGCGCTCAACCCGGCCGATCTGGAATCCATGCTGGAAGCCCTCGGGCAAGCCCTGCCTGCAGACGTGGCCGCACCGCGCCAGTGGGCCTACCAGCCAGGGCAATTGCGCTTGAGCCAATGGCCCCTGAAAGCCGACGATCAGGCCCAGCTGCAACAACGCCTGAACCCCAAGGGCTACCAGCTGCGGGCCGAAGGCGAGAGCTGGCTCATGAGCGCAGGAGCGCCACAATGAAAGCCGCCTACACCGCATGGTCAGCACAAGCGCGGGCCTTCTGGCAACAACGCAGCGCACGCGAGCGCCAAGGGCTGCTGCTGGCCAGCGCCTGTATCGCCCTGGCCTTGGTGTGGCGCATCGCCCTGGCCCCCGCCCTGCAAACCTGGCAAGAAGCCCCCGCCAAACAAGCCTGGCTGGACCAGCAAAGCCAGCAAATGCAAACGCTGCAAGCGCATGCCCAAGAGCTGAAGCAATCCCACGCCCTCACCCGCCGCGAAGCGGTGCAATGGTTGGAGGCGCACCTGGAAGACCTGGGGCCGGGAGCCAAACTCCAACTGCAAGCCGATGCCGCCAGTGTGAGCCTGCAGACAGCGCCCGCGCAGGCGCTGGCCCGCTGGCTGAGCCAGGCACGTGAAAACGCCCATGTGCGGCCTGTCCAAGCGCAGCTCCAGCAAGTGACAAGCCCGCCCTCTTCGACGCCAAACGTGCCCACAGCTGCGCCCGCCGTGGACAGCGCCGTGCGCTGGAGCGGCAGCCTGCAACTGCGCTTGCCCTGATCCCCCATGAAAGCCACCGCACGTCACACCCCCTCATCCGGCAGCGCTTGGCGCTGGTCGATTTCGGGCGCGGTGCTGGGCGCGGTGCTGGCCACCACCGTGTGGGCCCCGGCCCGCTGGCTGGCCTGGTCGGTGGCGCAAGCCAGCCAGGGGCAGGTGCAGCTGGACAACCCACGCGGCACCCTCTGGCAAGGCTCTGCACAGCTGACGCTCAGCGGCGGCGCAGGCAGCCGAGACGCCCAAAGCCTGCCCGGACGCCTGCACTGGCGCATCAGCCCCGGCGGTCTGAACTGGGGCCTGCAGCTGCAGGCCGACTGCTGCATGCCCGCCCCGCTGCATGCCCAATTGCAGGCAGGCTGGTCCACCGTGCGCGTGCAGCTGACGGACCACCAATCGCGCTGGCCTGCCGCCTGGCTGTCGGGCCTGGGTGCACCCTGGAACACCCTGCAAGCCGACGGGCAACTGCAGCTGCGCACCGAAGCCTTGCAATTGCAATGGGTCGCGGGCCGGCTGCAAATGCAAGGCTTGGCCGAACTCGATGCCGTGCAGATGAGTTCACGTCTGAGCCCCCTCAAGCCCATGGGCAGTTACCGCGTGCAAGTGCGCGGCACCCCTCAGGGCACCGCCACACCCGAGTTGCAGTTGAGCACCTTGCAAGGTCCGCTGCAATTGAAGGGCCAGGGCCAATGGGTCGGGGCGCGGCTGCGCTTTTCTGGCGAGGCCAGTGCCGAAACGGGTCACGAAGCGGCCCTGTCCAATTTGCTGAACATCATGGGCCGCCGACAAGGCCCACGCAGCCTGCTTTCTTTGGGATGAACCCATGCACACCATGAACACCTTCTTGCCATCGGGCCGCCTGTCGCTCATTGGCTGCGCCCTCTGCCTGGCCTTGGGCTGCACACCACTGAGCTGGGCGCAAGCGCCCGCCAGCAAAAACAAAGGCAAGGAGCCGATCACGCTCAACTTTGTGAACGCCGACATCGAGGCCGTGGCCCGCACGCTGGCCAGCCTGTCCGGGCACAACGTGGTGGTCGATCCCCGCGTCAAGGGCACCATGTCTTTGTCCAGCCAGGTCGCGGTGCCACCTGCACAGGCCCTGCACCTGTTTGCCACCCAGCTGCGCACACAGGGCTTTGCCCTGATCGAGTCGGCAGGCTTGTACACCGTGCTGCCCGAGGCCGAAGCCAAGCTGCAAAGCGGCACGGTTTCCGCAGGACCGGTGGCCGCCAGCAGCGGCCAAGTGCTCACGCAGATCTTTCGCCTGAACCACGAAAACGCCAACAACCTGGTGCCCGTGTTGCGGCCGCTGATCAGCCCCAACAACACCATCAACGTGAACCCCGGCACCAACGCGCTGGTGATCACCGACTACGGCGACAACCTGCAGCGCCTGGGCCGCATCATTGCCGCACTCGACGTGGCCAACGCCACGGGGGTGGAGGTCATTCGCCTGCAACACGGCATCGCCGCCGACATGGCCACCATGGTGCAACGCCTGATCGACTCGGGTGCCGCTTCTGGCGCTGCCGGCGCAGCCCCCGCCGTGCCCGGACAAACCGACTCGGGCTTCAAAACCACCGTGCTGCCCGAAACCCGCACCAACGCCTTGATCGTGCGCGCCGCCAACCCGGCCCGCCTGGCCTTGACGCGCAGCCTGATCGAACAACTCGACCAGCCCAATGCCACCGGCGCAGGTGCGGCCAGCGGCAACATCCATGTGGTGTACCTCAAGAACGCCGACGCCACCAAGCTGGCCACCACCTTGCGCGCCGCCATCAGCGCCAGCGCCACCGGGGGCAACGCGGGCACCAACACCCCAAGCTTCACAGCGCAGCCCGCCACCAACAGCACACCCGGCAGCACCAACGCAGCCTCGGCCCAGCCGTCCACCGGCGGACAAATCCAGGCCGATCCCGCGACCAACGCCTTGATCATCACCGCGCCCGAGCCGCAATACCGCCAGCTGCGCAGCGTGATCGACATGCTCGACCAGCGCCGTGCGCAGGTGTTTGTGGAAAGCCTGATTGCCGAAGTCAGCGCAGACAAGGCGGCCGAATTTGGCGTGCAGTGGATGAGTGGGACCGGCACCGGCAGCAGCGCCGTCGGCGTCTTGGGCACCAACTTCTCGGTGGGCGGCACCAACTTGCTGACACTGGCAGCCAACGCGGCCAAGGGCACTTATGCGGCATCGCCCGGCTTCAACATCGCCGCCGGCCAGCAACGCAATGGTGTGCTGGCGCTAGGTGCGCTGGCGCGTTTTCTACAGACCAATGGCGATGCCAACATCCTGTCCACGCCCAATTTGCTGACCCTGGACAACGAAGAGGCCAAGATTGTGATTGGCCAAAACGTGCCTTTTGTGACCGGTCAATACACCGCCAACAACAGCACCAACGGCGCGGTCAACCCCTTCCAGACCATCGAGCGCAAAGACGTGGGCCTGACCTTGCGCGTCAAGCCACAAATCAGCGAAAGCGGCACCGTGAAGATGCAAATCTTCCAGGAGGTCAGCAGCATCGACAGCAAAAGCTCCAGTACCGCTGGACTGATCACCAACAAACGCTCCATCGAATCGAGCGTGCTGGTCGAAGACGGCTCCATCGTGGTGCTGGGCGGCTTGCTGCAAGACGACACCAGCAGCAGCCAGGAAAAAGTCCCCGGCATCGGCGACATCCCCTTCTTGGGCAATTTGTTCAAGGCCGAAACCCGCAGCCGCAAGAAAACCAACCTGATGGTGTTCCTGCGGCCCGTGGTGGTGCGCGATGGTGCGGCCACCGAAGCCCTGTCTTTGGACCGCTACGAGCAAATGCGTCTGAACCAACTGAACAACCAGCCCACGGCCACAACCGCCATCCCCATCGAAGGCGCTGCCGTTTTGCCCAGTCTGAGTCCCGTGGTGCCCGCCACGCCACCGGTCAAGCCCTGAGCCCATGCGAGTTGCCGTGCGTCATCCCCTGCCTTACACCTTCGCCCGCAGCCACCGACTCTTGCTGGAGGGCGACGATACCCGCCTGACCCTCTGGTTGTGCGAGGACAGCGACCGCTCGGCCCTGTCCGAAGTGGTGCGTAAATTCGGCGCTGTGGGGCTGGACATTCAGCACACCACAGGCGCGGACTTGAGCCAGCGCATCCACCAAGCCTACGCCGGTGGCCAGGCGCATGGCGCGTCGACGGCGGCCGACGTGGTCAGCGAAGTCGAATCCGACGCCGACCTCTCGCGCATGATGCAGGAGCTGCCCGCGGTCGAGGACTTGCTGGAAGCCAGCGACGACGCGCCCATCATACGCATGCTCAACGCCTTGCTCACGCAGGCGGCGCGTGACGGGGCCAGCGACATCCACATCGAGCCGTATGAGCGCCACTCCAGCGTGCGCTTTCGCATTGATGGCACCTTGCGCGAAGTGGTCCAGCCCAACCGGGCGCTTCACGCGGCACTGATTTCACGCCTGAAAATCATGGCCGAGCTCGACATCGCCGAAAAACGCCTGCCGCAAGACGGCCGCATCAGCCTGCGCCTGGGCAGCAAAGCGGTGGACGTGCGTGTCTCGACCTTGCCCAGCGCCCATGGCGAACGCGCCGTGCTGCGACTGCTGGACAAGAGCGAAGCGCGCCTGACGCTCGAAGCGGTGGGCATGCAAGGCCGCGTGCTGCAACAGGTCGAGCAACTGATCAGCCAACCGCACGGCATCTTGCTCGTGACCGGCCCGACAGGCTCGGGCAAGACCACCACGCTCTATGCCGCACTGCAGCGGCTGGATGCGGCACACAACAACATCATGACGGTGGAAGACCCGATCGAGTACGAGCTGTCCGGTGTGGGCCAGACCCAGGTCAACAGCAAAATCGATTTGACCTTCGCCAAGGCTTTGCGCGCCATCCTGCGGCAAGACCCGGACGTCATCATGATCGGCGAGATCCGCGACTTTGAAACCGCACAAATCGCCATCCAGGCCTCGCTCACCGGCCACCTGGTGCTGGCCACGCTGCACACCAACGACGCGGCCAGTGCCGTCACGCGGCTGACCGACATGGGGGTCGAGCCCTTCTTGCTCAGCTCGTCTTTGCTGGGTGTGCTGGCCCAACGCCTGGTGCGCCAACGCTGCAAAGCTTGCGCGGGCGCGGGTTGCGACGCCTGCGGACACACCGGCTACGCAGGGCGCACCGGCATTTTTGAACTGCTGGTGGCCAGCGAGGAGATCCGCGCCCAAATTCACCAAGGCGCGGCCGAGTCCGAGCTGCGTGCCACCGCTTTGCGCCAGGGCATGGTGCTCATGCGCGACGATGGCCAACGCCTGGTCGATGCCGGCACCACCAGCGCCGAAGAACTGCTGCGCGTCACGCGCGATTGACCGGCCATGAACAAGCGCCACCCCATCCATGACCCCACTGCGCTGCGCTGCGTGGGCATGGCTTTGGTGGGGGCCATTGCAATCAGCAGCCATGCGCAAGAAGAAAATCCCCCAAGCACGCCGACCGTTGATCCTGCAGCTCCCCCTTGGACCTACAGCCTGGGGCTTCGCACCGAGATCACCGACTTGCGCTATCCGGGCACACAAAAACTGCACCTCAACTTGGGGCTGCGTTATGGGCCCTGGCGGATTGGCCCCACCGATGGCAGCAACTGGCACCGTTTTGGCCAAGTACTGCAAGACAACAGCCTGATTTATGACCTGCGGCAGGACAGCAAATGGAGCATGGCCCTCTCGGGCAGCATCATCAACCTGGACCAGAGTGGTCAATTTGACGCGTTCAAAGCTGGGCGCAAAACCTTGCGTGCCAAAGCGGGGGTGGACTACCGCCTGCCCAACCGTTGGTCTGTGGGCCTGATCGCCACACAGGACCTGTTCATGCGCGGTGACGGCACCACCTTGTCCCCCGTCGTGACCTACCGCCACCCCTTGAGCGAAGACAGCACCTGGATGCTCAGCCAGTCGCTCACCTGGGCCAATGCAGCGCACTGGCAAACCCAGCAGCATCTGGCCCCGAGCGCCGCGATCCATCAAGGCACCGGCTTTGGCGAACTGGGCTCACAGCTGGCCTACCGGCACAGGCTGACCCGGCATTGGGCTTTGTTCAGCCAATTGGCGGCGCAGCGCCCCCTGCAGCCGATCGTCACAAGCGCCTCCACATCTGCCCCCCACTGGAATTATTCAGCCCAGTTGGGCGTGATGTATTTCGACCAATGAAGCCCACGCGCCATGCCCGCCTACCGCTTTGAAGCCCTGCAAACCGACGGTGCCACACGCCAAGGCGTGATCGAGGCCGACAGCCTCAAAGCCGCGCGCAACCAATTGCGTGCGCAGTCCTTGGTGCCGCTGGAAGTGCAGCCCATCACCAGCGGTTCGGGGCACACCGACGGGCAGGCGCTGCCCTGGTGGCAACGGCCCGTGGGGCGCAACCGCGCTTTCAGCAGCAGCCAAAGGGCCGTGTGGACCCGTCAATTGGCGGGCCTGGTGGGCAGTGGCCTGCCCATCGAGCGGGCCCTGTCTGCCTTGGCCGATGAAGCCGACGACGACAAGCAGCGCCAGCTGATGGCGGCCATCCGCGCCGAAGTCAACGGCGGCAGCAGTCTGGGCCATGCCCTGGCGCAACACCCCGGCGAGTTCCCGGCCATCGACCGGGCCGTGATCGCCGCTGGCGAGCAAAGCGGTCATTTGGGCATGGTGCTGGAACAACTGGCCAATGACCTGGAAGAGCACCAAAACCTGCGCGCCAAACTGCTGGGTGCGGCCCTTTATCCGGCCATCGTCAGCCTGGTGGCCTTGGCCATCGTCATCTTTTTGGTCACCTCGGTCGTCCCGCAAGTGGCAGGCGTGTTTGCAGGCACAAAGCGGCAGCTGCCCCTGCTCACCGTCGCCATGCTGGGGCTGAGCGATTTCGTGCGCCACTGGGGCTGGCTCGTGCTGGGGCTGGCGGCGCTGGGCATCACCGGATCTCGCATGGCCTTGCGCCAAGCGGCCTTGCGTTTGAAGTTCGATGCCGCCTGGCTGCGTTTGCCGCTGGTGGGGCGTCTGGCCCGTGGCTACAACAGCGCCCGCTTTGCGTCCACCCTGGCCATGCTCACGGCTGCAGGTGTACCCATCCTCAAAGCCCTGCAAGCGGCCGCCGACACCTTGTCCAACCAGGCGCTGCGGGCCGATGCGCTCGAAGCCCTGGTGCGTGTGCGCGAAGGCGCCCCCCTGGGTTCGGCCCTGACGCAGCATGGCCGCTTTCCCGGACTGCTAGGCATGTTTGCCAAGCTGGGCGAGCAGACCGGCCAGCTGCCCCTGATGCTGCAACGCGCCGCCCAGCAACTGTCCACCGAGGTGCAACGCCGCGCCATGGCCTTGGCCACCGTGCTCGAGCCCTTGCTGATCGTCGCCATGGGCGGCATGGTCATGCTGATCGTGCTGGCGGTGCTGATGCCCATCATGGAACTGAACCAATGGGTCAAGTGACCCGAAGGAGCCCACATGCCCGTCACGCTTGAAGGTCAATTGGTCGTCGCGATTTCGTCTCGCGCCTTGTTCGACTTTGAGGAAGAAAACGAAGTCTTTGAACAAGGCGATGACCGCGCCTACATGAAGCTGCAGCTCGACCGGATTGAAACGCCTGCCAAGCCGGGCGTGGCCTTTTCGCTGGTGCGCAAGCTCCTGGCCTTCAACGATGCGCAGGCCCAGCGTGTGGAGGTGGTGATCCTCTCGCGCAACGACCCGGTCTCGGGCATGCGGGTGTTCCGCTCGGCCCAGCACTATGGCCTGCCCATCCAGCGCGGCAGCTTCACGCGCGGGCAGTCTCCCTGGCGTTACCTCAAGCCCCTCAACGCCAACTTGTTTTTGTCCACACACCTGTCCGATGTGCGTGCCGCCTTGGGCGCAGGCGTGCCCGCCGCGCAGGTGTACCCGCACTCGGCACGGGCCTCTGACGCCTACCCCCACGAAGTGCGCATCGCCTTTGACGGTGATGCCGTGCTGTTCTCGGACGAAGCCGAACGGGTCTTCCAGGCCGAAGGGCTGTCGGCCTTTCAAAAACACGAAAGCGACAAAGCCGCCCAGCCCCTGCTGGCGGGACCTTTCAAGCCCTTGCTGGCGGCGCTGCACCGCTTGCAGCAAGAGGGCACGCCCGCCATGCGCATCCGCACCGCGCTGGTCACGGCACGCAGCGCACCGGCCCACGAACGCGCCATCCGCACCCTGATGGACTGGAACATCGAAGTGGATGAAGCCATGTTTTTGGGCGGTTTGCCCAAGGGCGAGTTTCTGCGTGAGTTCGAGCCAGACTTCTTTTTTGACGACCAGACCGGCCACATCGAATCGGCCGCACGCCATGTGCCCTCCGGGCATGTGGCCTCGGGCATCTCCAACGACTGAGGCCTCAGTCGGGTACAGCGGCAGGCCTGCGGCCTTCGCGCCGCGCGATCCACACCGTGGCCCCCAAGATCACGGCAGCCCCCAGCCAGGTGGATTGACTGGGCACATCGCCAAAAATCAACCAGCCCAAGAGCGAAGCCCAGACCAGGTCCAGAAAGCGCAAAGACTGCGTGGCCGAGATGTCGGCGATCGAAAACGCACGCGTCAGGCAGTAATGCCCCAAGGTCCCAAACACCCCGGTCAACACAAAGCCCCCCCATTGCCACAGGCTGGGCATCTGCCAATGCGGCAGCGCCATCGGCAAACTCAATACCGTGACCGTGATGGCCTGCCACAACACGATCACGCCGGGTTTTTCATAGCGGGTCAGTGCCTTGGTGATCAAAAACGAAGCGGCAAACACAGATGCCGAAGACAGCATGACCAGGTTGTACCAACCGCCTGCGCCCGACATCTTGGGCAAAACCACCACCAGCACCCCGGCAAAGCCGATCAGGGCTGCCACCCAACGGTCGCGGCGCATGGTCTCGCCCAAAAACCAGGCTGCCCCCAGCATGATGAAGATCGGCCCGGTAAAGCCAATGGCGGTCATGTCGGCCAGCGGGATTTGCGGCAAAGCGGTGAACCACAGCACCAGCCCGAGCGTGTGGACCGCACCGCGCCAGAACTGGCCCCGGATGTTGACGGGTTTGTAGGCCTGCCAGCCATCGCGCAGCACCCAGGGCAGCATGACCAGCATGCCCATCAGGTAACGCAAAAATTGGGTTTCGTAGGCATCGAGCTGCATGGACAGGCCACGCGCCACGGTGTTGAGGAGGGAAAACAGCATGCCCCCGGCAACCATCCACAACATGCCACGCACCGGCGCAGGCCAGCTGGCCAAAAGGCGCAAGCTGCGGCGGTGGGCAATGGCGGCGCGTTGGGGGGCCGAAAAAAAAGGCTTGCGCTGTTTCATGCAAGCCCCGTACAGAGAGGATGAATCACAGGCCCATGATAGGCAGGGCCTGTGCAACGGTCAGTCGCTTGAGTTACCCCACTGCAGTGGGGCCATGCGATCAGGCCTGGTTTTGCAAAGCGGCGATGCGCTCTTCGATGGGAGGGTGGGTGCTGAACAGCTGGCCAATGCCACCGGCAATGCCCATGGCCGCCACGCTCTTGGGCAACTCGGCCGTATGCACGCCGCCCAAACGGGCCAAGGCATTGATCATGGGCTGCTTGCGGCCCATCAACTTCGCAGCACCCGCGTCGGCACGGAACTCACGCTGACGACTGAACCAGGCCACCACAATGGCCGCAGCAAAACCCAGCACGATGTCGAGCACCAAGGTGGTCACCATGTAACCGATGCCGGGGCCACTGCGCTCGTCATCGCCCTTGCGCAAGAAGCTGTCCACCGCGTAGCCGATCACGCGAGACAGGAACACCACAAAGGTGTTCATCACGCCCTGGATCAAGGTCATGGTCACCATGTCGCCGTTGGCGATGTGGGCCACTTCGTGACCGATCACGGCTTCGATTTCTTCGTGCGTCATGTTTTGCAAGAGGCCAGTGGACACCGCCACCAAGGCCGAGTCGCGGAAAGCGCCGGTGGCAAAGGCATTGGGGTCGCCTTCAAAAATACCGACTTCGGGCATGCCAATACCGGCTTTGTCAGCCAGCTTGCGCACGGTGTCCACAATCCAGGCTTCGTCGGCGTTTTGGGGTTGATCGATCACGCGCACACCCGATGTCCACTTGGCCATGGGTTTGCTGATCAGCAAGGAGATGATCGCGCCACCAAAGCCCATGATCAGGGCGTAGCCGAGCAAGGCGCTCAGGTTCAGGCCATTGGCCGTCAGGTAACGGTTGACGCCCAGCAAACTGGCCACGATGCCCAGCACCGCCACCACGGCGATGTTGGTCAAGACAAAGAGAAAAATACGTTTCATTTCAAGTTTCCAAGACGCTCTGTGCGGTAGAGCGCTGAGCGAATGTTAGGGGCTCATTGCCCAAAATCAAGCCGCTGGAGTGATTTCCTCAACGGCGTACGGTTTTTCCACCGGCCGCTGCAAACGCTTCGGGCGGAACACGCCGGTGTCGGCATAAAACCCGGCCTCGTCGTTGGCCGCCCACCAACCGGGCACGCCCAACACAGGCAAGGGACTGAAGGGTTTTTGAGCCAACTTATCGGGCGTCAAATCCTGCGCCAACCAGGCATCCAGGTCAGCGGCCTGCACCGCTTGCGGCACACGCCACAGGTGCGCGGTGATGGATTTGTAGGGTTGCACCAGTTTTTCAAGGGCCGCATGACCAAAAGCCCACAAGCGCGTGTGCGCCCACTCGCTGCGCAGGTCCACGAGCGCCTCTTGCCAGCGGTGCGCGGTCAGGGCCGACCACACCGCGTCACTGGTCTGGATCAGCAGAACGTTTTCATCAAAGACCGTGGCCGCATCGCGCACCGGGCCCCGCACCTGCCGCACGCCGGCGCGGGCGATCTCGGCCGCTTGCAATTGGTTGAGCCGTTTTTTGGCCAAGGGGAAATGCATCCAGCACAAGGCGTTGAAGAAATCATGCAAACCTTCGCGCGTGGGCACTTGGCCCGTGGCATAGATGAAGTCTTCATAGGCCTGGCCTTCGGGCAAATCGGCCTGCGGCACAAAACCCACGGGGGCCAGACCTGCGTCGGCCAGCGCCTGTGGCTGCGGACAACCGGCCACCACGCGCTGCGCGATCGGTTGGCCCACCGCACGCCAATCGGCCAGCCAGGGGGCATTCCAGTCGATGTCGGCCACGCCCAGCGTCGTGGCCGGCTCGCACCGGCAGCCCGGGCGGTTCGGGTTCAGGCGCTCACCAGTCGCCACGGCAAGCTCTCGCCCGAGCGCAAGGGTTTGAGTTCGGCCTCACCGAAGGCAAAGCTTTCGGCGGGCGTCCAGCTTTCGAGGCGCAGCGTGATGGTGCCGCTGTTGCGCGGCAAGCCATAAAAGTCAGCGCCGTTGAAGCTGGCAAAAGCTTCGAGTTGGTTCAAGGCACCTGCCTGGTCAAAGGCTTCGGCGTACATCTCGATGGCCGCATGCGCGGTGTAGCAGCCTGCGCAGCCCGTTGCATGCTCCTTGAGGTGGGCCGGGTGCGGTGCGCTGTCGGTGCCCAAAAAGAACTTGCGGTTGCCGCCAACGGCCGCTTGCACCAGCGCCAGGCGGTGCGTTTCGCGTTTGAGCACAGGCAGGCAGTAGTAGTGCGGGCGAATGCCCCCCGTGAAGATGGCGTTGCGGTTGTACAGCAGGTGGTGTGCTGTGATGGTCGCGCCCAGCAGCTCGTCACTCTCGGCCACGTATTGCGCGGCCTCTTTCGTGGTGATGTGCTCCATCACGATCTTCAGCTCAGGGAAATCGCGGCGCAGCGGGATCAGCTGCTGCTCGATGAAAACGGCTTCGCGGTCAAACAGGTCGATGTCCGAAGACGTGACTTCACCGTGCACCAAGAGCAACACGCCTTCGCGCTGCATGGCTTCGAGCACGGGGTAGATCTTGCGCAAGTCGGTCACACCCGCATCGCTGTTGGTGGTCGCACCCGCTGGATACAGCTTGCAAGCCACCACGCCAGCGGCCTTGGCGCGGGCGATTTCAGCCGGATTCAGGTTGTCGGTCAGGTACAAGGTCATCAAGGGCTCAAAGCTCATGCCTTGCGGCACGGCCGCCTGGATGCGGGCCTTGTAGGCCAGGGCCTGCTCGGCGGTGGTCACCGGCGGCTTGAGGTTGGGCATGATGATGGCGCGGCCAAACTGGGCGGCCGTGTGCGGCACCACGGTGGCCAATGCAGCGCCGTCGCGCACATGCAGGTGCCAGTCGTCGGGGCGAGTGAGGGTGATTTCTTGGGTCATGGGGCGTATTGTCTCAAACGTCAGGGCACAGTTCCCCTCCTCCACGGATTCCTGGAGTTTTTGACAACACCGCCGCTCAGTGCACGCTGATCTGAACGTGTTTGCCCACCTTGGACAGCAAATCAATCAGCGCATCCACTGTGAATTTGACCGTTTTCTTGTTGACGGCATCGGACACACGCGAAGGTGCCACCCCCAGAATTTGAGCCGCTTCAAACTGCTTGAGGCGGTTGGCTGCCATCCATTGGGCCAACTCGCCCATGAGTGCCTCCTTGATGGCGCATTTCTCATCGTCTAAATGCCTTACCTTCACGCTGGATGCGCCTGTCTTGGGACGAAGCTCCTCAGCCACGGCGGGCATCACCGGCAAGACAGTCACCATGAGCGAGCCCCTTAGAAGGCGCTGAGCATCAGGATGACTCAGGGTAAATGGAAATGGATTATTCATGGATCAACCGAAGCTTTTCAGGACTCACGTCCAGACAACAATACGTTCCCCATATTGACCAAGCACTCTGGCACCTTCAAAAATTCAGCCAAAGGCAAGCCTTCGCACGCACTTTTGGTAACCATGCACAGCGCCCCCAGAAAGGGGCGCAGATCAAACGCGGCATGAAGTTTAGACATTGGTCTTCGTGATCAACTCATCCACGAACAGGGTCGCACCGCTGTAGCTGTACTGCGAATAGGTGTGCCCCGCTGTGAAGTGGTATGAAGAGCCCAATGTGTTGTTGAGGCTTGCGGCGGTTTGTCCCGATGTCACAGTTGCCCAGTTGATCCCCCCCGACAATTGCAGCGCATCGCCCGCATTGCCGTTGACCACCAACATCTGACTTTCGTTCACACCGGCTGTCGCCAGGTTGTCGCTCAAAGAGCTCATGTTCAAAACGGCATTTAAATCGAGCTTCAGTGTGTTGTTGCCCGTACCGGTGATGTCTATGGTTTCAAAATTCTTGACATGTCCCGCTACCGTGACGTTGGTCAGATCCAAAGTCAGGCCTGTACCGTTGACAATGAGCGTATCCACCCCCAATCCACCGTCAAAACTGGCATTACCCGTGGCCACCGCGAGTTTTGCGATATTCAACGAGTTGATGGTGGCACTGTCGGTACCAGCGCCCAGATTGACCACATCGATACCACTGCTGTTGGCCGCCACAATGTTGTCATCGCCATCACCTGTGTTCACGGGCAAAGTGTTGCCATAGAACAAGTACGCGTAAGGTGTATCTGTGGCTGCGGCATCGTAAGCCTGTGTGTCGCTGGCCCCTATACCACTGGCGCCTCCCGTCGTGGCGGTGAAGCTGCCGTCTGCCACAGAAACCGTGGTCACATTGGCTCCGGATGTTGGCGAAGTCACCATCATGGTCCAGGTCTTGGCATCCACTGAGGTCAACGTGCCTGCTGTGCCGTTGGTCACCAGCACATCAGTCGCCGTGAACCCCGTGACGGCTTGGTCAAATTGGAAGGTGTAAATCACACCCACGCCACCGCCAATCAAATCCGTATTGGCATTGTCCAAAATGGTCAGTTTGGGCACGCTGGTGGGGGGGGTGTTCACGGCATAACTGTTGGATGCAGCCACCTCAGTGCCATTGGCATTCATCACCTTGGCCGTGTAGTTCTCGCCACCCGCTGCAATGGTGTCAGAAATGGTCCAGTTGGTGCCATTGACTATGGCATGTCCCAGACTGCTGCCATTACTGAACACTTCCACGTACTGACCCGATGCCAGGGCCGTTGCCAGCAAACCCGACACCGTGCCAGTGGTGTATCGGGTCGAACCGTTGTTGGCCACCGCTAGTGTTTCGGTGATACCGCTGACCGTCATCTGGATGTTGTCCAAATAGTATTTGTCCTGCGGCATGGCTGCAAATTCGATCAAGCTGGTGGCTGCAATGGTGCCAGAATCAAAGTGATTCGGCGCACTGGCTGAGCCCAGTATGGTCTTATTTGGCAGGGGTGTTGTGACACCGTTGACCGCCATGGCCTGGGTGTAATTGGCCATATCCCAAAAGTCGAACGAATAATTGGTTGTTGATTCACTCACCAAATTGAGCCAAGAATCACGTCAAATATTGAGCCACTTGATTGTTGATATTTCTTTACTCTTTTGTGGATAAGTCTAGGGACATCTCTGCTTCTTCGGCTCCTTTCATTGACTTTGACCTATTGCTCTTAGACACTTTTGTCTTGGCACTAGAGCTCCTGAATCGCCAACTTTGATTACCTGTTTCAACACAGGCCCGATTGGCGCAGGTAGTCAGCGATGGTGTGAGCGCGTTCGAGGGACAAACGTTCATTGAGCTCGGGCTGGCCCAGAGGGTCTGCGTGTCCGGTAATGTTCAGGCGCTCAATCTGGATGAATTCATTGCGCAGTCGAGTCAGCAGGCTGTCCAAGGATGCACGGCCAAGTGGGGAGATGGCGGACAGGTCGGAGCGACCAAACGCAAAAAGGGCATCGGCAGCCAAAGTAATGGATTGAGATGCCGGTGCTGGGGCGTCCGATGCTGCGGGGGCAGGAGACACAACAGGCAAGGGACTGGCCGTGCAATCGGTGGCTTGAGGCACACGGGAGATAGTGTGGATTTGTTCGTGAGCGCCGGAGATCTCTTGAAGGGCTTGAGGGGTGAGGACGAGCTGCAGGAACTGGCGACCTTGTTGAGCCTCTTGTACGCGCAGGTATTGGGTTTGAGCGCCTTCGCCTCGAATGACCGTGATGGTGTCCAGATTATCTTTGACGGGGCGATCGATTTGGACGGATTTGACGCCGACTTCACTGGTGCCAGGCGGCAGGCAAAGCACGCTATAGCCTCCGGCCACAAGTGAGGCGTGATATGCACCGTTGACGTAAATGCTTGCGGCACCAGGAACCGAAGAAGATTCAGGGGTGCGGTAAAAGACGAAGCGCTGGAGCTGATCGATGGTTCGGTGAGGGGTGGAAAAGATCTGGCCGAAAGGGTGAATTGGGCTGTTAGGGCTGTTGGATAAGGCTTGTGCGCGGGCATCAAGAACCAAACCAAAGAGGACGCTCAGAACGAAAGAAGCGGTGAAAGCAAGGTTGTGAGTACGCCAAATTTGACGATTTAAAGAAGAAAACAGCTTGAATGTCATGATATTCCTTGTAACAAATGCGCCCTTGCGCAATTGCCGCTTTTGTCAATCCATTGACGGATTTGTTACTTATGACAAAAGTATCCAAGAAAAAATCTAAATTGATATACGCCAAATGGCGTACGCCACTCAAGGTATGGGCGATGAGTTTTGAAACGCCAGATTCAAAATGTGGGCTGGACCTGCCGGGGCGACAGCAGATCCAGAATGAAGGCTTTGAATGTCGACCTGACCGAGGGCACTCAGTGCTGCAAGATCTTGTTCAAGAAATCCTTGGTGCGCGGCTGGCGGTTTTCGGGGTGGTTGAAGAACTCGTCTTTGGAGCAGTCTTCCAGAATGCGGCCGCCCACGTCGATGAAGATCACGCGGTTGGCCACTTTGCGGGCAAAACCCATCTCGTGGGTGACCACCATCATGGTCATGCCTTCATGAGCCAGTTGCACCATCACGTCCAGCACCTCGCCCACCATTTCGGGGTCGAGTGCAGACGTGGGCTCATCGAACAACATCACCATCGGGTCCATCGACAGGGCGCGGGCAATGGCCACGCGCTGCTGCTGACCGCCCGACAGTTGCCCAGGGAACTTGTCCTTGTGCGCCATCAGGCCCACGCGGTCCAGCATCTTGAGGCCACGCACTTTGGCATCGTCCAGGCTACGGCCCAGCACTTTGACCTGCGCAATCGTCAGGTTCTCGGTAACCGAGAGGTGCGGGAACAGCTCGAAGCTTTGGAACACCATGCCCACGCGCGAGCGCAGCTTAGGCAGGTCGGTGCTGGGGTCGTGCAAGGCCACACCGTCGACGGTGATCTCGCCTTTCTGGAAAGGCTCCAGCGCGTTGACGGTTTTGATCAGGGTGGACTTGCCCGAACCCGAAGGACCGCAGACCACCACCACATCGCCTTTGTTGATGCTCACCGAGCAGTCGTTGAGGACCTGCACCGGGCCGTACCACTTGGACACATTCTTGATTTCAATCATTTCTCTTCCCCAATTTCAACGCACGATGGCGATCTTGGCCTGCAAGCGCTTGACGCTCCAGGACAGTGCAAAACAGATGACGAAATAAACCACCGCCGCCATCAGGTAGGCCTCTTCGGTGCGGCCATAAATCTTGCCCGCGTTGGTAAAGCCTTTGAGCAGGTCATACGCACCGATGGCATACACCAGCGAGGTGTCCTGGAACAAGATGATGGTCTGCGTCAGCAGCACCGGCAGCATGTTGCGAAAGGCTTGCGGCAAGATGATCAAGCGCATGTTTTGCGCATACGTCATGCCCATGGCTTGACCGGCAAACACCTGGCCGCGCGGGATCGACTGGATGCCCGCCCGCATGATCTCACTGAAGTAAGCCGCCTCAAACGCGATGAAGGTGATGATGGCCGACAGCTCGGCGCCAATGGGTTTGCCGATCAAAAACGGGATCAGCAAGTAAAACCACAAGATCACCATGACCAGCGGCACCGAGCGCATGCCGTTGACGTAAAACGCCGCTGGCCCCATGAGCGCGGCTTTGCCTGACAAGCGCATCAGCGCCAGCAAGGTGCCAAAGAAGATGCCGCCCAGCGTGGCCACCACCGTCAGCTGAACGCTGAAGATGAAGCCGCCGACGACAAACTTTTGCAGGATGTCCCAGTTGATGAAGGAAAGGTCGAGTCCGAACATCTCAGTGCCCCCCGCCCGTGCTGGCCGCGACAAAGCCGGGCACACGCATCTTGAGCTCAATGAAGGCAAACACCCGGTTCACCGCAAACGCCGACATGGCGTACAAAGCGGTCACCGCCAGATAAATCTCGATGCCGCGCGAAGTCTCTTCCTGCGCCTGCATGGCGAACATGGTCAGCTCGGCAATCGACACCGCAAAAGCCACCGATGAGTTTTTGAGCAAGTTCATGGACTCGCTGGTCAAGGGTGGCAAGATGATGCGAAACGCCATGGGCAAGAGCACATAGCGGTAGGTCTGCCAAGTGGAAAAGCCCATGGCCATGGCTGCATAGCGCTGCCCCTTGGGCAAAGCCTGAATGCCCGCACGAAACTGCTCGGCAATCCGCGCCGAGGTGAAAAAGCCGAGACCAAACACCACCAGCACAAAGCCAGGCACTTGCTGGAAGGCCGGGATGATTTTCGGCACCACGAAGTACCACAAGAAGATTTGCACCAAAAGCGGAATGTTGCGAAACAACTCCACCCAGGCGTTGGCCAGTTTCACCAGCACAGGCCGGTCCTGCAAGGTGCGCGCCGTGCCCACCACGGCACCCACACCCATGGCCACCAGCCACGATGAGCCCGCCACCGCCAGCGTCCAGCGCCAAGCCTCAAGCATCCACTCGAGGTAGGTGCGGCCACTGCCGTCATCGGTCAGAAAAATCTGCCAATCCCATGTCATGTTCAAACTCCCACAACGGGCAATGTTCTTGCCCCAATAAGAAACCCCGCCCAAGTCGCCTCGGCGGGGTTTGCCTGGCTCCAGCTGCCAATTACTTCTTGGCGTAATCTTCAGCAGGTTTGTCGTTCAGGTTCGCCCAAGCGGCCTTGGTGGCATCGCTGGCAGGCAGGCCCACGCGGGTGTTCTTGGGTGGGATGGGCTGCACGAACCACTTGTCGTAGATCTTGGCCAGCTCGCCGCTCTTGACCAAAGCGGCCACGGTGTCGTCGGCCAATTTCTTGAAGGCGGGGTCGTCCTTGCGGATCATGATCGCAATGGGCTCAACGTTGAGCACTTCGCCCACGATCTTGAAGTCAGCAGGTGCCTTGGACGTGGCGATGTTGCCGGCCAGGATCTGACCGTCCATCACGAACGCGTCAGCGCGGCCCGATTCCAGCAGCAAGAAGCTGTCGGCATGGTCCTTGCCAAAGACTTCCTTGAAGTCGATGCCGTTCGCGCGCTCATGCTTGCGCAGCAGCTGCACCGAGGTGGTGCCCGTGGTGGTGGCCACGTTGCGGTCTTTCAGCTGAGCGATCGAGGTGATGCCCGAATTGGCTTTCACAGCGATGCGCACTTCTTCCACATAAGTGGTCACGACAAAAGCCACGTCTTTTTGACGGGCAGCGTTGTTGGTGGTCGAGCCGCACTCGATGTCCACAGTGCCGTTTTGCACCAAGGGGATGCGGTTTTGCGAGGTCACCGACTGGAACTTCACGTCCAGCTTTTTGCCCACGGCCTTCTCGGCGCTGGCGATGATGCGTTGGCAAACTTCGTAGTGGTAACCGGCGTACTTGCCATCACCCAAGGTGTAAGACAAAGCGCCCGAAGAATCGCGCACACCCATGGTGATGGTGCCCGAGGCCTTGACTTTGGCCAGTGTGTCTTCTGCTTGTGCACCAACGCACGCCAATGCGGCCACAGCCACGGCCAAGAGTTGTTTTTTCATGGAATCCTCCTAAAAGTCGCCAGAGGCGAAAGTTAAACCTCGCACCATCATGGCACGGAACAATCAACATCCTTAAACGGTGAGCACAAAATGTGCCTGCGGTTTGATCTGCGCCAACTATAGTCAGTCCCACGTCAGACAGCCATCAGGGTGTACCCCATGCCCGGGCGTTTGTCAGGTGACCTTCTCGCCTGTGGCGGACTGCTTCAGGTAAGCCCACAACTCTTGTGCCGACCGCTTGGGGTTTTGACGAACCCCTGCTTGTTCACGGTAGGCACGCACCTCCATGGTCAGGGCTAAGGTTTGGCCATCGGGCAAGACCGCCTCGGTCAAAGCGCCCGATTGCAGCTCTTTTTTGACAGCGCTTTGTGGCAAGAAAGCGATGCCATGGCCTTCGAGCGCCATGACCTTCAAGCCCTCGGCCATGTCGGTTTCATAAACCCGGTCCAAATGAATCGGTGTGCTGGCCTGCTTGAGGATCCAGTCAGTCACCCCGCCCAAGTAAGCGCCCGGCGCATAGCCCAGATAAGGCAAGGGCCGGTTGGCCGCTCCGGGTAAATGCCATGCGGCTTGCCCGTCCTGCCCCACCCTGACATAAGGGGCGATGACCTCTTGCCCCAAAACCACCATGTCGTAGCGCTCGGCATCGATTTGCAAAGGCTGAGACGGATGGTGGTAAGCGATCAACAGGTCGCACCCGCCCTCCACCAAACGCATGGCCGCATCGTGCACATTCAAGGCGATCAGGCGACTTTTGATCGGGCCAAAGCCTTCGCGCAAACTGGCCACCCAAGCCGGGAAAAACGTGAAGGCCAAGGTGTGCGGCAGGGCAAATTCAATGAAGTCCTGCCCCGCTGCATCGTGGCCACGCAGCATGGCCCGGGTGTTCTGCAAGGACTGCAGCAATTCCAGCGCCTGGGCATACAAGGTCTCGCCCGCAGGCGTGAGGGTGGTCGGGTAAGAACTGCGGTCCACCAGATCCACCCCAGCCCAAGCTTCGAGCGACTGGATGCGCCTGGAAAACGCCGGCTGCGTCACATGCCGCAACTGCGCCGAGCGGCTGAAACTGCGCGTCTCAGCCAAGCTCACAAAGTCTTCCAGCCATTTGGTTTCCATGCAGGGATTATGGCTTCACGCCTATCCATCGGATGAGAGCTGCAAAGCCCACATGCTGGCGTAGCGGCCCTGCAAGGCGAGCAGTGCCGCGTGGTTGCCGCGCTCGATGATGCGCCCGGCCTCCATGACCAAAATCTCGTGCGCATCCACCACGGTGGACAAACGGTGCGCAATCACCAAGGTGGTCTTGTTTTGCGACACGCCCGCCAACTCGGCTTGAATGGCACGCTCGTTGGCCGAATCCAGTGCAGAAGTCGCTTCGTCAAACACCAGGATCGGCGGATTTTTGAGCAAGGTGCGGGCAATCGCCACGCGCTGCTTCTCGCCACCCGACAATTTCAGGCCCCGCTCCCCCACCGAGGTCTCATAGCCCTTGGGGGTGGATGCGATGAAGTCGTGGATGCGGGCGGCTTTGGCCGCGCCTTCGATCTCGGTCTGGCTGGCACCGGGGCGGCCATAGGCGATGTTGTAGGCCACCGTGTCGTTGAACAGCACGGTGTCTTGCGGCACGATGCCCAAAGCCCGACGCACGCTGGCTTGTTGGACTTGTTTGATGTCTTGCCCCGCCATGCGGATGCTGCCTTGCTGCACGTCGTAAAAACGGAACATCAAACGCGCCAAGGTCGATTTGCCTGAGCCCGAAGGGCCCACCACGGCCACCGTCTTGCCTGCGGGAATGGTGAAGCTGATGTCCTGCAAGATGGGGCGGTCGCTTTCGTAGGCAAACGAGACATGGTCAAACACCACATCGGGCGCGCCCTGCAGCGCCAAAGGCATCGCACCCGGCACATCGGCGATTTCGCGCTCACGGTCCATCAGCGTGAACATCTTGTCCAGATCGGTCAGGCTTTGCTTGATCTCTCGGTAGAGCACGCCCAAAAAATTCAGCGGGATGTACAGCTGGATCATGAAGGCGTTGATCATGACCAAGTCGCCCAAGGTCATGCGGCCGTCCACCACGCCTTGCGTGGCACGCCAGAGCATGGCCACCAGCGCGGTGGCGATGATCAGTTGCTGCCCCGTGTTGAGCAGGCTCAGCGATGTCTGCGCCTTCAGGCGCGAGCGGCGCAGGCGCTCCAGGCTTTCGTCGTAACGCTGGGCCTCGAAGGTTTCGTTGCCGAAATACTTCACCGTCTCGTAGTTCAGCAAAGAGTCCACCGCCTTGGTGTGCGCGGCCGAATCAAACTCGTTGGCCTGCCGGCGGTATTTCGTGCGCCACTCGGTGATGCGCACCGTGAAAAAGATGTACAGCGACAAGGCCGCCACCGTGATCCAGGCGAACCAAACATCGAACTTCACCGCCAGGATGGTCAGCACCAAACCCACCTCGATCAGTGTGGGCACGATGCTGTAGAGCGAATACGAAATCAGCGACTCGATGCCGCGCACACCGCGCTCGATGTCGCGGGTCATGCCACCGGTCTGCCGCGCCAAGTGAAAGCGCAAACTCAAAGCGTGCAAATGCTCAAAAGTTTGCAGGGCAATGCTGCGGGCCGCGCCCTGGGTGGCTTTGGCGAACACCAGTTCGCGCAGCTCGGTGAAGGCCGAGGTCATCAGGCGCAAAGCGCCATAGCCGAGCAACAAGCTCACGGGCACCACCAAGACCAGCGTCGGATCACCAGGTCGCAAGCTCATCGCATCGATCAGCTCCTTGAGCAACAGAGGCACGCTCACATTGGCCAGCTTGGCACCGACCATGAGCGCCAGCGCGATGATCACGCGCCATTTGTATTGCCACAAATAGGGCAGCAAGCGGGACAAGGTTTGCCAGTCGCCAGAGCGCTGGCCCGAGGGGACCGGTGGGGAGGTTTCGCCGTGGTGGCGCATAAGGGACAATCCTGTGAATCTCTAACCTTCGATTGTGCCCATGTCTGACGCTTCACGCCCCCACACCGTTGCCTTGCCCACAGACCAGGAGCTGGTGCTCAAAGTCATCCCCATGCCGGCCGACTGCAATGCCAGCGGTGACATCTTTGGCGGCTGGGTCATGGCGCAGGTGGACTTGGCCGGTGCCGTCTTGCCCGCCAGGCGTGTCAGGGGCCGCATCGCCACCGTGGCGGTGAATGAATTCATCTTCAAGCAGGCGGTCAAAGTGGGCGACATCCTGTCCTTCTTTGCCCGCATCGTGAAGGTGGGCCGCACCTCGGTGACGGTGCAGGTCGAGGTGTTTGCCGAACGCTTTGCCTTGCAAGGCCAGTACATCAAGGTGACCGAAGCCCGCCTGACCTATGTGGCCATCGACAAGCAGGGCAAGCCCTGCCCTGTGCCGGAAGAATAAGGCGCTCAGGAAACGATGTACGCGGCCGCTCCGGTGGACATCAAGGTGCCATCGGGTCCGCAAAACTCCATGCGTGAAGAGCCCACCCGCGAGCCCACGCGCAAAGCGTTGGCGGTGATGGTGAAGTGCTCACCAATGCCCGGACGCAGGTAATCCACCCGCAAGTCGATGGTGCCCAGCTTGGCAAAGCGCTCCAGGCGCTTGGCAGGGGTTTCGTCCATGTGCTTGGCCGCGAGCGCCGCCATGACGGCCGCGCTGCCAATGGCGTCCAGCACCGCGCTGATGACGCCGCCATGGATGCGGTTGTAGGCAAAGTGCCCCACCAGCTCGGGCCGCATGTCGATGCGGGCCACCACGCCCTCGGGGGTCACGCTCACCAGTTTCAGTCCCAAGGTTTTGTTGAAGACGATTTTTTCTTCGTAGATCTGGCGAAAGCCCTCGATGTATTCAGGCTCAAGGATCACGGGTGTGGGTGTACGTTGCGGCATGCCATTACAGCTTGGAAAAGTCCGGTTTGCGTTTTTCCATGAAGGCCCCGAAGGCTTCACGTGCAGCGGGCTCGCGCAGCATGCGGCCAAAGCTTTGGCCTTCTTCGTCCATCTTGGCCAGCACTTCCTGTTGGTAGCCACCCTTCATCAAGCGCTTGGTCTCAATCAACGACGACAGGGGTTTGCCCGCCAGCTTGCGGGCTTGGGCTTGGGCGTAGCCGTTGACTTCGGTCGGCGGCACCACGCGGTTGACCAAGCCCACTTCTTGCGCCGCTTCGGCAAAGAAGGGCTCGCCCATGAGCAAGGCTTCAGCAGCACGGTGATAGCCGAACATGCGCGGGGCCAGCAGACTCGACGCCGCTTCGGGGCACAGACCCAGGTTCACAAATGGCATCGAAAAAGCCGCGTTGTCACCGGCATAGACCAAGTCGCAATGGAAGAGCATGGTGGTGCCGATGCCCACTGCAGGGCCAGCCACTGCGGCCAACAAGGGCTTTTCAAAGGTCGCGATGCCGCGCAAGAACCGGAACACCGGCGATTCCTGGGTGCTGGGCGGCTGGTTCAAAAAGTCGCCAATGTCATTGCCTGCGCTGAAGATGCTTTCATGGCCCTGAAACAGCACCACGCGCACCGCAGGGTCGGCGGCCGCTTGGGCCACCGCATCGGCCATGGCCGCGTACATGGTGGACGTGATGGAATTCTTTTTGTCCAGACGGTTGAAGGTGATGGTCATCACCCCCGCGTCGATGTGGGTCAGGATGTCAGACATGGTGGCCTCGTCTCAAAAATGAAAAGGCCGCCCCAAGGGGCGGCAGCGGTGAATGGCAACAGGATCAAGGGGCCTTGACCCACAACTGGTTGCGCCAGAAGGGGCCGAGGAAACCGCGCACCTGCAGTTTCGCGCCGCCCTCGACCGGCGTCAGTCGCACGCGGTACAGCTTGCCCTCTTCCGGGTCGAGGATCTCGCCACCTTCCCAGTAATCATTACCCGAAGATTTTTTCACGCCCCGAATGATTTCCATGCCCAGAATGGTCTGGTCCTTGCGGTCATCGGCACATTTGTCGCACTTGGCAGCAGGATCAGCACCCTTGCGCAAGATCTGACTGACCTTGCCGCGCAAGACGCCACCGGATTCTTCAATGGTGACCACACTTTTGGTTTCGCCGGTCTTGTCGTCGATGGTGTGCCAGCGGCCCACGGGGCTGTTGGCCTGGGCGCTCAAGGCCAGCAAGCTGGTCAGGACCACAGCGGTCATGCGCAGGGCATTTGTCATGATGAATCTCCTTGTTGCGGGGATCATGCCAGAGCGGCATCGGTGTCCATCAACACCTCGCTGCCCGCACGAATGCGGCGCATCAGAGTCGAGGTCTCGGGCATCAAACGCGTGAAGTAAAAACGCGCCGTCTGCAGCTTGGCCTGGTAGAACGGGTCGGGGCGCTGGGCTTCTTCTTCGGCCTCAGCCAATTTCTTGAGGGCGATCTGCGCCGAACGGGCCCAGAAGTAGCCCATCACCAAGTGCCCCACCACGCGCAGGTAGTCCACGGCGGCAGCGCCCACCTCGTCGGCATTGCTCATGGCTTTCATGCCCACCTCGCCGGTGAGCTGGGTCAGCTTGCCGCCCAGATCGGCCAGCGGCTTGATGAACTCGCCCATGGCCTCGTTGGCCATCTCGGCCTTGACCAATTGCTCGACTAATTTTCCAAATTTCTTGAGCGTGGCGCCCTGGTTGCCCAGCACCTTGCGGCCCAACAAATCCAGCGACTGGATGGTGTTGGTACCTTCATAGATCATGTTGATGCGGGCATCGCGCACGAACTGCTCCATGCCCCACTCCTTGATGTAGCCGTGACCACCAAACACCTGCTGGCATTCGGTCGTGGATTGCCAGGCGTTGTCGGTGGTGAAGGCCTTGACGATGGGCGTGAGCAAAGCCACGATCTCGGCGGCCTCTGCGCGCACCGCTTCATCAGGGTGGTTGACCTCTTTGTCGAGCAGCAAGGCGCAGTAGCACGCCAGCGCACGGCCGCCTTCGGCATAAGCTTTGGCGGTCATCAGCATGCGGCGCACATCGGGGTGCACGATGATCGGATCGGCGGGTTTGCCTGGTGCCTTTACACCGGTGAGCGATCGCATTTGCACGCGGTCCTTGGCATAGGCCAGGGCGTTTTGATAGGCCACTTCGGTCAGGCCCAGGGACTGGTTGCCCACGCCCAAGCGGGCGGCGTTCATCATCACGAACATGGCGGCCAAGCCCTTGTTGGGCTGGCCCACCAAGGTGCCCACAGCACCGTCGAGCACCATCTGGCAAGTCGCGTTGCCGTGGATGCCCATCTTGTGCTCGAGGCCGCCACAGTAGATGCCATTGCGCTCACCCACGCTGCCGTCGGCCGACACATGGAACTTGGGCACCAGAAACAAGCTGATACCTTTGCTGCCGGGAGGCGCATCGGGCAAGCGGGCCAGCACCAGGTGCACGATGTTGGCAGCCAGGTCGTGTTCGCCTGCGCTGATGAAAATCTTTTGGCCCGTGATGCGGTAAGTGCCATCGGCCTGGGGCTCGGCCTTGGTGCGCAACAGGCCCAGGTCGGTGCCGCAATGCGGCTCGGTCAAGCACATGGTGCCCGTCCATTCGCCGCTGGTCAGCTTGGGCAGGAACAAGGCTTTTTGCTCGGGTGTGCCGTGCGCATGCAGGGCCTCATAAGCACCGTGCGACAGGCCCGGGTACATGGTCCAGGCTTGGTTGGCCGAGTTGAGCATTTCATAAAAACACTGGTTGACCACAAAGGGCAAGCCCTGACCACCGAACTGAGGGTCGCAGCTGAGCGAGGGCCAGCCACCGGCCACGTACTGCGCATAAGCGGCCTTGAAGCCATCGGGGGCCTTGACCTCGTGCGTGTCGCGGTTGAGCTGGCAGCCTTGGGTGTCGCCCGAAATATTGAGGGGAAACAACACCTCGGCAGCGAACTTGCCGCCTTCTTCGAGCACCGCGTTGATGGTGTCGGCATCGGTGTCGGCGTGCTTGGGCAGGGCCTTGAGTTCTTGGGTGACATCAAACAATTCATGCAAGACGAATTGCATGTCACGCAGGGGCGGGTTGTAAACGGGCATGAAAAACTCCTGAGAAATTCAAACAAGGGATGAAGTCAAACTTTGCGGCTGCGCTTGGTCGCCGGTTTGGCAGGCTTGGTCTCAGGCAAGTCCTGTGCATACCGGTCCAGGATGTGCGCAAAGCCACGGCGGGCACGGTCAGTGGCCGAGGGGTTGCGCAGGAAACGCGCTTCGTAGTGCAGTGCCAAAATCAGGCCATGGATCTCGAAAGCGATCTGGTGCGCATCCGACTGCGTGCTCAGTTGGCCTTCCACTTGAGCCAACTCGACCGCACGCCGCAATGCGGTTTGCCAACTGGCCACCGACGAAGCCAGTGCATCGCGCACCGGGCCACTGCGGTCATCAAACTCCACAGCACCACTGATGTAAATGCAGCCCGAATCGATTTCGGCCGAGGTCTGCACCATCCAGTTGTCAAACAGGGCTTGCAAGCGGGGCAGACCACGCGGCTTTTGCATGGCGGAATAAAAGACATCCGCCTCGAAACGTGTGTGGTACTCGCGGATGACGGAAATCTGCAACTCTTCGCGTGAGCCAAAATGCGCAAACACGCCCGACTTGCTCATGCCGGTGACCTCGGCCAACGCGCCAATCGAGAGGCCTTCCAGGCCAATTTGAGAGGCCAGACGCAAAGCCGCATCGATGATGACCGACTTGGTCTGCTGGCCTTTGATCAGCACGCGTCGGCCGGGCTCGGCCAGTGGCAGACTTCGAATCTTGGAGGTGGGTGCTGTGTCGGTCATATGCATCAAAATAGAACGGTCGTTCTATTTTGCACCAAAATCCGGCAAAGTCGCCATATCCATCGAAGCCATCAGGGTAAGAACTTATCCGTAAATAGTAAACTCTCGTCCTGAGCCGTACTTCAAACGGCGTTGGGGCGAATGTATGGCGACACGCAAGCGAGTTGAATCGTGGGTGGTGACCGATGAATTCTGGGAGCGCGT
>Ga0228700_1000305_pt1 | contig 46378 bp, 35 predicted proteins | sample McNCre317_Aug_MG_FD_178019 | JGI IMG/M metagenome (GOLD analysis project Ga0228700, IMG submission 178019) | Freshwater microbial communities from McNutts Creek, Athens, Georgia, United States - 3-17_Aug_MG | ecosystem: Environmental > Aquatic > Freshwater > Creek | place: USA: Georgia...
AATGCAATCGGTGCCCCGGTTAGATGAAGGTTAACAACCGAGTCAACAACGTCAACTGAAATGTTTGCAGTTGGGTAGGCCACGGTGTTCACATACAGGGTGAAGTCACTGGCGGCAGGAACGTTGGCGGTGCTTAGAGGTTCGTTGAAGTAAATGGTGACCACTGTGCCGGCGGTGTTTGTCGACCGGGAATTTACCCGCGGAGCGGTTGTGTCAGGAACCGGGTTGGCAACGTTATCGTGCGCAATTGCGGCGGCAAGGTTGCCCGCTAAATCCTTAATTGGGTTTGTGCCTCGCATGTACTGCAAATAGACCGAGTCGTTATTAAAGATCGCCTGACTTGAGAAGGTCAACAGAACTGACGAACCAGAAACCGAAACCGTGTAACCGGTGTTTGGCAGGGTCGCCCCGTTTGAGGTGATCACAAAGTCGCTGGCGGCAGGAACCGATGTGGCAAGCAAGGGCTCGTTATAAGCCATGGTGATTATTGTGCCGGCAGTGTTTGCAGACAATGAGAGCAAGCTTGGTGGGGTGGTGTCTGGGGCCGGGAGGTTATTTGTCACTGCGCTCGCCGCAAAGTCATTCACATAGTCGGTCGATTGACCGAGTCGATAAATTTTGTTGTTACCCGAATGGTTATAAGCAACGGTCGCCGCTTGCCCATAGGCGATCGCCGGCGAATTCAAAGTCAAAATAATTTGGTTGCCAACGATGGATGGCGTGTATGTGGTGGTGGCCCGTGTGACTCCTGCGACGGTCACCGTGAATTCGGTGCTTGCCGGAATGTAGGTGGTTGCTAGGTTGACCGCATAGGTGATTTGAATCTGCGTGCCAGTGGTGTTTGTGGCGATTGAGGTGGGTGCATATTTAACCGCGGCTGCGGCTTGGGCAAAGGTGGCCCCGGCTAGCACAGAGCTAGCAATTAGAAGTATCGAAACCGCCGCCGATATGACGTTTTTAATTGTGTAACGCATTTAGTGCCCCCATTGCCACTGACACCGATCTTGCTGGTGCCTATTACACGCCTCCCGAAGCGTGAAGACGTTCTCTCAGCGTCTTATTCTCAGCGTAGACAGGGGGTAAACAAAAGGTCAACTTATATGGAAAAAATATCTAAAGTGGCCTTGCCGGCTCAACCCACCTGAACGGTGTTTTTGCGAGCAATTTTTGCCCAGGCGAGGTGCCGGCCGGCAAGCCAACGGCGAACCGCAGAACCCGCCGAAATTAGCAGCAAGGTTCGCCACCAAATTCGAGCAATTGGCAACAGCCAAACCCACGCCAGCGGCAAGTTTGATTTCTTCAAAGCCCAAGCCGCGCTCAGTGATTCACCGGCGATGCCCAGGGCTAACATGGTGACCGCTTGAACCCAATAACCCTCGAGCAAAATCCAGATCAGATAAATGTCAACGATTGGCGCGGCAGCGGGCAAGATTACCTGGCTAACCAACAGCCAAGGCAAACCAAGCAACCCAAGCTTGCCTGACTTGCGTGAGAAAATCTGGCTGGCATTCAAGGCCACGACCTCGATCGACCCAAACGCCCAGCGCTTGCGTTGCTTGATAACCTCACGCGATGATTCCGGCGCCTCGGTATAACTGATGGCTTTTGCCTCATAGGGGATTTGCCATTTGGCCTGGTGCAGCAGCACGGTCAAATCGGTGTCTTCGACCAGCGTGCGAGCCGGCCAACCACCAACTTCAACCAAGGCAGTTTTTCTGAAGGCCCCCGCGGCACCAGGCACCACCGAAACCACACCAAGCTCGGCTTGCGCGGCACGGTCAAGCGCCAGGCTCACACCATATTCAAGGCCCTGCAATTTGGCCAAAAGCTTCTTGGTGTTGCCCACCCGCACATTGCCGGCCACAGCACCAACGGCGTCATCTTCAAAATGCCAAACAGCTTCATCGATGAAGTTCTCGTCAATCACTGTGTCTGCGTCAAGCACCACAATCACTTCACCGATTGCCTCGGCCAGCGCCATATTCAATGCCCCAGCCTTACCAACCGGCCCATACTCGCGCACCTGAATGTTGACCTCTGGGTGAGCTGCGGCAAAGGCCGAGGCAACCGCAAAGGTTTCATCCTTGCTGCCGTTTTCGGCAACGATGACCTGCTGAGGCAAAGTCTTCAAACGCAAAACCGAGCCCAGAGTTTTCTCGATAGTCATTTGCTCATTGTGGGCAGGAATGAAAATCGAAACTGACTTCACCGGCTGCTTTGGCAAACTCAGATTCGTGCGTCGCCCATAGCGAATTGCAAAAATCCAGGTGAGCAGCAGGCGCAAAATTGAGAGCACTGCCAGTGCCGAGAGGAACCACGAGAACACATCTTGCACTGCAATCCAAAGGCGATAGCCGGCGATGCTGACCACCGAACCGGTAATGCCCCAGAAGGTGGTTGGCACCGGCAAGTATGGCTGAATCAAAGTTGCGTCAAGGTGATCAACCGTGGTGAAGAGGTATCCCTCGGCCTTAAGTTTCTTGATCACAATGCCAAGCGCGGCAACCGTTTGAGAGCGATTTCCACCGCCATCGTGCATCAGGATGGTTGCCTCGTGCGGAATATTTTGGGTGGCGCGGGCAATGATTGTGTTGACCCCAGGTTTTGCCCAGTCGCTGGTTTCGACGTTCCAACCAACCGGCAAAAGGCCCAAAGATTTTGCCAAACCGCGGTGAGCGTTTGAGTTGGTGTCGGCAAGTTCTTGTGATCCATATGGAGAGCGGAACAACTGGGGTGTGCGGCCGGTGATGCCGTGAATGATCCAGCTGTCGAGATTAATTTCGGTCAATGCCCGCCAACGAGGAACCGTGTTTAGGTCAAGGTGGGTGTAGGTGTGGTTGCCCACGATGTCACCGTTTTGAATCATCTGAGTGATTAGGTTTGGATATTTCTGTGCCTGCTGACCCACCACAAAAAAGGTCGCGGGCACATTATTTTCTTTCAGAATTTTCAAGATGGATGGAGTCCAGGCTGGGTCTGGCCCGTCATCGAAAGTGAGCGCAACCAAACCCTTGGCATTGACAAAGTCGATTGGGCGCGAGGTGTGTGCGGTCAGCGGCACGCGGGCAATTTGGGTTGCGGCGGCAGCCGGGGCAACGGTGGCGGAAGTCGATAGCTCCCAGAGTGCGGCACCTTCTAGCCCCATCGACTTGGCCAATTTCACCCGGGCATCGATGCTCTTCGAGTTGTTCCACCACATCACCGAGCCATCGGGCAGGGTCGCGTTCATCTCGGCGGCGATCGGGTCATACTTGGCCTTGGCGCCAGTTTGTTTCACAATTGCGGCAGCCTGAGCCACGGTCACCGTGTTGGTGAATTGCTTGGTGCTTGGCCCCCAGATGTAGCCATAGCCGGCCAAACCAAGTTGCAGCTTGCGCATTGGCACAAACTTTTCAACCTGCTGAATCGAAGCCTTGATCCAAGATGGCTCACCAATCGGGCCGGCCAAACCGGTTGGGTCGTGCTGGTTATAGGTCATCACGTTGACCACATCGCTGTTGTCACCGATGGCCTTCAGGTCATAACCCATCGATGGCGCATAGCCAGGGTCTGGCACCGGCACGGCGGTAACCAAGCGCAACTTTGAGCCGAGCGCCTTGCGAAGAGTTTTCAAGAAGTGCACAAAGGCAGGCTGGTCAACCTTGTCCAAAGTTTCAAAGTCAATCACCACGCCATCCCAGCCCTCAGAGACCAGGGTCTGTTTTAGGGCAGTGATGAATTTTGCCTGCGTGGCATCACTTTTTAGAAGTGCGTGGGCCAACTTTGGGTCGAAGTCGGCGTTTATGTTGGTGTTGGCCAGGTTGAAGTTTTGCACCACAAGTTCGCCGCGGGCGCCTTGAAGGTGGGTGTGCACCAGCGCGTTTTGAACCCCGAGATAGGCAAAGCTGCCATCGCTGGCAATGTAACCACCGGTGGCCGCAACCGTGGTCAGATATTGTGCGTTTGTATCAACGGCGTTGATTGAGTTGTCGTTGTCTGAAACCACATAACCGGTGAAGTCGAGCCCGGCTCGGGTGGAGGTGTTCTTGGCAAGCTCTTGGCTTGCCTTCGGGATGAACAGTTCATCCTCGGCAGATTTATAGACCGGCACACCCAGTGCGGCAACGCCGCCAGCGATGGTCGAAAGCAAAACGAATGTGGCCAGAAAAACTCGGGCGCGATTTGAAGTGCGGTTGGCAACCAGGGCACCCAGGGTGACCATGCCGGCAAAAACGATTAGCGCTGCAACCAGGTCTTGGGTTGCCAGGGCAACCAATAGAAACGTCACGACCAGGATGAAAATCGGCCGGCGTTTTATCAACTCGAGGATTCGCACCTGTTTACTCTGGAGGAATTCCCTGTGAAAAGTCTGTGCCCTAGATGGGAGAAACCTTAACGCTGCCTTGCGGCAGCTGCGATAAACAAGCGCTCGCCGCTACTTGGCGATGGGCAATCGAATCTGGGTGCGCAACCCGCCGAGATCACTCTTCTCAAGTTTCACTGTGCCGCCGTGGCGCCGAACAATTGCCGCCAAAATGCTCATGCCCAAACCCGAGCCGCCCGATTCGCGAGACCTCGAATTATCGAAGCGCTGGAAGTGACCGATACCGCCGGTGTAAAACTCCTCGGGCAAGCCCTTGCCGCCATCGTCAAAAGTCAGAACGGCAAACTCTGCGTTGCTATTAGAAGTTTCACCCTCTGCCAACTCGGCCACCTCGCGGCGCAAAGACACCCGTAGCGAATCGCCCTCGGCGGTGTGGCGGCGAATGTTGGAGGTTAGGTTTGCCAGCACCTGCATCAGCAAATCACGCGCTCCCAAAACCTCGATGCCCGGTTCAACGGCAACCACAATCGGCCGGTTTGGTTGCAGGATTCGCAGGTCATCGATGGACAGGTTGACCAGTCCTGAGAAGTCGATAACGCTGAGCTCGTTCATGATGCGAGTCTCGGTTTTCGCCTCGCCAAGTTCGGCAAGTAGCAGCAGATCGCGAATCAGGTCATCCATGCGGTTGGCTTCTGAAAGCATGCGGTCAAAGGCGCGAGTGGACTGCTCAACCCCGGCACCCGGGTTCTTTTGCAGCAGCTCAACATAGCCCTTGATCACAGTTAGGGGAGTGCGCAGCTCGTGTGAGGCATCGCCCAGGAAGCGCTGCATGTTGAGCTGGGCATCGCGCTCAACCTCAACCGAGTGCTGCAACGAATCAACCATGTGCCGTAACGCCCGCGCCAGGCGGTCAACCTCTGACTGCCCCTGGCCGGTGGGCAGCACCACATCATCGTGCCCCTCGGCAATGTCACCGGCGGCGTCAACCAGCTTGCTGATTTTGCGCACATCGCGGCGAATAAAGAAGGTGATGGCAATCGCACCAAACAAAACCGAACCAAGAACAAACCAAATCAATAACCGGATGTTGGCATCGCGGCTCTGGATTTGAGCGGTCAGCGAGGCAGCCAAAATCACATACTCTTTGTCGGGCAGAGAAACCGCGCGAAGCCGGTAAGGGTCAGCATCAACCAGCATCTTGCCATCGCCCGAGGTTTTGTTGACCGCGTTGATTGTGACCGCTCGGGTTTCGGCCGCGGCCAAAATTGCAGCCGAAGGTTTCTCGGCGATGTCTGCCGAACCCGGGTTTAGGTGAACAAAGTCACCGTTGATTGAGATGAAGTCAACGGTTAGGCCAACTGCCGATTGGTCTGCCGCCAACAGCGCAGAACCGATTGCATCGCCTCGAGAATTGGCCACCTGTTTTGCGGCCACCGAAAGCGCGTCGTCAACGCGGGCAACGTCGGTGTCAAAGGAGGTGGTGACAGCAAAGCCCCCGATGGCGACCGAGACAAGCGAAATAATCGATGCCGTGGCAATCGAAAGGCGAGTCTGCAGGCGCATGGGTGGGTTACCGAAACTATCTAAACGGCAGGTCTATTCGGCGACGATCTGGAAGCCAATGCCGCGAACGGTTTTGATGCCCTCAAAATCGGCGTTGTGCAGCTTCTTGCGCAGGTATGAAATATAGGTGTCAACCACAGTGGCATTCGAAGCAAATGACATGCCCCAGACCACATCGAGCAGCGTGGCCTTGGTGACCACCTTGCCGTCTTTAATCATCAACTCATATAGAAGTTTGAATTCGGTTGGCGAAAGATCAACCGGCACACCATTCAAGGTGACCGTGTGGCGATCTTCGTTCAGCACAATTGGCCCGCACACGATGTCTGCCGATTCGCCCGAGCCGCTGCCACGAGTGCGGCGCAAAATTGCCCCGATGCGAAGCATCAGTTCTTCAAGGCCAAAAGGCTTGGTCACATAGTCGTCGGCGCCGAGGCGCAGACCACGGGTCACATCGGCGCGCTCGCCGCGGGCGGTCAACATCAGTGCCGGGGTGTCATCGCCAATCGCACGCAGGCGCTCGAGCAGTTCATAGCCGTCCATGTTCGGCATATTGATATCGGTGATTATCAAGTCAACCGAGTTATCGCGCAGCCATTTGAGCGCAAGAAAGCCATCGTTGGCCTCAAAAGGTTCATAACCCGAGAGGCGCAGGGTGTCGCAAATCATGTCACGAACGCCAGGTTCGTCATCAACCACAAGGATGCGTGCTTCGCTCATGCCTCAATGCTATTGGGCGGGGGAGACATCGTCGTCAAACTCCCAAGCCCTCCAGACTCTTTTCACATAAAACTCACAAACGAAGTGACTCATCATTATTGAGCGGAGATTGAAACAATCCGCAACTCTTCCCCAAGAGTAAGAAACCGTTTCAGCTGGTTGGCCAGCCAGACCAAAGATGTATCGGCAACACATTTAGAAGAGGTAGAGATGTTCAAGGTCGCAACCGCAGTTGCTCTGAGCGCTGCATTGGTGCTTGGCGGTTCAGTTGGCGCATTCGCTGAAGAATCAAACCCGACTCCAAGCGCGAGCTCATTGATCTCACCAAAAGCCAAGACCCCAAAGGTAAACCTCACTCAGGCTGCCTTAGAGGTTGCCAAGAAGACCATCGCTCTGAATTTTGCTAACGCAGTTCTTGCCGCCAACACAACATATGCCGCCGCAATTGCCGCGGCCACCTCTGATGAAGAGAAGACCGCAGCGCGAATCGCATTCAAATCTGCGGTTGCAGCGGCTGCCGCAGCACGTGACCAAGCCATCGCTGCTCTTGGTGCAGGCCCGACCAAGCCAGGCAAACCAGCCCCAAAGGGCCCTAAATCGCCTAAATCAGACTCTTCACCGATAGCGCTTACAAACAACTAAAGACTTACCTCCTAGTAAGAAAAGCTTTGCCCGAATGCGGATCCGGGCAGGGGACCAACAAAAGGCACCGACCTCAGGTCGGTGCCTTTTGCATTTCCACGTCAGTTTTTACAACTAAACTGTAAAAACTGTAAGCGTTTACAATCGTTACCAAACCGTTTCCAAAAACCATGTTCAAGATGGTTTTCGAGGATTAGAGTTTTGTCTACTGATGTATCAACCGCATACATCGATATCCATGGAAAGGGATAAAAATATGAAGAAGGGCACTCGCCTCGTTGCAATTGCTGCAGCAGCAGGACTTGCAGCAGCAACCTTCGGTATGGGAACTGCAGCTCAGGCCGCAACCACCACCGTTACTATTTATGGCGGCTACGCTGCTGGAGATGCTGACGCATTCCAGAGCGAACTAGACCTAGCCTTCCCAGCAAGCTCAGGCATCAAGGTTCAGTACACCTCTCTTGCCAGCTTCGACACTGACATCACCACCAAGATCAAGGCTGGCCAGGAGCCAGACATCGCTCTATGGCCACAGCCAGGCGGTCTTCTAAAGCAGAAGTCAGCTCTTGTCCCTCTAGACCAGGTCCTTGGCGCAGACTTCGCTCCAATCGTGAAGACCTTTGTTCCTGGATTCGAGAGCCTAGGTAAGGATGGCGGCAAGACTTACGGTCTTCCTGTTTCAGCAAACCTAAAGTCAATCGTTTTCTACAACCCAGCTATCTTCAAGGCAAACCACTGGACCGTGCCTACCACTGATGGCGCTCTTGCTTCTCTAGAGAAGAAGATCGCAGCTTCAGGCAAGGCATACCCATGGTGTGCAGGTACCGAGTCAGGTGGCGCAACCGGTTGGTCACTTACTGACTGGATGGAAGAGCTAGTTCTAAAGAACGCTGGCGTTGACGTCTACAACAAGTGGTGGTCAGGTGCTATTCACTGGAACGACCCACGCATCGTTGCAGCAGGTAAGGCTCTTGAGGCTCGTCTGCTTGCAAAGGGACAGGTTCAGGGCGGTGGCCCAGGCATCACTGCTCGTAACTTCGGTCTAGCAACCACTGCTGGTCTATTCGAGTCAAGCAAGGCCAAGGGTGCTTGTGCAATGTTGAAGCAGGGTTCATTCATCACCGGCTTCTTCCCAGCTTCAATCCAGGCTGAAGTTGCTAAGGACAACTACGCACACGTTGGCGTATTCGCTTACCCTAAGGGCAAGGCCGGCGGCGCAGTTCTTGGTGGCGGTGACACCGCTGGTGTCTTCCACAACACTGCAGCTGTTGCAAAGGTTGCCGCTTACATCATGAGCGACAAGCTAGGCACCAAGGGTTATGCAACCAACGCATCTGGCTTCTTGTCACCTCACAAGACCTTCCAGGTTAAGTACATGACCAACCCACTAAACAAGCTATTCCAGACCATCTACACCAAGGCTTCTGGCTTCGGTTTCGATGGTTCAGACCAGGCTCCACCAGCTGTAAACAAGGCTGAGTGGAACGAGCTAACCAACTGGTTCGCTGGCAAGGAAACCATGGCTAAGGCGTTCAGCATCATCGACGCCGCCTACAACAACTAATAGTTAACAAGTAGGTCACAAAAGGATTGGCGGGGAGAGAATACTCTCCCCGCCAAATCTTTTTGATGTAAATTAATCTCCACGGCACCAAGCCCTTTAGCGAAAGATCTGAGATGGACGCAATATTAACGGCATTAGTTGCCGTGATCCTCGGGCCAATTTTTACTTTTCTCTTGTACGGCCTTTTGAACTGGCTAGTAAACCTTCTCCCGCGCAAGGCCGAGAAGCTTGTGCGCCCTTACGTTTTCATCGGGCCGGTTCTGCTTCTAGTAATCGTCTTCCTCGTGTTGCCATCGATCCAGACTGTTTACTTCAGTTTCTTGAATGATGACTCATCTGAATTCGTAGGATTCAAGAACTACATCAAACTTTTTGGTAGCTCAGACTTCCTAAACACATTGGCCAACAACTTGGCCTGGGTGGCAATCGTGCCCGCTCTGACCGTTATCCTCGGCATCATCATCGCAACTCTGACCGATAAGCTCGGCCCGGTTCGCGAGCGAGTCTTCAAGTCAGTCATCTTTATGCCAATGGCAATCTCATTCGTGGCTGCATCTTCAATCTGGCGCCTTACCTATTCATGGGCCTCAGATGGCAACCAGGTGGGTATGCTCAACGCAATCATCCAAGCCTTTGGTGGTAAACCATTCAACTGGTTGCAGACTGAAGATTTTGGTTTCAACAACTTCTTGATCATGGTTATCGTGCTCTGGTCTGGAACAGGTTTTGCCATGACGCTTCTGTCGGCTGCAATCAAATCGGTTCCTGAGGAAACAGTTGAAGCTGCTCAGATCGATGGCGCAAATGGCCGCCAAACCTTCTTCCGCGTGATTCTCCCGCAAATTAAGGGAACCGCGATTGCTGTTTTCATCACCACACTAATCAGCGCGATGAAGATCTTCGACGTCATCTGGGGTATGACCGGCGGTAACTTCCACACCAACGTTTTGGGTGTGGACTTCTTCCTCGAATACTTCGTCTATAACAACACCGGTCGCGCAAGCGCCGTTGTCGTTCTTCTCATGCTTGCGATTATTCCAATCATGATTTACCAGGTTCGCAGCTACCGTCAGCAGGAGGAACTCCGATGAGTATCACTTCAAATCGCACAATTGGAAGCCGCTTCCGCAACTTTAGGTTGGGCACCACCCTGATCATGCTTTTTGTGGTCATCATGTGGGCTCTGCCTACGCTTGGGCTTTTGGTCACGGCATTTAGAACCCAGGATGACTCGATCTCATCCGGTTGGTGGACGGCAATCTTCAACCCGTTTGGCACTAACTGGTCTCTCGAATCATTCAAGTCAGTTTTTGACCCGAAGAACTTCGACCTAGGTACGTCATTCTTCTCAACCGTAGGCATCGCGGTGCCAGCAACAATCCTGCCAATTATGTTTGCGGCCTTCGCTGCATATGGATTCACGTTCCTTGACTTCAAGTGGCGCGAGGGCTGGTTCGGTGTGATCATCGGCTTGATGGTTGTGCCAATGCAGGCCTCAATCGTTGCTGTTTTGCAGATGTTCGTTGCCTTCGACAAGTTCTTGAAGACAATTCCGGGCAATGAGCAGGGGCAGTTCCACCTATCTGGCGAATACCCAGCCGGTTGGATCGTGCACAGTGCGTTCGCTATGCCGCTGGCCGTTTACATCCTTCGCAACTACATGATGACTCTGCCAAACTCACTAGTTGAGGCAGCGCGCATTGACGGTGCCAGCCACTTGCAGATCTTCTGGCGCCTGATTGTGCCGATGTCTGTTCCAGCACTAGCTTCTTTCGCAATCTTCCAGTTCCTATGGGTCTGGAACGACTATTTCGTAGCCTTCTTGTTCGTTGGCAAGCACACAGTTATGACCTACCAAATTCTTTCGATGTTGGGTCAGCACGGTGAAGGCTGGCAGGTAGTTATGGCCGGAAGCCTAGTTTCAGTGCTTGTTCCACTGACTGTGTTCTTCTCGCTCCAGCGCTACTTCGTTCGCGGCCTAACCGCCGGTGCGGTTAAGTAGTTGAGCGGTTCGGTCAAGTAGTCTTAACCTAGTTTCGAAGTCGAACCGGTTGGCCAGCAATGGCCAACCGGTTCTTCAATAAGCAAAGAAAGCGAGCCGGTCATGGCTGAACACACATTCCTTCGCGGGCCTGCCGACTGGTGGCGCCAAGCTGTTGTCTACCAGATTTACCCACGCAGTTATGCAGATCAGAATGGCGATGGCATCGGTGACCTAAAGGGCATCACCTCGCGCGTGCCATACCTAAAGGAACTTGGTGTTGACGCTGTTTGGCTCAGCCCGTTCTACCCATCCGAGCTCGCCGATGGCGGCTATGACGTTTCCGATTATCGCAACATCGACCCACGTATTGGCACCTTGGCCGAGTTCGACGAGATGCTCGAGACCCTGCACGCAGCCGGCATGCGAGTCTTTGTTGACATCGTGCCAAACCACTCGAGTGATCAGCACGTCTGGTTCCAGGCTGCACTGAAGGCGCCAAAGGGTTCGCCTGAGCGTGACCGCTACATCTTCCGTGACGGCAAGGGTGAGCACGGCGAGATTCGCCCATCCGAGCTAATTAGCCACTTTGGCCCAACCGCGTGGACCCGCATCACCGAGCCAGATGGCACCCCTGGCCAGTGGTACATGCACCTATTTGCCAAGGAGCAGCCTGACTTCAACTGGGATAACCAGGAGGTCAAGGATGACTTCATCAAGACCATGCGTTTCTGGTCTGACCGCGGTGTTGACGGTTACCGCATCGATGTGGCCCACGCCTTGGTCAAGGACCTGAAGAACGGCCATCTGCCAGAGCGCCAGTCATATGATGTCAGCGTCATGAAAGACGATGGCACCGATGACCTGTTTGACCGCGATGCTGTTCACGACATCTATGCAGACTGGCGCAAGGTTTATAACGAGTATGACCCACCGCGCGTGGCCGTGGCCGAGGCTTGGGTTCATGCCAACCGCCGGGCTCGCTATGCCAGCACCAAGGGCCTTGGTCAGGCGTTTGCGTTTGACCTGTTGGGCACCCCGTGGAACAAGAAGAAGTTCCACGACACCATCGCCTATCAGTTGAAGGCTGCCAAAGAGTCTGGCTCATCAACCACCTGGGTGTTCTCTAACCACGATGTGATTCGTCACGCCACCCGATTCGGCCTGCCTGAAGAGGCACTGCAGAACCTGCCAAAGTGGTTCCGCTCGGCAGACCGCGAGTCAAAGATCAACAAGCCACTGGGCCTCGACCGCGCTCGCGCGGCCACCATGTTGATTCTGGCGCTACCTGGTTCGACATACCTTTATCAGGGTGAGGAGCTTGGCCTACACGAGCCGCTCAACATCCCTTCTGAGCAGATGCAAGACCCGCAGTGGTTCCGCAGTGAGGGCAGCATCAGCCGCGATGGCTGCCGTGTGCCAATGCCTTGGACGGCAACCGGTTCATCGTTTGGCTTCGGCCCTGGCGGCTCGCACTTGCCTCAGCCAGCCTGGTTCAAAGATGTCAACGTTGAGGTTGAAGACCGCGACCCTAAGTCAACCCTGAACCTTTATCGCAACGCCCTGCGCCTGCGCCGAGACCTGCAGACCACCGAAGATTATGTTTGGGTCAACCACATTTTCAACCGGGATGTCTTGCACTTCAAGCGCCCAAACGGCTGGCAGAGCATCACCAACTTCGGCACCAAGCCGGTGAAGCTGCCTAAGGGTCAGCTGTTGCTAACCACCAAGGATTTGGTTGACGGCAAGTTGCCAGCCAACGCCACCGCCTGGATTAAGTAGGATTTTGCTATGGCCAACAAACCTTTTGAAATCAAAGCAACCATTCAGATTGACGCCACCCCGGCCAAAGTCTATGAAGTGATGAACGACCTTGCTCGCCTGGATGACTGGTCGCCGTTTGTGGCGATGGATAAGACCGTGACCTCAAAGGTTTCGACCCCATCGGCCGGCCCGGGTGCCACCTATGACTATGTTGGCAAGCGCATCGGCAAGGGCAAGATGGAGATCATTTCATCGGGGCCAGATTGCATTCGCGCAACCATGACCTTCTATAACAAGCAAACCGAGACTGCGAACACCGAGTATTGCCTCGAGCCAAACTTCGAGGGCACCAAGGTGACCTGGAAGATGTCTGGTTCTCGCGGCCTAAAGATGCAGATCATGAACACGGTTTTGAACCTAGACAAAATGATGACCAAAAACTTCACCGATGGCCTCAAGGTCTTGAAGGCAATCGTCGAATAGTGAAGTTCTCACGCCTCACCATTGCCGTTGCCGCAACCGCCATTTCTGCCCTGGCCCTAACCGGGTGTGCCGGCGCCAAAATCGCACTGCCGGGCACTAACTCGACGCCAACGCCTGAGAAGGTTTTTGTCACCGCGCCGCTGACCGGCGTCAAGTATGAGCAGGGCAGTGCCGAGGCGGCAAGCATCGCTGGCCCATCGGTGGCTTGCAAGGTTGACAACAGTGAGGCCGCGCGGCCGCAGCAAAACCTCAACAAGACCGACATGGTTTTCGATGAGATGGTTGAGGGTGGCCTGACCCGCTTTGTGGCGGTGTTCCACTCGCAGTTGGCCAACACCGATGCCGACCCTAAGGCGATTGGCGTTGCGCCGGTGCGCTCGATTCGCCCGATGGACCCAGACATCATCAGCCAGTTTGGTGGCATCGTTTGCTATTCCGGTGGGCAGCTGGCCTTCGTCAACCTGATGAAGGCAACCAAGGTTTTCAACGCCAACGAGACCAGTGAGCAGGGCAACCACACCTTTAGCCGCCTCACCACTCGCCAGGCGCCACACAACGTGCAGGTCAACGTCAAGTTGTTGGCCGCCAACCACCCTGAGATTGCCGCGCCGCAGCAGGGCTTCGACTTTGCCGCAACACTCGCCGCAGCCACAGCCGCCACCAGCGGCACCGCAGTCACCAAGCTCAAAGTGGCCTTCCCGGCAGCGATGGCAGAGTGGGTTCCAAACACCGACAACACCGGCTGGTTGCGCATCCAGGATGGCAAACCAGACACCGATTCGGCCACCGGCAAGCAGCTTCAGGCAACCAACGTTGTGGTGCTTGATGTGAAAGAAGACCGCAGCTTCGCCGACAAACACTATGGGCACATTCCAAAGGCGGTGCTGATTGGCAAGGGCCGCGCCTGGGTTTTCACCGGCGGCAAGTATGTTGAGGCCTTCTGGTCGAAAGCCGATCAAACAGCTCGAATAATCCTGACCGATGCCAATGGCGGCGCAATCAACCTTGCCCCCGGCAACACCTGGGTTGAGTTGAAGCCGGCAGACCCAGAAGGCAAGATCACCATCACCTCGCCAGCGGCTGCTAGCGGTTCACCAAGTCCAACGCCAACTAAGAAGTAACTAAAGCGCAGCCCGCTTTTTGGCCAGCTCGTTGATGGCTGCATAGACCGCAATCAACCCAGCCAGCACGGCCAGTAGTGGCAGCGGCAGGGGAGCCAACTGCAGTGCCTTGCCAACCACAGTGAATGGAATCACTATCACCAGGGCGCCAAGAACGGCCGATGAAACCCAGAGGGCGGTTCCCGGACGTGACCGCCAGAAGCGCTTGCGTGTGCGCAGCACCAACATCACCACTAGCTCGGTGAAGGTTGATTCAACAAACCAACCCGACCTAAATAGCTCGGCCCCGGCATTGAACCCCAGCCGCAAAACTGCAAACGTGATGATGTCAAAAACCGAGCTAATCAGCCCAAACAGCAGCATGAAGTTTCGAATTTTTTTGATGTCCCAAGAGTGCGGCCGCTGAACATCCTCATCGTCAACCGAGTCGCTTGAGATTGCCAGGGCGGGGAAGTCGGTCATGAAGTTGAGCAGCAGAATCTGCATCGGCAAAAGCGGCAGGTATGGCAGCCAGATTGCCGCAACCGCCATCGAGAGCATGTTGCCGAAGGCCGCGCTGACGCCAACCCGCACATACTTCATCGTGTTCACAAAGGTGCGCCGGCCCAGCCGCACACCCTCAGCCACTACCGATAGATCTTTGGCCAACAGCACAATTGCCGCCGCGTTCTTGGCCACGTCAACCGCGGTGTCAACCGAGATGCCAACATCGGCCGTCTTCAGCGCCGCCGAGTCATTGATGCCGTCACCAAAATAACCAACCGTGTTGCCCGCCGCGCGCAGTGCCGCAACGATGCGTTCTTTTTGAATCGGCTCAACCTCGGCAAACACCCGGCAGCCGGCAATTGCCTTGATCATCGATGCCTCGCCCAGCGCCTTGATCTGCTCACCAGTCATAACCTTGTCGGTTGGCAAACCAACTTTTCCAGCGATGGCCTTTGCCGCCAACGGGTTATCCCCGGTGATTAGGTATAGGTCGATTCCCAGGCTGGCCAGCTCGGCAATCGCATCGGCGGCGCCATCCTTGGGTGGGTCCAAGAAGACCAGCAGGCCTTCAAAGGTTAGATGTTCTTCTTTCAACTCGGTGCCGGTGGCGATGGCAAGAACTCGGTTGCCCTCGGCACTCAGCCTTTCAAACTCGGCCTGAGCTGCGGCTCGCTCGGCATCGGTCATTTGGCAAAGCGCAAGAACACTGCTGAAGGCACCCTTGGTGATCAGCTGAGTTTTGCCATCTGCTTCAACCAGCACCGATAACCGCTTGCGCTCAAAGTCATAGGCGAGTTCGCCCAGCGCAACGCCGCCGGCACCCAAGGCGCTCGCCGAATCTGCGCCGGCCGCAGCAGCCGCCGCAACAATCGCTTCATCCAACGGGTTTTTGAAGCCCTGCTGCAACGAAGCGTTCAAATAAGCCAACCGAAGCACTCGAGCCGATGGCTTCCAATCCAACCCGAGCGCCCCATCGAGGCTAACCACCCCGGCGGTGATGGTGCCGGTTTTGTCTGTGCAGAGCACATTCATCGCGCCAAAATCTTCAATCGCATCAAGCCGCTTCACCAACACCTGGCGGGCGGCCATGCGCTTGGCCCCGGCGGCCAGAGACACGGCGATAATCGCCGGCAACAGCTGAGGGGTCAAACCAACGGCAAGGGCAATCGAGAACAGCAGGCTGTCAAGCAGCGGCCGGTGCAAGGCAACGTTGACCACCAGCAACCCCACAAGCAAAAACACCATGGCACGCATCAGCAGCAAACCAAACCGGGTCATTCCTTTTTCAAAGGCAGTCTTCACATCTTTACCGGCCAGCGATGCCTCAAGGGCACCAAACTCGGTGTTCGCCCCAATGGCCTCAACCACACCTTGCCCGGTGCCGGCAACCACGTGCGTGCCAAATCGGGCCAGCCCGCCAACGGCCAAATCAACCGCAAAACTCTCCCCGGTCAGGGCAGATTCATCCAGTTGCAAACCAGCAACCTGGGTCAGGCGCATGTCACCGGGCACCACGTCACCCACCCGCAAAATCACAACGTCACCAACGATGATTTGCTCAAGCGGCACTGTCACTTCAACCCCGCCGCGCATGACCTCAACGTGCACCTGCACCCGGGCCATCAGGGCTTTCATGGTTTCGCCGGCACGGTGCTCCTGCCAAAAACTGAGAAACCCGCTGGGCACAATGATTGCCAAGATGATCAGGCCATCGGTCACATCACCGGCGAACACCGAGACGATTGTGGCGGCAAAAAGAATCAACACAATTGGGTCGGTGAACTGCCGAACCAGCAATCGCCAGGTTGATTTGCTCATACCCTGAGCCTAACAATATGCGTGACTTTGCCCGGTTGTTCTGTTATCTTGGAAATACAACGCTTAGAGTTTCGTCTCTTTGCTTAGAGCCCGACCTTTTGGTCGGGCTCTTGCTTTAAGTCCACTCATCTGGCCTTCGAATTACCCCGCCTTTCATAGTTTGGAAAACAGGCGGAAGTTGATATTTGCGCAGTTCGGAAACATGTAATTGTTCAAGAAATGTAGACACTGTTCGAAGTTTTTCGCAGGGCTGATCCTTATTTGGCACAACGGTTTTAACGTCCACTCCATGTTCTTTGCACAGTCGAATGGGCGTTGCTAAATCAGAGTCGCCAGAAATGACAAGCGCCGCCGACAGTGACCTCGCATAGATGTCTCGCAGAAGGTATGAGGCGAGGTTAACGTCGGATCCTTTCTCCCCATAGGACCAAACAAAGGACTTCGGTAAATCGGGGAGAGCTTTCTTTGCTGAGGCGTCAAGCAGTAATTGTGTGATACCTAACATTCGTGCAAGTTTTGGTTGAATCGCTTGATCTCGGGTTGCTGCAACCAACCTGAGCCAATCCTTGTCTTTACGAAATTGGCCCTGAACTACTTTCACCCCTTGATTTTCAAGCACTCTGAGGTAAGCATGCTGACGATTCGGAGCAGAGTCACCGGCATATCGCCCCTTAATTCGTGCCGTGAAGTAGTAAACCTCCCCAAGTTCCATGTCGGGCCTGCGACTTTGACAAAATGCGGGCAAATCGAGCCATTTCAGGTCATCGCGTCTAAACAGGGCGCCTTTATATAAATTGAAACCATCTACATATGCATTGAATGTAACCATGATTTTCCCCACCCAAATCGACCACGTGATGATACGCAGTCAATTCTGGCAGCACATATTTTTTAATGGGACATTAAAAGTTTGCCTGGGGAATAGGTGCGGGGGTGGTCAGACTAACTTAGGGAAATGGGCAGCCAACGAACCCCGTTAAACGGGAAAAAGACCCGAGGCCCCGAATTCATGGGTCCCGAATCTTTCCCTTGTAGACGGCTTGGTTTACATCTACAAGTCCATTCTGGCAGACGACCTTGTTAAAACCCTTAAGTTTCCTTACATTAAGCCAGTCAATTCCAGCTTTTGGTTAACGGATGTCCGGCCATTAGCCTTGTCCAGTGAAGATAGTTTTTGTGGGCACTGGAGAGTTGATCAACCGCCTGCCTGAGACCTTCAATCGCCCCGGACTCGAAATCATAGTTTTGGGTCCAGCGACCTGTTCGCTCAGACGAAGCAAATACATCACAAAGTTCATTGAACTGCCAGCGACTGACCCGTTAGAGCTCTGGCATGAAACTGCGCTCGCAAACTACAAGAAAATTCTCGAGCAGCAGGCAGACTGGGTGATTTTCAGCGATGACGAAACGGTCGGAGCAATAGCCAAGTCTGCCATACCCGCAGAAGAGAAACTCAAACTTCTGCCTGTGAAATCAGATGCAGGACTTGAGATTCTCGGCTCAAAAGTTGGCCTCGCAAATTCCATGAATCGACTCGCCATCCCGGGGCCAAAATCAGCGGTGGCCTGCAACCGAGATGAACTCGACCAAAATGCGATTTCAGCCGGCACAGAATTTCTAATTAAAGGTGACTTATTTGGTGGTGGCAGCCGAGTGAGAAAATTCGACTCGGAAAATGCCAAACCTGACCTCCAAATACCACTCGATTGGTATCCGGTCGTGGTTCAAGAATTCATCGAAGGTGATGAGGTTTCGGTCGAGGCTTTGTTCCGAGATGGCCAACTTACCGCGTGGATGTATTCAGTTGTCTCGCAAAACATTAGCCAATTTGGGCCTTCCGTCGTTCGTCGTTATTTCACCCCGGCAAACACAGATTTCGAAACCACTTTGAACCACATCGGCAATGCGGCTCAATTGCACGGATTTTTCAACTGCGCCCTGATTTGGTCGCCTGATCGCCAAGCGCACTTCCTTTTTGAATTGGATCCGCGCCCCAATGCCTGGCACCAATTTGGCAAACATTTCGGTATTGATTGGGTGGAGCTGATGCTGGGGGAGCGCCCAAACAAAACACCAGTCAGCCCCAAACTAGATTCAGCGGCACCCCTTCACCTTTATAGTCGGGACCTAAGAAGTGCATTGGCCTCAGCAAGTTGGCGCAGAATCAAGCCTTGGCTGACGAATGCGCCTGGCACCTGGCAGACGCGCAATCACCTTGACAGTGCGGTAAATCGGTTCGAAGCCAGAAGCATCATCTATTGGTTCGCAGGTCCAGTTGTCGCCTTTTCTGCAAATGTCTGGCAGTCATTCCCCATGCCACTCCAAAAGTTCTTGGTGAAAACCCGACTTAAACAAATGGTGATTTTTCTGATTGGTGCCTAGCCGCGCCAAAGTCAAACCTTAGAGATTTCTAAGGCAACTAACAGATGAATTGTCCGTTTCGCTCAAGACAACAAACCGGCTTCCCAATAGATTTAAGTTATGAATCTAAAGCGTGCGGCCGTTGCGGCCCTAACCACCCTTGCACTTTTGACCTCGGCCACCGCTGCCAATGCCGCCGTCTGGTGGCCAACCGGCGCAGACAACCTCAGCAAAACCACTTTTGCGGTCGAGAGCCAAGAAAACTTCGCAAGCTCAGTTGGTTACAGCACGCTGTTCAATTCAAAAGACCAGCTATGTGAGACCCTTGGCGAGTCACCTTGCACCAACGTCTCAACCGATATCTTCAACGGTTCATACGTCTTGCCGGTTTGCACCACCGCAACCCAGCTTCTCTGCCTCGACACCGTCAACATCTATAAGGGTGCAGTTGCCAAGGCAACCTTGATCCGCCAGATTGACGCCCCAAGCGCCAAGGTGAACGCAGCAACTTCGGCAACCGGCATCCCAGCGGGCGGTGCAACCACCCTATGGACGGGTGTCGATGGAAAGACCTATGCCGTCAGCGTTGAGGTTCAGGTTCAGATCAACAATGGCAAACTAACCGCCAACACTTTCTCGGCAGTGGTCAACCCTTACACCTTGACCAACGGTTCATACACCTCAGCCAAGATCACCAAGGTTGGCGCCAAGACCTACATCGATGACACCCGTGACCTTCAGTGCGCCTGGGTTGAAACCGGCGTCTGTGGTGAACTTCAAGACTTTGACCCTGCAGTGCGCGTTGGCCTGACCTTCCGCATGGGCAAGCCCGATGCACAGTTCCTAAGCGGCCGTCTGGCCAAGCCAACCCTTTCAGTTGCTAAGGCAGCAGGAACAAACCAGATCTCTCTAGGCATCGATGCTGCCCCGGTTAGCGTTCAGCAACTGAGCCTTAAGTTGAATGTCAGCCAGCCACCGGCCGGCCTAAACGTTGGCGGCACCCCTCGTGGCATGTTTGACTACCCGCTAGACACCACCAAGAATGTCACCGCGCTGCGGACCACTGCGGGCAACAAGGCTTCGGGTCTGCGCACCTACTGGGCTGTCACCAACCAGGATGACACCCGCATCACCCAGCCGACCAAGTGCAAGGCTGCCTCTGGCGTTGCCGGTCTGGTTGCCACCGATGCAATGGTTGCCGATAGCTTCAACCCAACCCGCAGCGCAGGAGTTCTAAAGCAGACCATCAACGGCATGCTCAACAACCCAAACGGGTCAGTTGACTCAGGCTCATTCGATCTAGTTCTTGCCGATGACTTTGCCCGCTGCACCTTTGGCCTGCTAAAGGGCGGCAGCCTAAAGGGCAAGGCGGTTGGTCAAACCTCAACCACCAAGTCTTCAACCGGATGGGTTTCCACCAGCCTCAGCGGCATCAAGTATGGCTCGGCAACCACCTTGAATATTCAGGTGAAGAAGTAACTAATACTCAAAAAGCGAATCCCCTCGGGCGAACTGCCAGAGGGGATTCGCTTTGTCGAAACTTACTTCTTAGGCGCAACCTCTGCAGCAGTCGCATTCTTGATTAAAGCCCAGCTGTCAGTCTTTTTGACAATGTAGCCGTCGCCAGTTAGGGCAACCTGACCAATTGCAAGGATCAGCTGGCTCTTCTCTGGGTACTTATTGATGTTCACTTCTTGACCAGGGGCGACCATTTCACCGGTGGCTGATGGTGTGTCAAGCCATAGTTCGGCAGCCTGAACATTCTGCATGTTATTACCAATCACGATGATGTTTTCGCGCTGCTTCGCAGTGAAGTTATCGTGCACCCAGCGAGAGGAGCCGGTATACATGCCGACGTGTGAGGAAGGAACCGTCATGTTGGTGTAGCAGCTGATTGCATAAACCAAAAGGATCAATGGGGCAAAACCGTATAGCCAGACCCGTGATCCAAGCTCTGGCTTGAATAGCCAGTAGGCCAACATTCCCAAACCGAGGACTGCAAAGACAACTAAAGGGATGCCTGACTTGATTGCCGAGGCAATCATTGATGAGTCGGTGAACAGGGCAGGCACAATCGTGCTCATGTTTGGCAGCGCAACAGTCAACCAAATTGCGGCGCCGGCAAGAATTGCCCACTTGGCTCCCTTGCCCAACTTTGGAATGTGATTTCCAAGTGGCAGCAGGGTCAACGGCAAGAATGGGATTAGGTACTCGTAGTAACGAATCATCACACGGTTCTGAAGAGTCTCACCAAACGCACTTGAGTAAGCCACGAACACTGCCGAAACCAAAACCAAAACAATCAGCGCAACAAACAAGAAGAACGAGATCTTGGTGGTCTCAGATGGCTCACCCTTCAAGCGCAGCGCGCGAACGGTCTGAATGCCAGTGAGAATTAGCGGCACAGCAAAGAACATCAACAGGTATGAAACGTGAAACAGCACCTGCCAAATCACAGTTCCGGCGGCACCACCAGATGCAATTGCGGTCACCTGAGGGTCAGTGATGGCACCGCCAACCGCGGCACCACCACTCTTCACAGCTGCATTAGCCGAAGCGTCATATGAACCACCAAAGATTGCCAAGCCCTTCTGGCCTGCGATCAAGTAACCAATTGCAAACTTCGTCAATGCAGTGGCACCGACAAACGAGACAACTCGCGCAATCGACTTCAACCAGCCGTTGCCTTCACCCTTGAAGGCCAGGTAAATGACATAAACAACTACCGGAGCCAAAAGGAATAAAGCGTGCGGCTTCACCAAGGTGACTAGGCCGAGGCCAACACCAAGCAGTGCCCACTTGCCAGCACCTGTGCGAGCGTGGAATCGCATCGAGAAGTAGATGACCAATGCCGAACCAAAATAGAACATTGATTCTGGAGTGAAATACGAGGCGTAGGCAGAGATTGGCCCAACCAAAGCCAACAAAGCAACGACGAATGAAACGCCAGGCTTTGCAATCAGGCGCGCAGCAAAGTAAACAACAGCGGCAAAGCCAATCAAGAACACAACGTTGTATAGCTTGGCTGCGGTATAGAAGTTGTATCCAAAGCCAGAGGTTGTGCTGTAAATAATGTTGAAGAGATAGTTAGGCACTGAGCTATCAGCAAGTGCCGTGTGACGAGCGTTGGTGCTATAGATCAGCTCATCACCAAGAATCTTTGGCAGCACTGTCATGATGCGGGTCATCACCCAGATGACACCGAGTGCAACCGTTGGAAGCACCCAACCAAAGGTGCGCCAGAACCTGCTTGGGTCAGACTTGATCAAGCCCCAGTTCACCGGCGGGTTCTTGGTGGCGATGTCCTTAACCGTGGTCATTAGTCCCTCTCAAGCCCGTGCCGGGCGCGCTTTGGTGTTGAAGCAATGTCATATGAAAGAAATGCAAGAAATAGCTGGAAACCAAGGATGATTGGCACTGCCGAAAGCATCACGGTTCCGGCAGAGGCAGCCCCAGCACCCATCAAAGATTCCGAATAGCGAACAAGGCCGGTAATGATTCCAAAGCCCATCAGGATAATTCCTAGCGGAAGCTCGAAAGAAGCGATGTTTAGTTCACGCAAGTAATAGGCGTAGAAAATGCGCTTTAGGTGATTTGCCAGATGGCGACGCGGGAACTCCCAGAGAACCTTGCCAATGTTTAGGTTGCTGGTCTCATCGCCATAGCTCGAGTTGATTGGCACATCCCAAACCACTGCGCGCATCACGGCCAAGCGATAAAGCATGTCTGACTCGAAGAAGAATCTGCGATTCACCTTGGCCATCGGCAGCTGGCTCAAAATACTCCGATGAATGGCCGTGTAGCCATTGGTCGGGTCAGTGATGTTCCAGTAGCCAGTTGAAAGCTTGCTCATTAGCGACAATACAGCGTTTCCAAAAATACGAATCTTTGGCATCTGCTCGAGGCTCTCAAGGGTGTCAAAGCGGTTTCCCTTAGAGTAGTCCGCGCGCCCAGACACAATTGGAGCGATGATGTTTGGCAATAGTGAAGGATCCATCTGACCGTCGCCATCAATCTTGACAACGATATCCATGCCATCTTCAAGCGCCTTGGAATAACCGGTCAGAACCGCGCCACCCACACCTTGGTTGACCTCGTGGGTCAAAACGGTCACACGCTTATCTTTGTTATTCGACGCAACCAGTTTGCCTGAGCGTTCAGGGCAGGCGTCATCAACAACATAAATCTTCGAGACTTCTGGGCCAATGGCGGCAACCACGTCAAGGATGTGTCGAGTTACCTTATAACTCGGAATCACAACTCCAATTTGCATGGACGCATACCCCTCTAAATAGCGAAAATCCCTAAGAGCATTCTCGCACAGGCTAGATTGATGGAATGGCTTCTCTAAACCTTCTTTTTGTTCACGAAGTGAGCTATGAAAAGAAGCCGATTTTTGAGATGCACGAGTTTCCTGAGCATCTGGCAGCCAAGGGACACAAAGTCACCTTCCTGCAATTTGATGAAGGCTTCAGATTCTGGAATGGTAAGCGCCAACCGACTGAAAAGAAGATCTCTGGTCGAGTATTGCCGGAGACCTCAATCAGGTTAATCACACCGCACCAATTTGGCATTCCCGGTCTTGATCGCCTTTGGGCAACCATTTCGGTTTGGCCAGTTCTCGATCGACTCCTAAACACCGAGAAGTTCGATGCCATAGTTCTTTACGCGGTGCCAACCTATGGTCATCAGGTTATTCAACTGGCAAAGAAATATGGAGTTCCAGTAATTTTTAGGGCGCTCGATGTCTCGCACCTGATTCGGAAGTCCATCTTTAGCCCACTTATCAAATCAGCTGAGAAGTATGTCTACAAACATGCAGATTTACTTTCGGCAAACAACCCGGCTATGGCCGAGTATTGCTCCAATCTTGGAGGCCGCACGGAGAGAACGTTTGTAAACCTGCCGCCCCTAGACATATCACACTTTGCAAAAGCAATCCCAGACTCAGAGCTGCAAATTGCCTTAGGCCTCAAGCCAACAGATTCAGTCATTACCTACCTCGGGACCTTCTTCCATTTTTCAGGCCTAGATGTTGTGATTCGAGAATTTGCTGGACTAATAGCAAAGAATCCGAGGGCAAAACTATTGCTCGTTGGCGGCGGCGAACAAGACAAAGCTCTTCGCGATTTGGTTAGTCAGCTCAAACTGGGCGATCGAGTTATTTTCACAGGCTTCGTTCCCTATGCAAAGTTATCTGGCTACTTGGGGCTCACCACTGTTGCCATCAACCCCATGCTGCCAAGAATGGTGTCGCACACAGCTTTTCCGCACAAGGTCATTCAATACATGGCTTCGGGATTACCTGTGGTGAGCACCAAACTCGATGGTCTCTACAAAACCTTCGGTGACACATCTGGCCTCACTTGGTCACCGGGCCCTGAAGGGCTTATCGAGGAAGCCCTGGCGCTCGCCGAAGATGCGACCAATTTGGGTGAGAACTCCAGGCTTCAACTTCTAATGGTTTCGAATAAGTTCGCCGTAGATTCGGCGGTCGATGCTTTCGAGGCAACCATCCGCACCGTTACCAAATAGGCTCTAAACATGGCAAAAGTATTGATTCTTGGCGGCTCGGGCATGATCGGCGCCGGTCTCGCTCATTCGCTACAGGCTGCTGAAATTGACCTCTCAGTCACTAACAGAACAGGGGTGCCAATCGAGCGAATTGCTGGCGTAGTTGTGCATAAGTTCGAAGCGGCGACCGACTCCTTACAAGCGTTGCTGGAGGACCTAGCGCCTGGCGATTACGTCATAAACTGCATCGGCCTAGTAAAGAGCCTCATCCAAGATGATGATCGCTTATCTCGTGATGCGGCTGTTTTCTTAAATTCAAGTTTCCCGAGCCAACTCGCAGCCGTGGCTGAATCGCGCCAACTTAGAGTCATACAGATGGCCACCGACTGTGTTTTCTCGGGCGCCACCGGCAACTATTCAGAGGCTTCGCCCCACGACGCCTTGGACGTTTATGGCAAAACCAAGAGCCTCGGCGAGGTTCCATCTGCGGCTGTCATGAATATTCGTGTTTCGGTTATCGGTAAGGGTAGCCAGGGCCTCTATCACTGGGTGGTAAGCCAACCTACAGGCGCAACCATCAGCGGTTATCTTGATCACCAGTGGAACGGGATCACGAGTGTTGAATATGGCCGCATCATCGCTGGAATTGTTCGCGAGAATTTGTTTACCGCCGGCGCTCACCATATCGTGCCCGAAGGGTCGGTCAACAAGCACGAACTAGTCAACCTGATTGCCATTAATACTGGGCGATTTGACCTTCAGATTGAGCCAACTAATTCAGGCAAGTCTGTTGACAGAACCTTGACGACCAATAATCACGCTTTCAACACCAAACTTTGGGCGGCAGCCGGCCGCGCGACTGTGCCAACTGTGGCCGAGCTGGTCGCGGAGATTTAACATCAGGCGGGCTAAACTTGGCTCAGCAAAGGGGTTTAAGTGTCTGAACGTAAAATAGCCGGTTCGGTTGTCACTATCACGGGGGGCACCGGCTCATTCGGAAGCACCATGGCAAAGCACGTGCTCGAAAAGGGGGCCGCTGAACTTCGCATCTTCAGTCGCGATGAGGCAAAACAAGACGCCATGCGTCACGCCCTGGGTGATGACCGCGTCCGCTTTTACATCGGTGATGTCCGCGACCCTTTGAGTGTTAAGTCCGCGATCAAGGGAACCGACCTTTTGTTTCACGCCGCCGCTCTAAAGCAGGTTCCATCTGGCGAATTCTTTCCACTCGAAGTGGTCAACACCAACATCCAGGGCAGCGCAAACGTGGTTCGCGCTGCAATAGAAACGAAAGTTAAGTCGGTAGTTTGCCTGAGCACCGACAAGGCGGTATACCCGATCAATGCAATGGGTATGTCTAAGGCTTTGATGGAGAAGACGGCTTTGTCTTTCGCGCGTAACAGCCAAGCTGGAGACACAGTTATAGCCGTCACACGTTATGGAAATGTCATGGCCTCGCGCGGTTCGGTCATTCCGCTTTTTATCAACCAGATTAAGACCGGCAAGCCAATCACAGTCACCGAACCTCAGATGACTCGTTTCTTGATGAGCCTCACAGAGTCCGTTGAACTTGTGAAGTATGCCTTCGAGCACGCAACTTCAGGCGATTTGTTCGTGCGCAAGGCACCTGCCTCGACCGTTGAAACCCTTGTTCAGGCAATTAAGGAGCTTTTCGGGGCGGAGGATCACCCGGTTCAGGCAATCGGTGTTCGCCACGGTGAGAAGCTCTATGAATCACTCCTCAGCACCGAGGAACGTGCAACGGCTATTGACCACGAGGGATACTTCCAGGTGCCACTCGACACTCGATCGCTCGACTATTCTCTTTACTTCGACGAAGGCGAAAAGCGCCCAGCAGCGCTCGAGGCTTACACTTCGCATAACACCACTCGTCTAGATGTCGAAGGCGTTAAGAAGCTTCTTCTCACCCTCCCTGAAGTGCAGGCCCAGCTATGAGCAAACTGAACATTGTCACCGTCGTTGGAACCCGCCCAGAAATCATCCGTCTTTCGCGCGTGATTGCGAAACTAGATGAGACCGTGAATCACATCGTTGTTCATACCGGCCAGAACTACGACCCAAAGCTTAACGACATTTTCTTCGAAGAATTAAAGGTGCGTAAGCCCGATTACTTCCTGGACGTTGACACTTCAAGTCTCGGCGCAGTCATGGGTGACACGTTAAGAAAGATTGAGGAAGTCTTTATAAAGCACAAGCCAGATGGTGTTGCAATCCTTGGTGATACCAACTCGGCAGTCGCCGCCTTGCTCGCCAAACGTATGCACATTCCGGTCTATCACATGGAAGCCGGCAACCGTTCGTTCGATGAGAACGTGCCCGAAGAATCAAATCGCCGCATGGTTGACCACGTCTCTGACTTCAACCTGCCTTACAACTCATACTCCTACGAGAACCTTCGCAACGAGGGCATCCACCCACGCCGGTTGCTCAAGACTGGTTCGCCAATGCGTGAGATTCTTGAGTATTACCGAGCTGACATTGAAGCAAGCAACGTGTTGAATGATCTTGGGTTGACTAAGGCCGGGTACTTCCTAGTCAGCGCTCACCGTCAAGAAAACGTCGACAACCCTGCTCGCCTGGCCGATCTGCTTGAGACCCTCAAGGCAATCCATGAAGAGTGGAAGATTCCAGTTATGGTTTCGACTCACCCTCGCACGCGCAAGCAGCTCGAAAACTTGCCTGGTTACGTTGAATCACCGGGTGTAATCTTCCACGAACCGTTCGGCTTCATGGCCTACAACAAGCTGCAGTTGAACGCCCTTGCCGTCATCTCGGACAGTGGAACAATCAGCGAAGAGTCTTCGATACTGGGAATCCCTGCAATCACGATTCGCGACTCGATGGAACGCCCGGAGGCCCTCGAAGTTGCTGGCGTGGTTATGACGGGCCTCAAACGCGACAACGTTATCGCTGGCTTGCGCGAAGTTATCGCCGACCCGCCTAAGGCCGACCGCACTTTGCCGGAAGGATATGAAGTGCAGAACTTTGCCGAGCGAGTGGTTCGATTCATTCTGTCGACCGCGAGCCGTCACCACGAATGGGCCGGCATTCGCCGTCTAGGTTAGTCGATGAGCCGCAAGCGGGTTGTCTTAGTTTGCATGGTTGACAGTATCCATGTGGCGCGTTGGATTGCACAGTTTGAACCAAGTGAAGTCGAATTCACGCTTTTCCCGTCGACGCCAAATCGCCGAGTTCACTCGATGATCAAAGACATGATGGCCAAGAATGGCAACATCAGGATTGTTCCATTCGGAGGCAAACTTTCGATCCCGCTTTGGGGGATTGACCTCGTCTTCTCTGACCACGTGCGAGGCTGGCTATTGCGACGTATGCTGAAACGCGACCAGCCGGATTTCGTGCATGCACTAGAGCTTCAGCACGGTGGTTACGTAACTAGCCGGGCACTGGAGGACGCATCGCTCAAGACCACATTCATAGCCACGAACTATGGCAGTGACATCTACTGGTTTCAGCAATTCCCAAAGCATCTAGCCAAGATCAAGAAACTTCTCGCTCGTGCTAATCGCTATTCGGCTGAATGCAATCGCGATGTCGACCTGGCCAAGAAATATGGATTCACTGGTGAAGTAATGCCCGTTTTCCCAAATGCCGGCGGCTTCAGTTTTGAGCAACTAAATCGAGAGTTAATTCCCACCTCAGAACGAAAAGTAATTGCCATTAAGGGTTATGAGGGATGGGTCGGCCGCGCCTCTATTGCAGTCGAGTCGCTGTATTCACTTGTCAACGAACTCGCCGATTACAGGATCGTTTTTTACTCATGCAACGCTAAGACCAGTCGCTTAGTAAAGAAACTCAAACGAAGGACGAGCCTAAAGGTGGAGACCTATGGCAAAGGTGATCTTTCGCATTCACAAATGTTGAATTTGTTCATGTCCGCCCGAATCTACGTTGGACTCTCCTTGAGCGACGGGATTAGCACATCGCTACTCGAAGCTATGGCAATGGGTGCGATTCCAGTTCAGACCAATACGTCATGTGCCAACGAATGGTTAATCTCGGGGGAATCAGGTTACCTTATATCACTAGACAAGGTTGGTGATGTGAAAGATTCTGTTAGGAAAATCCTTGAGCTCTCTCAAGGCGAAATCGATGATTGGTCTTCGAAAAATAAAAAGATACTCACTGAAAGAGCATCTTCTAGCAGAACCTCAATTTCAGAGATGAGAATTTATGCCTGATTCCCTTGACTCAGTAGGCCTCCTGAAGCGAATATGGCGGGTACTCAATAGGCGCGAGCGAAGGAAGTTTCTTCTGAGCATTCTTTCGCGAGTAGTGCTTGTTCCATTGGACCTAGCCGGGCTTGCAGTCCTAGGTTTCTCTGCCTCGCTAGTATCAAACAGCGCCTCTGGTGGGTACGTATCTAAGATCGCTTCACAGCTCATGCCTTTTGTCTCAGAAACCAATGTGTACGCTCTATTCGCGGCTTTCGCACTGTGTCTTTTCTTAGCCAAGGCAGTCCTATCTGCCCTGATATCCAGAAGGGCCTTTAGGTTCGCATCGGAATTAGAAGTTACAAAAAGCACAGAACTTTACAAAGCTTTTATTGAGGGGCAAGTTTCCGCGTTTGCTCTAAGCAGGAAAGATGTTGAGTCGGCCATTGTAGGCGCGTCTCACATGGCCTTCGGCGTCGGAGCAATAGCAATTTCTACCTTGACAACCGAATTGAGTCTTTTGGCAATTGTGTCTCTGTATCTGGCTTTCAGTAATCTGCTCCTGTTCTTGGCACTCTTTCTTTACGTTGCGTTACTTGGCATTCTTGTCTACTGGCGGATTACCGGAAGGGTTAGCTATTTTGCAAAAGAGGTTGAGCTTTCGGGTATCAGTGTCAGCGCATTTACGCGAGAATCAGTTTCCGGGTATAGGCAGATTACTCTCTCCGGATTAACTAATAACCTTGTCAGAATCTTCAGATTCGAACGATCCAGGCTGGCAAAAGCGAATTCGGAGATCCATGAACTAGGAAACTTGACTCGATATGTAATAGAAGTGGCAATCATGGCGGCTGTCGCACTTTTGGTGATTCAGAGGTACATTTTCCCATCCTTGTCGCTTAGCCCTGAGGTAGTTGCAACATTCCTTGCCGGAGCCTTCCGAATGACGGGCACGCTCCTGCCCATTCAGGCATCGATTGGCCAAATTAAGCAAGCGTCTAAACACTCCGACCTTTACTTCAAGCTGAGTTTCACAAGATCCGCTGGAGCCGATCATCCAGAGAATTTAGGCCCAGATTCTTTATCTACTACCTCGCCGCTTAGTTTGTCGATTAAAGAAGTGGATTTCAGGTACTCCAAAAAAAATCAAGCGACGCTTTCTGGAATTTCTCTAGAGATTAATCCCGGGGAATTTGTTGCCTTAATGGGAAAATCAGGCGTTGGCAAGTCGACATTCCTAGAAGTTCTCGCTGGTTTTCGGGATGTCACTAGGGGTGCGATAGCAATAAACGGAGTTTCCATCAAAAATTTCATCAGTAGAAATCCAGGTTCGATTGCGTTTATGCCTCAAGAACCAACCCTATTTAGCGCTTCGCTATACGAAAATGTCACCTTGGATTTCGGCTTTGAATTGTTCGCTGAAAATAAAATCAGATATGAAGAGATTTTAGACGTTTGCCAGTTGAAAGCTTCTTTGAGCGACGATATTTTAAATGGCACTTCTAAACTCGGGGGCGAGGGGCAGTCTGTGTCCGGTGGTCAAGCACAAAGGATTTCGCTTGCTAGGGCGCTTTTCCAAAAACCTAGGTTGTTGATTCTTGACGAACCAACAAGTGCGTTGGATGTTGATACCGAACGTCATATAAATTTGGTACTTCAAAAATTGGCCGGATCTGTCACCATTTTACTAGTCACGCATCGAGAGGCTGCTGCAATCGGGGCGACGAGGAAATTTGAACTCGTGAGGGGCCTTAAGTCATTGAGAGAAGTCGGGAAACCAGTTGAATAAGATCATTTCTGACCTAGCGGTAATTGTCAGTACGAGGAATCGCGAGGCTAGGCTAATAAGCTTAGTCCAACACCTTGGGAAGCAAGATTCACTCCCTGCACTGCTAGTTATTGTTGACTCAAGTGAGAATCCAATCGAACAGGATGTGGTTCTGTCCGCGTTTGGTGTCGTTGGAGTTTCGACACAGGTTAAGCTCGTGACGTCGGCACCGGGTCTACCTCATCAAAGAAATGTTGGTATCTCTTTAGTGCGAAAATTGTGCCCTGACGCTACTCAAATTTGTTTTCTGGATGACGACATAAATTTCGAAAGCAACTTACTAAGTGAAGGTAGTAGCATTCTCAGAGCCTTGGATGATGCCGTTTGCCTAGGCGCATTCGACACCCAATGGGCTGGCACAAATTCTGCCTCAAGGTTCAGGCAGAAAAACGGTGGGCGAATACTCCGAAGCGGCATTGCTATACCGTCAATTCCAAGCAAACGAGCCAATCTTGTCGGTTGGACACCAGGATTTGTTATGTTCATCCCTGCATGGGTGCTGGAGCGGGTCACTTTCCGTGGCGAAATAAGAATGTATGGCGAGGACGTTGAATTTCAACTCAGGGCTTCTAAGTTCGGTAAAATATACAACTCTGATGCGTTGGGAATTGTTCACGACTATGCTGAACAGGGGAGAGACACATACCGAGATGTACAGGGTTTTTACGACGGGTTTAGATGGAATCAAGCACGTTTTCATCCTGAGGTCTACAAGAAGCTGAGCATACTTTTGCACATAGCGTTATCAGTCGCCTATGAGACTTACTGTGCAGTTTCTGGCCAAAGTAAGTTTGGGTTTGAAGGAGTCAAAGGTCACCTTGATTTCTTGAAGAGACTGGTAGTCGGTGAAGAACTCGAGCAAAAAGTAACCCACTATGACTGGCTTTTGTATTGACACTAAACTAGCGTAGACAAAAAGAGCGCAAGTTTTCTATGAGAACTTTCAAGACCCCAGGAGTCAAAAGCGGAGCTGGTTGCTAGCCAAGCTTTTGCAGCTTGACGAATTTGGGTTATTTCTGCTTGTGTCAAGTCCAATAGCCTCGTAGGCAGATTCTCAATTGAGCCTTGAAATTCCAAAGCCACTCCAGGAATGTCAAATTCTTTGAGTGGAGGACCAATATAAATTGGGAAAGTGCCTGCAAAAAGTGCTTGAAAGAGCTTTTCCGAGACATAGTTTGATTCGTTTTCAATTACCAGCGCAATATCTACGGATTCCAAGAACTTAACGGCATCATAGACCGGCCCAATAAAATTCACCCCCCTTAGCCGTTTGCATTCGGCCCCAAAGAATATTAGGTTTTTGAGGTCAATTGGCGCCTTTGCGCGCAATCCTCGCAGGAGTTCTCTGAAATATTTAAACATCAACCACCTCATGGGTCGATCCCAATTCTTTCCAGCAACTGAAACGCTGAACCCTGCTCGGGCAAGCGCTTGTATAGCTCGAACTCTTGTTGCATATTGGCTACCGCGCACGAGGCTTTGCTTGTTTTCATTTACCATGCCTATGCAACTTTCGTTTCCGAATCGTTGCCGTGTATGTTCAGGCTGAAAGGTTGCAGTTGTTTCAGGTATTTGGCCTTGTCGCCAGATGTGTGAATCGACTGGAAGCATCTGAAGGTGCGACAACCTCACCACGTGCTTGAAGCGGCGCAGGACCCCAGGGTCATATTCAGACGGATTAACTATTCGGGGCTCGAATACTACGAGAACCGCGTTGGGACCAAAGTCACGCGCGCGAGACAAACTCTCCGGAAGGTCAAGGTACACTTGCAGCCCAGAGCCGTCAATTTCATCTACAATTCGAAACCCTGCCAGTTCAATCTGGGAACGCAGGCCCTTTGAAAGCAAATCATTTCTCTGTCGGATATCTTGCCCCCAGGCGAGAATAAAGATTGGGATATTATTGCCCTCCATGCACAGGCCCTATGTCTGAATCTAATTTAGTTTTCGTTTTTCTTCGACTTGCCTGTCCTACTAACGAACGAGAAAGTCTCCCAATTCTAAGACCCGCCCCACTTCGCCCGTTTAGGGCTAAATACGTGTAAAGGTCGTCTGCCGCAAAAGCGGCAGGGTTATTAAGAACTTGCAATTTCTCCGCTGCGGCTGGCGAAACGATGTAAGCGTGTGCCCCTGCCCGAAATGAGTTAATAATAAGTCTGCTGTTGAAAATGCGACCATAATTGGTTCTAACCATTCGCCCCTGCAAAATTGCTAGTAACCATTCGAGGTATTTCTCGGCATTCCGCCAGGGGTATGCAGCTTGTAGGTATCCAATTTGAAGTACATCTAGGTCAGTTTTCGACATGGTTTCAAGGAGGGCAGGAGCCAATTGGACCCAAGGTACCGTGAGGTCAAACTCTGCGTCATCTTCTAGAATTAGGAATGGTTTGGAGGTTACCAAACCTCGCTCTAATGCTCGGCAGTGCGATCTCCAACATGCACCCTCTGCAGCGGATGTGAATGGGGGGGTAGCAAAGTCACTTTCAAGCAGGGCATCTACAGCTGAGACCCGCTCAACATCTAACCAGTTGAGAGCCTCTAGATGCTTTGAAATTTGCATCCACCTATCGACTCTTCGGTCTAGATTTATTACTACTGCAAGCATTCGGCTATTCATGTGGCTCAGTCCAATAAGAAGTTACTCTCGCCCACGTTTCGGGCAGAAGGTCTTTTGGGTCAGCCATTCCCTTAAACCATTTCGCTGGCGCCACAACGGAAGCCTTTTCACCAGCAAGGAGGGCGGCCCAGAAACTGAAAGTGGAGTTTCCGATTACAAGCGCCTTACTTTGGGACATCAGAATTAGCGATTCCATGGGGTGGGAGTTACTCGGCGGCCTAATTACTCTAACTCGGCGACGTTCCAGCAAATATTTAAGGTCTCCAACGTCGTCCGGAGAATCGGTGAACATCCAAACTTCACTGTCGGAAAATTTACTGGGTAACGCGTCTAGTGCTGCTAAGTAATACTTCACTCCCAGACAACCGAATCGATTCCCTTCGCTTAGGTAGTCGCCCCTGCGAACGTGAATCACAACAGGCGTTGCGGACAAAATATCATGCCTAAGCCTGGTGAACCACTCTGATCCAAAATCGATTTTTGTATTCAACAATTTCTCCGGATCTTTAAGCATTTTGAAATATTTCCACGATTGAAAATATCCCTCAACATAAACACTCGACGGTTGATCTAGTAACTGGGAATCGAAGCCAACCTCACTTGACCTGAAAAAATGACCGGTAAGCAAAACACCCTGGGTAAATTTCGAGTGGATTAGACCCAAGAAGGTTCTACGCAAAAATTGGTTGCAAGGGGAGTAAGAACTCGAAAACGTCACGTCATCACTTATTGGAACGTAAGGAAGTATGTCAACTCCGTGGTTGGTTTTCCCAGGGCCGACACCGTTTGCATCAAGAACCAGGGTGCTACCGTTTTTTTCGCTCAGTGCTTTTGCCGCCGCATAAATGAACAATTGATTCCCCAGGCCCCCCACGAGTTTTGCCCTTACCACTTTCTTTGGGCTCATGCTCTACGTCAAACCAGACATTGATTTGTGAATGTACCAGTCATCCCACTCAGAAATTTCTTGAAAGACAATTTGATATCCGTTAGCCTCCAATAGTGTTCGGATTTTAGTTCGCTGTGGATTGAAATTGTGCTCAACACTTACAACGTTGAAGGTGTATTTTGAAAAATCGAAGCCTTCCAATATCTCAAATTCGGAACCCTCAGTATCGATTGATAAAAAATCAATTTGAGAGGGGGCGGCATGTTGCCCTAAAAGGTCAATCAGACTCACCGTGCATACTCGATATTTCACCGCGTTCTTTGCTCGCTCTAGCCGATGATCGTCGCGGTTGGAAACAATTTCGAGAGAGCTCAATTCTTTATTTGAGTAAAATTCAAGTTCTAAGCCGCTCTCGTTCCAATCACAGCGAGAATCTAATGCCGCGCTTCGATTCACGTTTAGATCCTGCCAGTACTCTTTCGAAGGTTCAGCTAAAATTCCATTCCAGTTGAAATGTTTTTCCAGTAAGTGGGTATTGCTTAGCTTGATCCCATCGGTTGCGCCGAATTCAACAAAGTATCCATTTCTTTTCAAACCGTTCACGCTTAGCGCCAGCAAATCCTGCCCCAATTGACTTTGTGAGTTAGATACTAGAGCGAGAGCCTCGGAAACAGGACTTTGGGGGCACAATTCTGAGATTATGCCCATTTTCTTTTCTGCGAGTTCAAACTTATGAATTCGCTCTTGCATGATGAACTGGGAATCTTTTCTAAGAATCTGCAGGCCCAAAAGCCCGAGTAATTTATTTATGAACAATCTCACTCCTGATCAACGTTTTAAGTCGGAAACGCCAAGCCGGAGGTGTCCTTAAACCAGCGATAGGTCCCATCGAGACCCTGCAACAGGCTGATTTTGGGGTTCCACCCCAGCCCCCGGATAACAGAGCTATCAAGTAGCTTTCGGGGCGTTCCGTTTGGTTTCGTATGGTCGAATTCGATCTCTCCTTCAAAGCCGATCACTTGAGCAAGTGTCTGAGCAAGGCCGGAGATCGAAACTTCTTCACCAGATCCGACATTAATGGGCGAATCTCCGAAATAGTTACTGGCCGCGAAAAGAACAGCATCTGCTAAGTCATCAGCATGCAGAAACTCTCGAAGTGGAGTTCCATCACCCCAAATCGCAACTTTCGAAAATCCTTGAGTTTTAGCCTCGTGGAACCTCCTCATCAGTGAAGGAAGCACATGAGAATTGAGCGAATCAAAGTTGTCGCCAGGGCCATACAAATTTGTTGGCATAAGCGAGATCCAGCTTCGACCGAACTGCTTTGAATATGCTTCCACCAACTTGAGGCCGGCAATTTTAGCGATAGCATAGGGTTCATTTGTTGGTTCCAATGCGCCCGTCAACAGGTAATCTTCCTTGATCGGTTGCGAGCAAAATTTCGGATAAATGCACGAAGAACCAAGAAATATGACTCTTTCAATGTTCGAGTTGTGGCATGCGTCCAAAACATTTGTCTGTATTTGAAGGTTTTCACTCAAGAACTGCACTGGGTACGTTGAGTTCGCATGGATTCCTCCGACTTTGGCGGCTGCAATGACCACCCAGTCGGGTTTCTCTCGAGCGACATATTCGAAAACAGCCTGTCGATTAAGGAGGTCGAGCTCTTGACGGGTTTGACCAATCCAAGTGTGTTCACCGCCCGCTTCTATAGCGCGTACAATAGCGGATCCAACAAGCCCTCTATGTCCTGCAACGTAAATCTTCATGATATTTCTCGAGCCCAAACCGAACCCTGAGGCCGGTCCGATTTGTATCCACTGAGAATTTCGATGTCGTGCTGAACCATAATTTCTGCAAGCTTCTCAGGAGATACCTCGGCCTTCCAGCCAAGGGCTATTTCGGCTTTTGTAGCATCTCCGACGAGCGCGTCTACTTCAGTTGGACGTAAGTAGCGCTCGTCAAAACGCACATGGGTTTCCCAATTGAGACCAGCCACTTCGAAGGAGATTTTTACAAAATCCTTTACGCTAAAATCTGTTCCCGTTGCAACAACGAAGTCATTCGGCTCGTCCACCTGCAACATTTTCCACATAGCAATGACGTACTCAGGTGCGTATCCCCAGTCTCTCCGAGCATCCAGATTTCCCAGGAAAAGTTCGTGCTGCAACCCTTGCTGAATTCGAGCAACCGCTCGCGTTACTTTGCGCGTTACAAAAGTCTCACCACGTCGTGGGCTCTCATGGTTGAAGAGAATTCCATTGACCGCGTGTAGCCCGTATGCTTCTCGGTAGTTCTTCGTAATCCAGTAGGAATAGACCTTCGCCGCACCGTAAGGGGAGCGCGGATAAAACTCAGTTGTTTCATTCTGAGGAGGTGGTGCTGCACCAAACATCTCCGAACTTGATGCCTGATAGAACTTGGCAGGCGCCTTTGATTTGCGTATGGCCTCCAGTAAACGGATCGTGCCAAGCCCGGTTGTTTCGCCGGTGTGCTCGGGCTCATCAAATGAAACTCGAACATGGCTTTGTGCGGCCAGGTTGTAAACCTCGTCAGGTTGAATGTCAGCTAACAGCGTTGCCAACCTTGAGCCGTCAGATAAATCTCCGTAATGGAGGAACAACTTAGCTTCAGGATTGTGCGGATCCATATATAGGTGGTCGATTCGTTGCGTATTGAAGGTCGATGCGCGACGAATAAGGCCATGAACTTGATACCCCTTGGCCAATAGTAGTTCTGCTAAGTAGGAACCGTCCTGGCCGGTAATACCTGTAATAAACGCTTTTTTCATTTCACCCAATCCGAAGTCAAGTTTAGTCGCCCGTAATAAAAAGCTCCTCTAGCTCGCTAACTAATATGTCTGACAAAATAAGAGGTATGGATTCAATGGCCGAATGGGATGACGAGTCACTTGATGACATCGAGAACCCTGAGTTCCGCGCGCATGGCGCGGCGGTGCTCAAAGATTGGTCTGCCCAGGATTTTGCCAACATCTATACTCGCTTTCGTCCGCACCTAGAGCGTCATGCTCGCCGCTTCCTGAGAAGCCAGCACCAGGTTGACGAAGTCGTTCAGGATGCATTCCTTTATTTAATGGTCACCCTGCCTGAGCTTGACTCAGAGATTGGCGTGCTTCGCTTCCTGAAGTGGAAAGTTCGTCTTCTATGCCTTGATGTTATTCGCGCATCTGGCCGTGCCATTATCAACAACATTGACGAGATTGCAGAACCCGCGTCCAAGGATGCCGAAGTTGGCAGTGAGATGGAACACATCGAAGACGCCGCCATTGTGCGCCTTGCTTTGAGCAAGCTCAACCCTCGCCACCGTGAAGTTCTACTTGCATCCATGTATGAAGAGAAATCAACTCGCGAGATTGCATCGCAGGTTGGCTTGAGCGAGAACGCAACACTCCAGCTAATCTTCCGCGCCCGAGCGGCTTTCAAGAAGGCACTGCTCGGAGATGGCGTAGATACCTCGGGAATGTCAGTGTCTGCGATTCTTTCGGTTGCAGCCCGCAAGGCAGCACATGAGGCCAAGAAGGTCAGCGCCCAAGCAATGGTCTTTGTTTTGTTCTTGATGCTTGCTGTCGGTGCATTTGTCAATATCAGCAACCGCAATCAGCAGGCCGTTGTCGCTCAGGGTGAGCCGACACCTTCTAGCAACAGTCAAAGTCCAACCTCGGTAGCTACCCCGGCAGAGGCCAAGCCGCTGCAATCTTCAAAACCCTCATCGGCAACCGGTTCAACAACCCGCGTTGTGAAGCTTGAATCATTCAAGGTTCAACCTTCTGCTGCACCGAGCCCATTCAGTGCTGCGGAGGTATCGAGAATCTATTCAGTGGATGCTGCCGGTGCCGGCTCGGTTAGGGCAGCGTCGGTTGGCGATGCCAGCGGCCTGGAAGCCTTTGACGTCTATGACAACCAGGGCAACCACGCTGTCGTGAAAATTAATAACGGAATCACGCCGTCACTGCAGTCTGCGATATTCGACTTCACCATCGATGGCACGAAATACTTCGCCTTCCTTCAGGATTCTCAGGTGACTTTCACTGAAGTAAACGGTCAGCAAGTGATCCGAATGAATGGCGTTGTGAAGCTCCCATATGACTCAGCTGGCCGAGTATGGGACCAGTCGCCGCTGGCTGGAACCAGGGTTCGCCTTGAAATGGCCTTCGGCAGCACCGTCGGTAAAGCCTCGAGCGCAATTCTCTCCGTCACCGCACCTAATAAATAGGTATAAACCTCAAAGAGCAAACAACCCCCGGGCGCCTACGTTCGGGGGTCTTTTGATATTCACAGAATAGTCTGGACAAATACCGTAATAGTCCGGACTATTGTCCGTTATCTTTAGATAGCGACATCTTTGCGCCCTCCTGCTTGGTTGCTGGGCCCAAATAAGTTGCCGCTTGATTTCCATCCTGGAGATCAAGATAACCAAGAAAGAAAGAGACATAATGTCTAAGAACCTAACCCGTAAGGGTCTAGCTCTTGGTGCAGTTGTTGCTCTGGGCGCGACCCTTCTTGCAGGCTCACCTGCATTCGCGGCTAACGAGATCAACGTTGCTCCAGCAGCAGGTACCTCATACAACATCGCTTCGGGCTCGCAGTTCACTCTTGCGACAACCTTTGCGCCTGGTTACACCCCATCTGCTTACGCGCAGTTGAAGTACCTAGTAACCACTGACGCAAACTCAACCGCCAAGTTCTCAACCTCAAAGCACAACGACGCTGCACTTGCAACCGCAGTTTCAGGTGCAACCGCTCAGGCAGTAAGCACAACTTCTTCAGCTGTTGCTGGAAGCGCAGATGCAGCAACTGACGTTTCATACCTTGGCTTGTCAGCCGTAACCACCACTGTCACCTCAACTGTTACCGTCACCGCATTCGTTGACGCAAACAACGACGGCGCTCTAACCGCAGGCGAGTGGAACACCGTAAAGACTGTTACCTTCAAGAAGGCTGCAGACATCACTCCTGTTGTTTCACTAACTGCTCCGGCAACTGGCGACACCTCAGTAAAGGCAACCGTTGCTTGGGGAGACCTAAACGTTGATCAGATGACTGCTGAAGCAGTCAAGTTCACCGTTGCTGGTGGCGTTGCAACTGCAGGTACATACTCAAGCACCACTGGAATCTGGACCCTTGGTTCACTTTCAGCTATTGCTTCAGGTGCCGCTGTTACCGCTCAGGCTTACAACGACACCGTTGCTTTGGGAACCGCTGCATCTGCAACCGCAACTGCACGCACCATCTCATCAGTAACCGCCAACCTAGTTAAGGGTGCAGACGCAATTGCTACCTCGGCAACCACCGGTGCAACCAGCACCAATGGTACCGTTCGTGCAAACGGCTCATTCGTTGCTTCGGTTAAGGCTCTAGACACCGCCACCACTCCAGTGGCTGCTCCTGCAGTTGCAGTTAAGGCAACCGTTGCGGTTACCGGTGCAACTCTTGCTGCACTGTCATCAAGCAACACCACCGAAGTAAGCGTTACCGTCAACGGAACCAAGTACACCGATGCGACTGCTCTTGCAGCTGCTTCATGGGCTTTGACCACTGACGCATCAGGCTCAGCTTCGGTTGCAGTTTCAACCGCTGGTTTCACCGCCGGTTCAAGCTCAGTGACCGTAACCTTCGCTGCTCAGAACTTCAGCTCAGCTGTTGTTGCTGCAGAGACCGCTGCTGCTTACACCGTTTCTGACGATGGCGCATCAACCGTTGTTGCAACTAACAAGAACACTGCAACCGCCCTTGCTTACTCAGTAAAGGACCAGTTCGGCACCTTGTCAGCACGCACCAACGAGCGCCTAGTTATTGGTGCAACCAACGCTGCTGTTGCAACTCAGTACATCACCGTTTCAGCTGGTCAGGCATCGTTCAACGTTGCTGCAACCACTGACTCAGCTGCTGACGTTGTTGTTACCTCACACCTTGAGATCAGCACCAACACCAACGGCACCATCACCTGGACCACCGATGGCACCGACTCAGTAACCAACACCTTGAAGATCCGTTCAGCTGCCTACTCGTTCACCGTTGCTCCGGCAATCGATGCAACTGCGGGCATCAACGGTGGCGCATGGACTGCAACTGGTGCACAGAAGCAGACCCTAACCAGCTATGACCAGACTGACAGCACCCTAACCACCGGTTTGGTTGCACCAGCAGCTGGCACCGTATGGGCAAAGGTAACTTTGACTGGTTCAAACGCAGGCGAGAAGCTAACCGTTTCTGGCACTGGCGTTTTCCTATCAATCGATGGCGCAGCAGCAACCAAGGACTCAGCAACCAAGGTTGCTCAGGGCACCGCAGTTGTTGTTTACGTTGCTTCAACCACCGCAGGTGCAAAGACTCTAACCATCACCAATGGTTCAGTTTCTGCAACCGTTGTTGTTACCTTCGACAAGGCAGCTGCAACCGCAGCCGCTGCAATCGCACTTGGTGACCTTGCTTCAGTTTCACAGGCTGGTCGTTCACTTGACGTTTCAGCAATCGTGACTGACAAGTTCGGCAACGCAGTTCAGGGTGCAACCGTTACCCTTTCTGCAACCGGCGTTGGCTACCTAGCAAACACCACTGCAACCACCGATGCAAACGGTAAGGTTGCCGGCAAGCTTGTTGTTGGTGCACTAGAGAACGGCGATGCAGTTGTAACCGCATCGGTAACCCTAGCTGATGCAACCGTCAAGACTGTTTCAAAGACTGCATCATTCGGTGCAACCGACGCACAGATCGACATCGTTGGAAAGCGCGTAACTGCTGTTACTTCTTTCTCAAAGGGTAAGACCGTTGCGTTCTATGTAGATGGCGTAAAGAAGTGGTCAAAGCTTTCAGCTTCAGACGCTGACGTAGTCCTTTACTACAACCTAAAGAAGGGCACTCACAACGTTGCTGTGAAGATCTCTGGTGGTTTTGTTACCACTGAGAAGTTCATCGTTCAGTAGTGAACCCTCGCTTTATCTCTAAACAGATTTAGCAACAAAGAACCCCAGGCCTAGTGGCCTGGGGTTCTTTGCATTTTAGGAATTGTCAGTTATGAAACCGACTGAATGTGAGGGCGGCGCCCGATGATTCCCAGGGCCTTGCCTTTCTTGGCAGCCTCTGCGCGGTTTGGCACGCCAAGCGCGCGATAGATTCGCACTGTCTCCTGACGAATTGTTGATTCGCTCAACATAAGCTGGCCGGCAATCTCAACATTCACCAAGCCCTCAGCCATCAGTTCAAGAATCTGGATCTGTCTTGAAGTTAGGTCGTCACCGGTTGCATTTGGGTCAAAGTTGCCCGAGCGATTCTTTTGTGTGGCAAGTGTGGCCAAAATGAAAGCGCCAAGCTTGCTCAGAATTGGAATCAGGCTTTCGGCGAAGGGCAGCGTCTTGGTTTTTGGGTCCAGCACCAGGCAAAGAACCCCCACAGGCAATTGATCGCGAAGTAACGGAACACAAATAAGCGCCTTGCCGCCTGCCTTTGCAGTTTCGAAGATGTGTTGCTTTTCGCGAACACAAGTTGAGACTGGGTTGTTATCCCAAGCCGAAAGCTCAGAATCGTTTTGCTGAAGATCCTCTGGGCTTAGGCCATAGCCGGCAACAGGGGATAGGCGAGACTTATTATCCAAAAGATAAAGTTGGCAACCTTGAGTTTCTGAACCAGTGAAATCTGCATGCACCAGCGATCTGCAGAACTCAGATGCGTTCTCGCTCTTCAGCATGGCATCGAGCACCGACTCGACTGCCCCCAGCTCGGTTTTTAGATCCTGTTGCATTTCTGCTCCCCCACGGATGTTAGTCAATAGTTTATTGACTAATAAGAAGATAAGTTGTCCGCAGGACATTCGCCGACGTATGTCCGGACATTACTTCGACAAGTCCAGCCAGAACACGTCATCCCACCGTGATGAAACGTAATACCTCGCGTTGACTTAAGAGTGCGACATCTTTGCGCCCTCCTGCTTGGTTGCTGGGCCCAAATAAGTTGCCGCTCCATTTCCATCCTGGAAATAGAGATAACCAAGAAAAGAAAGAGACATACATGTCTAAGAACCTGACTCGTAAGGGTCTCGCTCTGGCTGCTATTGCTGCTCTTGGCGTTTCGGTTTTCGCGGGTGCTCCGGCACACGCAACTGAATCGTCTAAGATCCTATTGGCGCCAACAGCGGGAACGACTTACACCTCTATTGTTGGAGCGTCATTTTCGCTCAACAACCAAATCGACCCAACTATCAAGAGCGCTGGGCTTGAAAACAAGGACCTTTCAAAGCTAAAGTTCCTGGTTACTAACTCTGCTGCTGCTTACCTAACACTTGACGTTATTGGTGCGAAAACCGGAGCAGCTGTTGGCGACAACGTATCTGCTGTAACCGCTGACACCGCCGACACCATGGGTGCTTCTTACACTTCTACCGCTTCAACTATTTCTACCAAGGGCAAGGCAATCGTCGTTTCGGGTCTAAGCCTTGATTCAGCGGATGCTGCTAACGGCGGAAACCACCTAACAATCAAGACCACCACCGATGCCACAGACAATGTTTCTGTAAGCGTTCAGGCATGGATTGATGACAACGGTAACAACAAGATCGACACAACTGAACTAACTTCAGTCGTTCGCTCTGTCAACTGGGTTCAGGCCTCGGCAGTTACCGCAACTACAACTATTACTTCTTCAACTATCGGCACCTCGACTTTGAAGGCATCAGTTGTATTGGGTAACGACATCAATATGGCGAACCTAAACGCTGGTGATGTAGGCGTGAAGTTCACCAAGAATGGTTCTACTTTGCGTACTTGGGCTGACCAGTCGACAAATGCGACTTATTCAGTTGACGTGGCCGACACGGCTTATGTCACAGCTGACAACGCACGTGAAGTAACTGCTTACACCAACAACACCACTGGTGGCAGCAACGGTGAAGCAATTGGCGCAAATACCTATGTTGCTCAGGCTTACTTCCAGGGAAACACAATCAAGCTAGGTGCAGCAAGCAATGCGACTGCTCCAGTAAACGGCTCAGTTTCAGCTGACTCGACTGACACCCTAGAGGCAACTGCATCCGCAAACGTTGTAGAGACGCTTCCAGCCACCACCACGAATGCAACCACTGTTCGCACTGGTTACGCTGGTAATATCACCTTTACTTCAAAGGTTAAGTACCGTTCGGTTGATGGTTCAACTGACTACTCGGCTGTTGGTGCCGGGGTAACCGTTAAGGTAACCCTGACTAACTCAGCTCTTGCTTCAACCAGCTCGTTCGTTGCTGGCGGCAAGACCCTGACTTCAACCTCAGGTGCTCAGTCATTTACCACTACCACTGCAGCCGACGGCACAATCTCATTCACTGGTGCTGGCACCGGTGCAAAGGGTGACGCTGTTGTTATCAACCTTGCAGTCCTTCAGAAGACTGGTGGATACACCACTGCTGTCACCGGTCAGAACACAGTTACCTGGGCTGATACAGCACTTTCAACTGCTGGAATTGTTAACACCGACCTAATCGGCGCCGCGCCAGTTCTTAAGATTGTCAAGGGTTCAACCTACAACCTGAACTACGTTGTTTCTGACCAGTTTGGTCAGGCAATTACCACTGGTTCATACCGTGCGAAGATTACCACCACTGATGGAACCGCTGCATTCACCTACTACGCAACTTCAAACGCTGGAAAGATCTCCCAGGCAATCGTTGACAACGCGACTGCTGCCGGGGCTTACACGGTTACTGCTGCGCTTTACAAGTGGAATGCAACCAACAGCACATGGGATGACCAGAGCAAGACCGCATCAGTTTCTGTTGTTACCAACACAGACGTTGCTACTGCGGTTTCTGCTACTGCGGCTAGCTCATCAGCGATCGCAACCATCACCAAGACCCTTGTGAACGCGGACCTTCGCGTTGACAATGTCACCAACACCCAGGCTCTGATTGGTTATGGTGCTTCTGGTACCAAGCACACCATTTCAGGCACCGTTACCCAGGCTTCTGGTGCAGTGCTTCCGGGTGCAGTAGTAACCGTAACAGGTGCAGGTCTTGGCTTCGTTGTAAACAATGGTGCGAACGCTGTGTACTCAGTTGGTTCAGCTACCATCAATACAAATGCATCTGGTTACTACACCGTTGACATTTACTCAACCACCGCTGGAAAGCAGACAGTTGTAGTCACCTCTGGTGCAGCAACCAAGTCGGTTGTAGTTGAGTTCTCGGGTGTAACAACCACCATCAACACCAACGTGATTTCACTCGATGTTGTTTCTTTGTCACAGGTTGGCCGTGCCGTTACAGTAACCGTAAAGGTTGTTGACAAGTTCGGTAACCCTGTGAAGGGAATCGCGGCTGCTGTTTCAGTAACTGGTGTTGGATCGCTTTCAGCATCTACTGCAACGACTGCTGCTGACGGTACCGCTACTCTACAGTTCCTTGCTGGTGCAAACGACTTCGGTGACGCAGTTATTACTGCTAAGTACACCGGTGTCGATGCTGCTGGTGCAGAAGCTGTTGTTTCAACCTCGAAGACTGTAACCGTTGGTGTAACCGACGCACAGATCGACATCGTTGGAAAGCGCGTAACTGCAGTTTCATCATTCACCAAGGGTCGTACCGTCTCGTTCTACGTAGATGGCGTAAAGAAGTGGTCAAAGCTTTCAGCTTCAGACGCTGACGTAGTTCTTTACTACAACCTAAAGAAGGGCACCCACACTGTAACCGTGAAGATCACCGGTGGTTTTGTAACCACTGAGAAGTTCATCGTTCAGTAATAGGTTCCACTCTGTGGGAAACTCCCCAGGCCTTCGGGCCTGGGGAGTTTCTCCATTTAACGCCATTAGTCTTAAGCCATGGCATACGAATACAAACAACACCCACACGTTGAAGCCCGCAAAATCAAAGGCCCTGCGGTCTCAAAGCGCAGCCATGCCAACAAGGCAAAACTGAGCCTCAATGACCGAATCGGTCTTGGGGTCACCAAGCGGGTGGGCACCATGTGGGCGGCCTACATCTTCTTGGCACTAACTTTGGTCTCGTTGCCGGCGGCTCTGCAATCGGGCAACGTCTTGGTGATCGTGTCATGGGTGGCACAGACCTTCTTGCAGCTGGTGCTGCTTCCCATCATCATCGTGGGGCAAAACATTCAGGCCAAGTCATCAGATGACCGTGCCATTGCAACCTATGAAGACGCCGGCGCCATTCTTGAAGAATCAAAAGAGATTCAGGCACATTTGGGTGACCAAGATGCCGCTTTGGGAATCTTGGTTGAAAAGATGCGTGAGCTTGAAGAGCAGATTGCAAAGCAGCTGAAGAAGTAAATGCGCTTGGTTATTGCGCGCTGCGCAGTTGATTATTCGGGCAGGCTTAGTGCCCACCTGCCGTTGGCAACCCGCCTGTTGATGCTCAAGAATGACGGCTCAATTTTGGTGCACTCAGACTCTGGTTCTTATAAGCCGCTCAACTGGATGAACCCGCCCTGCACAATCGTGGTTGAAGTACCATCGGCCGAGGCCGCCGAGTTTGGAGTGATCGAGGTCTGGAAGGTTCAGCAGAAGAAGACCGAAGATGTGCTTAGGGTCTCGATTCACGAAATCATTGCCGATGTTGCCCATGAGCTGGGGGAGGACCCGGGGCTCATCAAAGACGGCGTTGAGGCGCATCTGCAGGTGCTGCTGGCCGAGCAAATCACCCTGGTTCACGAGGAGGCCGTTTTGGTTCGCCGCGAATACATGACGGCTATCGGGCCGGTTGACATTTTGGCTCGAGATTCATCGGGGTCAATTGCCGTTGAGCTTAAGCGCCGCGGTGATATCGACGGTGTTGAACAGTTGACTCGTTATCTTGAACTGATGAACCGTGACCCACTTTTAGCGCCGGTTCGAGGGGTGTTTGCAGCACAAGAGATTAAGCCTCAGGCACGCAAGCTGGCAGAGGATCGCGGCATTGAGTGCTTAGTCTTGGACTACGACGAAATGCGGGGGATTGACAGTGCCGAACCGAGACTCTTCTAAACCTGGTTCAACCAAGGCGCGCTCTGGGCGGGCAAAGCAGCACCATCCATCGCGTTTTGATATTCGTGGGCGAGGATACTTCCACCGCCTAGGCCCGGGCATTGTCACCGGGGCGGCCGATGATGACCCTTCGGGAATCGGCACCTATTCTCAGGCTGGCGCTGCTGCCGGTTATGGTTTTCTCTGGTCTGCGGTTTGGTTGTTGCCACTCGCATTTGCCACCCAAGAAGCTTGTGCTCGTTTGGCGCTGGTGACCGGCAAGGGTTTGGCCGCGATTATTCGTGCCACTTTGCCGCGTTGGGTTTTAATTATTGCCGTGCTGCTGGTCTCGGTGGCCAACACCGTGAACATCGCTGCCGATCTAGGTTCGATGGCCGCCGCGTTGAGATTGCTGGTGCCGATTGACCAGGTGGTTGGCGTGGTCGGCTTTGCCGTGGTGATGTCGTTCATCGAGATTGTGGTGCCTTATCACCGCTATGCCAGGGTGCTGCGCTGGTTATGTCTGTCGTTGTTGGCCTATGTGCTGGTGCTTTTTGTGGCGCACGTCAACTGG
>Ga0228700_1000308_pt1 | contig 46173 bp, 46 predicted proteins | sample McNCre317_Aug_MG_FD_178019 | JGI IMG/M metagenome (GOLD analysis project Ga0228700, IMG submission 178019) | Freshwater microbial communities from McNutts Creek, Athens, Georgia, United States - 3-17_Aug_MG | ecosystem: Environmental > Aquatic > Freshwater > Creek | place: USA: Georgia...
GGTTTGGCTTGGCGTGCTTTTTGACGAGGTTCACACCTTCGATCACGAGGTGCGAATCGCTGGCGCGCAGTGACACGGTGCCACGCTTGCCTTTGTCACGACCTGTGATGACGATGATTTCGTCGCCCTTGCGAATCTTGTTCATGGCGCGTCCTTACAGTACTTCAGGAGCCAAGGACACGATCTTCATGAACTTCTCGGTACGCAGTTCACGCGTAACGGGGCCGAAGATGCGGGTGCCGATAGGCTCCAACTTGGCATTCAGCAACACAGCTGCGTTGCCATCAAACTTAACGAGCGAGCCATCGCCACGGCGGATGCCCTTGGCTGTACGAACCACCACTGCGCTGTAAACCTCGCCTTTTTTGACGCGGCCACGCGGAGCGGCTTCTTTGATGCTCACCTTGATGATGTCGCCAACACTTGCATAGCGACGCTTGGACCCGCCGAGCACCTTAATGCACAGCACGGACTTGGCGCCTGTGTTGTCGGCCACATCCAACCGAGTTTCTGTCTGGATCATTTCTTTATTCCCAACTTGTATCCCTCGCCCAGCAGCCAAAGCCACCAAACAGGAATCAGTCTTGGACCCGTCATCCACACCGCAAACCACTCGCGGCACTTCAGATTGGGCAGATACTTACGCTTTTTGCAAAGCGAAGCCCACGATTCTGTCAGAAAAAAACCGAGGCGTCAACAACTTTCGCAAAGAAAGTTGGAGGATCGCGCTTGAATGGCCGATGAAGCCCAGAAAAACCGCCATTTCCCACGTCTGGCAGCCCTTGAGTCGCTCAAACAGCCCAGTTTCTGGCGCGATCCACCGCCTGACGCCAACGCCCCTGGCGCTCTTGACGTTGCCAGGCCGTCCATTGGGGCTCAAACCGCCGCTCTTCTTGCCACTGCGCAGAAATTTCATCGGCACCCGACCAAAAGCCGGTGGCCAAGCCTGCCAGATACGCGGCGCCCAAGGCCGTGGTTTCGCTCACCTGGCTGCGCACCACCGGCACCCCCAGTACATCGGCCTGTATTTGCATCAGCAAATTGTTCCGGGATGCCCCGCCATCGACGCGCAGCTCCTGGAGCTGCAAACCGCTGTCGGCACTCATGGCCTGAAACACATCGGCCGTTTGCAAAGCAATGGCCTCCAGTGCCGCCCGTGCAATGTGGGCGCGGGTGGTGCCCCGCGTCATGCCCAGCAACGTGCCACGGGCTTGCCCATCCCAATCGGGGGCACCCAAGCCTGCAAATGCTGGCACCAGAAAGACGTCGCCGGTGTCTGGCACGCTGGCGGCCAAGACCTCCACTTCTGGCGCACTTTGAATGATCTGCAAACCGTCTCGCAGCCATTGCACCGTTGCGCCCGCCATGAACACCGAGCCCTCCAAGGCGTACGCCCGGGCATGCTCGGACGAGGCAGGCCCCTGCCAAGCCACCGTGCTGAGCAGTCGATGCTGGCTGACCACAGGCTGGTTGCCCGTGTTCATCAGCATGAAGCAGCCGGTGCCATAGGTGTTCTTGGCCATGCCTGGCGCAAAGCAGGCCTGCCCGAACAGCGCCGCCTGCTGGTCGCCCGCCCATCCTGCGATCGGAACACTCACGCCGAGCAAAGCCGCATCAGTCTCGGCCACCACCCCGCACGAAGGCAGCACCTGAGGCAAGACCTCTGCCGGAATGCGCAGCATGGCCAGCAGCTCTGGATCCCAAGCGCCATTTTTCAGGTTGAACAACAAGGTGCGTGAAGCGTTGCTGGGGTCCGTGGCATGGACGCGACCGCCGGTGAGCTTCCAGACCAGCCAACTGTCCACTGTGCCAAACGCCAGCTCACCGCGCTCGGCTCGCGCACGGGCGCCCGGCACATGGTCAAGCAGCCAGGCCAACTTGGTCCCCGAGAAATACGCATCCAGCACCAAACCTGTCTTGCGCATGATTTTGTCGGCCCGCCCGGCAGCCCGCAGCGCCTCGCAATGGGCCACGGTCCTGCGGTCTTGCCAGACGATGGCGGGCGCCACCGGCTCGCCCGTCTGGCGGTCCCACAGCACCGTGGTCTCGCGTTGGTTGGTCAAGCCAATCGCACGCAACTGCGTGGCCGAGATGCCTGCTTTGCGCAAGACCTCCTGCATCACCGCCAGCTGGGTTTGCCAGATCTCGTTGGCATCGTGCTCCACCCAGGCGGGCTGCGGAAAATGCTGCGCAAACTCGCGTTGCGCGATCGCCACCGGCTGGCCAGCCCGGTCAAACACCACCGCACGTGAGCTGGTGGTCCCTTGGTCAATTGAAAGGATGTAGTCCATGCCCGTAAGGCTAACGCAAAGTCCTCGGCACAAACAGCGACAATTCCCGCATGGCGTTTTCCAAACAGACACCCAAGAGACACCCCAACATGAGCACACCTTCACAACACATCGCATTCATCGGCGGCGGCAACATGGCCAGCGCCATCATTGGCGGCCTGATCCGCCAGGGCATGAAGCCCGCACAAATCACCGTGGTCGAGCCCTTTGCCGATACCGCTGCCAAGTTGCTCAATGACTTTGGCATCACGGCACTGCCCTCGGCAGGCCCGGCGCTGGGCCAGGCAGACCTCGTGGTCTGGGCGGTCAAACCGCAGATCTTCAGCGAAGCGGCTGCCCCCGTCATGGCGCACACCCGCAAGGCGCTGCACCTGTCGGTGGCCGCGGGCATCCGCACCGACAGCATCCGCCGCTGGGTGGGCAGCGAGCGCGTGGTGCGCTGCATGCCCAACACGCCCGCCTTGGTGGGCCAAGGCATGACCGCGCTCTACCCTTGCCCCAGCGTCTCCGCCGCCGACAAAGCACTGGTCGAGCAGGTGATTGGCACCACCGGGCAGTACCTGTGGGTGGCGCAGGAGTCGCAACTGGACGCGGTGACCGCCCTGTCGGGCTCGGGCCCAGCCTATGTCTTCTATTTCCTGGAAGCCATGACCGAAGCCGGTGTGGGCATGGGGCTGTCGGCCGCCCAAGCCTACCAACTGGCCGTGGCCACTTTCTCAGGCGCATCGTCTTTGGCCGCGGCATCGACCGAATCCCCCGAAGTACTGCGCCAGCGCGTCACCTCCAAGGGCGGCACCACCTATGCGGCCCTGACCGCCATGGAGGCAGCAGGCATCAAACCCGCCTTCATCCAGGCCATGCAAGCGGCCGAAGTGCGCGCACGCGAACTGGGCGACGAATTCGGCAAGACCTGATCTCACCACAGGGCAAAGCGCTCAAACCACCATCCAAACACGAATCAAGACGGCTTGGCGTTCCGGCGGCAAGGGATGCAAAGTGCCCACAAACACCCGGCGGTTAAGCCAGGCATGGGGTCCCTCAGGCGCAGTCACCCGCACTTGCGAAAAGGCATAACGCTCGCCGCCTTCGGGGGCGTCGATCAACACACGGTTGTGGATGGTCAGCATCGCGCCGTCGTCGGTCTGCATCTCGTACAACGCATCCAGCTCCTTGACACCATCGGGCCGCAGCAACTGGCGATCGGCACCGCCGGGTAACACCTGCCCGCGCAAGCGGTGGCCATCGACATCGCCTGCAAACTGCCCACCCAGAATCGGGATGATGAAACGCTCACCTGCGGGCGACAGCCCCAGGTCTTGCCGGGGCCCGACATCGACCACCGCCTCCCAGGCCAGCACGCTGGTAGGGGCCAAGCGGGAACTGCCCGCCACCGTGTTGTCAACCAAATTCATGACTTCACTCTCCGGATTTCAGGCGCGCACATAGCGCAGCACCATGTCGCAAATCGAAGCCAGCCGCGATGCACTGTTGTCCGGCTTCGTCGGGTCAAAGTCAAACTGCAGGCTGTAGTTGTGGCGCGAAGAGATGTGGTAGTGGCACAGGCCGATGTAGTTGATGTAGACGTTCAAAGGATCGATGTCGGCACGCATGCTGCCATCGGCCTGGCCGCGCCGGACAATGTCTTCGAGCATCGCCAGACTGGCCCGGTTCATCTCCTGAATGGAAGGCAAGTCCTTCAAAAAGCGCGCGCCCTGCAAGGTTTCCTGCTGGCTCAGGCGGATGAAATCCGGATGACGGCTGAAGCTGTGGAAAGCGTAGCTGATGTAGCGCTCCAGCGCCTCCAGGGGTGGCAAGGTCTTGAGAGGCACCAAATCCTCGCCTTCACGCACACTGCGGTAGGCATACTCCAGCACGGCAGCATACAGACCCTCTTTGCTGCCGAAGTGGTAATAAATCATCCGCTTGCTGGTGTGGGTGCCCGCCGCGATCGATTCGATGCGGGTGCCCTCCAGCCCGAAGTTGGCGAACTCTACCAAAGCCACGTCCAGAATATTGCGCTTGACCGGATCCATCTATGTCCTCCCTGCCCGGCCCGCCTCAAGCCTTCATCAATGCCAGCAAGTCATCGCACAGCTGGTCCGAAGCGGCTTCACTGACTTTGGAAATCGCCGTGAAGCTGAAAAAGCCGTGGTTCAGGTTCCCGTACTCGCGCAGCAAGGTGTTCACGCCTGCAGCCTTCAGGGCGGCGGCATAGGCCAGATTGTCCTGGTACAAAAAGTCATGCACCCCCACCCCAATGATGGCCGGGGCCAGGCCCGCCAATGTATCGGCCTTGAGGGGCGATGCACGCGGGTCCCGCGACTGGACATCGGCCTGATCGCCAAAATAAGCTCCGCGAATGGTCCGGTCACCCAAACCCGACAAATCGGTGGCCGGGTAAATCAGCAATTGCGCCGCCAACGCAATGCCCATGGCCCGTGCATGCTGCGCAGCCACAGCCGCCAAATTACCGCCCGCGCTGTCGCCCGCCACCGCCAGTGGCTTGCCCGCGCCACCCAGCTCGTCCAGATGGGCGTGTGCCCATTCCAGAGCCGCAGCAGCGTCATCGGGCGCGGCCGGGAATTTGTGCTCGGGTGCCAAGCGGTAATCCACATTGAGCACCACCACACCGCAACGGTTGGCGATGCGGATGGCATGGGCCTCGTGTGAATCCAGATCACCCAAAATCCAGCCCCCACCATGGAAATACACCACGGTGCCGATGGGCTCACCCGCCACCGGGCGCACCACGCGCACGGTGATATCCCCACCCGGCCCCGGCAAGCTGCCGGGCGTGATGGGGCCTTGCGGCAACTTCGGCTTGGGATAGAACACACAACGCACATTGCGCGCACGCTCCCGGCTCACCGGGCCATTGCCGCCTTCGTAAAGATCGGGAATGCCCGACGCCTTCCAGCGTGCTTGCATGTCCACGATCACGGGATCCAAAGGGGTGACGGGTGTGGAAGAAATGGTCATGGTCTGTACTTCAAAAAATAGCAAGCAGGCGGTTGGTCAAACGGACAGCAACTGCTGACGCAAGTCGTCGCTCAGCTGGTTGGCGGCCGCCTCGCTGGAGGTGGAAATCGCGCAGAAGCTGAAAAAGCCGTGGTTCAAATCGGCATACTGGCGCAACAAGACCGGCACACCAGCCGCCTGCAAGGCGTTGGCATAGGTCATGTTGTCCGTGTAGAGGAAGTCATGCACCCCGACACCGATGATGGCCGGGGCCACGCCGACCAGCGTTTTAGCCTTGATCGGAGAGGCCCGCGGGTCCAGTGCCACCGTGGCGATGTGCTCACCCAGATAGCACTGCTCGGGAATACCGTTGAGCTTCGACAGGTCGGTCGCAGGGTACAGCAACAACTGCGCCGCCAGCGGGATGCCCGCATCTCGCGCATACAGCGCAGCCACAGCCGCAAAGTTGCCGCCAGCGCTGTCACCGGCCACGGCCAGCGGCTTGTCCGCCCCCCCCAACTCGGCCAGATGGGCATGAGCCCAGGCCACCGAAGTCTCGGCATCTTCTGCCGCCGCCGGAAACACATGTTCCGGAGCAAGGCGGTAATCCACATGCACCACCACCACGCCAGCCCGGTTAGCCAGACGGATGGCGTGGGCCTCGTGCGAATCGAGGTCGCCCAAAATGAAACCACCACCATGGAAAAACACCAGGGTGCCTGTGGGCTCACCCGCCACCGGGCGAATGATGCGCACCGGGATCTCCCCACCGGGGCCAGGGATGGTGGTGTTCTCGATCGTGCCGTGCGGCAAATCCGGCTTGGGATAAAAAACGCAGCGCACATTGCGCGCACGCTCTCGGCTGACCGGGCCGTCACGCCCTTCGTACAAGTCGGGGATGCCGGACGCTTTCCAGCGCTGCTGCATTTCGGCAATCGCGGGGTCCAGGGCTTGGGCAGTCAAGGGAGCAAACATGGGCAAATTTTCTCAAAACAAACGATTTAAAAAAACCGGCATCAGACCAGCGCCAGCAAGTGCTCGCGCAAGTCATCGCACAGCAAATTGGCGGCTGCCTCTGACGCCGGAGAAATGGCGGTGTAGCTGAAGAACCCGTGGTTCAGGTCCGCAAACTCACGCAGCAACAGCGGCACACCCGCCTCGCGCAGACGTGCTGCGTAGGCCAGGTTATCGGTATAAAAAAAGTCATGGTGCCCCACCCCCAAAATGGTCGGAGCCACGCCCGCCAGCGATGGGGTATGGAACGGGGCACCACGCGGATCGGGCACCACACTGGGCGGCGCGTTGCCATGCAGGGCCAGGCGGATCTCGGGCATGTCCTGCGTTCCCAGCCCCGAACCTGTGCCCGGGTAAATCAGCAACTGCACCGCCAATGGCAAGCCCGCGTTGCGGCAATACACAGCGCACACCGCCGCCAGATTGCCGCCCGCACTGTCACCGGCCACCGCCACCGGTCGGCCTTCGCCACCCAGCTGAGCCAGATGGGCAAACGCCCAGTCCATGGCCGCTTCGGCATCATCGGGTGCAGCGGGGAACTTGTGTTCAGGTGCCAGGCGGTAATCCACATTGAGCACGACCACCCCCGCCCGATTGGCCAAGCGGATCGCATGGGCCTCGTGTGAATCGAGGTCACCCACCACAAAACCACCGCCATGAAAGTAAACCAGCGTGCCCGTGGGCGCACCGGCCACCGGTCGGACGATGCGCACCGGGATGTCCCCGGCCGGACCGGGAATCACACGTGCCTCAATGGCCCCTTGGGGCAAACGGGGTTTGGGGTAGAGCAGCGCGCGGATGTTGCGCGCCCGCTCACGGCTGACCGGACCATTGCCACCAGCATACAAATCGGGGATGCCCGACGCTTTCCAGCGCTGCTCCATGTCAGCGATCGCCGGGTCCAGCAGGGCAGAGGTCAAAGTATCAGCCATGAGCGCAGTCCGCTTACTTGGCAGGCACCATGTCGATCACGTCGATCACCACCGACTGACCAATGCGCGGCATCTTCACGCTGTTGGACGCGAAGTACACGGTGTGGCTGGCCACCACCGGGGCAAACCAGGCGATGTCGGCCACATGGGCGTAGACCTTTTTCCAGGCGGCCTCGGCTTTGTCCAGCGGCAGCAAAGAGGCCTCGGCGATCAGTTTGGTCAGCATGGGGTCTTCAGAGCCGTAAAAGTTCAAACTGCCCTTGGGGTCCAGCGTCTGGAAACGGGCCAGTGTGGGCACGCCTGAATTGCTGTTGAACACCAGTGCACCAATCTTCTTGTTGGCCGCGACGTTGTTCATCACGCCAAAGTTCTGGAACTCTTCGGTCACCACACGGATGCCCACTTTTTTGAGCTGCCCCGCAATCGCCATGGTCAGGAAACGGCTGAGCGTGTTGTTCACATACTGCAGCTTGAGTTCGAAGCCATTGGGGTAACCCGCTTCGGCCAGCAAGGCTTTGGCCTTGACCGGGTCATAGGGGTAACGCTTTTCAATCGCCGGGTCATGGCCCATGAAGCCCTTGCTTTGCAGCTGCGCCGAAGGGTCGGCCATCTTGCCAAACAAGGCGTCAGAGATCAGCTTTCGGTCCAGCGCGTAGTTGATGGCCTGGCGCACACGCACGTCTTTGGTCTCAGGCTGAAACACACCTGCACGGTCCGTGAAGATGATGCCGGTCCACTGAATGGGGTCGGACACGATGCGCAGGTCAGACGGCAGGTTGCCCGCATTCGCGTTGCCGGTCATCGGGTCGCTCACCAGCACCTTGAGCTGGCCCGCTTTCATGGCCTGAATGGCCGAATTCTGATCTTCAAACACCTGAACCACGACTTTGTCCCACTTGATGCGGCTCTTGTCGTAATAGTGCTCGTTGGGCACATAGGTGTAGCTCTTGCCGCTGATGGTCGCGGCCACATCCAACTTGTAAGGCCCCGCACCAAAGGTCGCTCCACCGAGTTGCGCGGGGTTGTCCAAGGCTTTGGGGCTGATGATGTCGCCGCTGTTGAAGTAGGCATCAAACAGGGACAGCAAACCTGGCTGGGGCTGTGACAACTTGACTTTGAGCTTGAATTTGTCCACCACCTCGATGCTGGTCATGGTCGCCAGGTTGGCCGAGAACGGGCCTTTTTTCTTCACGAAAAACTCGATGGACTTCTTGACCGCTTCGGCGGTGACTGGCTCTCCATCGCTGAATTTGGCGTTCTCACGCAGCGTAAAACTGGCCTCTTTGCCGTCAGGGGAAATCGACCAGGCGGTCGCCAGCGCAGGCGCAAACTTGCCATCGGCCTGCGTACGGATCAGCGGCTCATAGGCAGGCGACAAGTGCACGCCAGCACGGCCGTTGCCGCTCATGGTCGGGTCCATGGTGAAAGGCGCAAACGGCATGCCGACGGTCAGCACTTTGGCATTGCCCTGGGCCATGGCCGGGGCGGCCATGAGGCCCATGCTCAGGGCGCAGGCACCCAACAGGGCGGTGCCCAGCACCTGGCGGCGGTTGGAAGCGGACTTGTTCATGAAGGTCTCCTTGGGGTTGTCGTGAGGAAAAGAACAGGGGAAAAGCAAGGCGTTGGAAATCAATGCAAAGCTCAAGCCACCGCCGCCAGCGCCTGGCGGGCCAGGTCAAAACGGGCGCGGCGTTCGCGCTGGATGAGCGGGTCGGGCACTGGCGCTGCGGCCAGCAAGGCGCGGGTGTAAGGGTGTTGCGGGTGGTCGTGCACCTGACCGGCACCGCCTTGCTCGACGATGTCGCCCCGGTACAGCACCACCGTACGGTGCGACACATGACGCACCACCGTCAGGTCGTGCGAGATGAACAGCATGGCCAGGCCCATGCTTTGTTGCAACTCCTTGAGCAAATTGAGCACCTGGGCCTGCACCGACAAATCGAGTGCGCTGACCGGCTCATCGCATACGATCAGGCGCGGCTTGGCAATCACGGCCCGCGCAATCGCAATGCGCTGACGCTGGCCACCCGAAAACTGACCCGGGTAACGCTGCGCCGTGTCCACCGGCATGCCCACGCGCTGCAGGACCTCGGCGATGCGCTGTGCCCGGTCTTGCGGGCTCAGGCTTTTGTCACTGAGCAAGGGCTCGGCCAGGGTGTCGCCCACCGTGCGGGCCGGGTTGAGCGAGCCATAGGGGTCTTGAAACACCACCTGGATGTCACGACCCAAGGTGCGGCGACGTGCGCGGCTGGCATGGGTGATGTCTTCGCCGTCAAACAAAATTTGGCCACTGGTGGCCTCGGTCAAGCCCAGGATGACGCGTCCCATGGTGGTTTTACCCGAACCGGACTCACCCACCAGACCGACGGTCTCACCGGGGTGGATATCGAGGCTCACGCCCTTGAGAGCCTGAAACACCTGGCCTTTGCCTTGCGCAAAGTCCACACGCACATCCTGCACCTGGAGCAATGGCTTCGTGCTCATGTGGCGTCTCCTGTCATCTTCATCAGTTGCTCGTCCACCGTGGGCAGCACGTCACCCGGTTTGGCGCTGTGCGGGTTGGCCGCCAGCAAAGCCCGTGTGTAGGGGTGTTGGGGCCGGTGGAACAGATCCACCACCGTGGCCGATTCGAGCACCTTGCCGTGGCGCAGCACCATGGCGCGGTCGCAAATGTCGGCCACCACGCCCCAGTCGTGCGTCACCAGCACCACCGCCATCTGGCGCGACTGGCCCAGGCTGCGCAGCAAGGCGAGGATTTCGGCCTGCACCGTCACATCAAGCGCCGTGGTCGGCTCGTCAGCCAGCAAGATTTTGGGCTCGCTGGCCAGTGCGCGGGCAATGCCCACGCGCTGGGCCATGCCCCCTGAAATTTGGTGTGGATAGCGCGCCGCCACATCCCGGGCGTTGGGAATCTTGACCTGCTCCAGCAGTTCAATCACTTTGGCCTGCACCTGGGTCTCAGGCAGGTTTTGCAGGCGAATGACTTCGGCCAGCTGGTGCCCGATGGTGAAGCAAGGGTCCAGCGCCGCCATCGGCTCCTGAAAGATCATGCCCACCGTGGCCCCGCGCAATTGCGCCAGGCGTTTTTCGTCGCTCAGATCGATCACTTCGCCTGCAATCACCGCCGTGCCGGAGGTGACATTCACACCGGGGGACAACAAGCCCATGAGCGACAGGCTGGTCAGTGTTTTGCCACTGCCCGACTCACCCACAATGCCCAGGGTCTCGCCTTGCTTGAGGTCAAAACTGACGCCATGCACCAAAGTGCGCTCGCCTGCGGCGATGCACACATCGCGCATGGACAGCAGGCTACCTGCCGGAATGTCGGTCGGTTTGACCGCCTGACGGGCCTGCACTTTCTGGCGCACCGCAGGGCGCGACCACGACTCGGTCGAGGCATCGCGCAGGCTGTCGCCCAGCAAGCCAAACGCCAACACCGTGAGCGCCACCACCCCGCCCGAAGGCACCAGCAACCAGGGAAAATCGTTCAGACTGGCGGCGGCTTCATAAATGGAGCTGCCCCAGGTGGGAGCAGGTGGTGCCACCCCCAGCCCTAGAAAACTGATGCCGGTCTGCACGATGACGGCAATGGCCGAAAACAGCGACAACTGCACGATCACCGGGCCGGCAATGCGGGGCAGCACATGGCGCACGATGATGTGGACATCGCTCAGGCCCGAGATGCGGGCGGCTGCGATGTACAGCTCTTCACGCACCGCCAGCGTCACGCTGCGCAGCACCCGCGACACACCGGCCGAGCCCATGATGCCCAGCGTGACCATCGCTGGCAGCATGTCCTGACCGAACAGGCTCAGCACGGCCAGCAAGATCAGCATGGTCGGCAGCGACTGGACCAGGCTCACATACTGCTGCACCCAACGGTCCCAGCGCCCGCCAAAATAACCCGCACTCACGCCCAGGCCAATGCTCAGGAAAGCCGATATCAACACCGCCTCCAGCACACCCGTCAGGGTGACCGTGATGCCATACACCGTGCGACTGAACACATCGCGCCCTAACGCATCGGTGCCTAGCCAATGCGCCGCACTGGGCAATTGCTTGATCGCCAACAAATCCTGATCAAGAGGATCAAGCGACACCAGCACCGGCGCACCGATGGCCAGCACCACCAACAAGATCAGCCATACCAGCGCCAGCACGGCCAGCGGACGGGACAACAAACGACGGACAAAGCCCACAGGCTGGCCCTGGGAAGAGACAGACACCACGGCGCTCATGACACTCTCACTTTCGGATTGAGCCAGCCATAGCTCAAATCGACCAGCAAATTGATCGCAACGGTCATCAAGGTGAAATACAAGGTCACACCTTGCAGCAACAAAATATCTTTGTTCAGTGCGGCACTCACTGCCAGACTGCCCAGACCCGGCAAGACAAACACGCGCTCGACAAACACCGTGCCACTGATCGCGCCAATCATCACCAGCCCCAACACCGTGACGACCGGCAGGGCGGCATTGCGCAAGGCGTGTTTCCAGATCACGCTGCGCTCAGGCAGGCCGCAGGCACGCAAAGCGCGAATGAAGTCCCGCCCCATCACATCGGTCATGGCATCGCGGGTTTGCTTGGCGATGCTGGTGATCGAATACATCGCGACCGAGAAGATCGGCAACACCAGACTCATCGCCCAATCTTTGGGACTGTCGCTGAACATGGTGTAACCCGTGGCCGGGAACCAGCGCAAGGTGACGGCAAACACCGAAATCAGAACCAGCGCCAGCCAGAACGAGGGGAAAATCAAACCGACCAGCGAAAACGCATCGATCGCACGTCCGACCCATCCGCCCTTGAGGGCACTGGCAACCCCCAGCAACAAACCCACCGACAGACACACCACCAGCACGCCCGCCATGATGGACAAGGACACGCCCAGGCGTGCATTGACCAGCGACAACACGCTTTCCTGAGTGAAATAAGACACACCCAGATTGCCTTGCAAGGCATGCCCTGCCCAACCGAGGTATTGCATGACCAGCGGACGATCCAGCCCCATTTCGGCCCGCAGGGCCAGGTATTGCTCCCGAGGAGCATCGGCCCCCAGGATGGTGGACGCCAGATCACCCGGTGCCAGACTGTTCAAGAAGAAGGTCAGAAAGGTCACCACAAACACCAGCGGGACCGACATCAACAACCTTCGCAGGATGACCTGCAACATATGCAATTCCCCAATAAATTAATGTACGAACAAGTACATTATGTTATTGTCCGAATCGGTACATATATAAGTGTTTACCCCAAAACCGGGAAGCTCAAGCAGCCACTTCAGCGGTACGACAAGACCACGCCGACAAACACGCTGAAGCCCAGCCAGTGGTTCAGCCGGAAGGCCTTGAAACAGCCGTCGCGGCTGCGCTGACGGATCAAGCCGTAATGCCAGACCACTTGGCCTGCCGAGACCGCAAAAGCCAGCCAGAACCACGCCCCTTGCTGCGGGGCATTCAACAGCCATGCCCAGATCAACAGATAAGCCGCATAAAAGCCCATGATGGCAGACACATCCTTGTCGCCCAAGGTGATGGCCGAGGTCTTCATGCCAATCTTGAGGTCGTCGTCGCGGTCGACCATGGCGTATTCGGTGTCATAGGCCAACACCCAAAACAGATTGCCCAACAAAAGCGTCCAGGCCAGCAGCGGCACCTGGCCTTGCACTGCGGCAAATGCCATCGGGATACCGAAGCTGAACGCCACCCCCAGCACCGCCTGGGGCATGGACACGTAACGTTTGGCGTAGGGGTACACCAGCGTCACCGCCAGCGCGGCAAATGACCAAACGATGGTGGCCTCGTTGGTGGTCAGCACCAAACCAAAAGCACACAGCGCCAGCACAGCCCCCACCAGCAAAGCTTCACGGGTTCCGATGCGCCCACTGGTCACAGGGCGGTTGGCCGTGCGTTTCACATGCTTGTCAAAGTCACGGTCGGCCACATCGTTGACGCAGCAACCCGCGCTGCGCATGAGGATGGTGCCCAAGGTGAACACCGCGATCAGGTGCCAACCCGGAAAGCCCCCGGCGGCCACCCACAAAGCTGCCAGAGAAGGCCACAACAAGAGCAACCAGCCCGCAGGCCGGTTCCAGCGGATCAGGTCCAGATAAAGCTTGAGTTTGTCGGTCATGGCTCAATTATCCGCGCCCGAATACAGCAGACGGGCAAGCCAACCTCTGGGGATATCAAGACAGGCGCGTCACACCCGGTAACTTGCAGGCATAGACAGCATTGCGCAAAGCGGCAATCGCTTCATAGCGCGTGAAGCTGCGGCGCCAGGCCAGCACCACGCGGCGCGTAGGCGGTGGACCACCATGCGGGTCAACGATGGGCAAATAACGCACATGCGCATCGCCGTTGACCGACTTCTTGTCGGGCTCGGCCAAGGCTTCTTCGGGCACCGATAAACGCGGCACCAAAGTCACGCCCATGCCGGCGGCCACCATGTGTTTGATCGTCTCCAGCGACGAGCCCTCAAAGCTCTTGCGGATGCCTTCGGTTCGGCTTGAAAAACGCGCAAACTCCGGGCACACCTCCAGCACATGGTCGCGAAAACAATGCCCATTGCCCAAGAGCAACATCGTCTCTTCCTTGAGCTGATCGGTGGTCAGCGACGCGGCCCCGGCCAACGCGTGGTTGCGAGGCAAAGCTGCCACAAAGGGCTCGTCATACAGCGGCGCCATCGCCAAGCCGGTGTCCGGAAAAGGCTCAGCCAGGATCGCGCAATCGATCTCGCCGGTGCGCAGCATCTCCAGCAAACGCACGGTGAAATTCTCTTGCAGCATGAGCGGCATCTGCGGTGTGCGGGTGATGATCTGGCGGACCAGATCGGGCAGCAGATAAGGCCCGATCGTGTAGATGACCCCCAAGCGCAAAGGCCCCGACAGGGGGTCTTTGCCGCGCTTGGCGATTTCCTTGATCTCGGCAGCCTGCTCCAGCACGCTTTGCGCCTGGCGCACGACCTCATCGCCCAATGCGGTGACCGACACCTCGCTGGCACTGCGCTCAAAGATCTTCATGTCCAGCTCTTCTTCGAGCTTCTTGATCGCCAGCGACAACGTGGGCTGCGACACATGGCAAGCCTCGGCAGCCTTGCCAAAATGCTTTTCACGGGCCACGGCCACGATGTATTTGAGTTCGGTCAGGGTCATGGGCGGTATTTGAACATCAGGCCTTCAGGTACTCGGATTTCCCGCCCAGCCAGCGGCCAATGTGGCGCTCGGCCAGCTCGGGGTGCTGGTCCAGCATGTGGGGGGCCAATGCGCGAGCCCATTCCAGCAAGGGCGTGTCGGTTTCCAAGTCAGCAAAGCGCAGCAAAGGCGCCCCCGATTGGCGTGCGCCCAAAAATTCACCCGGTCCCCGAATCTCCAGGTCGCGCCGCGCGATCTCGAAACCGTCGTTGGTCTCCACCATGGCTCGCAGGCGTTCGCGAGCCGTCTCGCTCAGGCGCCCGCCTTCGGGCGTGCCATAGAGCAACACGCAGGCCGACGCCGCTGCACCGCGCCCCACCCGGCCGCGCAGCTGGTGCAACTGGCTCAAACCAAAACGCTCGGCGTGTTCGATCACCATCAGCGAGGCGTTGGACACGTCCACCCCCACCTCGATCACCGTGGTGCTGACCAGCACGCCCATCTGGCCGCTGGTGAACAAATCCATCACGGCCTTTTTTTCGGCCACGGGCATGCGCGAATGCAGCAAACCCACCATGACGCCGGGCAGCGCTTCGCTGAGGTCGGCATGGGTTTGCGTGGCGTTGGTCAGGTCCAGCGCTTCGCTTTCTTCGATCAGCGGGCACACCCAGTACACCTGCCGCCCCTGCTGCAGCTGAGCGCCAATGCGCGCAACCACTTCATCGCGACGGTGATCGGACACCACACGCGTCACGATGGGCGTGCGCCCCGGCGGCAGCTCGTCGATCACCGACACGTCCAGATCGGCGTAATAGCTCATGGCCAGCGTGCGCGGGATCGGCGTGGCCGTCATCATCAGCATGTGCGGCTCCATGCCTTCGGCCTGCATCTTGCCGCGCAAGGCCAGGCGCTGCGCCACGCCAAAGCGGTGCTGCTCGTCGATCACGGCCAACGCCAGGTTCTTGAACTTGACGTGCTCCTGAATGACCGCATGCGTGCCCACCACCAGCGCGGCCTCGCCGGACTCGATCAACGCCAGCATGGCGGCGCGTTCTTTCTTTTTCTGGCTACCGATCAGCCAGGCGACTTTCACGCCGAGCGGCTCCAGCCAGCCCACCAGCTTGGCAAAGTGCTGGGTGGCCAAAATTTCGGTCGGCGCCATCAGGGCGCATTGCCAGCCCGCATCGATGGCCACCATGGCCGCCAGCGCCGCGACCACGGTTTTGCCCGCGCCCACATCGCCTTGCAGGAGGCGGTGCATGGGCACGTTGCGGGCCAGGTCCTGGGCGATTTCCTGCCCCACGCGTTGCTGGGCATTCGTCAGGCCAAAGGGCAGAGCGGTCAGCAACTGACCATGCAAGCCTTCCGACTTGAGTTTGAGCGCAGGTGCCCGCAACAAATCGCGCTCGCGCTTGGCCGTGAGCTGTGACAGCTGCTGCGCCAGCAACTCTTCGCACTTGAGCCGAATCCAGGCCGGGTGGCTGCGGTCTTCGAGGGCGGCCAGCGACACATCGGGCGTGGGGTGGTGCAAAAACTGCAGCGCATCGCGCAGCGACCAGGCGCCACGCTTGTCGGGCCAGGCGATGCCTCGGGGCAAGGTTTCGCTCAGGTCCGCATGGTTCAAGCCGGTGATCACGGCGCGACGCAAATAAGCTTGGGCCAGCCCGGCCACCGTGGGATACACCGGCGTCAAAGCCTCGGCCAGGTGACCGCCTGCCGCCTTGAACGTGGGATGCATCATGGTCAAACCCATGAAGCCACCGCGCACCTCGCCTCGGGCACGGATGCGGTTGCCCACCGCCAGCGCCTTCTGGTGCGAGGGGTAGAAACTGAAAAAACGCATCACACAGATGTCGCTGCCGTCATCGACCGTGACCAGCAACTGGCGACGCGGCCGCATGGTGATTTCACAAGCCGTCACGGTGGCCTCGATCTGCGCGGTATCGCCTTCGCGCACATCCCGCAGTTTGACGATGCGGGTTTCGTCTTCGTAACGCAGCGGCAGGTGCAAAGCCAGGTCAATGTCGCGCACCAAGCCCAGCTTGATCAGCGCCTTTTGCGGCGCAGACAGCGTTTTGGCAGGGGTGGTGGCGGGCTTGGCAGGCATGTCACCGATTGTGCCTTTGGATGGCCCCCAAAAACAAAGCCACTTTTCAGGTCACCTTGTTCTGACACCCGCTTTTTTAAGCACTCACGTTCAAGCTTTTCGATCTCCATTGACCACTTCATGCCGTGCTGCTCAAGCCTCTGAATCAAGAAGTATTGGCATTCTCCTGAATGGAGGGTCAACTCTGAATACAGATCCAATCGATTCAGGGCGTTTTTTTATTCGCCGCAGCGAGCACCAAAGCGGCAACCACATCTCGCACAGTTTTCCGATCGTTCACAGACAAAGCCAAATAACGGTGAACCATCTCTCGATCAGCCATGTTCATGCTTCCTATTGATAGCTCGGACTCATCAGATGAAGATGTCGGCAATTGCCGCCCAAACCGCAATTCATCTGGACTCACTTGCAACCAATCGGCCAGGACTCTCAATTTATCTTGCGTCGGCATGGACTTGCCTAAAAGCCAATTCCTTGCCGTGTGCGATGTGACGCTTCGCCCCCAATACCTGAGGTTGAACTCATTAGCCACCACGGATGGCGAATGTCGCACGCCGCAACTCTCGAGTGCTACTCGAAGGCGGTGCGCAAAAGCTTCTGACTCTGTGGCCGAGGACATGCTGCGAAAGTAAAGCCTTGTCTTTCGCCAGATGTAATTTCATATCAATGTTTTTGTGAATTTCGATTAAAATTTTAATAAGGATTTTTTCGGATACATCAATTCAAGAGGAATAAAAGAAAAATTTAATATAAAAATATTAAATAAACGCATTATGAAAAATATTATTAACTATCTAACTCGCAAGAAAGAAATCCCCAAAAGCTCACCAACAAATCCGCCAACACCCTCAGATGCTGGAAAAACATCCGACGACTTATTGACGGAGCTCAGCTACTTCGGCAATCCCAAATTGATCAAAATGAGTACTGGCGGCTGGTGGTGCTTTATCGATTCGTCAAGTGAACCTGCAGGAACAAAATTGAGTATCGGATCCGAGATACATCACGCCCACCCGATCGATGCCATAGTGGAGTGCTTGCAAAGGGTTCATGCAAGGCATCAAGCGAAATCTTCAAATTAAGTTGATCGCCATCTGTCTATCAAATAAATTTTTACAATCAACGCTTTACAACTTCGCACGGGCCTGTCCGGCCCTGAAGCATGACTTCTCTTTCTACATCCCCCTCCCGCGATTTCACCCTCAGTGATTTCGACTTTGAACTCCCACCCGAACTGATTGCCCAGCACCCTGCTGTAGAACGCAGCGGCTCGCGCTTGCTGGACGGCTCATCGACCGCCGTGGTGGACCGCATCTTCAACGAACTCCCCGGCTTGCTGAACGCAGGCGACTTGCTGGTCTTCAACGACACCAAGGTGGTCAAGGCGCGCATCTTTGGCGAGAAGGCATCCGGCGGCAAGCTCGAATTGCTGATCGAACGTGTGTTGCCCGGCCACCAGGTGGTGGCGCACATGAAGGTCAGCAAAAAGCCGCTGGTGGGCGGTCAGATGTTCATGGCGGGTGGCGCACGCAACGGCGGCTTTGATGCCGTGCTGCTGGGCCGCTGGCCCGATGAAAACGGCCAGCTGTTTCACCTGCAACTGAGCGACGAACCGCATGCGTTGATGGAAAAGCACGGCCATGTCCCCTTGCCGCCGTACATTGAACACACCGACACCGAAGAAGACGCCCAGCGTTACCAGACCGTGTTTGCACGGGCACCGGGTGCGGTGGCCGCGCCCACAGCAGCGCTGCACTTCGACGAGGCCTTGCTGGCAGCGCTAGAGGCACGGGGCGTGCAACGCGCCAGCGTGACGCTGCATGTGGGCGCAGGCACCTTTCAGCCCGTCAAAACCGAGAACATCGCCGAGCACACCATGCACCGCGAGTGGTACGAGGTGCCCGAGGCCACGCAGCGAGCCATTGCCGCGTGCAAGGCGCGAGGCGGCAAAGTGGTAGCCGTGGGCACGACCACGGTGCGCACGCTCGAATCGTGGGCCAAATTTGGTCAGACCAGCGGCGACACGCAGATCTTCATCACGCCAGGGTTTGAATTCAAAGTAGTGGACCGTCTGATCACCAACTTCCACCTGCCCAAGAGCACGCTGATGATGTTGGTGAGCGCCTTCGCGGGCTACGAGCACATCATGGGCTTGTACCGGCACGCGATCACGAACCAGTACCGATTCTTCAGCTATGGCGATGCGATGCTGCTGACGCGCACCGCATCTGAATCTCAGGCCAGCTGAAGAAACACCCGCCCGCCTTCGATCTTGACCGGCCAGGTCTTGGCCGGCTCCGTGGCCGGACCGCAGGCCACCGAGCCATCGCGCAGGCTGAACTGGGCCTGGTGGAAGGGGCACTCCACGTGATGCCCCTCGACGAAGCCATCGCACAACTTGGCGTTGCCGTGGTTGCACAGGTTGTTGATGGCGAAGACTTCGCCTTCCACACTGAAGAGGGCAATGTCTTGGCCTTCGGGGGCGATGGCAATGCCTGCGCCTTCAAACAAATCGGCCTCTGCGGCCACGTCAATCCAGTTGCTCATGATCAGATCGGGTAAATGATGGAGTTGGGGATCATTTCGCTGTCGTACACGCACAGGCGCTCGGCGAACTTGAAGCCCTCGGGCGTTTGCACGATGGTGTCAATGTAGCGGCCCACATTGAACACCGTGCTTTCCTTGTCGAACTTGGTGCGGAACACGGCGTAGTTGGCCTCGCTGTGGATGCGGCCGTTTTCGACCTTGCGCACGATGGGCGCGCCCACCACGTGCCGTTGGTAATAAGGGTCGTGGTACAGCGTTTCCTGGATGCCGTACACGCGGTCCTTGAGCATGCCCTTGCTGGTCAGCGACAGCGTGCACAGCGGAAAGCCCCGCTCAAAGTTTTCACGCGGCTGCAGTTTGTACACGCATTGCTCGGTGAAGAATTCAGGCCACAGATCCCAATGGCCACTGTCCACGGCGCTGGCGTAATCGGCATAGAGCTGCTGGATGCCAAACCAGGTTTGCATATCGACCATCATCAAGCCTCCATCACTTTGCGCCAGTATTCGTACATGCCCCGGATGAGCGTTTCGGTCACCATGTGGTCGGTCTCCCCCACATCGCGTCCGCCCAACTCCACCAGCATGCGGTGCTCGGGCTTGGTCTCAAACGCCTGCTGAGAGAACTCGATCACCTCGCCGTCGTCCGCGCTGACAAAACCAGCCGGGCCAAACAGGTTGGACTGGCGCAAGCGGCGCTCGGTCATCTCGGGGGTGTCGTCTTCAAAGCCGAAGTGCGTCCAGACAAAATCAAACGCGCCGTGCCCATCGGGCTGGATGTGGCGGGTCGACACGCTGTTGACCTGCTGCTGAAAAATCACACTGGGGAACAGCGTCATCATCACCGCAGTGGGCATCTTGTCTTCCATCTGCCACCAGCCCTCGGGCACGATGTCCAGAAAGCTCGGGTCGTTGAGCTGCATGCTTTCCTTGAAGCTGCTCACCTGCGTGACCTGCGCCGCCTGCCCTGTGGCCTGGCCCGCGCTGCCACGGGTCGAGACCATGGCCGCGTGGCGGTGGTGCGCGTCCATGCGCAGCTCGCTCTTGTTGTCGGCGCGCCAGAGGCCAAAGGTCACAAACCAGGTGTGCAGCAAGCCAGGGTGGTACGGGTCCTTGATGTTTTCCTGCATCAGCTTCCAGTTGCCCGGAATGCGCTGGCGGTTGTAGCCCAGCACCACCAGTTTGCGGCCGTTGAACAGGCGGTCAAAGTATTGGAGGATGGTTGGCCCCATGAAGTCTTCGAGCGACTCCACGTTGTGGTCAAACGAAGCGAAGACTACGCCACCGCGTGTGGCCACTCTCAAAGGCGTGAGGCCGTGGTCCTTGGGGTCAAAGTCGGCCGGCATGCCACCGTTGACCTTGCCGTCCTGACGCACGCCGCGCCGAAACGGTACACCCTGCAAGTCACCCTTGAGGCTGTAGCTCCACTGGTGGTAAGGGCAGACAAACTCTTTCTTGTTGCCGTGGCGCTCGCGGCAAAACTGCATGCCCCGGTGGGCGCAGACGTTCTCGACCACATGGATCTGCCCATCGGTGGCACGCGTCATGATGACCGAACGCTCGCCCACCACCGTGCGCTTGAAGTCGCCGGGGTTGGGAATCTCGGCCTCCAAGCCCACATAGCTCCAGTGGCTTTTATAAAAGAAGCGCTCAAGCTCTTTCTTGTGCCGGTCTTCGTCGGTGTACACGGCAAACGGAATGCGGCTGGTGCCTTCCGTTTCCCAGTGGATGGGGTGCTCGGTCATGGTGTCTCTTTCTATTGGGGGCGTCTTGCCGGTCGTTCCTTCAGGTCCGACGCTGACGCTTATGGCGGGCCACAAGGTTTGATGCACATCATGCGCAAGGCATTCAATTTCGTAAATCGAAATTCAAAGATAATCATTATCTGAATTTCAAATAAATTAAAAACCCGGCCATGGAACTCGCCCGTCTCGACCTGAACCTGCTGCTGGTCTTTCACCACCTGCTGCGCGAAAAACGCGTCTCGGTCGTGGCCACGGTGCTGGGCATGAGCCAGCCTGCTGTCAGCAGCGCCTTGGGCCGTCTGCGTGCCAGCCTGGGCGACGAGCTGTTTTTGCGCACCCAACGCGGCATGGAGCCCACGCCCTATGCCCTGCAGCTGGCCGAGCCGGTGGCGGTGGCGCTCGATGGTCTGCAGCAAGCACTCAATGTGCGCGCCTCGTTTGACCCGACCACCAGCGAACGCCTTTTCACCCTGGCCATGACCGATGTGGGTGAGATGTATTTCCTGCCGGTGCTGGTCGATGCACTGGCCAAGGCAGCGCCGGGCGTGACCTTGCAGGTGGTCAGCGTCACGCAAAACAGCCTCAAGGACGACATGGCCTCTGGGCGGATTGACCTGGCCCTGGGTCTGCTGCCTCAGTTGCAGGCTGGTTTTTTTCAGCAAGCCTTGTTTCGCCAGGCCTATGTGTGCCTGATGCGCCAAGGTCATCCCCTGGCCGAAAAGAAACGCCTGAGTCTCCCCGCTTTTGCGCAAGCTCAGCATGTGCGCATCATCGCCGCAGGCACAGGGCATGGCCGTGTGGATGAAGCGCTGGACAAGCAAGGCCTGCAACGCAGCTTTCGTCTGACGGTGCCGCATTACGTCGCTTTGGGCGATGTACTGAGCCACTCCAACCTGATCGCCACCGTGCCGGAGCGTTTTGCGCAGCGCGTGGTCATGCCTTTTGGCCTGACCACGCGGCCACTGCCGCTGGAAGCCGAAGGCAGCGCCATTCACCAGTTCTGGCATGGCCGCTTGCACAAAGACCCGGGGCACCAGTGGCTGCGCACCTTGGTCGCGCAGTGCTTTGGCGACGGCACCAACTGAGCGCCCCCTCCTACAATCCTCCCCATGCTTCAATTCGACCTGCTCAAAACCGACCCGTCCAGCCACGCCCGACGCGGCACGCTGACCTTGAACCATGGCGTGGTGCAAACGCCCATCTTCATGCCGGTCGGAACGTATGGCACCGTCAAGGGCGTGATGCCGCGCAGCCTGCACGAGATGGGCGCGCAGATCATCCTGGGCAACACCTTCCACCTGTGGATGCGCCCGGGGCTGGACATCATGAAAGGCTTTGGCGGCCTGCACCAGTTCGAGAAATGGGACAAACCCATCCTGACCGATTCGGGCGGTTTTCAGGTCTGGTCGCTGGGCGACATGCGCAAGATCACCGAAGAAGGCGTGACCTTTGCCAGCCCGGTAAACGGCGACAAGCTCTTCATGTCGCCCGAAGTCAGCATGCAGATTCAGACCATCCTGAACTCGGACATCGTGATGCAGCTCGACGAGTGCACGCCTTACGAGACCAAGGGGCACCTGACCACCGAGGCCGAAGCGCGCAAGTCGATGGAGATGAGCCGCCGCTGGGCCGTGCGCTCCAGAGACGAGTTTGCACGCCTTGAAAACCCCAACGCGCTGTTCGGCATCGTGCAGGGAGGCATGTTTGAAAATCTGCGTCAAGAATCGCTCGAAGCGCTGGTGGAGATGGACTTCCCTGGCTACGCCGTGGGCGGCGTGAGCGTGGGCGAACCCAAAGAGCAGATGTTGCAAATCATGGCGCACACGCCGCACCGCCTGCCTGCGCACAAGCCGCGCTACCTGATGGGCGTGGGCACGCCCGAAGACCTGGTGCAAGGCGTGGCTGAAGGCGTGGACATGTTCGACTGCGTGATGCCCACCCGCAACGCCCGCAACGGCACGGTGTTCACCCGCTTTGGCGACCTGAAGCTGCGCAACGCCCGCCACAAGAACGACCCGCAACCGCTGGACAGCACCTGCACCTGCCACGCCTGCGCGGGCGCATCCGGTGTGTCGTGGGACCAAGGCGGGCGCGATGGTTTCAGCCGCGCCTACCTGCACCACCTTGATCGCTGCGGTGAGATGCTCGGCCCTATGCTGACCACCATCCACAACCTGCACTACTACCTGAACCTGATGCGCGAGGTGCGCGAGTCACTGGACGCAGGTCAGTTCACTCAGTTCCGGGCACAGTTCAAGAGCGATCGCGCGCGCGGCGTTTGACTCTGTTTGTCGGCGGCTTCAGCCCAGACATGCTGGCAAAAAAATCGGACCCGAAGGTCCGATATGTCAAAACGACTCCAACAGAGCCGAGACTTATTTGCGGCAATACACCTTGGCATTCTGGGGCGAGTAAATACCTTGCGTCAGAAAATTCAGCAGCACATTCAAAGGTGAACTGGTGCGCTCGACTTTGGCAACTTTTTCCACGCCGCCACAAACTTCAGACGCGTTCATGGATTGGGCTTGTCCCAAGCCACCCACAAAGAAAGTTTGCATGTCTTCTTTAGCCAATGCACCGTCATGGCCGTTGATCAACGCGGTTTGTGTGGTGCATGCGCTCAAAGCAGCAACGGCCAACAAGGAAATGATTGTTTTTTTCATGCTGACTCCTGATTAACGTGTGCAATAAACGCGAATTTGACGGGGCGAGTAAATGCCCAAGGTCAACACGCCCAGGCCGACGTTGCCCGGTGTCAACTGCGTTTCGACACGTTGAACGTTTTTCACACCGCCACACACTTTGGCCGCATCCACTTCCTGACTCTGGCCAATGCCACCCACAAAAAATGTTTGGGCTTCGTCATATGCAGGCGTCTGAGCGCCAGCGCTCTGGACATCGAAACGTTGGGTGGCGCATCCACCCAGTGCCAGCGCAATCGCCATTACAGCTAATTTTTTCATCAATGATCCTATTCAAAAAGGTGTGATGGAGTTCACAGCACTCGAATTTATCACCCTTAGGTATTCATTTTTGAAAATTAAAAATAATTATTCAGTGAAAACCGTCAACACCCCGGTGTAGCCATACAGGTGGTGCCGAGCGATCTCACCCGCCGCAAAAAAGCCGACCAAAGGCACATCACCCAAAGCGTGTCGAATGATTTGCAGCTCGGCGCTGGGGCCGCCAAAGTGCGGACCACCGCGGCCGGTGCAGCTGACATAGACCGCGCCCGCGATGCGCTTGCCCGCTTGCGGCACGGTGGGCAAGGGGTCATCGCTCAAAGCATGGACTGCCTCGATGGACAGCATCTCGGGCTCCAGCTCTTCGCGGATCTCGGCGCACACGCGCACCAGGTCGGCACGGGCCGCGTGCACATCGCGCTTGCAAAACGTCAGGCGCATGCCGGGCTCCAGGTGCTCGGCCACGGCCACGCCCTGACGCATCGGGTCCAGACCCACGATGTGGCGCACCAGCACGTCACTGCCCAGGTTGCCCGCACGCCCCACGCCCGCCTGCCCCGCAGGACTCAGGCCCACCAAAGTTGCACGCACCACCGGGATGGCTTTTTGCGGCTCGCTCAGGCTGATCTTCAAGTCGTTCAACATCACATCCAGTGCGGGCTCGCCATTGAGCTTGAGCACCACATGCTTGTCGGCCTCGGTGATCTCGCGCTCGGGGGCGATCGGCTGGCACCCTTGGGTCACGCGGGACAGCAAGCCCACCTGCGGCGCAAAGGCCACGCCACTCAAACCACCCTCTAAAACACCGCCCGACGCCACACTCTGCGGCTGGTCCGTGCTCAAGGCGAATTGCACGCTGCGGGTGCGGCTCGACGTCAAGCCGCCAAACAAATAGCCTTGTTGTGTGCGACCGGCCATCTCGGTCATCAGCTCGGCCAATTCGGGCGTGGCCGGATCGGCATGCACCAGCGCCGCATCGGCCCAGTCGGCAGGCAAAGGCGATACGCCCGAAAACACCCGGTAGTGCGCTGGCGGCACACCGCACAGCATCACGGCCAGCGCGGGTTCGTCAAAGTATTCGGCGTTGTTGACCGCGATGCCCACGCCCACCGTGCCCGCCCAGTCGGTGACTTGTGGCAGCTCTTGCCGCAAATGGTCGAGCAGCGCTTGCGCTTCATGGGCGTAATGGTCGGTGATGTAGACCAGCGCCAGCCGGGGCTCGGGCGCGTAGTCGGGCAAGGTCATCTGCGCCCGCAGCTGGGCCAGCACCAAGCCTGCAGCCATGCGCCACTGGGGATGGGTGGCATGACCGTAGGGGAACAACTTCATGAGTTTGTGCGCTTAGAGGCCGCTTTGCGGGGCGCCGATTTGGCAGCGGCTTGGGTTTTGGCGCTGGCGGCTTTTTTGGCCGGCGCCTTTTTGGCGGCCGGTGACTTTTTGCTGGCCGCTGTCGTGCTGGCGCCTTTGGCCGTCATGCCGGCCTTCATGGCTTCGGCGGCCACGTCTTTCACGGCGGCGGCGGCAATGTCCTGGAACTGCTGGGTCAAGGCGCCCCACCACTGCATCGGGTCCACAGCGGGCTTGGCCGAAGTTTTGTCCGAAGACTTGGGCGCAGACTTTTCTTGAGCCACTTCAGGCTCGGGCGCGGCTTCTGCCTGAGCAGGTGCCGGCTCTGGCGCCGCCGGGGCTTCGGCCTCGGGAGCTTTGGCCGTGAAGGCCTTGGCCAGATCGGCCATGTTCACATTCATGCTTTGCAGCGTGGACAATGTCATCTTCTGCACCTCCATCGCCTGGATGGTGGCCTTGAGCGCCGTGGTGTTTTGCTCCAGCCAGAACAGCACCGACTTGAGCTCCTGAATGCGCTTGTCGATCTCCTCCACGCTCAAGGTGGGTGCCACCCAGCTGGCCATGCCGGGCACCGCGCCCGTGCCAGCAGCAGGGGCGGCTTGTGCCGCTGTTTTGGAGAGGTTTTGCAGGAAGTCAAAACCGGGCACAAACTTGCCAAAGCCGAAGGCGGATGTATCGCTCATGGGGGTCTCCTCAAGGGGTGGTGGGCGAAGCTTAAACCAATCGGCTTGCAGGCGGCCTGACAGCGTCAGTGTTTGTGATCGCCGTGGCTGTGCTCTGCGGGCATGGCTGTGTTCACTGGCACACTGACTTGCTGCTTGCTTTCAACGCCCTTGGCGTCTTTGAACACCAAAGTCAGTGCCACGCTGCTGTCTTTCATCAGAGGCGCTTTCAGGTCCATCAGCATCAGGTGGTAGCTGCCTGGCTTGAGCTCGACGGCCTGATTGGCTGGCAAGTCCAGCACCGGCATGGCGCGCATTTTCATGACGCCGCCGTCCATCTTCATCTCGTGGATCTCGGCCACGCCTGCTACAGGTGTCGTGACCGCCACCAGGCGTGTGGCTTGGGACGCCGTGAGCTTCATGAAAGCACCGGTGGCTTTTTGGCCTTGCACCGTGGCACGGGCCCAGGCACTTTCCACCTTGACGGTGGTTTGAGCGGCCACATGGCCGCTCAGTGCGGCGGCCAGCAAGCAGGTAGAGAGTTTCAGAAATGTCGACATGTTCATCATCCTTGGGGTTTTCAGTTCAATTCTCGGTCAGTGCTTGTGCGCTCCCGCAGCAGCCCCGGGCATGAGCTCCAGCGCGGCAGCCGGTGATTTCAGGTCAGACCATTGTTGTCCCGCCTTGGGGATCTCGGTCCAATCCATCCGGCCTTGCTCGCACCACTGCTCTACAGGCCAGTACATCATGCCCGCTTGATTGGGCAAAGTGCCCACCAGCACGAACTCATCGTAATGCCCATTGGGCAGCATGTCTTCGTTGGTCTTGGCCGTCCAGCTGATGCGCGTGACATCTTCGGTGATGGTCCGTCCGTGGCTGATGTAGGGCTTGGCCAAGGCCTCGCGGGTCACCTCCAGGCGCCAACCGACCTTGGGCATGGGCTTGGCCCCTTGCACGCCCGCCGGGATGTCCACCACGACCTGGCGGGTCGGCGATGCGCCACAACCGTGACCCACCTTGAAGGTGGCCTTGTAACTTTCGCCCGCAGTGGCCACGGGGTACTCCAGCACGGTGTGGGCTTGCGCCCAACTGCTCAGACTGATGAGCGCACAGGCGGCGATGGGGTTCCAGGTCATGTGAATTCCTTGTTCAGAAGTGGGCCTTCAACTCAGCCGTGTAGCTGCGTTGCGGGTAGGGGTGAAAGTTCCAGTACTTGTCGTTGTTCAAGTTGTCGATGCCAAAGGCTGCGACCAGCTTCGGTGTGATGTGCCAGCGGGCACGCACATCGACCGTGGTGAAAGGGCTCACGCCCATGTAGGCATCGCCGTTCACATCCGAATTGTTGAGCGTGCGGAACTGTTGGCCGCTGTAGCGCACCGCCACAGCGCTGGTCCATTGCGCGTTCCAGCGGTAATTGGCCAAAAGCGTCGCGCGCCACTTGGGGATGTTGGGTTGCTGCTTGCCAAGCGTGTCGCCAGCAACCGTCACAAAACCCTGGTTGGCCTTGATGATGGAGTCGGCAAAGGTCACGCTGGCAGACACGTCCAGACCCGGCAAGCCCCAGCGGGTCGCACTGTAGACGGCCTCCAGGCCACGGGTCTCGATGCGGTCCACGTTCTGGACACGGCTGATGGTCTTGTTGCCCGCCGAAGCGTCCACCACCGATTGCGCATAGATGCCGTCTTGCGTGTCTTCGACAAAAGCCGTCAAACGCCACCGATGGTGCTCAAGCGTCTTCTCAAAGCTCAACTCCTGGGTCAGCGATTTCTCGGGCCGCAAATTCGCATCGTTGATGTATTGCGAGTTGGTCGTCGAGGTGGCCCCGTACAACTCCGACACCGTCGGCATGCGCACAGCACGGCCCACCGCGTATTTCACAAACGCATCCTCACCCCACTGACGTGACAGGGCCGCTTTGGGAGAGACGTAGCTTTCATGGCGCTCAGGATAGGTCTGGCTGCTGCCCGATGAAAAGCGGGTCAAGCCTTGACTGGCGGTCCAATGCTCCGCACGGGCACCGATGACAGCACGCCACAGCGGTGCAAAACGCCAGCTGTCTTGGGCATGAACACTTTGCAGCTGCGTGCGACCGCCCACCTCGCTGGCCACAGGGCCTGCGCCATCCGTGGTCCAGTTGCCTGCGATGTTGGATGTCAGGTAGCGCAATTTGTAGCTGTCTTGCTGCAAGCCGAAGTCCACCACGTGCTCCCCCTTGGGGCCTTGCGGGCGCCAGGTGCCACGCAAGGCCACGTTGTTCCAACCTGTCCCCGCGCCATCGGCGAGGGTGCCTGCCCCACCTGTTTCGGCGCTCGGCAACGTGTTGCTGCTGGCCGTCTGGCGCTTGCTGTCCTGGCCGTAGTCGTACAAGCTGGCAGCCACTTCCCAATCGAACACGCCTTGCGTGCGACTCTTGACCGACAGCCCGTGCAGTGTGTGCGTCAGCTGCTCGTTGGTCAGGGCAAAGTCTGCGCTGTTGTTGGCATTCAAGGCATAGCTGCGACCATCGATGTTCACCGTGCCGCTGTACACCGCCTGCCCTGCTGCATTGCGCAAGTCAGAAGTGGGTCGGCCTTGCGATGTGTTTTGCCAAAGACCCAGCGTGTACGTGGCACGCACCGTAGGACTGAAGTCGTAGGCCACTTTGGCCTTCAGATGGTCCTGAACCGTGTGGTACTGGGTGCCCGTGCCCAAAATCACCCAGGGCTCGTTGGCACTGCTCAGGCCTGACACAGCACCGGTCACGACCGTGCCAGCATGACCCACTGTGCCTTTGCTCAGGGTGCGGGTGGCAAATGTCAAAGGCTGGCCCTGGCTGTCGGTGTGGTTGACATGGAAAAACCATGACCAATCACCCGAACGGTTGCCCAGCGAAGCGCTAGTCTGCCAGCCGCCATAGCTGGCGTGGGTGTTATACAGGTCAAAGGGTTGGTGGGTGTACCCCACCTTGACCGCGCCTTCGAACTTCTCGGGCATCTTGGTGGTGTACTCCACCACAGCGCCCACCGAGTTGCCCGGATAGGCTGCCGAGAATGGGCCGTACATCACATCCACACGTTCGATCTCTTCGGGCGTGACCATGCCCCAGCGGGGCGGAAAGCTCAAACCACCGACGCCATTGCCCAGGTAGTTGGACAGCAAAATGCCATCGGCATAGACGGCCGAGCGGGCACTGTTGCCCGTGCCCGAAGCCCGGCTGGACAAAATGGCATGGTTGTAATCGCCCTCGTAGCGCTTGCGCACCAAAAGGCTGGGGAAATACTTGAGCGCATCTTCACTGTCCGTGGCATTGATGCTTTGCGCGATTTGGGCAGCGCTGAGGCCTTCCATCGTGGCGGGGATCTGGGTCGGCAGCGATGTGGGTTGCCTGCTCACAATGGTCACAACGCCCGCCTCTTGGCTGGGCACGTGGCTCTCGGACTGCGCCGAGATGACAAAGGGATAAGCCATGGCGACCGCCAGGGCCATGCGGTTCTTGCGCATGAAAATTCCTGAAAACGAAACACAGACAAACACGCGCAGACCACTGCGCAGCGTCAAAAGCAAAGTTCAGGAAAAAGCAGGCGGGCCGCGTGGCGGTAAGGGCGTGCCGGTCAGCCAAGCAATGTGGGCTGCGGCGATCGGGCGCAAAGCGTAAGCCAAGGCACTGGAGACATCAAAACGGACAGCCGTGGGCAGCAAAGGCGCGACCACATGCGCGCACAGCGGGCAATCCATGCTGTTGCCAGTCTGGGCCTGGTCGCCCGAGCCATCGGCATCGACCATCTTCATGCCCATGACCGAGCAAACCATCTGGGTCTCTTGGGGCTTGACCAGCGGCGAAGCCACCGAAGCCCCAATGAACAACGCGAACCACACCAGCACGAGGCGGGCGAGCAGATGGGCGTTGCGCAGGGTTTGCATGGCCGAGATTATCCCTCAGCCGCTCAGGGGCACCGTCACCTGCTGCGGATCTGCTCGCGTCAACTGGGCGACGCACCGACCACGCAGCATCCTTTAGTCTTGTCGAACACTACTTAATGTCCAGGAGACCTCCATGCTCACACTCTGTGGCTTTGCCGCCAGCAACTACTACAACAAAGTCAAGTTCGCCTTGCTCGAAAAAGGCGTGCCTTTTGAGGAGGAATTGGCCTGGGTCGGCAAGACCGATGCCGCCTGCAGCCCCTTGGGCAAAGTACCTTACCTCAAGACGGCCCAAGGCCCGCTGTGCGAGTCCGCCGTGATCATGGAGTACATCGAGCAGGCCTATCCACAAAATCCTTTGCTGCCTGCTGATCCTTTCGCTGCAGCCAAAGTCCGCGAACTGGTGACCTTTTTGGAGCTGCACCTGGAGTTGGTGGCGCGTAATCTGTACCCCGAGGCCTTCTTTGGCGGAAAAGTCAGCGACAGCGCCAAAGAGAAAACCGGTGCCCAGCTGGAAAAGAACATCGCCGCTTTGGCCAAACTGGCTCAGTTTTCGCCCTACATTGCGGGTAAAACGCTGAGCCTGGCCGACTGCGCCGCCGTGGTGCATTTGCCCTTGATCTCAGGCGCCACCAAGATCATCTATGGCCGCGACTTCCTGGCCGATCTGCCGGTACGCGATTACATGAAACGCATGGGCGAACGGGCCACACTGCAACAAATCAACGCCGACCGCAAAGCCAACACCGAGCTGATGCTCTCGCGCATGAAGCCCAAGGCCTGATCCGCCCCTATGCGCCGCCCAATGGGTGTGGCGCATTTTTTGATGCACATCAATGTGTGCGCGTGCCCAAAGCCTAGGATGAGCTCATGAACTCATCCAACACACTCCACCGCGAACGCCTCTTGCGCGAACGCGATCAATTGCTCCAACGCATCGCCCAGGAACGCGGGGGGCAAGTCTCCCGCGTGGACATGGCCGCCAACCACGATGTGCGCGATTTTGAAAACCGCGCACAAGCCATTTCCGAGCGGAATGAAGAGTTCGCCATGAACGAACACGAAACCGCCGAACTGGGCGCTTTTGCCGAAGCCCTGGAGCGCCTGGATGCAGGCCAATACGGCAAATGCAAGGACTGCGGCGTTGACATCCCCGAAGCTCGTCTGCAAGCCTACCCTGCGGCCCTGCGTTGCATCAGCTGTCAAACCGCATTTGAAAAAGCCCACGGGTGACAGGCTGCTGCTATGCTTTGACGCATGCGCAGCCTTTTTCATTTCGCCTTCCATGTGACCGACCTTGACCAAGCACGCCGCTTTTATGGCGACGTGCTGGGCTGCAAGGAGGGTCGCTCCACCGCCACCTGGGTGGACTTTGATTTCTTCACGCACCAGATCTCATTGCATCTGGGCGAACCTTTCAAAACGACCAACACCGGTCATGTGGGTGAGCACCTGGTACCCATGCCGCACTTTGGCTTGATCCTGCAAAAAGAAGATTGGCAAACGCTGGCCGATCGCTTGCAGTCATCGGGCATGGCTTTCGTGATCGAGCCTCATCTGCGCTTTGCCGGACAACCCGGCGAACAATGGACCATGTTCTTCATGGACCCGTTTGGCAACCCGATCGAAGTCAAGGGCTTTGCGTCTTTGGACACCGTCTACCAAAGCTGACGCAGGCGACAACGTCCCGACGGATTTCAGCGCGCTGCGTCGCTGGACCGCCTGCCATCCAGTGCAATGTCCTGCTTGGCCCGTGGCGTGCCAATAGGCCGTGAACTTTGGCCTTGCTGGGTTGCCGCCATGTCCTCCGGACTCGGGTACTGACCCAGCAGCCAGTAATCAAAAACACGCCGCGCAATGGGCGCGGCATGCGCCGCACCAAAGCCCGCGTTTTCCACCACCAGCGCCAGCGCAATTTGTGGCTGCTCTGCCGGTGCAAACGCCATGTACAGCGCATGATCGCGCTGGTACTCACCCAACTTGCTGGCGTTGTATTTTTCCTTTTGACCAATCGTCACGGCCTGGGCCGTACCGGTCTTGCCCGCGCTTTGGTAACTGGCACCCGCAAACACCTGTGCCGATGTACCCGAAGTGGCCACGCCAATCAGCCCATTGCGCACCACGGCGATGTGATCGGGGTTGTAGCCCAAATTCACCGGCGCGGTATCTGCCACAGACTCTTGCGCATGGGTCAAAGCATCTTGCGTGGCCTTGACCACACGGGGGGTGAACTTCTGCCCACCACTGGCCAGCGTGGCGGTGGCCGAAGCCAGTTGCAGCATGGTGAAGTTGTTGTAGCCCTGACCAATGCCCAGAGAAATTGTCTCGCCGCCATACCACTTTTGCTGTTCAGGTCGCTTGTAGTAATTGCGCTTCCATTCCGTGCTGGGCAAGATGCCGCGCACTTCCCCAGGCAAATCAATGCCCGTGATCTGACCGAAGCCCAACGGCTTCATGAAATCATGGATGGTGTCCACACCCATGTCGTTGGCCAATGAGTAGTAGTACACATTGCTCGACAGCACGATCGAACGCACCATGTCCACCGGCCCCAGCCCCGTGTCGCCATGGCTGCGGAATGTGTGCCCGCCATAGGTCCAAGCACCGTTGTCCTGAATGATGGTGCTGGCATTGCGCTTGCCCGTGGTCAACGCCCCCAAAGCCATGAAAGGCTTGTAGGTCGAGCCTGGCGGATAAGTGCCGCGCAATGCGCGATTGAGCAATGGCTTGTCGATGGATTCATTGAGCATCTGCCAGTTTTCAGAATCGATGCCATCGACAAACAAATTGGGATCGAAGGTCGGTTTGCTCACAAACGCCAAAACCTCGCCGGTGTTGGGGTCCAGCGCCACCAAAGCCCCTCGGCGCGCACCAAACAAATCTTCCACCATTTTTTGCAAGCGGATGTCGATGGAGAGGACCACGTTCTTGCCCGGAATGGCCGGGCGACTCGACAGACTGCGCGTGGCACGACCGCCAGCAGAGGTCTCGACCTGGTTCACACCGGTGATGCCATGCAAGTCGCGCTCATAGCGCTGCTCCACACCCAGCTTGCCGATGTATTCGGTCCCGCGGTAATTGCCCGCCTCATCGTCGTCTTCGATGCGTTCTTTCTCCCGGGCATTGATGCGACCAATGTAGCCAATCACATGGCTGGCCAGGTCCCCAAACGGGTATTGACGAAACAAGCGTGCCTTGATGTCCACGCCCGGAAAACGGTAACGCTGAGCACTGAAGCGGGCCACTTCCTCATCGGTCAAGCGTGTGCGGATGGGCAGCGAATCGAAGCTCTTCGACTCCTCGCGCAGCCGTTTGAATCGGCGGCGGTCTTTCGTTTGTATCTCCACCAATTCGGCCAATTCATTGATGGTGGTTTCCAGATCCTGCACTTTGGATGGTGTGATCTCCAGTGTGTATGCGGAGTAGTTACTGGCCAAGACCACACCATTGCGATCCAAAATCGTGCCGCGCGGAGGCACCGTAGGCAACACAGCCGTGCGGTTGTTTTCTGCCTGCTCCAGCAAATCATCGTGGCGCACGATTTGCAAATAAGCCAGACGGGTCAGCAACAAGACAAAGCAAACCAGCACCACCATCTGAACCACGATCACGCGATCACGGAACCGCTGGATGTCAGCCTGCGTGTCGCGCAGCTCTGCGAGCGAAGGCAAACTGATTGGCATGGTCAGAGGGGGCGGATATCGTCCGGCGCAAATGCACGTCTTTGCGGCGCCAGCAACAAGGCGCCCACCAAAGGCCACAAGGCCGCCTGCAAAAATGGTGCAAACAGCTGACTCCAGTGAGGCCAAGCGTCCTGAACAATCAAACGCGTGGCCCATTCCACCAGAGCAGCGATCACAAACAAGGGCACGATTTGCAAGGCTTGTTCACGCAAAGGAAACCACAGCAAGCGCCGCTGTATCGCCAACGCCATGCTGCTGAGGACCACATAAGACAAAGCGTTCTGGCCCAACAAAGCGGACTCGTGGACATCCAGCCCCAAACCCAGGAGAAAGGGCAGCATCAAACCCACACGGCGCGGCTGGTGCACATTCCAGAACACCACCACAATGGCCAGCACATCGGGCAGCCAACGCATGCCCGTCAGGCCCAGCAACATATTCACCAACAGCGCCAGCAGCAATGTGAACGCAATGAAGCGAGGGTTGGCCGGCAGCAGCAAGGGCCGGCCTGCGGGCATGATCATGGCTTGACTCCTGACGCAGGAACAGCAGGCGCAGTGGCTGCACCGCCCGCAGGAACTGCTTTGTGTTTGGCGCCACTTTTGGGCGCTTCTGTGGGCGCAGGCAAAGCAGGCCAATCTTTCACCGGCGTCAGCACCAGCAAATGCCGACCACGGGCCACGGCCATGGGCTTGGCATGCACCCGGGCAAACGTCGAGTCAATGCGTCGGTCGATCTGCGTGATGGTGCCCACATGCAAGCCGGCGGGATAGACCCCATCGATGCCGCTGGTCGTCAGCAAATCACCTTGCTTCATGTCCGCCCCTGCAGGCACAAACTTAAGCTCCAGAGAGCCCCCCAAAATGTTCGGATCACCATGGGCCACATGGCGCGTCCCCGTGCGCGCATTCATCACCGGAATGCTTTGATCGCGATCGGTCAGCAAGGTCACCTCACTGATCAAGGGATAGACACGCGTGACCTGACCAAAAACGCCAGCAGCATCGATCACCGCTGAACCGGGCACGATGCCTGCCAGCTGACCCCGGTCCACAACCACACGTTCACTGTAGGCATCCGTGGTGTCATACAGCACCTGAACCGGCTTGGATGGACCGGCGATCTGGGCACGCAAGCCCAGCAGTTCACGCAACTGTGCGTTTTCCTGAAGCAACTGCTCCACCTGTTGCAAGCGTTGAGTTTGACCAATCGAGCGGGCCTGAAAACTTTGCGCGGCATCGTGCGCCTCGTCCAGGTCCACAAAGTAATCGCTCACCGCATGTGTGATGCGCCCAGGCTGAAGAGAAACCCATTGCAAAGGGGCCAGCACCATGGCGATGCCCGCACGAATCGGCTGAGAAATCTTGAGCCGATGGTCTGCCGCCATCAACAAAATGGACAACAAACCCAGCAATACCAGTTTGGAAGTTGCAGACAGGCCTTGCCGAAAAATCGGCGGCACACTGCGCTCAAAGGTATCCAGAGCCATAGTCGAGATGCACCGGATTCAGAATTGATGAAAGACCGTGAAAAGCCTGCATGGTGCAGGCCCTCACCATGCTTTACTCGCTGGTGAAAATGCTGCCCAGCTGGTCCATGCGCTCAAGCGCCATGCCACAGCCACGGGCCACGCAGGTCAGCGGGTCTTCGGCCACCAGCACCGGCAAGCCGGTTTCTTCGGCCAGCAAACGGTCCAGGTCACGCAGCAAAGCGCCACCACCGGTCAACATCATGCCGCGCTCGGCAATGTCGGCACCCAGTTCCGGAGGCGTTTGCTCCAAAGCGGTTTTGACGGCCGAGACGATGTTGTTCAGGGGATCGGTCAGCGCCTCGAGGATCTCGTTGGAGCTGATGGTGAAGCTGCGGGGCACGCCTTCGGACAGGTTGCGACCCTTGACTTCCATTTCCTTGACTTCGCTGCCGGGGAAGGCAGAGCCGATGCTTTTCTTGATGGCTTCTGCGGTGGGCTCACCGATCAGCATGCCGTAGTTGCGGCGGATGTAACTGATGATGGCTTCGTCAAACTTGTCGCCACCCACGCGCACGCTGCCTTTGTAGACCATGCCGCCCAGCGAGATCACGCCCACTTCGGTCGTGCCGCCGCCGATGTCAACCACCATGGAGCCCGAGGCTTCCGACACGGGCAAGCCCGCACCGATGGCTGCGGCCATGGGTTCTTCAATCAGGTACACCTCGGAAGCGCCGGCGCCCAATGCCGATTCACGGATCGCGCGGCGCTCGACCTGAGTGGAACCGCAGGGCACGCAAATGATGATGCGGGGGCTGGGACGGAACGTCGAGCGGGGGTGCACCATGCGGATGAACTGCTTGAGCATCTGCTCGGTCACGGTGAAGTCGGCGATCACACCGTCTTTCATGGGGCGAATGGCTTCGATGTTGCCGGGCACCTTGCCCAGCATGGCCTTGGCTTCGTGACCCACGGCTTGCAAGGTTTTCTTGCCTTGAGGGCCACCTTCGTGACGGATCGCCACCACGGAAGGCTCGTCCAGCACGATGCCCTTGTCACGGACAAAAATCAGGGTGTTGGCGGTGCCCAGGTCAATGGCCAGGTCACTGGAAAAATAGCGGCGGAATGAAGAGAACATTCGGGAATCCTTTGGCGCCTGAACACGTGGGCTGAAGGAGCCATTCAACGTGATGGGCGCAACTGTCAAATCTGGTGTGCGATGCGGTCTTGCCAAGGAGGCTGCGCAGGCCCCGCAACAAACACAGGATAATACCCGATCCCCCGGCCCCACATGCACTGAAGTGCTTCGCTCGGCCTGGAAAAACTGACCTTTACAACTCTTTTCAAACCATGTCCCTGACCTCGCAGGATATTGCCCGGATCGCGAACCTCGCCCGTCTGGAGCTCAAGCCCGAAGAAAGTGAGCGCATGCTCACGCAAATCAATGGCTTTTTTGGCATAGTCGAAGCCATGCAGGCCGTGGACACCACCGGCATTGAGCCCATGGCCCACCCCGTGGCGGCCATCCAGGACATCACGCTGCGCCTGCGCCCCGACGTGGCCAGCGAGCCCAACCAACGCGATCTGAACCAGCAAAGCGCCCCCGCCGTCGAGCGCGGCCTGTTTTTGGTTCCCAAAGTCATCGAGTAAGCCATGAGTGATCTGCACAACCTCAGCGTGAAAGCGCTGGCCAACCTTTTACAGACCAAGCAAGTCAGCGCCGTCGAAGTCGCCACGCGTTTTCTGGCCCGCATGGGCGGCAACCCGCACAATGCCTTTCTGGACATCGACAGCGAAGTGACACTGGCCCAGGCCCGCGCCTCGGACGCCAAACTGGCCGATGGCACGGCTGGCCCGCTCGAAGGCGTGCCTGTGGCGCACAAAGACGTGTTTGTCACCCGCGATTTCGCCACCACGGCGGGCTCCAAAATGCTCAGCGGCTACCGCTCACCGTTTGACGCCACCGTGGTGCAACGCCTGCGCACAGCGGGCATGGTGTCTTTGGGCAAGCTCAACTGCGACGAATTCGCCATGGGCTCGGCCAACGAGAACTCGGCCTACGGCCCGGTGCAAAACCCCTGGGACACGGCCCGCGTACCCGGCGGCTCATCGGGTGGCAGCGCAGCCGCTGTGGCCGCTGGCTTGGCGCCCGCCGCCACCGGCACCGACACCGGCGGCTCGATCCGCCAGCCCGCCAGCTTTTGCGGCATCACCGGCATCAAGCCCACCTATGGCCGCGCGTCACGCTACGGCATGATCGCCTATGCCTCCAGCCTGGACCAGGCCGGCCCCATGGCCCGCAGCGCCGAAGACTGCGCCTTGTTGCTCAGCGCCATGTGCGGCGGCGACATTGACCGCGATTCCACCTCGCTGGACATGCCCACGGAAGACTTCACGGCATCGCTGAACAACTCGCTCGAAGGCCTGCGCATTGGCGTTCCCCAAGAGTTCTTTGGCGAAGGCCTGGCGGCCGATGTGCGGGCCACCGTGGACAGCGCTTTGCGCGAGTATGAAAAGCTGGGCGCCAAGCTGGTGCCCATCAGCCTGCCGCGCACCGAACTGTCCATCCCGGTGTACTACATCATTGCCCCGGCCGAAGCCAGCTCCAACCTCAGCCGCTTTGACGGCGTGAAGTTCGGCCACCGCGCCAAGGACTACACCGACCTGGTGGACATGTACAAAAAGACCCGCGCCGAAGGCTTTGGCAACGAGGTCAAGCGCCGCATCATGACGGGCGCCTATGTGCTGAGTCACGGCTATTACGACGCCTACTACCTGCAGGCGCAAAAAATCCGCCGCATGATCGCCGACGACTTCCAGAACGCGTTCAAGCAATGCGATGTGATCGCCGGTCCCGTGGCCCCTTCGGTGGCTTGGAAGTTTGGCGACAACGCCAATGACCCGGTGGCCGACTACCTGGCCGACATCTTCACCCTGCCCGCCTCGCTGGCCGGTTTGCCCGGCATGAGCGTGCCTGCAGGTTTTGGCGCGGGCGGCATGCCCGTGGGCTTGCAGCTGATCGGCAACTACTTCAAGGAAGCGCAGTTGCTCAACGCCGCACACCGCTTGCAACAAGCGACCGATTTCCACCTCCAGAAACCAGCGGGGGTTTAAGACCATGAGCAAACTCGTCCAAGGCTACGAAGTCGTGATCGGCTTTGAAACACACGCCCAACTCTCGACCCAAAGCAAAATCTTCAGCCGCGCGCCCACCGCCTTCGGTGCCGAAGCCAACACGCAAGCCTGCGCGGTGGACATGGCCCTGCCCGGCACGCTGCCCGTGATGAACATCGGTGCCGTCGAACGCGCTATCGAGTTCGGTCTGGCCATCAACGCACATATCGCTGAGCGCAGCATCTTTGCACGCAAAAACTACTTCTACCCCGACCTGCCCAAGGGCTACCAGATCAGCCAATTCGAGATCCCTGTGGTGCAAGGCGGCGAGGTGTCGTTTTTCCTCGAAGAAAGCAAAGAGACGGTGCGCAAAACCGTGCGCCTGGAGCGTGCCCACCTCGAAGAAGACGCGGGCAAATCGCTGCACGAAGACTTCATTGGCCAGTCGGGTATTGACCTGAACCGCGCAGGCACGCCCCTGCTGGAAATTGTGACCCAGCCCGACATCCGCAGCAGCGACGAAGCCGTGGCCTACGCCAAAGAACTTCACAAGATCGTCACCTGGATCGGCATCTGCGACGGCAACATGCAAGAAGGCTCATTCCGCTGCGACGCCAACGTGTCGGTGCGCAAACCCGGTGCCGAGCTGGGCACGCGCCGCGAGATCAAGAACCTGAACAGCTTCAAGTTCATGCAGCAAGCCATCGACTTTGAAGTGCGCTGGCAAATCGACCAGATCGAAGACGGCCACGCCATCCAGCAAGCCACCGTGCTGTTCGACCCCGACACGGGCGAGACCCGCGCCATGCGCACCAAGGAAGACGCCGCCGACTACCGCTACTTCCCCGACCCGGACCTGCCCCCGCTGGTGATCGGCCGCGACTGGGTGGAGCGCGTTAAAGGCGAGATGGCCGAGCTACCCCGCGTGATGGCCGAGCGCTTCGTCAAAGACTACGCGCTGCCCGAATACGATGCCACCCAGCTGACCCAAAGCAAGGCGGTTGCCGCCTACTTTGAAGCCACCGCCAAGGCCTGCGGCCAGCCAAAGCTGGCCAGCAACTGGATCATGGGTGAAGTGTCACGCCGCCTGAACGCCAGCGAACTGGCCATCGAGCAAGCCCCCGTGAGCGCGGCCCAACTGGCTGCATTGATTGGCCGCATCAGCGACAACACCATCAGCAACAACGCGGCGCGTCAGGTGTTTGAAGGTCTGTGGAATCAAGAAGGCGAAGTCGACGCCATCATCGAAGCCAAAGGCCTCAAGCAGATGAACGACACCGGCGAGCTGGAAAAAATCATCGACGAGGTGCTGGCCGCCAACCCCAAGAACGTGGAAGAGTTCAAGGCCGGTAACGCCAAAGCACTGAACGGCCTGGTCGGCCCGATCATGAAGGCCAGCAAGGGCAAAGCCAATCCGGGGCAGGTGAATGCTTTGTTGATGAAGAAGCTGGGCTGATCGAGTTCTTCACCCTCAGCCGTTTGCGCTTCATCGGTGAGGCGCAAACGGCTCTTTTACGCTCCACACACCTTCAGGAGCGCGTCATGCCTGGTTCAAAGGCACGATTTCCTGCTCGATCGCGCCAAACAGGCTTTCGCCGTTTTGGCCCTTCATTTCAATGCGGATGGTGTCGCCGAACTTCATGAATTCGGTGCTGGGTTGGCCGTCCAGGATGGTTTCGATGGCGCGTTTTTCGGCGATGCAGCTGTAGCCCTTGGGCCACTCGGGTTTGCCGTTGACTTCCACACTCTTGTTGCTGACGGTGCCGCTGCCCACGATGGAACCCGCACGCACATTGCGGGTTTTGCAGATGTGGGCGATCAGCTGGCCGAAGTGGAAGGTCATCTCGGGTCCGGCTTCGCACATGCCCACTTTGCGGCCGTTCCAGGTGGACTGCAGCGTCAGGTGCACGCGGCCACCTTGCCAGGCATCGCCCAGCTCGTCGGGCGTGATGGCCACAGGGCTGAAGGCGGTGGCCGGTTTGCTCTGGAAGAAGCCAAAGCCTTTGGCCAGCTCGTTCGGGATCAGGTTGCGCAGGCTCACGTCGTTGGCCAGCATGATCAGGCGCACGCCTTCGATGGCGTCGTCGGCGCTGGTCTGCATGGGCACATCGCCGGTGATGACGGCGATCTCGGCCTCAAAGTCGATGCCGAAAGCTTCGTTGGCGCAGACCACCGGATCGCAAGGGCCGATGAAGTCGTCACTGCCGCCTTGGTACATCAAGGGGTCGGTGTAGAAACTGCTGGGCACTTCCGAGTCGCGTGCCGCACGCACCAGCTCCACATGGTTGATGTAAGCCGAGCCATCCGCCCATTGGTAGGCGCGGGGCAGCGGGGCCATGCAGCGCTCGGGGTCAAACGGAAAAGCGTGGCGCGCCTTGCCCTGGTTGAGCGTGCTGTACAGGTCTTCCAGTTGCGGTGCCAGAAAGTTCCAATCGTCCAGCACTTGCTGCAATTTCGAGGCGATGCCGGTCGCATAATGGGCAGTGCTCAGGTCGCGCGAAACCACCACCAGTTGACCATCGCGTGAGCCGTCTTTGTAGGTCGCCAATTTCATGTTGTGTGTGTCCCTTGGTGTCGTGATGCGCTACAGTGTGACGCATTCATCATTACGCATTGTTAAATTCGTTTAACTAAACGAAACCAAATTTTAGACGACATGGCACCCACCCTCCCCATCGAGACGCCCCTGTCCGAAGAAGGCAAGGAACGCGCCGGCATCCAATCGGTGGAAGTCGGATTCGCCTTGCTCGATGTGCTCGCCCAAGCCCCCGGTCCACTCATGCTGCGCGACCTGGCCTCTGCGGCCGGCATGAGTGCGGCCAAGGCCCACCGTTATCTGGTCAGCTTCCAGCGCTTGGGCCTGGTGGTGCAAGACAACAGCAGCACCCGCTACGAACTGGGCCCCGCCACACTGCGCCTGGGCCTGGCCACGCTGTCGCGTCTGGACGCGGTCAAAATGGCCCGCGAACGCCTGCCCGCCCTGATGGAAGAAACCAGCCACACCGTGGCCCTGGCTGTGTGGGGCAACCGCGGCCCCACCCTGGTGCATTGGCAGGAAACGCCTCTGGCCGTGCCCGTCAATTTGCGTCTGGGCGATGTGATGCCCCTGTTGTCATCGGCCACCGGGCGCTGTTTTGCGGCTTTCGTGAGCCACGGCGTCGCTTCAGACAAAGCCCAGCCCATGATCGACAACGAACTGGCCATGGCCCGCAAGCTTGGCCGCAGCGACCTGCCCAGCACCCCCGCGCAGGTGCAAGCCATGGTCGAGGAAACCCGCCAACAAGGCCTGGGGCGTGCGGTCAATGTCTTGCTGCCCGGCATCTCCGGCTTTTGCGCCCCGGTGTTCGACGCCGATGGCCACTTGGTTTTGGGCGTCGTGGCCATGGGCTCATCGGCCACGCTTGAAACCGACTGGCAAGGCCCCGTGGCCAAAGCCCTGCGCGCATTCGCGGCCCAACTGTCGGCCGACCTGGGCTGGCACAACCGCTGAGACCGCCAACGCCCATGCCTCCAGCATCCAAGCGCCCGTCCACCGAGCCCAGCCCAGCCACCGGCCGCCCCTCACGCCGCACACTGATGTGGCTGGCGGGCATCGTGCTGGTGGTGCATGTGTCCATCCTGCTGGGGATGTCGGGGGCTCTGGATTTCCAGCTGCAAACACAGCCCACGGCCAGCGTCAGTCCGCTGCAAACGCGGACGATCACACCGCCCGCCCCCCAGCCCGTCAAGAAGCCGCCCGCCCCCCCAGCGCCGCGACCCCGCATCGCCCAACAAGCCGCGCCTGAGACCACACCGACACCACCTCCTGCAGAAAGTGCACCGCAGCCCGAAGCCCATGCGGCGCCCATGGAAGATCCCCCCACCAGCCCCACAGTCGCTCCCCCAGCAGAACCTGCATCAACCGCAGCGCCCACCGAAACAGCCCCTGCCCCCACCCCGGCCGTGGCCATCCCTGCTGGCGAATCGTTGCCCGACATCCCTTTGGGCGCCCTGCCACCGTCGGGTTTGTTGAGCTACCGACTGAATGGCCAGGAAAAGGGGCTGAACTACTTTGCCAGCGGCGAACTGAGCTGGCAACACAACGACCAGGCCTATGCCATGAGCCTGTCGGTCAAAGCCTTTTTGCTGGGCTCGCGCCACTGGCGCAGTGTGGGCGACATCACGGCCGCAGGCCTGGCGCCGCGCCGCTTTTCGGACAGCTGGCGTGGTGAACGGGCCTCGCATTTCGATCGCGAAAAAAACCGCATTGTCTTCAGCGCCAATGCACCCGAAGCGCCTTTGCTGGCGGGTGCGCAAGACCAGATCAGTCTTTACGCTCAACTGGCTTCGGCCATGGCCGGATCACCCACACGCTTTGCGCCCGGCACCCGCCTGCAAATTCAGACCATCACCTTGCGCGATGCCCTGCCCTGGACGCTGACACTGGAACAAAACGAAACCCTCAGCGTCAACAACCAGGCCTTGCCCACCACCAAATGGGTGTGCCAGCCACGCAACCGCTTCGATGCCAAAGTGGAGTTCTGGGTCGCAGAAAAGTACCACTGGCTGCCGGTGCGCATCCGCATCACCCAGGTCAATGGCAACTTCATCGATCTGAATCTGAGTGGCCACGACAGCTTGCCCGCGCTGCCCATCACAGAAAAGACCACAACACCTTGAAGTTCATCGCACCCACCCCACATGATCAACAGAAGTTGAGGGAGAATGAAGACATGAACCTGCTGTACGAATCCGAAACCTTTGCCGTGATGCACTTGCTGGCCAACGCGCCTGCAGAAACCGCACCCGCCACCAGCAAGCCGATGCTGGAGCGCCATGGTTTTGAAATCGTGGACAAACGCTCGGGCAAAGAGGTCTACCTGGACGGTTCCTGGGCCGAAATGTTCCAGCAACAAATCCAAGCCTGGCAACAACACACGCCAACGCAAGAAGAAGTCGAAGACACGCTGGAAGGCTACACCGGCCTGGCCCAGCAACCTGTCGTCGTGCACTGAAACCTCGGCCCCAATCGGTCGGTGGCTTTAGCCCCGACATGCGCACGCAAACCACCACCATTTGTCGGAGCTGAATCTCCGATCTACAAAAAACCGCCGTCAGGCGGTTTTTTCATGGGCAATCACCCACTGGAACAGCGGCCCCACCAGCAACAGCACCGCCACCAGGCGGCACACCTGAAACGCCGTCACCACCGGCACGCCCAGCTGCAAGACTTTGGCGGTGATCGCCATCTCGGCGATGCCGCCGGGCGCGGTGCCCAGGATCAAGGTGGCGGGGTGCAAGCCGGTCAGCCAGGCCATCAGCAGGCCAAAGCCCAAAGACAGGACCATCATCAAAAACGTCCCGCCTGCCGCCGAGAGCAACCATTGCGGCGCCGTGTGGATGAACTCACGGCGAAAACGCACGCCCAGGCTGATGCCGATCACCAGCTGCGCGGCATTCGACAAGCCATTGGGCACCGCTGACCACTCCACGCCCGACAGGGTCAAGCCCATCGACACCAGCAAAGGCCCCATGAACCAGGGGTTGGTGCGTTTGACAGCCACCATCAGGCCTGCCCCCACGGCGGTGGCCAGCGCCAGCCACCACAAGCCCGGCCATTGCGCGATCCGTGGGCCGGGCAACAAACTCGCATCGACATGCAAGCCCCAGCGGTGCTGCGCCCACTGCATGCCAAAGGGCACAGCGATGACCACACACAGCAGCCGCACACTGTGCGCCGCCGCCACCAAGTCGGTGCGGGCGCCATGCCGCTCGGACAGCAAGGTCATCTCGGAGGCCCCGCCAATCGCGCTGGAGAAATACGTGGTGGCCCGCAAAGCGCGGGGCGACAGGTGCGCAAAATCCGCCGCGTGCTGGCGGTGCAGCCACATGCCGAACAAGGCGCCCAACAACAAGGCCCAGGCAATGGCCAGCACGATCGCCCACCACAAACTGCCCACCAAGGCACTGACCTGGGGCGTGAAATACAGGCCCAAAGCCGCACCGATCACCCACTGACCCGCATTGCGCAGCCAACCCGAACTGCGTGTGGGCAAGCCCGACATGGACGCCAGCGCCGTGACGATCAAAGGCCCCAGCATCCAGGGGATGGGCGTGCGCAGCCACAGGCACAGCTGCGCGGCGCACCACGCGGCCAACAGCGTGGCCGCCACGCGGCCCCAAGCCCCCATGCGGGCGCTTTCACGCATGTCGGCGGATGCTGTCGGCCAAGGTCTGCACGATCTGGTCGATGTGCGCGTCTTCCACGATGTAAGGCGGGCAGATCACCAGGTTTTCACCGGCAGGGCGCACCCACACCCCCTTGTGGAAACAGTCCATAAAAATGTCGTAAGCCCGCTTGCCGGGCGAGCCCGCGATGCTGGCCAGCTCCACCGCCCCAGCCAAGCCCAGTGTGCGGATGCCGATCACATTGGGCAGGCCTTTCAGGGCGCTGTGCATGGCATCGCCCAACACCTTGCCTTGCTGGCCCGCACGGGCGAACAGGTTTTCTTCCTTCATCAAGTCCAGCGTGGCAATGGCGGCCGCGCAGGCCACCGGGTGGCCGGAATAGGTATAGCCGTGGAAGAACTCGATCGCATGCTCATGCGCGTTGGCGTTCATCATCGCGTCGTAGATGAAGTCGCGGCAGATCACGCCGCCCAGCGGGATCACGCCATTGGTCACCGCCTTGGCAAAGTTGAGCATGTCGGGCACCACGCCGTAGTAGTCGGCGCCAAAGTTCACGCCCAAGCGACCAAAGCCGGTGATCACCTCGTCAAAAATCAGCAAGATGCCGTGCTTGTCGCAAATCTCGCGCAGGCGCTTCACATAGCCCTTGGGCGGGATGTACCAGCCCGCGCTGCCTGCAATCGGCTCCACGATCACCGCCGCCACGTTGCTCGGATCGTGCAGCACCAGGATGCGGTTTTCCAGCTCCAGCAGCGGGTCTTCGGCCCACACGGGTTCTTCGTGGTGGATGTAGGCGTGGTTCACCGGGTCGTGGATGAAGCGCATGTGGTCCACACGCGGCAGCAGCTGTGCGCCATACACCTTGCGGTTGGCAGGCAGGCCGCCCACACTCATGCCGCCAAAGTTCACGCCGTGGTAACCCTTTTCGCGGCCGATGAACACGTTGCGATGGCCTTCGCCCCGGGCGCGGTGGTAGGCCAGAGCCACTTTCAGCGCGGTGTCGGCGGCTTCTGACCCCGAATTGCAAAACAGCACCTTGTTCAGGTCACCCGGCGCCATGGCAGCGATCATCTCGGCGGCCTTGAAGGCCTTGTCGTTGCTGGCCTGGAAGGCCGTGGCGTAGTCCAGCGTGTCCAGCTGCTTTTTGATGGCTTCGTTGATCGGCTTGCGGTTGTGGCCCGCGCCCACACACCACAGGCTGGAGATGCCGTCGATCACCTTGCGACCGTCGTGGGTGGTGAAGTGCATGCCCTCGGCGCCCACAAACACGCGGGGGTCGCTGCGGAAAGTGCGGTTGGGGGTGAAGGGCAACCACTGGTTGTCCATGTTGAAGTCGGTCTGGGCCACGGCAAAAACTCCTTTAGGCTGCGTTCAGCCTGCCAGTTTAAGGCCCCACACGCCGCAAAAGCCCCTGGCCTGCGCCCGCAGGCGACAAGCCCCGCCCTCTCTACAATAGAGCCCGTCCTGAACCCGCTGTGTCCAACCCTTTAGGGGCCCAGCACCACACCGCATTGCCATGACCACGACTTACATCCTGACCCTCTCCTGCCCTGACCGCACCGGCATCGTGCATGCCGTGTCGGGTTTCCTGCTGGAGCGCGGCGGCAACATCGAAGAAGCGGCGCAATACAACGACCACGACACCGGTCTGTTTTTCATGCGGGTGCAGTTTGCGTGCGACCAGATCGACGGCGACAGCCTGAATGCGCAATGGTCGGCTTTTGCCAAGACCTTTGACATGAAGTGGGACCTGCACGCCACCACCCAGCCCATGCGCACCGTGCTCATGGTCAGCAAGGAAGGCCACTGCCTGAACGACCTGCTGTTCCGCTGGAAGAGTGGCCTGCTGCCCCTGGACATCCGCGCCATCGTCAGCAACCACCGCGAGTTTTATCAACTGGCCGCCAGCTACAACGTGCCGTTTCACCACATCCCGGTGACCAAGGACAACAAGGCGCAAGCCGAGGCCAAACAGTACGAAATCATCCAGGCCGAAGGCGCCGAGCTGGTGGTGCTGGCGCGTTACATGCAGATCCTGAGCGACGACCTGTGCCGCAAGTTGTCGGGCCGCGCCATCAACATCCACCACTCGTTCCTGCCCAGCTTCAAAGGCGCCAAGCCGTATTACCAGGCACACGAC
>Ga0228700_1000309_pt1 | contig 46169 bp, 74 predicted proteins | sample McNCre317_Aug_MG_FD_178019 | JGI IMG/M metagenome (GOLD analysis project Ga0228700, IMG submission 178019) | Freshwater microbial communities from McNutts Creek, Athens, Georgia, United States - 3-17_Aug_MG | ecosystem: Environmental > Aquatic > Freshwater > Creek | place: USA: Georgia...
GCGCCCGGTACGATGCCACCGCAGCAGCCAGCCGCGCCTCCGCAGACCCCGCAACGAACGCCAGCGCCAGCGCATCGAACCGGCTCCAGTGCTCACGGGCCATCGACTGCGACACGGCAGCCCGCGACTCAGCCGGCATCTGCCGCACCCGCTGCGCCAGCGTCTTGGCAACCTCCGGCACCGTCGCACCGGGCTTTATCTTGTCGCGCTCGGATGCCTGCGCCACATCGGCGCCTGCGTTGCGGTCAAAGCCGGGGTCGATCCCGTTCGGCACATCGCGGGCACGGCCGGTGCGCGGGTTGATCCATCGGTACGTGCCGTCCTCCGGTGGTTCGGATGCGCTCAAGCCCATGTCGGCGAGCTGGTCGGCGTCGAGTTGGATGGTTCCGCAGCGGCAATTGTGTCCATTCGGCGGCATGTGCTGGCGCCACCACGGATGCACCACGGGCAGAACCTTCCCATCCCACGCACGGTGCAGCGGGCGCGTCCGGTGGTCGTCAACCGCGTCATACATCAGGTACGGCGCGATGTCGGCCTGGCTGACGATCTGCCCCCACTGCCCGACCGCGTAGGCGGTGAGCATGTTCGTGCGGAAGATCGTCTCAAGCCGCCACGAGCTGCCCAGCTTCGCACCGTCAACCTCGCCCCACCATCCCGCCTGCTTGAGGATCGGCGTCAATGTCTCGGACCAGTCGCGGAACGTCACCCCGTTGGCAAGCGCCGACTGCAGCGAGTCGCGCACCTGTCCGAGCATGTCCACGTCCATCATCTTGGCGACGGTGAACGCCCGGTCGTGCTCCTGCCCGAGCATGTCGGCGTAGCTCCACGTCGTGCGCAGCCCCTTGCGGCCGAAGTAGTCGCTGGCCTGATCGGGCGGCACGTCGAACCAGTCGCCCATCGGCACGTCGAGGAAGTCGGCGATGCCGGTCAGGTCGTCCAGACCATCGGCAAACTGCGCCAGCGCGGCCAGCTCACGGGCAGCGGCAACGACACTCACGACGCACGGCGCTGACCACGCAGCGCACCAAGCAGACGGGAGGCCATGCCGGCGCGGGTGAGCTTGTCCAGCGTCTCGCGTGGCGGCGCCTCTGCCAGCATCTCATCCAGCCGGCGCAAGAACAGGTCCGGGTCGCCCGCCACCTCGGCAGCCTGCAGCACTTGGCGCACCCGATGCCCGGTCACGGACTGGCTCTGTTCGGCGAACTGCGCGGCGGCCTGAGCGAGCGTGTCCTGATCCTGACGGCGCGCCGCACGCAGCAGCGACAGCCCGGCTGCCTCGGAGAACTGCGCCCCGTCTCCGGGCTGGCCCATGCCTGCGATCGCCGCCAGCGGGTCGGACTTGCGCACCCAGCCGTCGCCGTAGGTCTTGGTGATGTAATCCTCGGTCGGCTCGAACCCGAGCGCGGAGATCTTGGTATCACGGTCCGCCTGCGCGGCCTGATCGGCGGCCGGCTCGGTGTGGCGGTAGACTTTCGGCGGCACGGCGCCGGGGAAATTCCATTCCGTCCACCACTTGACCGGCCCGGCGTTGAAGCTCCCGCACAGCATGTCGGCATCGGCCTCGACGATCTGGCGGCGCACCCCGTCGTGAACCTCGGCTTGCGACAGGCTGGAGCCGTTGTCGGTCGTCATGGTCTGCGACAGGATGATCTTGGCGATGGCCGCGTTCATCGTGTCGTGCATCCCCTGGTAGTCGGCGGCGCCACTGCGCGCAGCCTCAAGCAGTTCGATCGGCACATCCACCGGGGCGACGATGCCCGCATCGGTGGCGATCTGGCGCAACATGCGGATGGCCTTGGCGCGCTCGGCGGGGTCGTTGATCTGCCCGGCATTCAGGCGGGCAATGGCGGTCGGCTGGCCGAACTTCTCCAGAAACGTCAGCCAGAACTTGATGTCGTTCCGCTTGAAGAACACCGGCCAGAACAGCGCATGGGCCAGACCCAGCCCATAGGGTTCGTCGTGGTTGTCGGCGCCCGTCGATGCCGTCCAGAACTTCTGCTCTGGCATCTTGACGAACCCGGCTGTGCTTTTCCACAGGTGCAGGCTCCCGTCATACCCGAACCTGAACCGCCCCCGCTCCCGCACCCGGACGGCACTGAATGCCACGCGCCCGCCATCAGGCCGCCACATGATCTCCGCCACGCCCCAGCCGTAGAACACGGCGTAGAGCGCCTTGTCCGTCACGTCGTCCCAGTTCATCGCGGCCAGTTCTTCGCGCAGCGCATCGGCGGCGGCCACGCTGGTGGCATCCTCCGCGCCAGGCTCCACCACCGTCTCGCAACTGGTCAGGGCGAGCCGGCGCTGTTGCCAGCAGCTCGCCACCTGATCGTCCCGCAGCAGCTCCCGGTACACCTTCAGGTGCTCGATGCCGCCCTTCGATCGAAGCACGCTGTCCTCGGTCGCCAGCAGGCTGATGTACGGCGTTGCGGCTTGGTACGCGCCCCCCGCCAGCGGGTTCAGCGGGTCTTCGATCGCGCTGATTTCCTCCGCCAGCACTGCGGTTTCTGGCTTGACGGTGTTGTTCGTCGGGGTCATTCTGGTCACCTCGGGTCAGTTGAAGCCATCCATGTCGGTGCAGCGTCCCACGGAGCCCCACCCACCGGCCGCCTCTTCGAGGTCGCTGTCGGTCATATGGCTGGCAAGCGTGCGAGTCATGCCCGCGCCGTAGGATTCTACAGACCGCGCCCAGCCCAGAACCCATTTCAAGAACTGCGTCACGCTGTCCACCTGGTCGTCATGCGTCGTGAGCGGGAACCCGAAGAACTCCCCCTCGAAGTCCACCAGCCACGGCGCCGACTCGGGGAGGATCAACAACCCGGACTCGACCATGCTGCTGACCTCGTTCGCCCGGAACAACTTCGACCCGTGCGGCTCGATGGCGATCACTGGCAGGGTCGTGGTGGTGCGCAGCTCCTGGATCAGGGACTGCCCGCTGCTCTTGTCCTCGATCAGCACGGCGGCGGGCCTGTCGCGCTCGGCATAGGCCATCACCTTGCGGCGCAACGTCGGGTAGTCCACGCGCTCCCGGTACAGGTCGGCGAGGTAGTAGCCCGGCGCCTTGCCGCCCATGCGCCACATCGTGCCCACCGAGGGGTCGTTGAGCTGGTCCGGCTTCTGCGCGGTGTCCCATGAGTGGACGCACAGGTCCGCCTCACGCGGGATTGTCGCCCAGCGGCGGACACACCAGCCATCCTTGAAGATGCCGCCCTCATCCGGGCGCGGTCGCTGCTGGAACAGGGACGCCCAGGTGCGCGACTGCTTGCGGAATGGCGCCCAGTGCGAGGCGTCAAACCACTCCGGCCACAGCATCTCACCCACCTTGCGCCCGAGCGGGTCATCTGCGCGCTCGCACTCAGCCGGCAGGTTGATGATCTCCCACATCCGGCCATCACGGCATTCGACCATGCCGGACTCGCCCGCGTAGTTCTTCGGCAGCAGGCGGCCCGATAGGTCGTCTTCGTGCCAGCGGGTACTCACCAGCACCAGAGAACCACCGGGGATTAGCCGAGTCTGAAGGTCGTCCGTGTAGGCGTCCCACGTCTTGCCTCTGATGGTTGGACTGTCGGCTTGCTCTCTCCCTTTTATGGGATCGTCGATGATCGCGCAGTTGTGGACAAGCAGCCCGTTTGCGAAAAAGCACTCGGTTCCATCCACTTGGATGTCATAGACCATGGCTGGCCCGCGTAGTCGCTCAACCATGGCCACAGGGTCGCCCGTGGTATCGAGCGATCCGCCCCATGAAGCCGCATGTGGCACCCGCCGCACAACGTCACCAGATTCCGCCATGCGTTGTTCATGGAGTTCATGTCGATGTGATGGACGTGCAGCGTCTTCGTTTCCGCGCACACGACGCACACCCCGCCGTCCCGCTTGATGATGCTCGGCTTCGCATCCCTGAAGCTCCTTGCGCTGTGCTCGTCCTGACGCGCCAGATTCGCGCCATTGCGCCAGCCCGGATTCCTCTCCCGCATCATCTGCGCCGAATGCCCGTGGTCCTTGCATGCCCTGCCGCAGAACCGACCCGGCGCACTCATGGTCTTCGGCCTGAAGCTGATGTTGCACGTCTCGCACTGCCGCTCCGGCCTCTTCTGCGTCGTCGAGTCCTTTCTCGCCTTCGCGGCAGACTCTTTGCACGCACCCCCGCAGAATGGCGACCCGCTCCGCGCCCCCGGCGCGAACCGCTGAAGCTTGATGCCGCACGCCTTGCACTTGGCGCCCAGCTTCCCGGCTGCTGCATTCACCGCCCGCTGCTGGCATGCGTGGCCGCAATAGACCGCGACCAGCCCCTTCTTGTCCGCCTTCTTCATCTGGAAGGCATTCCTCTTCAGGCTCAGCCTGCACCAGTCGCAAGAGCCGATCATCGGAGGAAAGAAGACGCGCCTCGACGAATCCTCTTTGGGTGTAGAAGCGATGATCTCCCGTACAGTCGACCACACCTCCATTGGCAGTTCGCACTCGATAGAGACCTGCCGCCTCACTCCGAGCCACGGCCTTGATGCGTCGATGAACCAGTCTTTGGGAATTGATGTCATAGGACAGAACATACCCCGGATCGCCTGATTCAACAAGAGAATCTATGCGCGATTCCCCGTCATCTGTCGCAACCATGGTGCCTCCAGACAGGCAGTTCGCCCGGTTGCCGGTAAGCCCCGCCAGCAGCCCCGCAGCCATGTACTCGCTGCCATTGGTCAGCGCCCACTCATTCGCAGCGCTACTGTCCTTGCTGATCGTGGCGCCGAAAAGTGATGAGAACCCGGACGACCGGACGATCTGCCTGGCTTTGCGCCCATGTTTTCGCGCCAGATCGCTGCCGTAGCTGGCGAGGATTATTTTGGTTCCGGGGTTCTTCCCCATGATGTACGTCGGCGCCACCACAGAGGCCATGGTTGACTTGGCGGATCCTGGTGGCATGAAGACCATCAGCCGCCCGTACCGCCGCGATGCCGCCCGCTCGATCGTCTGCAGCAGCAGCAGATGGTGTGCAGCCAGCCCCGACTCCACCGGCTTGAACAGCCACTCGTCCGGGTCGTCCGTCGCCGGCTTGCCGGGGATCTCGATCGCGTTCGCGTACCCGGCCAGCGATGCGCGCCCGCGTCGTCGGCGCAGCAGCTCCAGTGCGGCCTCCTGCGGGGTCATCGGCCTGCCGCGATGCGCATCAGCTCATCGTCCGCCATGTCGTGCGCCGACACCTGAACCTGCACCGGCCCGCCGTCCTTGCCCATCAGCTCCACCTTGTCGCGCCACGCCCCGACAGCAGTGTGCCGGCCCATCAGCTCAAGGTTCTTCATCCGGTCGGCCAGCTTCAGCTTCGTGATCTCGCCGAGCCCCTTCTCGGCATTGCCGAACGTCACCACCTCGATCCCGGCCACCAGACCGCGGCGCCACACGGCAGGCCACTGGCTGATCGGCTTGACCGTCCCATCGTCGGCGATGATGTCCGCCAGGTCGGCGGCATCCTGCTCGGCCAGCCGGCGCAGGACGTGATCGGCGTCGATCTGGGTGCGCTGGGTGCGTGCGGCCAGCGCGGCAGCAATGGCCGCCTGCACTGGAGGTTTCTGGAGTAGCTGGTACCCGAGGTGCTGAGCCATCTTCGCGCTGTACCCGGCCCGGATCGCGGCCTGAGTCGCATTCAGATCCTTCAGGTACTCGGCCACGAATTCAGCCTGCTTCGGCGTCAGTTCTCGCGCCACATCACCCCCTCATTCACGGAGCCGCCAGCACGCCAGAGCGCACCAGATCGCCGCCCAGCTTGGCGACCGCTTGGAACGATGCCGGGTTCATGGCGTCACCCCCAGCGAACGCCGCGCCAGCTTGTGCAGCCTGCGGCGATCTTCGGCCCCGTGCGCCTTTTCGATCTTGGTCACACCCTGGATCTTGCAAGTGATGTCGTCGAAGCGCCCGGCATCAGCCAGCGCACTCAGCCCGTTGGCATGCCAGAACAGCCCGGCCGACAGCGCGCCCCATCGCGGCGACTCCAGTTCATGCGGCGCAGCCTCGAAGTCCGGCACCCCAGCCAGCCCGAAGCGCGGCGATCGCAGCCCGTCCCGTGCGGCCACGTACCCTGCGCGGCCCGTCACCTGGATCGGCCCGCGCCCGCAGTACCGCAGCCCGTCGCCCGGCTTGGTGTTGCCCATGCGCCCGCCGTACACCTTGTCCCCCAGCGCCTCCGGCTGGCCCACGAACGGCAAAGCGGATTCGATCGTGGGGAAGCGCATCGACCACACGGCGCACAGCCGGGCGGCGGTCGAGTAGTGCAGCGACTCCCGGACGCGGGACAGTTGCCCCGACTCATGGCTCACCTGCGCCAGGAACGCGGCAGCGCGGCCCGGCGCGTCGATCCCGAACAGGTACAGTGCCTCGTTGACATGCGGCACCCACACGCGGGCAACGGACAGCGAGCACTGCGTCGTGTCGCGCAACAGTTCAGCGGTCAGCGTGACCATATCGACTTTCAGCCGGCGATCGGCAGTTGATTGATGTGGATGCGGAGTCGTGCCAGCGCCCGCCCCGGAATTCGATCGAGCTTGCCTGCGCGCACTTGGCGAGCGCATCACGGGCCAGCTCGCCAGCGTAGATCGACGCGCACCCCTGCAGCGAACTGACGACCGCCGGCACGAACAGGATCAGGATGCATCTGGCGATCATGCATGCTCCGCGTTGTCGGGCATCTGCCGGGACTCCCGAGCCGGCGCCCCTGCGCGCCACTCATCAGCGGTCCAGAGGATGTGGAGCCAGCACCCAGCCAGCGCAACCCCGCACAGCACCAGCTCGTGCGGCTCCACCAAGAACGCCTGCCCGAAGACGGCGCACGCGGCACCACCCCCGGCCAGTTGCGCCAGCACGCAGCGCGCCCGGTGCGTGCGGAATGACACCGCGTTGACGCGCTGTGCGTAGATCGCCAGCGTGACGAACGCCAGCGCGACCGTGGAAAACTGCACCCAGATCATTGCTTGCCCCCGTCGATGTCAAGCCCGGCTTTTTTCAGCCCGGCGTCCGCGATCACCCCGAACCTGTTGCCCATGTACCCGATCAGCAGGTGCAGCGTCAGGCCGCACAGCACGATCAGGCCATTCGTCCCGACAGAACCCAGCCCCATGCGCTCGCCGATCGCTGCGCCCAGGCTGGCGGAACAGATGGCGGACGCTATGAAACGGGACGCCGCAAACCACGGGCTTGCGGGCTGGGCGTGCGCCAGACCCAGCAGTGAGGCCATGAAGCCCACTCCGAGCTGTGGAAGGGTCAAACCGAAGGCGGCCAGCACCAGCGCACTGGCGCCGGTTGCGATGGCGCCCGGCACCGATGTCGGCGCGGATGCAGGATCAGCCACGGTTGGCCTCCAGTCGATCGTAGAAACTGCCAGCGACGACGGCCAGCGCGCACCCGATAAACTCGGACATTGGGATGGCGAACACGTCATTGCAGACGCTGGCCGTACCCGTGACGGTAGGAATCCACATGACGCCGCAGACAGGCATCAGTACCCACAGGTACGCAGACCCGAGCGCAAGCCCCCGCATCGTCGAGTCCTTGGACTCATCGCGCCACAGCAGGCAGGCGACGGCCCCGAAGATGCCGTTGGCGAGGTACTGCGTGCGCCGCGTGTCGCCTCCCACCATCTGCGCAAGGTCGGCGCAGTAGTACCAGACCGCGACCAGCAGGAGCAACAGCGCGGCGCGGCGCATTACCAGCCGCCCCCGCCTGCGCCCCGCGCGCCGACGGTCGGCGGCAGGGCGGCGCGGCGCACGTCAGCCAGCTCTTCGCGCAGGGTCTGCGCCTCGTCTTCGGCGTCGATCCGGCGCGAACGCTGAACCAGTGCGTAGATGCCGAACACGGCGGCACATGCAATTGCGATCATCATATCCATGGTGTCATCCTGTAAGCGGAAAGGCCCGCGCTGCTATTGTCAACCGTCACGCGATTATTTCTCACCACTCGCATGTGGGGCACACTTTTTCAGCACCGCCGCAACAGCTTGGCGTGTCAGGCCGTACCGCACGCCGATCACCCCGTGCGAATCACCCGCGCCGCGATCGCGCACGATGGCGGCATTCCGCAGCGACAGCAGCGCGCTACGCTCGGTCGGCAGCTCAAGGCACTGCCCGGCGTAGTGCTCCACCAGCTTGGATGCAATCTCCATGCCGAGCGACAACGCCAGCGGGTCGCCTTCCGCGACCTTGACTGGCACACGCATCTTGCGCCCGCGCCACCGCTGACACACACGGATGGCGGGACCAAATCCCACGACCCCGGACAGACCGGCAAGCACCTTGTGCATCAATCCACCCCAGGGGCGCGGACGCCGATGTACCCGGCCAGCATCCCAGCCGCCTTCGTCCAGTCGTCTGCCCACTCGGCACAGTACCCAGCCAGCCTCATGCGCTCAAGCCATGCGCGCTGCTCGGCTGTCGGCTTCTTGCGCGGCGCCTTCATCTCCAGCCAGAGCCCTGCCCGACCATTGCGGCACAGCGGCAGCAGCAGGTCCGACACCCCTGGCTTGACGCCCTCCGCCTTGAGCCTCACGGCTTCCAGCATCCGGCGCCGGCCACCGTTCGGGATCGCAAGCAGGTAGTCCGCCAGCATCGCCCCCGCTTGCACGTCCAGCGCGGGCGGGATGGCCGTTCGTCGCGCCCATTCGATGAGTGCGACCTGGTGCTGGTGTTCGATGTGCTGCATGTCGGCATTGTGGCGCACGGCGGCACGCGGTGCAACGATTTGCACCCATTCGAGCGGGTCAGGTCTTGACGGACACCTTGAAGTGGCACGGGTTGGCCCCGACGCGCGGCAGGCGCATCGCACCGCCCACCGGGTCACTGATCTGGCGCTGGTGGAGTGCGCACGTCTGGCGCTCGCCGCACGTCTTGCCGCCATGGTCTGCGCCGAAGCAGTGCGCCTTGCTGGGCGGGCAGGGCTTGCGCCCGAAGCTTGCGGCCATGCCCATGTGTGGGCTGGAAATCGTCTTGGTCATGCTCGCTCCTTGTCAGCCGTGATCATCACCACCGACACGCTTGCGCCGGGGAATGCGTCGTCATACTGCCCGTGAACCGCCACCGTCAACCCAGCAAGCAGGTCGGCGGCTCGCGTCTTCGCCCCGCTTGGCAGGATCGCCGACAGCCGGCCGCCAGGTGCAAGCATCCCGGCTGCGTGCTGCAAGTGCGCCTGCCAGCGGCCATCGGAAAACGGCGGGTTCATCACGATGCGGTCGAACTTCTCGGTCTGGTCCATCTGCATGAAGTCCATGCACCTGACCGCGTGGCCCTTGGCCTCCAGCACCTTGGCATTCAGTGCGGCGACCTCCACACAGACCGTGCGGCCCATCGGCAGCAGATCGGCAAGCCCGCCCATCCCGGCCGATGGCTCAAGCACCCGATCGTCCGGCCCAATGTCCGCCAGCTCGACCAGCCGCGCCGCCAGCCGCTCAGGCGTCGGGTAATACTGGTGCGCCCACTGATCCGGGGTGCACCCACTCGTGACGATCTCGCGCAGCACGGCAGCCGGCTCGTAGTCGAACACCCAGCGTCCGCAATCCTCAACCGCGCCGATGGATTTCAGGATCTCGCCTGCCTCCTTGACCGACGGCCCGGCACCCTTGAACACCCGCGTCCTCGGCACGCGCCGGAACCCCTTGTCCCACATGCCGTTGCGCCCACAGACCGGCAGTTGCTCGAATGCCTCCTCCATGCCGGCCAGCGCATCCAGCACCCCGAACGGCAGCGGGCGCTTGATGAGGTCGAATTCCTTGAGGCGCTTCTTCGGCTTCTGCCGGAACGCCGCGGGGATGGCGCGGGGGTGGAGTTGCGCCAGGATGCAGTTCAGGCGCCATGCCATGTCGGGATGCACTTCGAGGTGTGCCGTGCCCTTCTTGTACAGCCGCACCCGCAGCGCGCCGCCGTCAACGTTCGCCCATTCGCCATGCATCTGCGTGAGGCCCTGGATGATGCGCTGCGATGAGTCATAGCGCGGCTCGCCCCGACCCATGAACTTCGCCACCACGGCGCGCAGGTCATTGATGACGCCGCAGACAGTGTGGTTCGTCGTCCCGTAGCTGGTCATCACCCCGGCCAGGATCATGCGGCGGCCGAAGCCCTCAGGCGCGTTCGTGACATGCTCGCCGGACAGCGCCCGGAAGATGCCATCTACCCGCTCGGCCACGAACTGCGCCCGCTGTTGCAGCAGGGCCAGAATCGTGGCGCGGACGGTCTCCTCGGTGAAGTCCGGGCACTTCTTGCCACGGATCTGCTCGTGCCACTCCGTGCGGCGGGCCTGCGGCATGATGTCCAGCACGTCGGTCAGTGCCAGCGCCTTCGACCAGTACGCGGAGTTCAGCGCACCGATCGCGCCAGACTGCTCGAAGAGCTGGCGGGCGGACATCCCCATGCTGTGACGGCCCCGGTTTTCATCCTGGTTGCCGTCGAGGAAGTAGTCGATCGTGCCACCCTCTAGCCGCGAAGCCATGAACGCGGCGATCTCTTCGACCCCGGCCCGTGCGTGGCGGTACTGACCCAGCAGACCGTCCAGCATGTCGGTGTCGGCTGGCGCGAAGAATTCGGGCGCGTCGTCATCGACCAGCTCAACGGCGCCGAACTCGGCAGCGGTCATCCCGGTCATGCCGCACCCCCGCATCCGCCGGCACAGCGCCGCTGGTGACGCACGCGCTTGTCCGCCACCAGTGCGGACAGTGGGCGCGGCTTGAGGCATCGGATGCAGGTCATCTGGCTGCACGTCCCGGTGTCTGACGGGCGCGGCTTGTACGTCTCGCCGGTCGTGACCGTGGCGGATGATCGGCCGTGGCCTGAGGTGTGTTCGTGGTTGAGATGGATCATGCTTGCTCAAGAATTGCTTTGAGGATGTCGCGGGCCACGATCGGAACGACCGCATTGCCGAGCATGTGAATCGCGTCTTTGTGGCTTGACGGCAGCAGGTAGTCGGCTGGAAACCCCATCGCCTGCCTGCACTCCTGCACCGACAGCATCCGCATCCGGTCGCCATCGATCACCGCCCACCGATCCCGCGTCGTGATGGTCCCGAGTGGCCTGGACAGCGCACGGCCGCCACGCTCGGACCCGTAGTACGCAGTGACGAAACGCGATCCATGCGCAGTACGTCCGGCGCGCACGCGGGCCAGCGTCGAGGATGCCCGGCCCGGCTTGTCGATCTGGCTCCACTTGCCGGCGCCGAAGTCGATCAGCGATTCACTGCCCACCAGCGCCAGCCGGGGAAGGTCCAACATCAGCGGGCGGGCGCCACGGGTGCAGACGATGAACAGCCGCGTCCGGTGCTGCGCCACGCCATGATCTGCAGCGTCAACGACATGAGGGGCAAGCGTGTAGCCCAGCGCCTCCATTGCCATGCACCACGCGGGGTAGAGCGACCACGCGCAGAACTCGGGGACGTTTTCCACCACAACCACGGGCGGGCGGTGGTACTCAGCAGCCGACACGACAGCCCACGCAGTTGACCGGCTCGCGTCATGCTGCGGGTTGCCGCTGGCCTTGCCACGCGCCCGGCTGTGGCCTTGACAGCACGGGGACGCCAGCAGCACATCGTGTGCGGGGACTTGCGACCAGTCGGCCTGGTGAAGGTCTTGGCAGGCGTGTTGTGCGGTCGGGTGGTTGCGGGCGTGGACTGCGACAGCGGCGGGCCAGTGGTTTGCGGCGTAGACCGGGATCAGCCCGGCCATCTGGGCGCCCGTCGAGAACCCGCCAGCCCCGGCGAAAAGGTCGGCGCAGGTGGTCATGCTTGCTCCCGTGTGCGCTTAAGCGCCTTGACGATCCCGGACAGCGACACGCCAGCCGCCTTTGCCGCTTTGCGCTGCGACATCCCTCCAGCAACCAGCGCCAGCGCGGAAAGCATCGCGGGGGATGGCGTGGGGCGGTTGTTCATGCCGGCGCCTCGCCAGCAGGCATGGCAGCAAACGGAGCTGCCAGCGCCATGATGACGGCCTTATGCTCGCGCCAGAACCGCAGCGCGTCACGTCCATCCATCGCGGCGATTGCCGCATCATCAAACGCGCTCCATGCGCCGATCCCGTGGAATTGGCATCCAATCTTGATGTGCCCATTAATAATCGTCACGCCCCATCGCAGGCCATCGATGATGACGGGGGCGCGGGTGATCTTGACGCCGTAGATCGTGGCGCCGGTCAGGTAGGCGCCGGTCAGGTTGGCGCCGCGCAGGTTGGCGCCGGTCAGGTAGGCGTCGGTCAGGTTGGCGCCGGTCAGGTAGGCGCCGGTCAGGTTGGCGCCGCGCAGGTTGGCGCCGGTCAGGTAGGCGCCGGTCAGGTTGGCGCCGGTCAGGTAGGCGCCGGTCAGGTTGGCGTCGCGCAGGTAGGCGTCGGTCAGGTTGGCGCCGGTCAGGTAGGCGCCGGTCAGGTTGGCGTCGCGCAGGTAGGCGTCGGTCAGGTTGGCGCCGGTCAGGTAGGCGCCGGTCAGGTTGGCTCCGGTCACGGTCGCAGCCTCCAGCGCATGTCGCATTGTCATCTCACTCGAATCAACCGGCTGGTGCGTGTACAGCACCCGTCCGGCCCAATGCTTGATTTCGATCTGTGCGTTCATGTTCGTCTTCATGCCCGTTTCTCCGTTCGTTGGTGGTGGTAGTGATCAGCGGATCATGGAACCATGCGCCGCTGCGCGGGCGTCAGCTCGGCCCAGCGGCGGAACTGACAACCGCTGGCATCACACCACGTAACGCCATCGTGGCTATCTTGCGTTGCGCCGCGCTTCACGGCTTCGATGACTGCCTCGCGCTGGGTGCGGGCTTGGGGTGCGTTTTTGAACATGGTGTTTCTCCGTTCGTTGGTGGCTTGACGCTACGCCGATGCACGGCGCACTGGCAAGCCCTTGCGGGCTGGTGTCAGAGGAGCTTTGCGGCATTGATCGCATCCACTGCCATCAAGCCGGCTTCTTTGAGCTGGTCGCGAGTCCATTCGAGGTGCTCAATCGCCGCAGCAAGAGCGGCCCGGTCGCCGGATGCTTGGAAGCGCTCGAATGCAGCGCGGGCGGCGTCAGCATTGCCCAGCGCATCGCCTGCGCACAAGCTTTGCTCAACAACTGCACGGCGGGCAGTATCGGCGGCGCTCATGCGGCCACCTGCTGAGAAAGCTTTGCGAATGCTTCGCCGCGCTTCGCACTGCGGCCCATGCTGACGGCGGCGTCACGGCTGATCGGGGTGCGCTTTCCCATGTAGTCCTGGCGCAAGGTCCTAGCGGCGCAGTCAGACCCGTAATGCAGAAGTTCTCCGCCTTCAGACTCAATGATGATCGTCAGCTTGAGGTTGGTCTTTCCGCACACGTCGCACTCGCTCTTGTTGCTGATGCCTCTCACTGTGAATCGCTTGTAGCTTGCGTTCATGTCGTTCTCCGTTGCGTCTCAGGTCTCGCCGTCTGCTCAACCCATGAACGTAGCGTATCACCGAAGTGGCACGACACGCAAGAGAAGACGTGAAAACCCGCACTCGGCTGGCCTGGTTGCGATGCGCGACGGCCTACCCGTGTTCGCCCCGGATCACATCGCGCAGCGGGAAGCACGGGATGCCAAGCTCTCCCGCCAGCGCCGCCTCGGCACAGGCGCCCCGCGACAGCTCCCAGCCGGGCAGCAGCGCCAGCAGGCCAGCGGCGCGCACCTGGACAAGCGACACGGCCATCCAGTCGTCCCACGTCGGAGCGGCGTTCGGCGGCGGGTTCTCGGCAGGGTTGACGACCTCGAATCCCCGGTAGCGCAGCTCTTCGGCGGCGGCATGGAACGCGGGGTAGTTGTACTCAGGCAGGCCCGTCATCGGCCCGCACAGGTACACGGCATGCGGTCCGGTCATGCGGCGATCTCCGCCAGCACCTTGGCCCGATGGATCACAGCCTGCTCGATGTCGCGCATCGGCGAACCCAGCAGGATCTCGATCGCCAGCGACCCGGCCCATGCCAAGAACTCAGCGCACCCAGCTTCCAGCCGGCACCCGTTCGCGCACATGCGGTTGACCATGCCCATCGCCTCATCCAGCACCTTTGCCGGCTCGGGGTCGGCCAGCGTCTCGGCGATCGTGTGCGCGTCGGCGAGGTTGACCCAGTACCCACTGAACAGTGCGGTCATGTCCGCGCCATCCTGAAGAGCCAGCAGTTCAGCCTCTGCCTTGCGCCAGTTCGCCCTGACCAGTGCCCGCTCGATCGGGTTCAGGCGCTGGTTTGCACGGGCGGTGCGGCCCGGCTTTGCGCTCTTGCGATTTGAGCCCATTTAAGCCTCCGTTTTCAGTTCTGGCACCGTGGGGTGCTTGATGGTTGCGTTTGCGTGCTGGCGGGTAGATCTGGCGGCTTCCCGCCCCATCGGCGATGTCATGAGACGCCATGCTGTGCACCCGGTGTGCCGATCGCCGGCGTGATCGACCCGGTCGACCGTGATCGTCTCGATCTCGATGCCAGTGGCACGCAGGCCGGAAATCAGCGCGGTGGGAGCGGGCACGCCGCCCAGGGACAGCCCGGCTTCGGTGACGGTGTGGCCGCAGGTCAGGCGGTGCCGCACCCACTCCAGCCGCTCGACGGCGGTGGTGCAGTCGTACAGGCGCCGGCTCATGCCTCTTCCCCTGGGATCTCAAGCCAGCGCATGCACGGGCCTGGGTAGTCGCGCCAGCGCTTGACGCCATCGTGATGCGCGTTCTTGCGCCACTGCTGAGGCACCCGGCTTGACCCGATGGGGCGCGTCCAGACTGTCGCGGCTGTGCGCTTTACGATCACGACAGGCTCCGGCTTGCCACCCACATACGGGCGCACGATGTGGGCACGCGGACCGGCTAGGTCATCTTTCGCGCGCTCGTTCGCCATGATCGATTCAAGCCGCTGCTCTTCGCTCTTCGCCGCCTCCAGTGCGGCCAGCAGTTCGAGCTTGACCTTGCGCGCTTGCAGCCATGCCTGCTCTGCCCGCTGAACGTCGGTCGGGATCTGGATTTCCTTGGTCTTGGTCATGTCGTGCTCCACGCCGCGGCGAACGCGGCCTTCAGTTGCTGGGCGGTGCGCTCGCATTCTCGGCTGCGCACTGTGTCGATGTACTCGCGCCACGCGGCCCGGTCGCCACGGCGGGCGATGGCGGTCAGGTTGCTGACGTGCAGCGGGATGCTCTTGGCCTGGTGGTTGTCGCACTCGGCGATCGTCGAGCACCAGACCGTGGCGCCCGTCTCGGCCAGCAGGTAGCCGCAGGATCGGGCGACGGTCTGGTGGCTGCAGGTTGCGCAGTTGGGGCAGGTCATGCGGCACCTCGCATCTGCATGTGCCCGGCCTCGCGTTCAGGCGGGAAGAACTGCGCGCGCTCTTCCGGCGTCAGGTAGTGGCGGTCCCACGGCGCGAGATCCTGCGGGCATGTCCACGAGAACCGCGGCCGGTTGTAGGAGACGACGTATGCATACGGCTTCCCGCTGCCGTCGATCGCACGGTCCCATGTGCGGATCTGGAGCCCATGCTTCTTGGTCGTGCGGCGGTCGCCCGGCCGCGGCTTGGGGCGCTGCGGCGCCATGATCGTGATCTTCATGCTGCCACCTCGATCCCCTTCGCGGCGGCGTACTCGGCCACCTTCGCGGCGTGGGCCGCCTTCAGTTGCGTGCTCATGCCTCACCTCGTGCTGCTGCCCTGGCTTGGGGGCGGAAGCTCTCCCAATCGAACGGCACCCACTTCGCAACTTCGCGCAGCCGGTCATAGACCCGATCCCCCACGCATGCCTTGAACTGCTCCCGTCCGGCATTGCTGATGAGGATCGTTGGCCGCATCTCGCGGTATCGGCGGTCCAACACATCGAACACGACGGTCTGCTCCCCCTCGGTCCCGTACTGCATGCCGATTTCGTCGATCACCAGCAGGTCCAGCGTCTCGCCAAGCTCGGTCAGCACGTCATCCTCGGTGCGCAGCGAGTCCTTGCGCCACGTCCCGCGAACAGCCCGGATCATGTCCATGCAGGTGACGTACTGCACAGAGTAGCCCCTCACCATCACCGACAGCATCACGGATGCCGCCAGGTGGCTCTTGCCGGTCCCTGGTGCCCCCGACAGCACCAGCGCGCCACCCGTGCGCATGGCATCGCTGAAATCCTCCGCATAAGCCCGGCAAGTGGCAAGCGCGGCGGCCTGTTGCTTGCCCATGGCCTCAAAGGTATCGAAGGTGCGGCCCGTGAACCGCTTCGGGATGTTCGCCAGCTTCAGGGCGCGCTCGATACTGGCGGCGCGGGCGGCGGCGGCAGTTCGCTCGGCTTCGGCCTTGACTGCCTGTTCGTCAGCTTCACGGCATGCCGGGCAGCGCGTCCAGATCGTGCGGTTGATGTTGGCCCGGTGCTCACCTTGAGCGGTGTACTTGCCATGCTCGGGACAGTCGCGTTCTTCGGCTTGGGTCGGCGCAGTTACCGGCCGAAGCGAGTCTTGGCGAAGTCGCATTGATGCAAGTCGGGATGCTGCGTCAGAAAGATCCATCATCGTTCACTCCATCGCGGTAGTCAGTCTTGTCGAAGCCGGTGTGGCGGCTGGGCTTGGCGGGCTGGCGGGTCTGGATGCGCTGCTGCATGAACTCGTGAGCGCGGAGCATCCAAGCGCGCCAGGTCTTCGACCAGTCCGAGTGAGCGGTCTTGAAGGTGTGGGTCTTGAACTTCAGCGTCTCGCGGGTCCAGTCCACTCCGGGCGCGTTCAAGAGTGCCCAGGCGATCAGCTCGGAATCAGGCTCGAAGTCGTCAGGACAGGACTTGGATGCCTTGGGCTTGGGGGCTGCGCGCTTGCGCGGTGCCTCTACCTTGGTACTACTAGATGAGGTTGATTTATGTGTTTCGGTTTCGGTTTCGGTTTCGGTTTCGGGCGCATTTGTTTGCAGGTGCTGTGCAGATGCGGTGCATTTGCCTGCATTTGCTATGCAAGAACGCGCTAACTCGTTGATTTCATTGAATGCCGGCTGTTCGGGTGGGAGTGGCCACTTGGGCTTCTTGGCCCGTGGCGCGTTGCCGAACCTGGGGATGAAGCCGAACATGGAATCGCTGTCGGAGCGGTACAGGCGCACCAGATCGCGCTCCACAAGCTGTTCCACCATCTCGTTCACCTGCCTCTCCGACTTGCCGGCGCACGGGCTGGCGCGGCGACGGAGGAACGCGAAGTTCATCGGCACGAGGCCAAAGTCGTCCGCCATCAGGATCAGCTCCAGGAACAGCAGGCGCTCGGAATCGTGCGTCAGGCCGACGTATCGGTCGGAGTCGAGCACGGAGTCTCGGATCACGCGGTTAGGCATTGGCGGCATCAGTCATGGATGCGGCGCGGAGTCGCTGGACGGCTCGCACGACAGTCGATAGGGCTACGCCGGCAGCTTGAGCTGCCTTGCGCTGCGACATGCCTTGCGCCACCAGGGCAAGGGCGTTGGTGGTCTTCTGGTCCTGCTGGCCGCGTCGGTAGTGCGGTCGTCCTCGTGGGATGTTCATGGGCTTGGGGGTCTCGTGACGGCAGGCAGCCAATCCGCCTGCTTTGGCTAAAGTGTACGCGCGTATCCGTGTGCGCGCAAGTACGGCATACGAAGAAAAGCCCGCTCTTGGCGGGCCTGTTGCTGGGTGGCGAGCGGTCAGGCGCTGCGGCCGATCGCCTCAGACCACAACCCCGTGACCCATGCCACGCCCTTTGGCGTGAACCGCGCCGCGCTGAAGGCGTGCCCGTTGTCGGCACTGCCTGTCTTGACCACGAACCGCCCTGCGTCCAGGTGCTCGGCGTAGGGAGTCCACGTCCCGCCGATCTGGTAGAGGATGCGGCGGGCGGCCAGGAAGGCGCGGAACGCCGGTTCATTGGCGCCCAGCAGCTTGGCGACTTGCCGGAAGGTCTGAGTCCCGGTGGCGTCCATGTACTTGTCCACCATCTCGACCTTGGGCGCGGCCAGCGCCAGCGCGGCGGCTTGGCGCTCGGATTCCTCGGTCTTGTCGGCGAGTGCGCGCAGGGCCTGGGCGAAGGTCTGCGGCAGGGCGGGCGCGGTGGTGGTGTAGGCGCCAGTCTTGCGGATCGCGGGCAGCACCTCAGACGTGACCCAGCGTTTGAACGGCTTCGCTTCAGGTTTGCGGCTACCGAGGATCAGGGAGTAGAGGCCGGACTCGTTGACCGTGGCGAGCTGCTGAAGCCCTCCAAGGGTGTCGATTGAACCGACACCCTTTTCATCGGCGTCGAGTCGGTCCAAGGCATCGCGGCTGTTGCCGATGGTCAGGGCTGCGCACACATCGGCGGCCACGAACCACGGCCCGTCATCGCGCATCAAGGCGCGCACGGCGAAGTCCGAGGATTCGCTCAGGTGGAAGGTGAATGTGCTCACGCGGTCATTGGTGCGTGAGGCAACGAGTTGAGAGTAGGTCGGGATGTTCACTGAAGGCCCTCGGTTGTTGAGCCTCCAGTGTTGCCGGGTTGCGGCCATCCGCGAACTACATTTCGTCATGATCCGGCGCCGCGTTATGCGGGATCGACCTCGACCGGCGCGGCGTTGAGTTCGATCAGCCACGACGGCGGCACATCGCCGGCCAGCCGGAGGTGCTTGTGGACATCGCCGACAACGCGGATGCGCCCGAGGATCAGCGGGCGATGCGCTTCGGGGCGTGCGGCGATATGCCACGGGATCACCAGCGCGAAGCCGGCTGGGTGCTTGCACAGCACGCCCTTGGGGCTTGGGTTGGTCATGGCTCGCCCAGCATCGCCAGCCCGGCAGGCGTCGGGTGGAACCGCACAGAGGCCAGCCCCGGCACGGACTGGCGCTCCACCAGCCCATGTTCCTCCATGTGCGTCAGGCCCTTGCGCGCATTGCGCTCGGACCGGCCGGTGAGGTGCGCGACACGGGCCACGCTGGCCGGCGCCTTCGCCAGCAGCTCAAGCCGTTCCGGCGTCGGGCGTGGCGCGGCTGGGGCGTGTTCGTGTGCATCGAAAATCGCCGCGGCGTCTGGTGTGGCACGGAATGCCAGCACCACGCCGACGCCTGACGGCGACCGGACATTGCCAGCCACGCTGATGACGCGCAGGGCTTGCAGCTTGGCAACCTGGATCGAGATGGCGACAGCAGACAGGCCCATCAGCTCGGCGAGCTCGAGGCGCGTCATTGGGCGGGCGGCCAGCTCGCGCACGATGCGCGCAGAGGTGGATTCCGTGGTCATGCCGCCCCCGTCATCAGCGCAGCAAACGGACTGACCGCCGGGCGACGCTTGCCTGCCTTGATCGCGCCAGCGTAGGACAGCGACACACCAAGCTCCGCAGCGAGTCCGGCGACCGACACGCCGGCCGGGTGAGCCCGCAGCAGCGCGATGGCCTCGGCTGTGATGTGCGAGCCGGCGCGGCGGGATGCCGTGATCCGCGCTTTGTGCGCCACGGCCAGGGGCTTGCCGGCGTGCGTCTTGCGTGTGGCCGCTGCTTGCGACAGCCACTGCCGGTGATCCGGGTTGCAGCAGTGCGAGGTGTCGCACATCGCCTGATAGACGCGGTTGGCGGGCGCTGCCGATCCGGTGGCGATGACGGCGGCCAGCGTCCCGACCGTGCCCACGCGTTGCAGCGGCGGTATCCAGATCGACGGACTGCCGCCAGCCCGTGAGGTGGCGCCACGCCACTCCCAGCACTCGCCTGGGTAGCGCTTGCTGGGTGATGGGGCCATCTTGCAGCGCAGGCGCAGATCCTCGAACGTGCGGATTCCGGTCATGCCGCCTCCCGCTTGTCTTCCGCTGCTTGGCGCTTGGCGATGACCCGGCAGTGCTGCGCCACGGCTTCGGTGAGCGACACGCGGCGCTCCTTGGCATCGCGCACCAGTGCGGCGCGCTCTTCGGGGTGCAGTAGTACATGCAGGGGGATCTTCTTCGGGGTGTCCATGTCAGTCTCGGGGGTGGTTTCGATGCGCCATTGTGCGTCATGCGTGGCAGTCTGCGCAACATTTTATGTTGTGCGGCATGTTGTATTTGTCGGCGGGATGCACTACACTGGATGCACTGGCAGACGGCCAGCAACAACAGACGGAGAAGAGCATGAACGAAGACGATCTGGCGCGTGAATATGCGGAAGCAGCGGCAATGGATGCCGCCGAGGTTGTCGATGTTGACGCCGAGTACGAACTGGCGAACTGACCACAAACCACAGTTGGAGCGTTGACCATGAGTATCGTTACCATGATTTTGGGAGAGAGTGGGACGGGGAAAAGCGCCAGCATGCGCAACCTGTCTCCTGCCGACACCCTGCTGATTCAAGCTGTCCCGAAGCCGCTTCCGTTTCGTGCAGCAGGCTGGAGGCCTCTGACGAAAGAGACGCCGAACGGGAACGTTTTCGTCTCTGACCAAGCAGACCGCATCTGCATGGCGATGAAGAAGACGGCACGCGGCGTGATCGTGATTGACGATTTCCAGTACGTGCTGAGCAATGAATTCATGCGCCGCGTGACTGACAAGGAAGTCGGAAACGCCGCGTTCGCAAAGTACAACGAGATCGCCCGCAGCGCCTGGGACATCCTGACCTGTGCGGCATCGCTGGCGGACAACAAGCGGGTTTACCTGCTGTCGCACACCACAACCGACGAGTTCGGAAATACCAAGATCAAGACCATCGGGAAACTGCTGGACGAGAAGATCGTTTTGGAGGGGATGGTTTCTATCGTCCTGCGCACCAAGACGACGAACGGGGAATATGTGTTCACTACCAGGAATAGTGGGTCCGACACCGTGAAATCTCCTATGCAGATGTTTGAAACTGCGACCGTTGAAAACGACCTGAAAGCCGTTGACGCCGCAATCGTTGATTACTACCAGCCGGCGCAAGTCGCCTAAACCACCATGTTGAAACTCGATACCACCCAAGCAGCCGCCGCCGACAACATCACCTCGCAAATCAGCGAGCCCGGCAAATACGTCGGCACCATCACCCGCGCTGAAAAGCTGGTGAGCCAGGCCAAGGGCACGCAGGGGCTTGGCCTGTCGTTCAGGGCGGACAACGGCCGGACCGCCGAATACCTCGACCTGTACCACACCAAGGGCACGGGCGAGGCACTGAGCGGCCTCAAGACCGTGAACGCCGTGCTGTGCTGCACGAAGACCAAGCAGGCCGAAGAGGGCACCGTGCAGGTCGAGAAGTGGGACAAGGTGGCGGGCGCTCGCCGGAAGATGGGCGTCACTGGCTACCCGGCATTGATGAACAAGCGCATCGGCCTGCTGCTGCGCAAGACGCTGGAAACGGACACCAATGGCAAGGACCGCGAAAAGCTGGAGATTTTCGGCGTGTTCGACCCTGAAACCGAGATGACCTCCAGCGAGATCTTGGGCCGCGCCAGCGAGCCAAAGAAGCTGTCCGCGATGCTGGATGTGCTGATCGCCCGTGGCGTGATCGACAAGCGCACCAGCCTGGCGCCGGCTCGCCAGCAGTCGGCGGGCATGGATCGCTTCGACGACATGCCGTTCGACGACGATTTCCCGAGCTGATCATGAAGCCGCTGCCGAATCTCAATGATGACGCGGCGATGGCTCGCCTGGGCCGCCTGTCGGCCCTGCGCAGCCACCGCGCCGACACACTGCACGCCCTGCGCGACTGCGCCAGCAAGCTGCTGTCCGGCCAGCACGATGACGCGGCGCTGATCTCCGAGGCGCGCGGGCTGCTGGATCGCCTGGAAGACGTGGCGCGCGCAGAAGCTGGGGAGTACGGGCGATGACCGAGCGCCTGTCGATCAAGTGCATCAACCCCGTGCAGGCGCACGCCGCGCTGATGTCGCGTCTGTGGCCGTGGGTCAAGGCGATGACGATGGCCGGGCACGAACTGCGCATCGAAGCGAAGCCGGCCACTCGCAGCAGCGACCAGAACGCCAAGTTCCACGCCATCGTTTCGGACATCGCCCGCAGCCCCGCGCAGTGGGCGGGCAAGCGGCGCACTGCCGATGAGTGGAAGGTGCTGCTGGTGTCAGGCCACGCAGTCGCCACCAAGCTCGGCGCCGACATGGTGCCGGGCATGGAGGGCGAGTTTGTCAACCTGCGCGAGAGCACGGCACGCATGGGCGTGGCGCGGGCATCGTCGCTGATCGAGTATTCACTGGCGTTTTGCGCCAGCAACAACGTGCGCTTGAGTGCGCCTGAGGAGTGAGTATGAGCAACAAATTCAACGGCGCTTATGAGATCAACGACGGCTATGCCGGCAAATCTCGCCCGCAATCATTTTCCGTTTCGTCGGAAGAAATCGAAGACGACATGACAGAAGACGCAATTCGAGAGCTTTACGCAAACCTCGCGGAAGCAGATTTTCAAGAGCGGATCACTGTCAGTGTGAGCCGAGAAGATGCATTCGTTTCGTGGGCTCTTGAGCAAATTGAAGCGCGGCAGGAGCAAGCATGACAAAGACCGCCCACGCGCCCCGAGCGCGCGCCCTGAACCTCTACACCGTCGAGAGCAACGGCCAGCCGGTCGCGCAAGCGATGGCGATCAGCCAGGCCGAAGCCGTGCGCCTGTACGTCGAGAGCGTGCGGCAGCCGACGATGACCGCCCGCCTGTCGTCGCCGATGGAGGCCCGCGCGCTGGCCGGGCTGCCGCTGTTGACGCGGGGCGAGCCGGTGCGCGACACGGCCACGCCGGACCTGTTCGACGGCGTTCCGGCCGCGCCAGTGTCGCCGGCCGTCGGGGCTGTCGTCGATCCGGTGTTGCTGGCGACGTACTGCCCGCCCGTGGAGCTGCCTGTCAAGACGTACCTGCCCGCAGTGCTGGCGCAGATCGTCGCCGAGCTTGCGCCGGACCATGTGGAGGATGTGCGCGAGATGGTCCCGCCGCAACACGCCCCGATCGAGGCCGTGACCGAGGGTTTGGCGTCTGGTGCGGAGGATCAGCCGGGGGAGGCGGTGGCCGGCGACTGTGCAGAGCCTGCCAGCGCGCCGGTCGATGCATCCCCCGCATCTGCTGACGCGCCGACGCTGTCCGAGCGCATGGCCGGCGCCTACGCGGCAGGCGTGGAGGTTGCGCGCCAGGGCCACACGCGATGGAGTACGGCGTTTCTCGACGCCGAAGCTGCCGCGCTGAGCGGGCTGCGCGACGCAGCCGCAGATGCCGTGCATGCCGAGATGCTGCGCGGGTTTGATGACGGCAAGGCGCAAGCGGAGCCGGTGGGCACGCAAGAGCGCCGACGCCCGCCCGATGAGGCGCCGAAGGGTGCTGGCAAGGTGCCCGTCAAGTACCGCAACCCGGCCACGGGTGAATCGTGGTCGGGCCGTGGCCTGCGCCCGCGCTGGGTGTTGCTGGCGATGGACGAAGGCAAGGCGCTTGAGGATTTTGCGGTATAGTCAGCACGTTCTCCGTTCATGCCGCAATCTCCGTTGCGACTTTGCCCCCACCGCCTCACGGCCTGGGGGCTTTTTCTTGCCCGCGATTTCGTGATTTTGTACCTTGTCACCCCGCTGTGAAGGGTGCAAAATGCATTCACTGACAACGAAACGGAGAACGGAATGGGCAATGAAATCACCAGCGGCTGCAAGCGGATCACGGTCCTGCTGCAAGGGGAGTGGGCGGGCCACCGGATCGCTGAGACGGTCACGGCGGATTACTGGCTGTCGTGCGCCGTGTCGCCAGACCTGTGCGCCGATGACGTGGCCGTGTGTGGCCTGTGGGATGCGAACGGGTCGGACCTGCTGTGCGGCGAGGGCGAGAACTACCCCGACCTGTCGCCGCGAATCGCATACCTGTACCGCATCGCGTGCTTTGCCGTAGCTGGCGCGGTCGTGATGGATGCCGATGACGGCGACTGGCTGGGGTGGGATGCGTGGCCGATGCTGCACGATGACCCGGACGACCGGATCTCCATTGCCGCCAGTGCGGCACGGGGCTACTGATCAACACCAAGCGCCGGCACTGACCGGCGCACGCAAAGGAACGACATGAACACGAACACCATGATTTCCGCTGGGCGCATCGCCGCCAGCACCGCAGCCTGGACAGCCAGCCCCGCCGTGATGGCCCTGACCGAGAGCGAATGGGGTGTGCTGGCCGGCCTGCACTTCGCCGGGGATGATGTACTGCTGGCGGACTTGTCGCCGCGCGTGGTGGACGCCTACCTGAGTGACCCTGACGTGACGCAGCCGCCCGCCTACCTGAGTGACCCGGACGTGACGCGACCACCCGCCGAGATGCCGCGCCTGATGCTGCGTGTGACGCGCTGCACCGATCCGGCCGCGTGGCACGCCGGCAAGGTGGGCGAGCTGGTGAAGTTCGTCTGCGCTGGCGTCGGCTGCTGGATGGTCCGCGACGATGCCGGCACGCTGCAGCGGATCGACCTCGAAGACGCTGATCTGGTCGAGGTACGCGGCGGAGTGGTGTCGTCCATCGTTTCGTGATTTCGTAACTTGTGCAGTGCGTGCGCTGAATGCAAAATACGTCTATCGGATCTGCAAACGGCGGATCCGGCCACCAGGAGAACAGCATGAACGCAGTCACAACCGTCACCATCATCAACCCGTTCAGCGGCGCAGAGGTTGTCCGCGAGATCGCAGAGATCAACGCCCAATCCATCGCCGTCCTGCTGGATGACGACTTGATCGGCATGCTGGACGACGCGACTGACCCAGAGTGGATAGCTCACTATGTTGAGCTGGTTGGCCCCGTTGAGGCGGGCAGGGTAATCCTCGGAAGCTGACCCAGCCCCGCAAGGGGCTTGCCAGTGCGCCGCGCATCGGCGTAGCGTCAAGCCACCAACGAACGGAGAACCACATGAGCAAAGCACATTTCAAGCACGATCCTAAGAACCCCATGCTGACTACCCGCGAGGCCGCCGCGCTGATGTCCGTGTCGCTGCGGACGATTCAGCTCTGGGTTGAGGGCGGGAAGCTGCTGGCAGGCAGGACGCCGGGCGGGCACCGCCGCATCCGGTACTCAGACGTGCAGGAGCTGGGCGCCCGGTGCGGGATCGTCGTCCCGGAACCGAGCGACGCACCGAAGCCCGCGAAGCCGTCGCCGCGACTGGCCGCCGTGGCTACGCTTCTGATCCCGGCCGGCGGGCGCGAAATGCAGGTAGAGATTCTGGCGGCCGGCGAGCGGCTGCAGCCGGGGAACTACGTGCTCCACGTCATCAGCACGCAGCAGGCGCTGAAGTCCGAGGAGTCAGCCGTCCTTGGCGCCGTGCAGGTGCGCGAGCTGCGCGACCGTGAGATGCGGGCGTACCGGGACGGCATCTACGCCAGCGAAGAGGCGACGGCACACCGGCTGGCCGCGCTGATCCGCGAGGTCGAGAAGGCTGCCGTGTTTGCGGAGCGTTGCCGGGTTGCGGATGCTGGGATTGGTGCAGCCTAGAGCAGGGTGACCAGCGGGACGCCGAAGTGAATAACGGCATCCCGCTGGTCACCATCGGCCTGGCTTGCGGAGAATCGCGTCTGTGCCGGCTAGGTCTTGGGTGAATTTCATTGCTATCCCGTGAAGTATGTATAGCCAGATGGAGTGTTTGCAGATGACTGCGCTATTTCCACTCCGCCATATAACGGGTGGCTTGACACTGCAAAGTACATATTTTGCGAGTTTGCAGGGAAAAGAGCCTCGGACTGTGTTTGCATTACTCCAGCAGAGTACCACCTAATAATGCCAAGCCCGATATCAACAGCCACCCCAATTACACCGGCGCTCGTCATAACGTGACCGGCTAATGAAACAGACCATCCTGCGCCATTGGCCCGCGTCGTGGATACCCCAACAGACGCGGATGGATTTGACGGAAGAGCCCCAATAAATGAGCCGGCAACAATTGCGCTGCCCTGCATTACGCCAATCATTGGCCCGGATGACCCGGATGGTGGGTCGGTATAAAACTCAAGGTACACCTTTCCGGATGAAGGCATCTGGATTGATGTCGGTACAGTCTGCCATGTGCTGGTTGAGCGTATTTTTCGGTTGCTTGATGAATATGTTACGTTCGCAGCGCCAGTCAAGAATGTGACTGATGACGGTGGCGCCACAAATTGTGCCCTGGAACATGCTGCCGACATAACCCCCCGGATCACACCAGATCCCCCGACACGTCCCAGGTGTCAACCCCGACGTAGTGCAGAGACATCACGGACCCCTGAGTGCGCGTCTTGGCTGTCACGCCTGTCGGGATGTTGAGCGTGCCGCCGCTGGCCGTCACCTGCCCGGCGCCGACTTGGCGGACCATCACCACGTCGCCGACCGTGAAAACGCCGCCTGTCGGCAGGGTGAGCGCGACGGCTGCGGCGTTGTTGCAGCGGACCACCTTGCCTGCGTCCGTGGCGACCGCCGTGTACGCCGTGCCGGTCTGGTTGTTGATGCCGATCCGCTGCGCCTCCGGGTGCGAGTGACCGGGCAGGTCCGTCGATGCAAGAGCGCGGAACGACGGCGCACCAGCGCCACCAGCCGGCGCAGCAAACACCAGCCCGGCACCCTGATTCGCCAGCGTCAGCGCCAGCGTCCCGCCCCCGGTGATCGGCGAGCCGGTCACGGACAGGAACGATGGCGCAGACAGGGCTACGCTGGTGACAGTCCCGCCGCCCGCCACTGCTGCCCATGCCGGATTGGCGCCAGCCCCTGCGGTGGTCAGCACCTGCCCAGCAGTACCGGCGGGCAGATGCACCCAACCGGCCGCCGCACGGTAGAGGATGGCACCCTGTGCGGCCCCGGTGACGGCCACATCGGACAGTCCATCCAGCGACTGCGCGCCAAGGATCTCCTCGACCGTGGCCGCCTTCGTGGCGCCGGACTGCGTGACCTCGATCAGCTCGGTCCCAGTGATCGCTGCGGCCGGGCTGGATGCCCGGATCTCGGAAAGTTTGCCGGCCATTACGCCTCCTGTGTGCGGATTGTCGCGCCGTCTTCTTGGTAGCGGAAGAGGCCAGATTCGTCAGTGCGCTCGGTTGCCGTTGCCGGTGGAGGCGTTGTCGGCTCGCCGGGCAAGATCTGCAGGTTGTTGAGCGCCAGTGACTCGATCGTGATGGAGTAGACGCTGTGCGTCGGTCCCTCAATCGTGAGCTGCCAGTCGGCATAGTAGCCGTACACCGTCCCGCTGCGCAGCCCATCGATTGCAGTCCACAGGGCTGGCGTCTGGCGCACCGATGCCAGCGCCTTGAACACGCGATCCACGTCGAGATAGTCCACCGCCACGGATGCGACGATGCGGCGCGAGTAACCCAGTTTCGTCACGCGGATCGTCCCGTAGGCGTCCGCGACCTTCTTCGAGTAGTCCACGATCTCGATCTTGGCGCCGGCCAAGGTCTGCCCAAGGTCCGTGTCCGTGCCGACCGACACCGATGCACACGCCACCGCACCCGGCCCGTCGATCGACACCGTGACCTGCCCGCCTGCGTAGTCGAAGCCGGTGAGCGTGAGCGAGGACGTGAGCGCGGGGGCGGCCGGCGCGGGGATCAGGGCCTGCAGCGTCGATCCGCCTGCGCCGCCTGACGTGACCGTCACAGAGTACCCAGCCAGACCCAGCAGTGCGACAGAATCGAACGCGCCGACGTTGAGCGTGACGACGATCTGACCCGCGGCCGTGGTGGCCGTGGCCGCATCGCCGTCGAGCATCGCCCAGCGGTTCGTCGGCCCGGTGTCGAGCCAGACCGCTGGCGCTGTTCCCGGCACCTCCTGCGGGTTGCCTGTGATCAGCGCCTCCCACACGCGGCTGCTGTAGATCCGCTTGTCGCCGATCGTGACGGACTGGCCCTGAACCCATGCCGGGTGCTCGTTTTCCGGGATGTTGGACGACGCGAGGCCGATCTGGTTCGCGGCAAAAGTCAGGGGCTTGATGATGCGCATTCAATACCCTGATGTTAGTGACGGGAACGATGTGCCGGTGTAGACAGAATCATTCACGGTTATTCTAGCGTACTTGAAATAGCACGCTACAGATTCTGGCAGGAAAGAGAACGCCCTGAATATTGATGCGCTTGTCATATCAATTGCGTCTGCATAGCTATACTGCAGAACGCGCGATCCATTTACATAAATGCTTATCACTCCGGCATTTCTTGATATTGCAACGTGGTACCAATTACCAAGTGAAATAACGCCGTCAACGTTTGCAAGTGCGGTATTTCCCGAGTAAATCGATACGCTGCCGGCGGCGTCCCTGAGCCTGAAGTTTAGCGAGCCGAACGTAAACAGCAGAACGGATCCCGCCCCAGTGCTGGCAGTAGGGATGTTGGCAAAGCACTCCGCGCAGAAGTCGCCAGCAGCCGTGATCGTCGTTGAGGCTGTGGCCGTGGCGAATGGCACAGGCGGGAACATCAGCGCCTGCACGCTGGTCGTGCTGCCGAACAGCGCAGGGGACGCGCCGGCCGATGCATTCATCACGCCGGTAATGGCGATGGATCGGGCCAGCATGGAGGCATCGGAAAGCGGCCAAGACTCACCGCGCACCAGCAGCACCACATCACCGGCCGGCGTCGGCGGAGTTGGTTGCTCCCACCCCGTCCAATCACCCCACCATCCGCCAGCGCCGCCCCCGCCACCGCCGCCACCCGAGACAGTGCCGGTGAGGGTGTCAACGGCTAGCGACTCGATCCGCATCGTGCATGCTGCGTGGTTCTCGCGGATCTCCATGCCGGCCTCACGGTAGTACCCGTAGATGACGGCGCACTGGTAGTGCAGCGACCCAATCCAGACGCATGGCACAGCGCGCAGGGCGGTGATCGTGTCCAGCACCAGATCGGCGTCATCCAGATCAAGAATGAACTGCGCCTGCAGAAACCCGCTGTACCCACGCCGCACGAAGCTGGCATTGCCGTATTCGTCGATCGTTCGCGTGGAGTAGTCGGAAATGCCGACCCCGGCGCCAAGCTGCGTCTCCCCGAGATCAATAACGGTTCCGACCAGGATCTCAGCGACCCTGAGAATCAGGGACGAGACCCCGGCTGATATTTCAGTCAAGACTGGCTGAATCGTGATCGTTAGATTCCCGCCAGCTGACCCTAGGCCCGTGATGTAGACGGACTGTTCCGCGCCGCTGGCGAGCGTGACCGTGCGCGTCACATCGGGCAGCGTGACCGTGACGGACGCCGCCACCACGCCCAGCAGCATGACATCCCCGACAGCAGGCACAGCCAGTGTGATCGTGAGCGCAGCCGACTGCTGGTGCGACGTGCTCGGGAGTTGGTCGAACATGGCCCATCGGTTCGTCGGGCGCACGATGACCCACTCGGCATCGGACAGCGGGAGTGTGCCGACCACGCCAACCGACAGGCATTCGTAGACCGCTTGGCCGTCTAGGATGACACGATCCCCTGTGGTGTACGTCGTCCCGGCCGCGAAAGCGGGGTAGGTCGTCTCATCGGGGATAGACGACGACACCAGCACGGCAGGCGTCACGGTGATTGGGTAGATGACTCTCACGCGACTGCCTCGGTTTGGATCGTGTCGCCGCCAGCCGTCACCCGGTCGAGGATGCGAGCCGAGCGGCCGGTGTTGGTGGCGATGGTCGTCAGGCCGGACGCGGACTCGGCGCGCATGGCCTGCAGCTCGGCGCGCATGGCCGCCGACTCGGTGCGCAGTGCCTGCAGTTCGATCAGCAGCGCGGAGTTCCCGCCGCCTGCAGGTGTTGCCGGGGCTGCTGGCGCTGCCGTGGCGCCGGTCTGCGCCGCTGGCGCGATCACGCCCGGCACTCCGGTCACGGGGGCGGCAATGACGGAAACGGGGGTGTCGCGCACGGTGTCAAGCGTGGTCTGCAGACTGGCCGCCGTCTGCGCCTGGAGCCGCACCAAGTCGGCGCGGGTCGTGGCCTGCTCTTCGGCGGACTTCAGCAGCGCCTGCGACAGGCCCGGCAGGGACTCAAGCGCTTTGGTGTCGCCCGCCCGCGCTTGCGCCGTGGCGACCGTGAACGCCGCCTGCGCGCCAGCCATGCTCTGCCCGTCGCGCTGGCCGATCACGCCACGGATGCGGGCAATCTCGTCCTCCACGCTCTTGCCAAGCTCGCCGGTCACGCCGCCAAGCTCGTCCATCTGGTCCATGAGGCCGCCGAACTGTGACGACAGCGGAAGCAGTGAGCCTAGAAGCTGCTGGCCCGCCTCGGTGCTGGTGTCGATCCCGGCGACCAGCGCACGGAACCCGGCCCGGCTACTTGGCATCGCCACGCCCAGGCGCTTGAACTCGCCCGCCATGCGCGCCGTTGCCATCTGCGTGCGCTCGGACTCGGAGAAAAACCCCTCCTCGAATGCCGTGACGCCAGACGCGAGCTGTTCGAGGCCGCCGGCCCCGGTGAGCATCGCCCGCGACACTGCTGCGCCGGACACGCCCATCATCACCAGCGAATCCCGCACGTCGCGCAGCGCGCTGTACGTGTCCGCCAGTTCCTGTGCCGATCCGGCCATCAGGTTGACGATGGCGCCGATGCCGCCCGCCACACCCTCAAGCGCCGTGATCGACTGGCGCACGATCTCCGCGCCGATGTCTTCCGCGCCCTTGCTGACCACCTGGCCGAGACTGACCGATGCCACACCCAGCCGGCGCAGCGTCTCGCCTGCCGACTCGGTGGCGCCGGCAACGCGGGTGACGGTCTCGAAGTAGCCTTCGCCGATGCGCTGGAAGTCCACCAGCCCAGGCGCCACCAGCCGGGCCATCTCATCGGCCTTGGCACCGACCGCCGTGGAGATGGCCTCCTGCAGGTCGTCGCCCTTGAGTCCCTGAAGAGACAGGCGCGGGATGTCGATCACGTAGCCGGCCAGCCGCTGCGCCACTGCCGCGGCATCCTGCCCCATGGCGCCGGCCGCAGACTGCAGCGAGTCACTGACGCCACCGAAGATCAGGCCGAACTGCCGCGCCACATCGTCGCCCGCGCTCTGCAGGATAGTGCTGGTCTTGGTAGATGACCCGAACCAGCTCTTTTTCGTGGTCGTCTTGTCGGCGTACTGGTTGACGCCCTGGCCCTGCTGCATCTGCGCTGCGGTGCCGCTGATCGAAAGTCCGGCGTCGGTGATCGTAGACGACGACTTGCCGAAGATGCCGCTGATGATGCCGCCGACGACGCCGCCAAGCACGCCGCCGATGAGCGGGATCTTTGACAGCAGCGAGCCGACCGCATCGCCTGCGCCGCTCTTGCCTGTCTCGATGCCGAGGTTCTTGCCCGTCGTCACGCCGCCAGCGCGCAGGATCTGCGTTGACACGCCAGCCATTGCCGCTTCGATCCCGCGCAAGCTGGCGAGCATCTGCGCGCTGTACTGCATCGTCATCGTGTTGACGTCGCGCAGCCTGTCGAGGCTCTTGGTGACGCTCTGCGACTTTGCCGAGTCGTCGCCCAGCACGGTGCCGGCGCCCTGCGACTCCTGACGATCTGCCGATGTCGGCGCCGCGCTACCATTGGAGCCGAACGCGCCGCCCAGCACAGCAGCGATTGCGACACCGGCCGCCGCCATGCCAAAAGGGCCGAGCATCGACATGTACGACATGAAGACGCCTGGGACTTTTGCGGTATTGCGGGCGGCCTCTCCGGCCACGACTGCGCCAGTTTCGACGCCCTGGCCGGCAATGACTGCTCCGGTCTCGGTTGCAACTGCGGCAACCTTTGCCGCCGCAGTGCTCCCGAATAACCCCATCTTGACGGCGGCCGACTTGATGGCCATCGCCAGTTCGTAGGCGCGGAATGCCTTTTCAGCCCCGGCCATGATCTTGAAGCCGGCCGTGTGCGACTTGAACATGCCCTTGGCGGCACCCGCCAGCGCCCCGTAGGCGTTGACCTGCTGCGCGCTGTGCTTGGCCTCGATGTCCGCGATCTGCTGCGACGTGAGGCCGCGGGCGGAGATGGCCTTGCCGTAGTCCGCCTCCACCTTGAACAGCGCCTGGAAGCCGGTGACGAATGCCGACAGGGATTGGCTTGCGGCATCGAACCCTTCGGCGATCTTCATGCCGACCGTCTCGCCACCCAGGTAGTCCTTGACCATCGCCATGTCAGGGGCAGCGATCGTGCGCTCCTGCTCTGCCTTGATGCCTGCGCGGATCTGGTCGAGCTTGGCGCGCAGTGCATCGGCCTGAGCCGACAGCCCGGCACCCGAAAGCGTGTCGATCTGGTTGCCGAGGTCAAGCATCATCTGCGCGCCGTCGTCCGCGATCTGCTGCGCGGCGATGCGAGCTTCGGCGCGGGCACGCTCCAGCGGGTCCGTGATCGTCGCGGCCTGCGCGAGTGCTGCGGCGTTGGCGTACTGCTGCGCCTGCTTGTTTGCGGCTTGCCACGACTGCGCCCACTGCTGCGCGATGTCGCGGGATTCGTCGAGTGCTTGGCGCTCTGCTTGCGCGCCGATGTCTGCGGCACGCTGCTTCGCTTCGGCGACCTCGTGGGCACGCTTCGCGGCGATGTCCACCAGCCGGGCCTCGGACTGCTTCGCGCTGGCCGGGTCTTTCGTGGTGCGGGCCTTCTCCGCCGCCGCTTCGGCGTCGATCGCTGCGAGCTTGGCCTTCGACTCGCGTTCCACCAGTGCGGCGAGCTGCTGGTAGTAGTCGCCGGACGCATCCAGCCCCATCGAATGCCGGCGCTCCAGTTCCTTGCGGATGGCGTTCGTTGCGTCAATCTCGGCTGTCAGCGCAGCCTGTGCCTGAGCTTTCGCCAGCGCAACCTCTGCGCCCTCTTGGCGGTTGAATGCGCCGATGTTCGACTTCGGTTTCTTCGTCGTCTCCTTGTACTTTTCGTCGATCCCGGCGAGCAACTTGGCGCGCTTCTCCGCAGAGATGCCGGCCGCGTCCGCTTCGTTGTTGGCCTTCTTGATCGCTGCGGCGCGCTGCTCTTCCTTGCTTGCCATGGATGCGAGCTGCCTGTCAATCCTGACGTTCGCTTCGAGGCGCTTGGCGTCCGCCGCCCGGTTGCCGGCGCGCTTCGCCGCATCGCTGACCTCAATCTGCAGGTCACGCTGTCGGCGCTTCTCTGCTTCGATCGCGCCCGCGCTGGCACCGAGCCTGGCACTCTTGCCGGCGTTGGCCTCCATGCGAGCCAGCTTTTCGCCGCTCTCTGCGAGCATCCCCTCGATCGTCTGCTTGCGCCCGATGCCGAGCATTGCATCCCATGCCGATGCGGCCCCGTCCTTGACCGCCTTCCACGCGGATTCGATCGCGCCAAGCCGGGCCGTTATCTGGCCGGCGCGCTGTTCCATGGCACCCGCATATGCCTCTTGAGCCACGCGGGCGGCCTCGGTGGTGCGCCCCTCTTCCTCAAGCGCACGGATCTGGCTGTACGTGGCCTGCGTCAGGTAGCGCAGGGACTCGTTCAGCTTGAGCGATGCGTCCAGCGGTGCCTTGCCGAGTTCCGCGAACTGCTTCGCCACCTCGCTGGCCGCCTGCCCGGTGGCGCGCTCCCACAGCACCGTCACCAGCGTCAGGCGCTCAAGATCCGCCGCCGCGATGCGCCCGGTGCCCGCCAGTGCAGCGACTGCTTCGGCTGCCGCTGCTTGCGTGCCCACCACGTCCGAGACGCGCACGGCGACTTGCTGAAGTTGGCCGATCGTGGAGCCGGCCGCGTTGCCGGTCATGATGAGGGCCTTGGCGTAGGCGTCCGCCTCGCCGCTGCCCTGGTAGTACGCCGCCCCCAGCGTGGCGACCGCGACAGCCCCGAGCGTCAGGCCGGCGACCATGGGCGTGATTGCGCCGCCGATGGCCTTGAACGTCTCCTTGACGCCACCGAACGAGCTGGTGATCTGCGGCCCTTGTTGCGTCAGCACCATCAGCGGGTTCATGCCGCCAGCCAAGCTGACAAACACGTCTTGAAGCTGCATCGGCAGTTGACGGAATGCCGCGGCCGTCTGCCCGGCGCTCGCCTGTCCCGCGTGCCCAAGCCTGCCCATCTCCGCATTCAGGCGCGCAATGGCCGCCTGCTGCGCCGCCGCCGCGTGCTGCAGCTCTGCAGATGACACCTTGCCGGAGTCCGCCAGCCGCTTGTAGGCGGCGTTCACCTGGTCGATCTCGCGCTGAATCGCCGTGAAGCTGCGGATGTCAAGAACGTCACGAGCCGCCGCCAGCGACTTGGCAGGATTGGCACGGGCCATGGCCTGCGCAGCCTGCTCGCTCGCAGCCTCAAGCCCACCCATCTCCTTGCGTGCATCCGCTGCTGCGGCGCCAGACCGGCGCAGCGCGTTGGCAAGCTCTTCGGCTGATCGCGCCGCGCCGCTGGTCTTCGCCGCTTCGCCGGCCATGCTGCCCATTGACCGTTTTGCAGCCCCCGCTGCTTCCGCCGCGCTGCGCATGGCCCGCGCCGACTCTTCGGCCGATGCCGCCGAAGCTCCTGCCGCGCCCTGCATCTCGCGCCGTGCGTCAGCAGCCGCGCCACCCGATCGCCGCAGCGCATCCGCCAGCGCATCGGCGGCCTTTGCCGCCTCCCGCGCCCGCGCCGCCTCGGTCATCGCGCCGTCAAGCGCCCGCTGCGCGTTGGCCGCCGCCGCCGCCGCATCGCGCAGGGACTTGGTGATCTGGTCAGCAGACGCCGCCGAACTGGCGCCCGCCCCCTGCATCTGCTGGCGGATCATGTCCGCCAGCCGGCGCAGGTCTTCCGCCGCTTTCTGGGTGTCGATCGCCAGTCCAAACGCCAGATCGCGGCTCATGCTCTACCTTTTCTGTTTGCGGGCCATGCCGCCCAAGACCGATCGCAGGTCAGCCGCAACCCGTGCGCGCTGGTCAGCAGTGGGGGCCGTCATGTACGGCGGTGGCATGCCGGGATCTTCGGCCGCCTGCTGTGTCGTGACGTACTCCGCACTGAGTCGGCGCACGGTCTGCGCCTCCCACGGCGTCAGCTCGATTCCGGTGACGGTCTGCCATGTCGCCAACTCGGACCACGACAGCGGAACAGGCCCCATGCCGGTGTGCAGCACAGGGCCAGCATCGAAGAGGTGGCCGATGACGTGCTCGCCCGCCAGCAGCGGTGGCAGGGCCGGCGTTTGCCCGGCTGCGCGCATCTGCTCGTCCCGCGAACGATCGCCCGGCTTGTTCGTCTTGCCGGACTTGATGCGCGGGCGAGCGTGCAGCCATGCGACGTGCTTGACGTAGAGGGTCAGGCCGTCGCCGACTCGGGCAAAAAACTTGCCCAGTCGTTCAGGGCGCGGGACACCTGATCGGCCAGCCACGACATCGAGGCGTCGGCGTAGGCGGCCTTGATCGCGTCGGCGTCGGTCTTGCCCTTGTAGTCCCAGCCGCCGATGGATGCCGTGCAGGCAGCCAGATCGGCGGCGGTGTCGGCGCGGTCCTTGTCGGCGTCAGGCTCGGACTTCGCGCCCGGCTTGTTCGCGGCCATCGCGGCGGCCATGATGCGGCGGTCCCGTGCGGTGCGCATCTGCTGGTGCTGACGCGAGCCGGGGCCGTAGATCGTGACGGTCAGCGGTTCGCCGTTGTCGGTCAGGGGTTCGCCCGTGGCCGGGTGCGTCAGCTTGATGACGGCGGTTTCGGATGCGGAGAGGGTGGACAGGTCCATGATGTGCGCTCGCAGGCAGTGGGGGATGGTGCCCGTGCCAAGTGAGCCGCCGCCTGCGAAGCAGCGAACTCACCCGGCCGGCGCCGGGTTGGCCGTCAGGCCGGAATTCAGGGGGTCAGGTCTTCGACCACGCCGACACCGCCGGTCGCGCTGGTGATCTCCAGCGAGATGGCCGCGCTGACCACGTTGTCCACGGAGCCAACCGAACGCTTGAAGCTCATGACCTTGGCGGGGAAGTAGTACGCCGCCCCGTTCTGCATCGTGATCTTGAAGTAGTAGTCGGCGTCCGACTGGCTGGCCGTCTTGGCGAGGTTCTGGCCCGCGTCGGCGGTGTCCAAGCCCACGGTCATGCTGATCTGGCCCTCGTTGTAGGAGCCCTTCAGCTTCTTCGTGGCGCGGGTGTCGATCGGGTTGTGCGTGATGAGGTTGTACTCACGACCGAACTCGCCCAGGTCGGTGACTTCGCCGATGGTGGTGAACGTCAGCGCGCCGTAGCCGGCCTCGTTGAACGTGGCCGGGGCAGTGGCGGTGATGCCGATGCTTGCGCCGGCTGCGGACTGAATGCTCATGATGATCTCCGATCAGGTGGCGCCGGAGAAGATCGCGGCGCAGGTGAAGGCAATAGGCACGATGCAGTAGCCGGCATCGTATTCGGGGCCGGGAGACTCGCCTAGCCGCAAATATTTGCCGCTACCGAGGTGGTGCCCAATCAGGGAAACAATGACCTGCTCGCACAGCGCAGAGGCTGCATCGCGGGCAGTCGAGTTGGAGCCATTGCCCTTGGCGGATCGCGTGGTCACGACGGCGTACCACTCTTGAATGACCTGCTGTGACTTGGAGTTGTTCGCGCTCTCGCCGGGGCGGATGCCGTCATAGATCACCCAGACGGCCGGGGCGCGCTGGCGCATCTCGCTCACGGCGTTGGTGTCGTCCATCGACCCCACATGCACGTCAGCAGGCAGGCGCGCACGCAGGCGGGCGATGATGGCGGCTTCGGATGATGCCCACATTGGTCAGCCCTTCATGGCGTTGGTGAGGTGGCGGCGCAGTGCGTTTTCAACGTCTCGCTCCCATCCCTCGGGCAGCGCCACGCCGTCCTTGCGCAGCGGGAGGAATGGGCGGGCCGGGATCGTGACCTTCTTGGCGAGGATCACCGTCCCGTTCGGCCCGGCGAATGCGAGGCGCTTGCCGGGCTTGGCTTCGATCACGGCGCCGAACTGGTGGACTGCCGGGTATCGAGCGCCGGACTTGGAGCGCAAGTTTGTCCCGATGCTCAAGCCGGTGTCGCTGACTTGCGACGTGATCGAAGACCGTAGGCGCCCGGTGTCAACCAGCGGCTGTCCCTTGCGGATCTTGAGCGCAGCCCATGCAGTCCCCCACGGGTCGATCCCGAGCTTGAAGCACAGCCTGATCCGCGTGATCAGCGTCCGCCCGATCACCTCGAACGCGGGCCGCATGTCGCTGGCGGCGCGCTCCAGTGCGGCGAGCTTGCGCTGAAGTTCGTCGTCGTTGCCGCTTAGTTCAAGCATGGTCAGTACCCGGCGAGCGTGTCAGCGGTGAAGACGCGCTCGTTGCCGTAGCCGTCGAAGTCGAAGCCGGCCGCGCTCGGCGGTGTCCCGGTCGTGCTCGGTGGCAGGCTCATCAGCCCCCGAGCAAGGTCACGGAGCTGGCCGATGGCGTCATCGTACCTGCGCCGCACCTCGTCCGGGGCGCGCTCGTCCCACAGTCGGTAACGGGTGATGTCAAGCGCCCAGCCAGTGACGATGGCCGGCACAGATGCGAGCGGCAGGGCGTACCGACTGGCGAGGTAGCCGTCGATCATGCCGGCCGCGTCCGCCTCGGATTGCTCGAACGTGTGCGAGTCCTCGCCGGTCAGATCGGCGAGTTCAGAGGCGCCGAAAGCTTCGGAGAACTTGGCGGTGGTGCAGTAGGGCATTTTCAATACTCACCGGCAGGGGGGGGGGCTTAGTTTGTTATCGAATTTGATACCATTTGCTTGTATCTCGTATAAACTCATACCATGTTCCGGACGTAAGCAACGTGTCGGCGCCGGACAGCGTTTGGATGTTGGTATTGTTGGCTATTGTGGTGAAGCCGTCTCCGCGCATTAGTAGTCGTTGCCCATCGACAGAGTTGTCAATACCTGTGACTGATGTCGCGGTGGTATTAGCCCATTTCAAATTGGTGTGCCCGGCGCCAAAATTAACGGCCCCGCCTCCTGTTACAGCCAGCGGGGGTCGAGATGCAAAAATGAACGAGGCGCCGCCGTGCGCCACAAACCCATTGTTGGTGCTTTGGGTCCGCGGGTGTATATACACGTTGTATTGTGATTGATTGAAAGACTGGTCGCTAATTCCATAATTAGGCTTTGCGCCGCTGGCCTGCCCCTCACTGAAGAAATTAACCACGGTGTACTGGCACGAGTTCACGCCAATAACTTTCCAGGAGTCGTACAGAGCATTACCCGCGAGTGAGTTACGCAAACTGGATGCGTCAGTTATGCGGCCTCCGCCTCCGGCGAGTAGCCATCCGTTGCCATAACATAGTTCGCCGCGACATCCATTACTCTTAAACTGCGTGCACCCGACGCCTAAGTAGATCCCGTGATCGCTGGTTTCCGCAATTACGTTGTCAACTTGGTAGTTTGCGCCGTTCACTTTTAGTGCGCAGGAGTACCCACCTGCGCTAAGGCCCAGTGCGCCCCTTGTTGAGGTTTCTACTCTATCGACCCATCCGTCGTTCCCCTCCAATACGATCCCTGCATCGTAGTCGGTCAAAACACTCGTATTCTGTAAGGCATTGATAGATAGCACGTCTAGGATTGTGCTTGCCAATCCCTGATCGTAAATGGCACGTCCGGCGACACCATCGAAGTTACAGCTCAAAACTTTTGCGTGGAAGCCGTCTGTTGCAATGTTCACCCCTCCAGTCGTGCTGCTCGCCTGCGGGTTGGCATTGATTTTTACATTTTCTATCGTTGCGTTGCCGTGCAGCGTCAAGAGGTACCCGCTGGTTGGTGTGCCTACCAGTTCCGTTGAGTTTCCGTGTAGCCGCACTCCGCTTGGGATGGAAACTGCGCCAATTTTTGCGGTGCCGGGTGGGAGTTCCACGGTAACCGTTGTTAGGCTACTTCTGGCACTATTTTTCAATACTACAGCTCGCGCTATCGCAGCGACTAAGGGGGCCGTATTGTCCGTAGCGTTGTCCATAATCAGAGCCGCAAATACCGCGAACCCCCCTGACACCGAGGATTGAAACGCGGCCTTCTCCGCAGCGGATCCCTTGTTATAGCCGGCAGTTTGCTCCGCGAGAGTGACAGCGCCATCTCGCATCTGGCCGAGGATCGGATCAAATTGTGCGCTCATGCGTACACCACTGAAGTTGCGCGGTTGTCCGCGATTTGGTCAAAAGCACCAGTGCCGCCCCACTGGATCGTGGTGATGTTGCCAGATACCGTGATGCGCTTGATGCGCCATGCGGCTGCCGAGGTAGCGGTGCTGACAGTGGCTGCCTCACACACGTAGGTGACAGTGGCGCTGGCGTTGTCAATGAGCTGCTTGGTTACCCTATCCGTGTCTACCGGGGTGCGTGTGTTGACTAGGGCAGGGGTTTTAGCGTCAATGGCCTCTAGCTCCGCCAGGGCGGTCGCCGCAGTAGCCTGCGTAGCAAGTCCTGCCGGCAGTACCACTGGCACCCGCCCAGATTCCAGCGTGGGTGTCTTGGTGTCCAGGCTCTGCACAGCGGCCTTGACCAGCAGTTGCGTGGCTTCCGTGGTATCAGACGATCCGCCACCGCCGCCGCCACCGCCACCGGGCGCCACAGGATCGCCGGACAGGTCAACCAGCACAACCCGATTGGCGACACCGTTGGCGCCCTCCCACATCACACGCTTTTCAGTCATCACGAACAACCCCAGAAGTCAAAAAAGGGCGCCATCCATCGGACAGCGCCCCGTTGCAGTCCTACCGATCAAGCCTTGGCGATCGGGATGATGACCTTCGGGCGACCGCACAGCATGCGCACATGGCTGGCGATGCTGATCTCGTAGCCCTTGGTGCCCTGGCTGTCGGTGATCGGCTTGCTGCCGAGGTAGTACGGCTGACCCAGCGCAGCATTCCCCACCGACTCGATCGTGTCGTTCGGCGCGAAGGCTTGCCAGAACACATCCTGCACGCCGGTCGGGATGGCGACAGCCTGGTTGTCGGGGATCTTGCAGGTGCTGGTGCCGCGATACCGCTCCCACGTCACGCCGCCGAAGACGAACGACATCGGCACCGCACCACGCAGCTCGGCGGCGGCCTGGTAGTTCAGGAACGTCTCCCGGATCGACTTCGCTTCGATCAGGTCGGACCAGTAGCCGTCCGAGCACAGCACATGCAGGCCGGAGTGCGACAGCCCGTCGAGTTCGGCTTCGATGGGCAGCGTCAGCTTGTTGAAGATCTCCTGGCGCAGCTTGGTGGCATCGCTCTGGACGGCGATCGTGACGCCAGCGGCGGCCGCACCAAATTCGGTCGTTGCCGGCGACAGCAGGCAGCCCATGCGCCGCGTCTCGTGTGTCAGGTCCATCGACCGGCGCAGCTTGGCGACCACGCGGGCGCGACGGTTTTCGATGACCTCCTTCGCGCCAGACGGGCCAGCAGCACGGGCGTTCAGCACCTCGTCGGCCATCACCGCACCTTCGTCTCCGTACTGGTTACTGACCACGAACGAGTGGACCTTGCGCTTGTCCAGCCGGGTCTGCTGACGCGGGGCGCCGCGCGGCATGGCGGTCAGCACGCGCCCGCCATCCTTGACGGCCTCCTCGACCGAGAAGATCGTGCCTGACAGCGGCATCGACTCGAAGATGCCAAGCTCGCCCAGGCGGCCGGGGGTGTACGGCGCTTTCGCCAGTTCGCGCACCAGCTCTTCGCGGGTGAAGTAGTCGCGGTAGTTGTCCATGATTCGTGTCCCTCGGGTCAGCTTGCGCGGGCGATGATGTCCATCGCGGCCAGATCGGTGATGCCTGCGGCGATGCCGGTCGAGTCGTTGGCGCCCCAGCCCAGGTCATCAGCGGTGACGATCGCCGGGCCACGGAACAGAACCACAGCATCGACATCGGCGGCAGATGCATCAACGTCGTACAGCAGCACGCCAGATGCAACGCCCGTGCCATCGGTGGCGGCGTTGTTGTAGTGCGCGAACTTGCCCGATGCGGTGATCTTGCCGACCACGCGGCCGGCCTTCATGGCCGGGGTGCCGGACGCGATCGTGACGCGCTCACGGTTGTAGTTGGGATGCAGCTCGAAAAACAGGAATTCGAGCGGCAGCGGGCCTTCGGTGTAGGTTGCCATGGTGGCTCCAGTGGTGGTGTGGGCGTTGCCCGGTTACTTGGCGCCGCCAGTGGCGACCTGCTTGAAAATGTTGGCCTGCAGCTCACTGAAGCTGGGGGCATCGTCGGTGACGGGGCCATCGTTGCCGGCGATCTCGCCGTACTCGACGACCTTGGGGCCGGTTTCGATCTGCTTGAGGTAGGCATCGCGCAGCGTCAGCTTCGCGGCCTTGTCGCCCTCGCTGAAGTCGATCGTCGCTTCGCCGTCCTGCAGCGACATGGCGAAGTCAACGGCCTGCTTGCGCTGGGCGGGCAGCAGGCGACCAGCCTTGACGGCGGTGTCCACGCGGGATTCGATCGTGGCGCGGGTCGCGGCGGCCAGCACCTTCTCGGCGGCGGCTTCGCGGGCGGCCAGCGTGGTCTCGCGCTCGGAGAAGTCGGCGGGCTTGGCGTTGGCGACGGCGGCATCCCGCTCGGCGGTCAGCTTGGCGACTTGTGCCTGCAGCTCGGCAATGGTCATGGGGTCTTCCTCGGCAAAGGCTGGCGCGCTGGCCGGCATGGTTTCGGGTTCGCGGGCGGCATCGGCCACCGCGCTGAGGAGGTAGTTCGGCAGCACGCGATCGGCCTCTTCCTGGCTGGCCTTGCCGATCATCCACTCACGGACGTTCCGCAGCATCTCGGCGACATGGCCGAATGCCCAGCGTTCGCGGGAGTCGCTGAACTCGACGGTGGCATCCGCTTCCGAGAACGACACCTCCTTGAGGCCTTTCACCGCTGGCGGCTGGGCACCGAGGAATCCGACGTGACGCAGGTACAGCGTCCCCGGCGTGGGGTTGTTTGGGCTGTCTGGCAGGTACCAAGAGGCAGAACGCTTCTTAAACCTCCCGGCCTCAACCATCTCGGAGAACGCGGCGTCAACCTGCGTGGGCGTGGCGACGATCTCGCCAGTGGTCTCGTCGAACGACAGGCTCGCCACCCAGCCGTAAGCAGGGCCGTTGTCCTTCGGGTGCCCGACCACGATCGGTGACTCATGCACGGCCGGGCTGTACGCGGCCACTGCAGCACGAAGCTGCGCCTCGCTGAAATCGAGCGTGGCGCCACTGCTTGCCGTGTGACGACCGGATCGGAAGATCGGGATTTTCTTCATGGCCGGGATGCTGGTGCATCGCCTACGCCCCGTCAATCCGCAACCATTTGCCCACAAACGCGCACTCGTTCACGCATCGCGCGGCGTGGGCGCATTGCCACCCTGCACCGTAGGGCATATGATTCATTCACCGCAACACACCGGAGTAATACCATGGTCCTCGTCTTCATTGCCTGCTGCATCACCGGCTGGTACATCAGCCGCCCCATCGTCCGCCTGCTGGGACTGTGATGTCCTGCATCAAGCTCACCGGCTCACCGGCCCGCCTGTCGCACAAGATGCACGCCTATGCCGTGGCCTCGCTGTGCGGCGCCTCCCGCGCCATCCAGTCCGGCGACGCATGGCGCTGGGCGGCCCTGATGAACGACGCTGCACGCTTCTTCGGCACCGCCGCAAGCTGCGAGCGCATGGAAGCGCGCTTCGGCCTACCTGCTGATCCGTCCGCAATCGAGGTGGACATCAGCGCCCTGACCGACGCCGAGCTGACCGAACTCACCCGACAGCAGGGGGCGCACCAATGAACCCCATCGTCACCCACATCGTCCACGCGCTGGCGTGCTTCGGCGCTGTCGGCCTGATCGCAACCGGCGCCGTCTTCTTCGCCGTGTGGCGCGCCATCGTGAAAGCCTGACATGCACGCCCTGACCGACTACATCCGCACCCCGCAAGACGACGCCAACGACGCAGCGGAGGCCGCGTGGAAGCAGCGCCGCAACGCCGACAGCCTGCGCGCACTGCAAAGCCGGCTTGCCCGCGAAGCACGCCAGCGCGCCATGAACTACCTGACGGCCACCGAACCCGCCACCAACTGAGCCACGACATGAACCTCATCAAGACCGTCGCCACCCTGACCAGCCGCCGCATGTTCGGCCTGCGCTCTCCGCTGGTCATCAACAGCGAGCCGTGCGCCACCGCACAGGGCGCGCTGATCGACCCGTGCGCCAAGTACACGCACCGCTTCGGTGGGATGCTGCACACGCGCCAGAGTGACTGCCTCGAAGTCGTGGGGAGCGCGGAATGATGTCGGAAGAAATCAGCGGCCGGCGACCGCCAGTGATAGGGTCTGCGCTGCCATCGTGGCCGGCGACCGGGCTTCGCTATCCGCGCACAGTGGCCGAAGCATTCCCGGATGTGCGGGCATCCGCAGTATCCGGCCCGTATCGCAGCCGCGACCGCGTCAGGTACGCCGTCGCAGTTGCGGTGCTGGCGGTGATCGCCCGGTGGTGGCTGGCATGACCGACCATACCAAGGCCCTGCGCGGCATCGTCACCACGCACGGCCTTCGGTACCGCGATGTGGCCGATCTGGCGATGGTGTCGATCAAGTGCGTGGAGGGCTGGCTGGCGTCACCAGCAGCGGCATCGCATCGACTGGTGCGCGAGCGTGACGTTTTGCTCATCACGCACCGTCTGCCGGAGTGGCTGTCAGGTCGCGGTCAGGCGGCGGCGGTGAAATGCAACAAGGCCAAAACGGCCGAATGAATGGAGAAGCATGAGCAAACTCGACAACCCCAGCGGATGCATGGACCTCGGCAAGCGCCGGAAGTCCAGAGTCCTCAAGCCGCTTATCGCGGTGTACCTGGTCGCGCTGTGTGCGGCAGTTTTCCTGATTTGGAGTTGAGCATGAACGAAGAAGTGAATCTACCCGAGGGGCTGCAACTGGCTGTGAAGCTCCTCGCCCAGATCGGCGACGACGAAAGCGACCGCGCGATTGCGGCTGTGCATGCCGCTGCTGATGAGCGCGACGAGCTGCGCGCGAAATACGACGAGCTGCTGGTAGCCCTGCACGGCATCGGCGCTGCATTGGGAATCCAAGAGGGCGACCGCTCGCCGTACTCCGTGACGTGCGGTGTGCTGGAGCGGGTCAACAGGCTGGCCGAGATCGAGGCGCAGGAGCCGGTGGCAGTAATAAGGACGTGGCACAAATCAGGTGAGCAGCACGCTGGCATGGCCGACTGGTGTGATCTGGTGGATGCCCTACCCGACGGCGAGCACAAGCTCTACGCCCGCCCCGTCACCGCGATCCAGGATGGCGAGCAGCTCACATGCGACGTCTGCGGAGTAGTGTGCCGCGATCCGTGGCACTACTCGGCTGGCGATCGGCGACACATGCACGCATGTGATTCGTGCTGGCCGGGCGTCAATACTGCACCGGAGGCCGCACGATGAGACCAGATCTGAAAGACCCCGCCAGCCGAGCGGCCTGGGTGTACGGCCAGCCGATGCGGCCGTGCCCGAAGTGTGGCAGCTACAACATGAGGCCGCAGATGCCGATCAGGATCGATTTGACTGGCGAGGAGTCCCTGCCTCAGGTCTTCGGCAAGTGGGCGCGGGCCACGAAGGCTGGAGCCACTCCGCTGCAAGGCCCAGCTTACTACCGCTGCTGGGACTGCCAACACAAGGGCCCGGCAGTGGACTGCTCCGGGCGGACCAGCGAGGACTGCCGCGCCGACCGAGGGCTGAACACCGAGATGAAGCGGCTATGGAACATGCAGCAGGAGGACGCACGATGAGCGCGATGCACAAACCAGATGCGCCGACGCCGAAACTTGACCAGATCATGACAGCAATCGTCGGACTTGGGGCATCTCCGGATGAGTTGCGCGAGATGATCGCCGCAGCCATCGCCGACGCCCGGCGCGAGGGGGCAGAGCAGATGCGCGCCGAGGCCGCCAAGATCGCCCGCGCGCTGCCGCTGTACTACGGGTCCGGCGACGATGGGGCGGATGAGAGTCTCGCTCAGGCGATCGAGGATCTGCCTCCGCCGACCGGCCCGCGCCAGGCGGTGCGGCTGACAGATGCAGAAATCGCAGAGGCATTCCTGAGCCGATGCCCCGCGCAGATGCGCGGCGGTCATGACGCGCGAGACATGCAGGCACGGCCGGATGTGATGGAGCTCGGTCGCGTCATCGAAACCGCCGTGCTCGCGGCAAACTGGATGGGGAACGGCAATGGCTGAAATCACACGCGAAACGCTGGAGCTGGCCGCGCTGGCGGCTGGGCACAAAATCTACGGTTGGTGCGTGCTTTGCGATGATCGAATCGCATACGCAGATATCGGACCGGAAGAATCAGTTGCGTGGCGCCCGCATCTCGACGGCGGCGACGCGGCACGGCTGGCGGTGCGGCTGAACTTCTGGGCTGCTGTCGATGGCCGCGCTGCGTTTGTGGCGCAGGACGAAGACGAGCCGAACGCTGTGCGAGTCGTTGTCAAGCACGACGGCACCGAGCCCGACAAGCTGATGGCATGGCGTGAGGCTGTGGTGTTGTGCGCTGCGGCTGTCGGCGAGTGGATGAAAGGCGGTGCGTGATGACACCCGAGCAGATGACGAAAGAGGCGGCAGAGGCTGCAAACGGCGGGACGCAGATGACGCTGGTTCGGCCGAAAGGCGCCAGGATGCCCAAGGGATTCCAGCTCGGGGAACTGCTATGCGAGCAGTTTGACGGGTCGCGGGCGTACAGCTATGACCCGTACAAGGTGCTGGCGTGGCTGGTGGTGAATGGTCTGGCGGAAGTGCGAGGTGAGCGATGAGCAAGACCGCAAGACAGGCCGAGCACGCATGCTGCGGCGCGCTGGCAAGCGGGCCGCACAAGACGGGGTGCGACCACAAGCTGAACGCGGCACCAACGGACCATGTGGAGGATCTGCTCCAAATGGTTCCGGAGATCGGTAGCCCGGAGGCATTCGCTGCCAGTGATGACCCGGACTGCCGGCAGGGTGGTAAAGCCTGCGAAGGGTGCCTCATGGTCGGATGGTGCCTCGGAGACTTCCAGCCGGACCATTCTGGTGACGCCGACAAGATGGTCAGGCCATGCCTGACATGCGGCCAGGACGGCTGCGCTGACAGCGTGTCATGCCCGCACTTGTCACCATGACCGACGCGACAATCGCATTCTTCGGCGGCCCACGCGCCGTGCGAACGCCCGAGCAGATCGACGCTGAGAAGCAGGCCATCATCGACCAGTTCGCGGCCGAGCACGGCCCGTGCTGCGCCGGGTGCGACTACTGGCGGCGGCACAACACCGTGGTGGGCGAGTGCCTGCGAACTGCGCCGGTTTCAGGCGGAGATCGGGTTGCGCTGCTTGGCATGACTGGCTGCTCTGCGCAGATTGGGGCAGGCCACATCATGACATCGCGTGAACACTGGTGCGGCGAGTTCAGCACGCTGCATAATCCCGCCTGACGGTCAAGCGTTCGCGCAGGGCTGGGGGCTCCCGGTCGCCGTCACCAAGGCCCGCTTCGGCGGGCTTTTTCACGACCAGTCGAACTCAGGCGGCAGCGCAACACCCCGCGCCACGGCGGCCTTGAACAGCTCCACCAGCTCCAGCACTGACAGCCCTGGCACCAGCGGCGGCGCATCGCCGAACCGCGCCCGGTACGAGGCCACCG
>Ga0228700_1000311_pt1 | contig 45977 bp, 38 predicted proteins | sample McNCre317_Aug_MG_FD_178019 | JGI IMG/M metagenome (GOLD analysis project Ga0228700, IMG submission 178019) | Freshwater microbial communities from McNutts Creek, Athens, Georgia, United States - 3-17_Aug_MG | ecosystem: Environmental > Aquatic > Freshwater > Creek | place: USA: Georgia...
GCGTGGTGACACCGTGGCTGCGCTGAACTTGGTGCGTTCAGGCGCAGCCACCAACGCACCAGATTTAGCAACACGCTGGCTGCCTTTGCTGCAACAAACCGCGCAAGCCCTCAGGCCGTTGATTTGAGCGGTTCCGGTTTAATCCAACGACAAACCAGAGCGTGCCGCCACAGCGCGCCAACGCGCCACCTCTGATTCGGTGTGCTTACTCAAAGCATCACCCGTGTATTGCTCAGGCGGCAACATTTGAATGGCTTGCTCTGCCATCTTGCCTGTGTAGGCTTTGTCTTTCATCACTTTCAAGTAAGCGTTTTGCACTTTCTCGACAGCAGCTTTGGGCGTGCCTTTGGGGGCGTAGATGCCGTACCAAGTCGACGCTTCAAAACCAGGCATCACGGTTTCGTTCAAGGTGGGCACATCTTTGAGTTGCGGCAATCGCACTTTAGACGTCACCACCAAAGGACGCACTTTGCCTTCTTTGATTTGCGGTAGGGCGGTGTTGGTTTGATCGAGCATGCCATCGACTTGTCCACCAATCACATCAATCAACGCAGGGCCCGCGCCTTTGTAAGGCACCATCGTCACTTTGATACCCGCAGAGCTGGTAACCAAGGCGGCAATCAGATGTGAGCTAGACCCCACGCCCGCATTGCTGATGAACACCTTCTCTGGATTCTTCTTGGCAAAGTCAATCAAGCCTGCAATGTCTTTGGCAGGATGGTTTTGTCGAACCATCAGCACCAAGGGCGTATCAGGGAAACGGAAAACGCCGTCGAAATCTTTGACGGGGTCATAGCCTAATTTTTTGTAGAGCGCAGGTGCCGCGCCCATGTACCCCATGTGGCCCACCAAAAAGGTGTAGCCATCGTTCTTGGCCTTGGCCACTTTGGCGGCCCCCACCGTGCCGCCCGCACCGGGTGCGTTGTCAATGACGATGGGTTGCCCCAATTCGCGCGCCACGCGATCCGCAATGTGGCGAGCCAGTGCATCGGTGGGACCACCCGCGGCAAACGGCACCACCCAAGTGATGGGTTTGTTCGGATAGGCATCTTGCGCCAATGCAACGCCAGCAGATGCAAAGGCAACCCAGCCCAAAGCCGATGAAAGAAGTGTGCGACGCACGCGTGAAAGAGTTTTAGTCATCAGTGTCTCCGTTTAATTTACAGGATGAATCAACGTGGCTTGGCAGCGAGTGCCTTGTCCACCATTTGCGCGGCGCAGCCCAAGTAATTGGTGGGCTCACACATGGCATCGATTTGCGCCAGGCTGACCAAGCGCGTGACGTCATCATTGGCTTTGAGTACATCCGCCAAGGTGCGTTTCTGTTCGAGCGCAATACGGCATGCGGCATACACCACATCGTGCGCTTCGTTGCGACCCAGTGCGGGGGCCAAGCCCATCATCACCGCTTCCGCCACGATGAGGCCACCGGTTGAATCGAGGTTTTGGCGCATGCGATGCGTGTCCACCTCTAGGCCTGTGAGCATGAACAAGGCTTGCGACACCGCACCTGCGGTATGCAAAAACGCTTCGGGCAACGCCACCCATTCCGCCTGCCAAGGACCTGTGGCGCGTTCAAAATCTTGCACAGCACCATCCAAAGCCAAGCCAGCCAAATGACGCACGGTTTTGGCCGCACCAATCATGACTTCGCAGCTGATGGGGTTGCGCTTTTGCGGCATGGTGCTGGATGCACCGCGGCCTTGCACAAAGGGTTCAAACACTTCACCAAACTCATTGGCCATCATCAAAGAAACGTCCAACGCCATCTTGGCCAAGGAGGTGGTGACCAAGCCCAACCACTGCGCGGTTTCCGCCAAGCCATCGCGTGCGGTGTGCCATGTGGTTTCAGGCACGCCGAGTTTCAACTCAGCCATCATGGCCACTTGCACATCCAAACCACGGGTCCCCAATGACGCCAAGGTGCCGCCTGCACCCGCAAATTGGCCGACCAGAACACGGGGGCGGAGTTGCTGCAAACGCTCCAAATTGCGCTCCACCATGCCCAACCAAATCGCCGTCTTCAAACCAAACGTCACGGGCAAGGCATGTTGCAGGTGGGTGCGCCCCGCCATGGGCGTGTCGCGGTACTCCGCACTCAAGCGACGCAATTGAGCAGCCACACCGCGCAAATCAGCCTCCACCAAATCAAGGCCTGCACGGATTTGCAACACCAAGGCCGTGTCCATGATGTCTTGGGTGGTGGCCCCCCAATGCAAAAACTTACCGGCATCACCGAGGCCTTCAGCCAACTGATGCACCAAGGGCAAGATGGGGTAGCCCACGTTGTGGGTCTCGCGCTCTAAGCGATCCATGTCCAAGGCAATCTTGGGTGCACGTTCCGCAATCGTTTTGGCTGCATCGGTAGGAATCAAACCCAACTTACCTTCTGCCAAAGCCAAAGCAACTTCGGTTTCGGTGTAGCGGGCCAAGGTTGAACTATCAGAAAACACGTGCTTCATCTCTGGCGTAGAAAACAAGCTGCCGAGAAAACGCGAATCAATGAGGGTGGAATGCATTCAGAAATCTCCTATATGTTCGTACATATTATATGTACGAACATATATCCATTCCCAATCAGGACAAACCCTTTGTCTTTAAACTCTCCACATGGACCGACAACCCCTTTACTCCCGCATCGCCGACCAACTGGCCAAAGACATTGCCAAAGGCCGCTATGCCGTGGGCACCACGCTTCCGGCTGAGCCTGATTTGGCCTTGCAGCTTCAAGTCAGCCGCTCCACGGTGCGCGCCGCGTTGGCCAGCTTAGAAAGCAGAAAACTTGTGTCTCGCAAAAAAAATGCAGGCACGCGCGTTGAAGCCATCAGCCCACAAGGCGGGTATGGCGCCACCCTCACCTCTTTGTCGGATCTGATTCAATGGGCTCAAGCTTGTGAACGGGCCGTGCAACACACGGGTGTCATGGTGATGGATCAGGCCTTAGCCAAGAAGCTGGGTTGTCAGGCAGGAAGCCAATGGCTTTGCATCCAAAGCCTGCGTTTTGATGCAGCACGAGGCAAGCTGCCCGTCTCGTGGACCAATGCCTATGTGGACGCCGAGTACGCAAGCATTCTCAAAGCGGTTCAGGCACATCCAAGCGCGCTGATCTCTGAGTTGCTGGAAACTGAATTTGGCTTAGACCTCGCCACGGTCGAGCAAGATGTGACGGGCTGTAAATTAGATGCGCCATTGGCAAAAAGTTTGAATGCCGAGAAAGACGAAGCGGCGTTACAAGTCATTCGACGTTATTTGACGCGAGACAACAAGCCAGTACTGGTCACGGTGTCCATTCACCCCGCCGAACGATTTTCGATTCGCACCACGTTGATGCGTCACTGACGAGATCCAACTGCGAGAAAAATTCTCAAAGGTATGGTTTTAACCAGCCCAGACCACGCGAAGTCCCGCCACTGGTTGTGTCGGCTGGTATGTATTCGCAACCAATCCAACCGTTCCAATGTGTGTCAAGGCTGATGCGATCAATCAGCGCGAACACATGGTCCCAGTTGACTTCACCTGTACCTGGCTCGTGACGGCTAGGTACATCCGCGATCTGAAAATGCCCCACTCGAGCTGTGGGCAGATATTGACTGATCTTGGCTGAAAGATCGCCTTCAACGATTTGACAATGGAAAAGATCCATCTGAACTTTTAAGTTCGGTGCGTTCACCGCATCAAGAATGGCATGCGCATGGTCTTGGCGTTGCAAATGAAAGCCGGGAATGCTGCGCGGGTTGATGGGCTCGATCATCAAATCACAGCCAGCGTTGGCCGCTTGTTCGGTGGCCCACTTGAGGTTGTTGATGAGCGTTTGGTCTGCGTGCGTTGCACTCAAATCCGCGGGGCGCACACCCACCATGGCGTGGATGCGAGGACAGTCCAACGCTTGCGCATAAGCCAGCGCCAGCGCCAAGCCTGCGCGAAACTCAGCCTCACGTCCGGGCAGACATGCGGTGCCACGATCTCCCAACTCCCAACAACGCTGCGCATCATCTGCTGTCATGCCACCAGGCGGCGTGTTGAACAGCACTTGCTGCAAACCGTTGCCTTTGAGGCGCGCGGCCAACTCAACCGCGGGATAGGCATAAGGAAAAAGATATTCCACGGCATTGAAACCATCTTTCGCGGCGGCCTCGAAGCGGTCAAGAAAAGGCAGGTCCGGGTACATCATGGACAGGTTGGCAGCAAAACGGGACATGGTTCTTCCTTGAATGTGTCTTACCAGCGAGCACCAAAGGTGGTGCGCAATTCAGCGATCTGTGCCTCATTCAGCGGTGGCACATCAGGCGCGAGGAGCATCAAGCGTGCTGTTTCTTCCAGCTCTTCGAGCGTGGCCATGGCTGCGGCGGGGGTATCGTGCCAGACGTTGGGGCCCAGTCGCGGCAACATCACCGCGCGAATGGGTGTGCCACGCGATGCGTATTGACGAATCAGTAACGCCACCTCATCTGCGGCTGCCGTGCTACCAGGTCGGTGGTAATTGACCAAGGGAACATGGCCCACCTTCATCACGAAGTAAGGCGTCATGGCGGGTAAAAGCTCGGAGGCTTGCGGCTTCATGCTCAGCGCCACCACATGTGTGCTGTGGGTGTGAATCACGCAACGCGTGTGTGGGTCAGTTTCACTCGCCGCTTCATAAATGCGGCGGTGTAAGGCCAGCGTCTTGCTTGCACGGTCCCCGCTGATTTGCGCGCCGTCAAGCCCGACCTTTGCGAGATGGTGTGGTGATAAAAATCCTAAGCAAGCATCTGTGGGGGTGATGAGAAATCCATCCTCCAAGCGAACGCTGATGTTGCCTGCTGTGGCGTGAACATAGCCTCGTTCAAACAAGCTGCGGCCAACACGGCATATTTCCTCGCGTGCTTGCGCTTCTGTCATGGGTGTGTTGTTCATGCGAGAACTGCAAATGCCTTGGTAAAAAAATCATCGGTACCGAAGTTGCCCGACTTGAGGGTGATATGCACATCACGCCCCTCGCTGTTGGCATAGCACCATGGAACGCCGGGGTCGATTTGCAGGCCGATCTGCAACTGCGTGATACCCAGCGCTTGCACGCAAGCACCCGATGTTTCACCGCCTGCGACAACCAACTGTTGCACGCCTTCTTGAAGGAACCCACGCGCCATAGCAGCCAGCGCGTGCTCCACCAATGTACCTGCTTCCACCACACCCAAACGCGCTTGAATAGATTTCACCGCATCAGGCTCGGCTGTGGAATACACCAAGACAGGCCCTTTGGGAAGCAACGGCTTGGCCCAAGCCATGACCTCAGTCATCAGCGCATGCGTGTCTCCCGTCAGTTGCATGGGGTCCAATGCCAGTGCAGGCAAGCCTTGTTGTTTGAAATGCGCCACTTGTCGTTGCGTGGCTTGAGAACAACTGCCCGACACGATGGCACGAAAACCCTGTGCAGATGGCAACTGACTGGCCGTGTCTGATGGGGCCAAGCCCCAGTTGGCGGGAAGGCCAATGGCAACGCCGGAGCCCGCTGTCACGAGCGGCATCTCTTTGAGGGCAGCACCCAAACGCAAAAGATCGTCGTTGCTCGTCGCATCCACGATCGCGACCCCGACACCGTCGGCCTTGAGTTGCGCCATGCGTGTGCGAATGGCATCGGTACCGCATGCCACCACCGTGTGGTCGATGAGACCCACCGGACGCTTGGTCTGCGCTTGCATGACGCGAACCAGATTGGGGTCACGCATGGGCGTGAGCGGATGGTTTTGCATCCCCGACTCGTTCAACAACACATGGCCTGCAAACAAGTAGCCCTTGAACACCGTGCGACCGTTGTCAGGGAAAGCAGGCGTGGCAACGGTGAAGTCACAGCCAAGTGCATCCATCAAGGCTTCTGTGACTGGGCCGATGTTGCCTTCAGCGGTGCTGTCAAAGGTAGAACAGTATTTGAAATAGATTTGCTGCGCCCCTTGCGCTTGCAACCAGTGCAAAGCCTTGAGCGATTGATCCACCGCCTCTGCCGCAGGGATGGTGCGCGATTTCAATGCAACCACCACCGCATCCACCTGTGCATGGAGTGGCTGACTTGGCACACCGATGGTTTGCATCACGCGCATACCGGCGCGCACCAAGTTGTTTGCCAAATCAGTGGCCCCCGTGAAGTCGTCAGCAATACAGCCTAGGGCGAATGATGGAGAGGGCATGGTCATTTAAAAATTTCAAAAGGTGTCAAGATTTCGGGCCTTGTGAAACTCACCCGAAATCTTGACGAACAAAGCAACGCGCTTATTTTGCAGCTGCGCGGATGCGGTCCATCTCGGCACGCACTTGCTTGACCAGCGGTTCACCAATGTCTTTGGCTAATTTGTCCGACACGGGTTTCAACTTCTCGATCATGTTTTTGCGCTCAGCATCGGAAATCTCAGACACCTGCATGCCTGCAGACTTCAGCGACGCCAAGGCCTTGTTGTCCATATCCCGAGACACTGCGCGCTGGTAGGCACGCGCCTCAATCGCCGCATCGGTCAAAATTTTTCGTTCATCTGGGGTGAGTTGGTCCCACATCTTGCGGCTGCTCAGCACAATCAATGGGTTGTACTGATGACGCGACAACGTGAGGTATTTCTGCACTTCAAAGAACTTATTGGCCTCAATGACCGAGGTCGGGTTTTCTTGACCATCCACCGCCCGAGATTCGAGCGCCGCATACAGTTCGGTGAACGACATCGGCGTGGCATTGGCACCCAAGCCATTGATGGTGTTGATGATCATCGGCGACTGAGCCACTCGGATCTTGAGACCTTGGAAATCTTCAGCACGCGTCACCGGACGGCGGTTGTTGGTCAGGTTGCGAAAACCATGGTCCCAATACGCCAAGCCCACCACACCTGCCGGTGTTTTATCGAGCATGGATTTGCCCATGGCGCCATCCAAAAATTCATCGGCCTCTTGGAACGAGTTAAACAAGAACGGTAAATCGAAGACCGCATATTCCTTGCTGAGTCCAATCATCAGACCGGGGGGCATGGTCGTCATTTCAATCGTGCCACCTTGCAAGGCAGACAAGGTTTGGATATCGCCTCCAAGCGAACCACCGGGATAGACACGAACGGTGATTTTCTTGTTGCTCTTTTGAGCGACGAGGTCAGCAAACTTCTGCGCCCCCGCATCCATGTGGCTATTTTTAGGTTGCACATGCGAGAACTTGATCACACGTTCTCGCACATCTTGCGCATGCGCCGTCGTACCAAAAACAAAGCTCGCCACGCACAAAGGCAGCAAACACGTGTGCACAGCGCCTTGGATTTTTTTCATTAATTTCATGGTTTTGTCTCCTTCGTTGTTGAAATGTGATTCAGCTCAGGTTGGGCTCACGCTTTCATTTCCTTGCGGAACAGCGCTTCTTGTTCGCGTCGAATGGCCACGGCTTGTTTGGTCGCGTCAAACTCCACGTCATTCCAGGTCACGACCTCGCCAGCCGCGATATCGCGCTTGAGCGTCATGTTGTGCGCCAAGCCAATCGGCAAGGCATTCAGTCGCAAAGAGTCCTCGGTTTGCATCAACTTGCCATAGACCGTGAAGCCGCCTTCACCATCCAACTTCTCGCCCTTTTTAAGGGCTCGTTTGGCGGTCGCGCCCACATCGCCGCGCCACTCACCGGTGGCACCTGTTGCCTCTTGACGCACGGCGATGCTCGCCACTGAGATACCCAGCTCCAAACCGATCAGGTGATAGGGCTTGTACATGGCGGCATACTTCCCCGTCGAATCGGTTTTCAGGCCGTATTGCTGGAAGCAATCCATGACATATTTGCTCGGCGCTTCAAAGACCGCATACACGCCCCAACGCAAATCACGGAAAACAGGGCGACCATCTCGCTCAATCGAAGACACCACTTCCACCATGCCCTTTTGAGCCAAGATGCCACCGTCAGAACGCGGGCGCAGGATGTGCGGCAAATCATCAACACCACAGGGCGGAAAGTACAAACCATCTTTGGGTGGCGTCAGCTCGCAGCCATTGGCAACTGCCGCCATTTCAAGCGCGGACTTGGTGCCATCCAAAAAGCTATTGAACATCTGCGCATTGAAGTCCCCACCCGCCACCTGTTCAGCATTAAAGCCGTAGTGGCCCCAGACAGTATCGGGGGTGCTTTGGTGGTAGATGGGCAGGTATTTGGTGCCCTTGCCTGCGCACACCACCTCCATGCCAATGGTGCGTGCCCAGTCCACCATTTCTGCAATCAAGGCAGGCTGATCGCCCGAGGCCATCGAATAAATGATGCCGGCCTCTTTGGCGCGACGCGCCAACAACGGCCCGGCCAACACATCGGCCTCCACGTTCACCATGATGATGTGCTTGCGATGCTCGCAGCACAACAAAGCGTGCGCAATGCCAGCGGCAGGACTACCCGTGGCATCAATGACGATGTCCACACAGTCGCTGGCGATGACCGAAGGCGCGTCATCTGTGATGAAGGTGCTGCCGTCTTTGGCGGCTTGCGCCAGCGAGGTCGCCGCGAAGCGAGGCGACTCCCAACCCACACGCGCCAGCGAAGCACGCGCCCGGTCTGGCGACAGGTCAGCCACCGCGACCAAATGAATGCCGGGGGTGCGCGGTGCCTGCGACAGGTACATCGAGCCGAACTTGCCAGCCCCGATGACCGCCACACGCACGGGGCGGCTCTCTGCCGCGCGTTTCTTGAGTTTTTGAATCAACGACATGCTTATCTCCTTTGGTTTTTCTACGCTTTGAACAACTGAGCGCGAAGATACAGCACATTTTTTTGCACGAGAATATGTATTTTCTCAATCTGTCTGTGCATAAATTCACATGAGCAACTTTGACTGGAACAACTTGCAATCCTTTCTCGCCATGGCGCGTGCGGGTCGACTCACCGTTGCCGCACGCCGCATGGGGGTTGACCATTCGACGCTGAGTCGTCGCATCAGCGCACTCGAAGACGCCATGCAAGTCAAACTTTTTGAGCGACGACCGGAGGGATTTGCCCTGACACCAGAGGGCGAGGCATTGCTGGGTGATGCGGAAGAAATCGAGTCGCTGACGGTTCGCATGGGCGCACGGCTACACGCCGATGCATCGCAATTAACGGGCAACGTGAGGATGGGCACACCCGAGGGATTTGGCACCTACTTCCTCGCCCCCCAACTCGTGCACCTGAGCAACAAGCACCCAGACCTGAACATCGAACTGGTGGCGAATCCGCGTTCGTTCAGCCTGTCCAAACGCGAGGCCGATATTGCGATCAGCATGGCACGCCCCAGCCAAGGTCGCGTCTATGCGCGCAAGCTCCTAGACTTTGGATTGGGCGTATACGCCAGCCGCAATTACTTGGATTCGCACTCGCCGATTACTACGCGACAAGATCTGCTCGCACACGGTTGGATCGGGTATGTCGAGGACCTGATGTGGACCTCTGAGCTGGATTACTTACCCATGGTGGACCGCAACATCCACCCAAGGCTGCACATCTCCAACGTCATCAGTCAATTGACGGCCATTGAGGGCGGCGCTGGACTGGGTGTTTTGCCTCACTTCATGGCGCGGCAGTCACCTGCGCTGACGCGTGTTTTGCCGACGGAGATTCATCTGACACGTGCGTACTGGCTCATCACCCACCCCGACACCCACAACCTAGCGCGCATCAGAGCATGCTGTGATTTTTTAACTGAGCAAGCCTTCGCACATGGTTCGGATTACTGGATGAGCGAATGTTCGTAAAACAAATCTCATCACAACCCCAACAAAAAGACACTTAGTACCGCTAATTTAGACACAACAGTCACATGAAACCGCATCGAAACTTAAAGTAAAGGCCTCTATCACACAGGCCACAGAATTGAAAAAACCAACATTACTGCTAATCGCAATCCACTTACTCCCATTGGGGACGCTACAAGCTGAGCAAGCTTGGCAAGTCGATACAGAACTCTTACACGCCCAAGGCAACTACCACGACTCTTACACCATGAACCGCCAGCGCAGCGATGGACTGCGCGTATCGGGTGAATACCAAAAACAATGGGGCATGCGCGCAGGGCTCGTCTCCACAACCATCGACCTCAATGCGTCCCTAGCCTCCCCCCCTGCGGTGCATCAACAAAACTGGCTCTTATCAAGTTACCTACACCTACCCTCGTCATCCACCCTAGGGCGCTGGACCGTCCAACTCGACGCACATCGCATTGAAAACGACACCACACAAGGTGACAGCAATGGCGTTCACGTCATTGCCCCACAAATTCGCTGGGCATCAGCCTCTGCCCCAATCATTCTTGGCCTGAGCTACGCTCAGTCACACTACAAAGACAGCCCCACCACACGCCAATACACACCCAGCATCGGCTTAGGTTTTAACCAAAATAAATACTGGCTTCAAGTGGACTTGTATGCCATTGACCACCTTGAGCCCTCACATGCGCTGGGCCAATCCAGCACCCGAGGCACAGACATCAAACTTACCCAATTTCTGAGTCCCGGTGAAACTTGGAAACCTCGCAGCATCACGGTTGGCATAGAAACCGGCAAAAAATACCATGCCGTCGACATGACAAGCCAAACCGTCTACAACCTTCCCATGATCAACACAGGGGGCGCCAACATTACCGCTGCATGGCCCCTTAGCACCGGCACCGCACTCAACCTTCAACTCAACAAAACACGCTATTTTGCAGAACAGTTGCCCTATGTACCCGCACACGACTTCAGCCTGAGCACCTGCAGCCTACAAATCAAACACACATGGCATTGAACAATTCAAAGAACAACACCCATCTCGTTCGCCATCTCTACGTTGGTATTCGCAGAAGACTCCCAATCCACCTGCGAACACTTGAAGACTTCTACTACTTCGCCTTTTCAATTTCGGCTATTTTTTGGTTAGCTTTGCTTGCCATAGGACTTGGCTACACAGGACACACACGAGAGACATGGAGTTGTCTTATTTGCTGTGTATTACTCAGTGCGTATTTGGTCCTTTGGTGGCAAGGTGCACCGCGAACTTGGGTGCAATTTGGCTACCAAGCCACCCTCACCAGCGCACTTGTCTATAACGCCTACTTCACAGGTGGCATGACCTCGCCAGTACTCGTTTGGATGGGCAGCGTACAAATACTCCCACTCTTCACGCTCTCCAAACGATGGAGCTACCTATGGCTGTCGGTGTCATTTGCATGCGTGATATCCATTTACTGGTTACAAATTCGCGGCTGGATACCTAGACTACACAACGAAACCGATGCCGAACTTGCACTCAGCGCCATCATGATCAGTGCACTGTGCCTCACCCAAATCATCCTCGTGACCACCTACGACTCGGCCAACGCACAAACCATGCGCTTCATACAGCGCAGCAACCAAACCCTACGCTCACTCACCCAAGACCTCCAGCAAGCCAACATTCACAAAGATCGTTTCCTTGCCACCGTCAGCCATGAAATACGCACACCGCTTAATGCGGTCATGGGTTACTTGGGCCTGCTCAAAACATCCGATGAACTCTCAGCCGTCGCAGCCAGCTATGTACAAGGCGCACAGAACTCGGCAGCACACCTACTCACCGTCATCAACGACTTGCTGGACTTCTCACAAATTCAACAAGGCAAACTCGTCTTCACACCTCAAACGGTCAACCTACACCAACTACTCAAAGAAACCCACCAAACGCTTGCACCCAAAGCCGCCAGCCAAGCCCTGCACTACCACCTCAACATTGAACCTAACGTTCCCTTGTGGACACACATCGACCCCAATCGGGTCACGCAAGTGCTGCTCAACATCTTCGGCAACGCACTCAAATTCACCGAAAAAGGCAGCGTCGACACCACAATCACCTTTGCCGCAAACGACAGCAACCCTGACAGTGGCATCCTTCAAATCAGCACACAAGACACTGGCATTGGCATCCCGCCCAACCAAATCAAAAAAATATTTGAACCCTTTGTTCAACTGGACACCCAACACAACCTCAGCGTTGACAACTCTCTGCGCGGCAATGGCCTTGGCTTAGCCATCACACAAAGCCTAGTTCAAAACTTAGGGGGAACCATCTCGGTCAGCAGCCAAGTTGGACGTGGCACCCAATTCACCATCCACCTGCCCATACACATTGCCAAACCACCTGCTTCGTCTGCTGCACCGCTTGACAAAGAAAACGCTGTGCAAGATCAAAACCAAGCGCGTGCACTCAAGCTGCTGTTGGTGGATGACCATGCCGTCAACCGCCTTGTGGCCTCGGCCACCATCAAACGCGACCTTCCCCATGTCCACATTGATGAAGCCCGAAACGGCACTGAAGCCCTAGAAAAACTCAAAGCCAACACCTACGACCTCGTCCTCATGGACCTACTCATGCCCGACTACTCGGGCATCGAAGTGGTAGAAAAAATTCGCACGGAATGCCCTCAACCGCTTTGTGACGTCAAAGTGATCGCACTCACCGCCAACGTGGCCGAAGACGCCCTCAGAGACTGCAAAGCCGTTGGCATACTTGAAGTGCTGCCCAAACCCTTTGAACGCGAAAGCCTCATTCGATCTATCTTGCTGCACTCGCAACAATGAGGGCGCCCTGAATTTTGTGTCAACAGTTTGAGCAACGCTTCTAGGCGGTCTATCACAGCGACTTTTGCGGCGGAAGGCACCTGTTGCTACCAGTAAAAAAATGCCAGCCGCATAGCGGCTGGCAGAAGACAAAAGACCAAAAATCAGTTGTCAAACCCCAAATGGCTTACGCTCTGACGGGGAAGGTATACAAGCGTACACGCGGCCCTCACAACACAGCCGCCGCGTAAATCGCGGTACCGTTCGCAGAATCCATCGTGTAGCCATAGGCTGAGTTTAGGTTTAAGTGCCCAGCAGCCGTGTACGAGCTAGACCAGAAGTCACCGCTAGCCGCCCAGCCATTCACCGAGTTATCTTCAGCCAATACGTACGCGTCAACAATGCTTGTACTGGTGATTGCCTGAACTGCACCAGGCAAAGGCAACTCAGTGGCAGTACGGGTATCACCTCCAAAATTAGCTGCATACAGAGCCATTAACTCTTCAGCGCTCATCATGCGGCTGGTATTGGAGTTGGTTAACACGTGGTTGCCCACTTTAGTTTGGGTATCACTCCAGTTGGCTGCAGCACCACCAATCTGCGCCGCCGAGAACTCATAGGTCTTGGCACTCAGGTTGGAGACGAAACCCATGGCCGTGTTGGTCACAGAGGCTGGCGTGCCCAGGGTGACAGTTGAACTGTTGTAGTAGTCCAGATCGCCGTAGATGGCATCACCATCGCGGTTGTCGGTTTTCACACTCGTACTATTCACGGTGTCACCGTTGTCATAAAACGTCTTCATGCCAACACCACTACCATCCACATCACCGTAGAAGTAAACGAAGACGTTTTTGGTGATGGTGTCTTGCACCGAAAAGTTAGCTCCTGCAGTATTGTTGGTGACGGTGCCGCCGTTCTTGTCGTAACTGGTAGTACCGGCAGTGCCGCTGGCCACCAAGAACAGGCGGCTAGCCTCGGCGTTGACCGTTCCTGCACCATCTAGCAGACCATTGCCGTTGGTGTCCACAGTGAGTTTGTGCACACCAGAACCTGCCGTGCCGAGGGTGGCTTGCTTGAGGGCGGCGCTACCGCCTGCAAAACTGATGGTGTAGTCGCCCGTGCTAGCGGTGTAGTTGATGGTCACACCGTTGGTGCCACTGACCAACTGGGTGCCGATTTGGTCAACGCCATCAGTACGGTCGTTATCAAGGTAGAACTTGATGTTGGCGGCATTGGCCGAGGCTTTACCGGTGATGGTAAAACCTGCATCAAACTCGGCATCACTCACGATATCGGTGCCAGTGACGCGGTCGATGTACTGCGTCAAAGCGTTGCTGCCACTGAGCAAGCCGTCTTTGCTGGTGTTGGCAACCGTGGTGAGGGCCAAGTTTTGGTTGGCGTTGAACGTTACATCGGCTGCGTTGGATATGGCGTCGCCATAGCCAGCGGCAGCGTAGTCGCTAAAAAGCGAGGCCGAGGTGTTGGCGTCAACGCCCATCGTCAGGGCTACAGCTTTGCTTGCGGCGTTGCCTGCAGCGTCGGTGGCGGTGACGGTGAAGTTGTAGATGTGGTCGGCACCAGCGTCTTTGGTGACGGCATAGGTTTCAGCAGCCTTGAAACTGACAGCACCTGAGCCGCTGATGTTGAAAAGACCAGCATCGTCGCCAGAGAGGCTGTAGGACGGGACGTCTGTACCAGTGCTGGAGATGGCGGCGTTGTAGACCGTGGCGCCTGCAGCAATGCCTGCGCCTGCAATGTCGGTCACGGTTTTAGTGGCACCACTGGTGATGATGGGGGCCGTGGTGTCAATCACAGGCAAGGGGGTAGCGTCGATGTTGGCAATGGTGCCGCTGTAGCTGAACGCGTTGCCCGCAGGATCGGTGATGTTAGCAGCGAGCAAGGCCGTTCTGAGGGCAGCTTCGTCGATGGCGGCTTGCCCGTTTTGCCCTGCAAGAATTTTGTAGGTCAGCGTGCGTGTGTTCGTGCCATCGGTGCCTGCCCATGTGGCTGACACCCCAGTGCCAGCGACGGTGAAAATGCTGCTGTTCGTGCCGCTGGTGAGGCCGTTGATGACGCTACTGAAGGTGACGGTCAGAACAATGGTTTCATCCACACTGTTGCCTGCCGAGCCCGCCACCGTGGTGAGTGCGTAGCTTGGTGCAGTAGTACCGCTGAGCGTAGGTGCAGTGTTGTCCACCGCGAGGGAGAGGGCTGGTAAAGCGCCTGCGCCACCACTGTTACCACCCAAGTCGGTGTAGGCGCCTGCGGCCACTGTGACGGATGCATCGCCCTCGACAGCGCCTGCCGTGAAGGTGGCGGTGTAGATCTTGGGGTCGGCAGTGACGGCGAAGTTGCTGATGGTACCGAGTGTGGCTGAGATGTCAGAGGCATCAAAGCCTTTGACAGCTTCGCTAAAAGTAAACGTCAGCGTGGCTGTGCCATTGGCTTTAAGCGCGGACTTGGTGCTGGAGATGGTGAGCGTGGGGGGGGTGGTGTCGTAACTGCCCACAAAGCCGTTTTGCAGGTTATTTTCAAACGCGACATTGGCGCTGGCCGCTGCCATGACGGTGCTGATGGCGGTGGCCATGGTGTCTTTGATGGGCGCTGACGAAGAGACGGTTGGCACACCGGCTGCAGAGATGGTCAAGGCGGCAGCCAAGTCAGAGACGATGTCGGCAGTGGTTTTGCTTGCGTTTTGCTCGGCCTTAGAAATGGCGGCCAATGCTAGGCCATAAGCGTCAGATGAGCTGGAGGTGTCGGCACCGCTGACGTCAACCGTAAAGCTAGGTGCTTTGGCAGCCAAGGTGGTACCTGAGATGTCAATGCCAAAAAGCTTGGCCACGGCGGCGTCGGCTTGGGCAATTTGTGCTGTGGTAAGGCTTGAGTTGTTGCCCGGTGTGGCACCGCTGATGCTGACGCCTGCAGCACCCATTTTTTTGGCGGCTAAGTCGGTCAGAGCTGTGACGTTGGCGCTGATGGGGCTGTTGCTCGCGCCATCGACGTTGAAGACCGACACCAAGGGGTTTGCCAAGTCTTTGTTGGTGTTGGTGGCTTCATCGCGGTAGTCAGCGACGTTGGTACCAGTGTCAGAAAGAACAGCCAGCACAACGCCGCTGTAGCGTGTGATGTCGGTGTAGCTCCACTTGTTGGTCGCGCTGTTGTAGGTGGTGTCGCCGAGCTTGGTGCCGTCGGCTTTGTAGAGGCTGACCACCATGTCGTTGGTGCTCAAGGCTGGGCCTAGACCTGCAGCAATGTTGTAGACGAGGCCGGTGTCCACGGTGGTGCTGTAGTTAGTGGCGGTGCTGGTATTGCCCGCCTTGTCTGTGAAGGTCACGGTGAATTGGCCTGCACCGCCTCTGCTGAGGAGGTCTGACTTGGAGAAGTCGACAGACCATGCATTGGGGCTACCCACCTCAGCCGCGGTGACGGTGTAGGTACGGGTGAACTCGGCGGTGCCATTGGCGCCTTGGTCCCACACCACGGTGACGGTGCCTTCTTCTTGGGCGCTACCGCTGATGGTGAAGACTTCTGAGCCAGCTTTGACGGTGTAGTCGGCGTTGGCAACGGTGGCTGTGATGCCAGAGACGACTGGGGTGCTCTCGGCCAAGGTGTCAAAGTTGAGGTTGTAGGTGCTGTGAACCACGTTGCCCGCATCGTCGGTTTGGCGAGTGACGAATTGGTAGCTGCCTGTGCCGGTGTTGGGGTCTAGGTTGGCATTGAGTGTGGACAGGTTCAGCGTAATGCCCCAGTTGTTGAGCACATTGGCGGTAGCGAGCCAATTCAGACCATCGGCTGTGAAGAAGTCGACTTGGGTGGCGTCTGCCGCATGGCTGACGTTGAAGGCGGCCGATGTGTCAGCCTGTTCAGCGGCGTTGACCAAGCCAACACCTTGTGTGGCGCCGCTGAGGATGGTGTCGGTGCCTGCATCGGTGAGGGTGACGGCTGCATCGGGGGGGGCGGTGTCGATGATTTGTTTGAACGCGTTGGTGTTGAGGCTTTCATTGGCAAACGCTGTGTGGTCGGCGGTGACGACGTTTTCAACGTCGCGAACAGCTGCAGCTGCACCCGAAGGCTTGGCCAAGTAGTGGAGCGTGACGGCAGCATCATCCACAGGTGTCATTAGAAATACTGCAAGTTTGTAGGTTTGGTTGGTGGCATCAGTTGGGTCGAGGGTGACGTCTGCAAAGAAATCAGTGCCAGCGGTGAGTTTGGTGCCGTTAGATAGGACGAGCTCAAAGTTGGCACCGGTGGCATCGAGGGCGGTGGCGGCGTTGGCGAGCTGTTTGCTGAAGTGAACGGTGAAGGTGATCGCACCATTGTTTGCGGAGGCCAAATAATCATCGCCTATGTTGGCGATGGCGATGTTGCTGGTGACGTGGTCAATGTAAGCAACCCCGTCGCTGGCACCGTCAATGTCGAAGTTAGCCCAGAACTCGGCGGTGGCGCCCGTTTGGTCTGTGATTTGGACTAGGAACTGATCTTGCACAGACTGACCTTGCATCAGGGCTTCGGTGTCTGGGTCTAGGTTGTTGAGCAGATAGCTGACGGTGTTGGTGCTGAGTGTGAGGGTGGCTGTGCCGTAAGTGCCAGTTTTGCTGTAGGTCAAACCGCTGTCACTGGTGCTCCAACCATGGCCGAGCAGCCAATTGCCGTCGTAGCTGACCACATCACCCGCAGCGGGGTCGAACATGGTGAATGTGATGGTGGCACTGGGCTGGCCAGGCGTTGCATTGTGGACGCCACCGGCTTCAACGACATGCTGCGTTGGTGTGCCGAAAGACAAGTTGAGTCCTAAGTCAACGATAAAACCCTTGTATTTCGTAGACACGCTGTCATCAACAGCGGCTAAGTATTTTTTGGTGAGTTGCGTGAGCGTGTCGAGGTTGTTGCTATCTTCTCGCTGGTTGATTTGCGCTAACACTTCTGTCGTGGAGAGCCCTTTTGCAGATTCAACTGCAGACAGTACTGCCAATACCTTGCCGTAGGCGTTGACTTGTGCGTTGTCCGTGCCATCTACATTGACTGCAGCCACTGGTTCGTTTTTCGTTACATCGGCATTTGGATTGGTAGGGTCAATGGCAAACTGCTTGGCTACCTGCATGTTGATAGCGTCGAGCGAGTCTTTGGCTGGAGGGGTTACGCTGTCGGGTGCAAGTCCCATTTTCAGCACCGCATATTCGGTCAACGGCGTGATGTAGAGCCTGGCTGTGCCATTGGTCATGTATGTCGCAGCGCGCAAGGTGGGCAGGTCTTTGGTGCTGCCCATTTCGTCGCGGTAGTCATCCGCGTCTTGGAGAGTGCTGTACGCTTTGAACAACAGCTCGCCGGTGTAGGCAGTGGCCGAGGTCCAGCTGTATGAAAAGTTGCCATCGGGGAGGACTTCGGCAAGTCCTAAAAACTTGCCTGCTTTGTCGTACACCTCGACGCGAACGTCCGCTGCGTTGAACAACGGGCCCGCAGTTATGGAGCCGATGACCTTGTTGATTGCTAGGACTGCTTGGGGCGTGGTGCCGCCTCCGCTTGCACCGCCCCCGCCCCCGCCCCCGCCCCCGCCCCCGCCACCTGCAACAGCAACAGCAAGCCATCCCCAAGAACCAGGGATTTGCAAACTGTCGGTTGCGTCCTCGTTCATTTTTTCGAGGCCGGCCGAGTCACTGCCACGCACAAAGAGTTGCCAGCCTCCCTCACCTTCCCTTTTGGGTTGCACAGCGGCATCAAGCACATCCCCTGAGCTTGCGTGAGCTAGGCCTTCATGACTTTGAAGATCAAGCGGCGAGGAGCCCGCCTGAATCACGCTTTGCAGCTCTGAAGTGCTTAGCTCGCGCAGTTGGTCAGCGGGCGAGGCGCTCATGAAGAAGTCTGACACCTCCAGCAAGGGATCGATGTCCTCTGGTGTGGACAGGATCAATGTCTTACCTTTGCGCTTGACAAGGATTGGTTTTCCGTTAATTTGCGCCTGCCCCGAAAAAACAACGCCGTCAATTTTGATTTGATAGAACTGATCAAATTTTTGTGGATTTATTTTTCGAGTTTTTCCAGAGCCGGTGAAAAGGTTGATGTTTTTTACAGTTCTGAACTGAGGATTCACAGGACTTGTCATTTTTAGGCCTTTTTATCAATCAACGCTCACCCAAAGACTGGCTGAGAGTTTTGGTGAGCGGTTTGGTGAGATAGCTCAACACGGTGCGCTCCATGGCTTTGATCTCAACAGTGGATGTGAGGCCAGGACGAATTTGGATTTCGTTGGCTTTGTCGCCTTTGAATTCGGTACCGGTGATTCGAATGCGCACGCGGTAGTACATAAGGGGACCTTGCCGCGTCTCTTCGGTGAGTACGTCTGAGCTGATGTATGTCACCTTGCCCCGCAGGCCACCGAAGACGGAGGAGTCATAGGCGTCGAGTTTGACGCTGGCGTCTTGACCAACGGCTACAAAGGCAATGTCGCTGGGAGGAATCTTGGCTTCGGCAATGAGGTTGTCGCCGGTAGGCAATAGCTCCATAACTGTCTCACCTGCCCTGACGACACCACCGAGTGTGCTGACTTTGATGTTGTTGACCACGGCGTCAACCGGAGCGGTGAGTTCGGTGTGCTCTAGGACTTGGCTGCGGTCACGCAGTTGTTCGGTTTGTGTGCTGAGTTCTTCTTGGGCTTTGGTCATCTCGGCTTGGGCGTCTTGAAAGTATTTGTTTCGTTTGCCTGCAAGCTGCGCTTTGATATCCGCAACGCTGCGCTGTAAGCGCAAGATTTCTGCTCTGCTGACGTCGCCCGAGGCTTCGAGTTGACGGTTGATGCGCAGTTCGTCTTCAGCCAAAGACAGGATGCGTTCGAGTGCGTTGATGTCGTCTTTGAAGGCGGTTTGTCTTTTGTTGTAGAGGTCTGTTTGGTTGCGGATGTAGTCTGAGTAGGCCATGAGGGCTTCGTCAAAAACGAGGGGCTTGCCATAGACCTCGGCATGCAAGCGAGCCAGGGTGATGTTGAGTGCGGCCACTTTGGCATTGCTGTCAGAGACGGCAGCTGCGGCACGCTCTTTTTGTAGGGTGGCTAGAAGCTGCCCTGCCTTGACGGTGTCACCCTCTTTGACGTGCAGCTGGGTGAGGACACCGCCATCTGAAGACTGGATGAGTTGGGTGCGATCAGCTGCAATGATTTGGGCTTGCGCACGGGTGACTTGGTCAATTTTTCCAATTGACGCCCACAGCAGCAAAACGGTGAGTCCTCCAATGATGATGCGCAGGCTCCAACGGGCGCGCATAGGGGCTTGGAGGTCATGGAAAGCATCGCTCGATTCGGGGTCGATGCTGTGCTTGGGTGAGACCAGATCTACCAAACGCTCACAGTGCAACAAGGCCGTTTGTGCAGCATGGCGAATTTTTTGGAGCTGACGCTGCTTGAATGTGGGCTTGGGCTGAACATCAATGACGTCATCAGAGGTGTGGCGTGGATCGTGCTGGTTCATGAGGTGGTTTGGGTGTCTGTAGAAACTGGGGGCTGTGCCGCTGCGCGTTGTTGGAGCTGTTGCAAGACGAGGTCTCGGGGGCCGTCGACAACGATGCTGTTGCCGACGACGACGATGACGCGTGTGGCAAGTGGCAATAGGCTGGGTTTGTGGGTGACGATGACCATGGTTTTGCCGCTTTGTGCAGCTTGCGCCAAAACGTCAAGGCAGCGACGCTCTTGCTCGTCGTCCATGGTGGCGGTGGGTTCGTCAAGGAGCATGACGCTGGGGTTACAGAGGATGAGACGGGTGAATGCCACGAGTTGTTTTTGCCCGCCACTGAGCCCTTTGCCCCCTTCCATGATGGGGCGCGCAAGGCCTCTGGGATGGGTGGCGACAAAGCGGTCCATGCCGGTGCGTTTCATGACTTCAAGCAGGACGTCATCACCCGGATCAGGTAAGCCCACAAGCAGGTTTTCACGCAAGGTGCCTTGAAAAAGACGATGGTCTTGTTGAAGGTAGCCCACGTGCTGGCTGACGACTTGGCGATGCACGTGCGCTAGGTCTAAGCCATCGAGTAGGACACGGCCTTCTTGGGGGTGATAGAGGCCGCTGAGCAAGCGCAGGAGTGTGGATTTGCCTGCACCAATGGGGCCAAGGATGACGACACGCTCTTGAGGGTGTAGTTCGAGCTTGGGCACCACAAGAGCGGATGGGTTGTCGCCATAAGAGAACTTGACGCCAACGAGTGTGTAGTGGCCTTTGATGCTAGATGGGACAAGGGGTTGATCAACGCCGTGGTGATCGACTTTGAGTTTGTAGAGTCTTTCTAGGCTCTCTAACGCGGCTTGCGCATGGGCGTGTTGGACGAGCAAGCCAGGAATGGCCATGACAGGGGCCAAGATTCGCCCGCTGAGAATGGAGCTAGCAATGAGCGCCCCCATGGTCATGTGCCCTTGCATGACGACCACCGAGCCGACCACCACCAAGCCGGCATAGCTGATTTGCTGAATGGTGGCGGAGAGATAGCCCACGCTTTCGGTGGCGCCTCGCATTTTGAGGTCGCTGCCAATCGTTTTGCTGTTGACGCCAATCCAACGAGACAAAAACTTCCACCCACCCGAGCCAGCTTTGATGGTTTCGATGCCCTCTACGGCTTCGACAAGAAGGCCAGTTTTGAGGTTGGACAGGGCTGCCCCGTCTTTGGCTAAGAGCGAGATTTTTTTTCGGATAGACACGCCCACAAAGATCGCCACGCAGCCAAAGAGGAAGGGAACCACTGCCACCCAAGGGCTAGCAATGAACATGATGACGATGAGAAAGATGACGGCAAGGGGTAAGTCAATGAGGGTGAACAGTGTGGAGGCGGTATAGAAGCCACGTACTTGCTCGTAGCCACGTATTTGCCCTGCCAAGCTGCCGACGGAGGCGGGAATTTGGTCGACCCGAAGCTGAAGCAAACGGTTGAAAATTTCGCGTGACAAGCGGTTGTCAAGGCCGACCACGACGTAGTCCATGATGTGAGAGCGGGCGTATTTCATGGCCAACTCAATCATGATGCTGAGGAACACACCCAAACTGAGGATGACGAGGGTGTATTCGCTGCGTGTGGGGATGACGCGGTCGTACACCTGCATGGAGAACAGCGAGGTGGCCAAGGCTAAAAAACCAATGAAAGCAGAGGCAACGCAGGCTTCCAATAGCTCTTGCTTGTATTGAGACAGGGTGTTTTGCACATGGGCGAAAAAAGTGAATTTATCGTCTTGGCGCTTGAACATACCTAAGCCAAAACCCAGCTCTAGCGCTGGGCCCAGATAAACGAGAGCACAAGCGTTTTGCAAGAAGTTATGGGCTACTGGCTTAGGGCCCGCAGGGGTGAGGACGATCCACTCTTGCGTGGGGGCACGGTCAACGACGACGCCCCACCCCAGTTCTTGGGTATGGCACAGCAAGGGCAGCTGCACACGATCAGGGAACTTGAGTATTTTGGGTTTGTCTAAACCCATGCTTTGGCAAATGCTGGGGAGTGCCTGCAAGGGTGCGGGGGCTTTGTCCAAGGCCGTTAAGGCTGCAGTGAGGCTGAGCACATCCACACTGTTGCCTTGCATTTGAGCCAAATTCTGAACGACCCAAATGAATTGCTGGTGGGGATTAGGAGCTGGCGTATTGATGTTCATACATGTTATTGAGGGTCTTGCCCCATGCGAATTTGCAAGCGGTACATGGCACCAACCATGCTGGCTTGTGCATCTGCGAGGGCATATTGGTTTTGAGCGAGTTCACGCACGGCATTGAGCAAGTCTTGCCATTGCTTGCGGCCTGCTTGGAACTGGCGTTGGTAGGACTCGAGTACAAGGGCTGAGCCCGAGACTGATTTTTCAAGGGCTGCCATGCGCGCGCGGGCGTTGACAAACTCTTCGCGGTCGTTTTGCAGGGTTTGCTGCATCTCGCGCATGGCGGCGTCGACTGCTTGTTCTGCACTGGCAATGCGGGTGTTGATGGCCTGCGCTTCGGCCATGGTAGAAAAGCCAGCACCCGGCGAATAGCGCAAGCCCAAGAATGTGGTTGTAGCGGTCTCTTGGGTATAAGGAAGGTCGCCAATGGGCTTGTAAACCCTCGCATAGATTTGGGGATAGGCCTCGGCCTTTTTGGCATCTAGCCGAAGCCGCGCCTGTAAGGCTTCAATGCGTGCTTTGGCCGCCACAGGGTGTTCACTGGCGATGAAGAGCCAGTCGATGTCGGCTATTTCGCGGCTGAAGTTGTGCGTGTCTTTTAGGGTGTTGGGGTACACCGCTTGCTTGATGCGAGACTGCAAGCGTTCTTCGCCCGAGAGCTGCTCAAGCCGCGTGAGCGCAACTTGAAGGCTGGTTTGGGCACTGGTGTATTCCACCTCAGTTTGCAGCAAACGGGCGTCAGCCAGTTCGAGGTCGATGCGCGGGGATGCCTCAGCCTCTACACGGCGGCGCATTTGGGCTTGGTAGTCTTGGAGGCGAACGAGCGTTTGTTCGGCTACTTTGAGGCGCTCGTTGGCGCTGATCATGTTTTGCCAAGCGTTGACAGCTTGCACAAATAGCTCTTGCTGCTGCAAATAGACCTTGAGCAAGCTGATATCAGCAGCGGCCTTGGCGTCAGAGATTTTGGCGGTGTTGCGACCAAAGTCCCACAAGGTTTGATCTACCTGAACGGCACGCGAAGGGTAGGAGCGCACGTTGCCACTGTAAGACTCGACCGAGGCCGAAATGGTGGGCCAACGAATGCGCTCGGTAGCAGAGACGTCTTGGTTGGCCGCACGCGCTTCGAGGCGCGAGGCCATCAGCGTGGGATATGTGACCGATGTGGCATCTAGGAGTTGGTTGAGGGTGAGAGGCTGGGTTGGTTGGGCGTGCACTGTAAAAAAAAGTACAAGCACAACACCACCAACACACTGCATCCAATTGCATGCCAAGTTGCGAGGGATAGAACGAGGAAAACCGATCATGGTTATTACCCGTTCAAAACGGCTTGCGTTGCTAAGTTTTGTAATTCCTGCCAAGTATCAACATGACTTGCACCACCCGCACCGCCGATACTCCAAGCGTTAGTAGGCGTATTGGCAATAAATTTTGCGAACGTCGATGTTTTGACCCAGTAGTCACCCGTAGATGAATTCCACTCGCTGAAGGTGTGATTGTTGCCATCAGTCAGCCCAAGGTTTGTAAACTCTGTGCGCGTGAATGTTTGTGAGGTTCCGCCAGCAACTTGAATGATCTTGTTGACTGTGGTGGCTAAGTCACTCAACTGCTTCACCGTTGAGATATTTGAGACAGTGAGACCACTCACGATGTCTTCTAGCAACGAAGCCTCTGCAGCCCCGTTGAGTGAAATGCCAAAGATTTTGTTTAGCTCTGTGTACGCCTGTGTGGCTGTGGAGACGGGGGCTGCGGACGTTCCGCGATTGCCATCCGCAGAGTCCAACAATGCGGTGTAGTTGGTAACCATGTCAGCAACACTGCCGGCGGTGGCCGTTGATTGCGAATTCACCGCGTCGTTGTAATAGCTCAAGTAGGCAGCTTTGGCGTCGGAATAGTGGCTTGCTCCATTTTGTATCGCCACAACGGCTTGGTAGTCGGTGATGAGTGGCACTGTGTATCCAGTGTTGAGTGCCGCATAGTCATTCAGGCGAACTTCACTGACCAAGGCTTGGAGTTTGTCCCAACTATCAACATCGGCCCCCGTGTCTGCGGTATTAAGGATTGCCGTTTTGATAGCGGTCATGTTGCTGGTATTGGCTCCAATGATGCCCAAGCTGCTTAATGCATTGACCCACTGCGTATCGTCGGTGTAGCTGACGGCATCGCCTCTCGCTTGCTTCATGACGTTGACTGCAATGTCGGTGAGGGCGTTGAGCTCGCTGACGGTGTCTACCGCCGTACTGGACAAGCTACCAATAGAGCTAGCCAACAACTCACCCGCGCGTAGGTAGTAGATGCCTGTGTCTGCCGAGGTAACGCCGCCATTCGTTCCTGCATACTTGACACCGATATTGATCAGGTCTTGCTCGATGGCATCTGAATTGGCTAAGCCACCAACTTTGGAAACATCTGTATTGGTGGCTCTGCTGCCATCAGCCTCTTGCAAGATACGCCCGTAAGAGTTGACAAGGTCTTGCGCCACAGTTTGGGATAACGATGATCCGTTGAAAGTTCCAAGAGCACTGCCAGCAAAGGTATCCAATGCACTGTTGAGCGCCGCCAGTCCGTTGGTAGGGTTGGCGGTTTTCCAGTAAACCGCTTGGTTGAGCGAAAAGCGGGTTGCATCTGACAAGCTGGTGTTTGCTGTGAGGCCCAATGCGTTCCAGTCATCGAGAGTGGGGGTGGCCATGAACTTGGAGCCAATCGCCGCTGTATCGTCGGTAAAGTTTTGCAAGCGCACCAAGCTAAGGTAGCCGTGTAATTTGGCTACGGTGTCGACTTCAACGCCGTCGTTGGCGGTGCCCAAGCTTGCCGTGCCAGCAATGGCGTTTTTGACAACCACAATGTTGTTGCTGTTAACGCCGGTGGCGGTGTTCAGGCCGAGCAAGGTGTTAAGTCCGGCAATCCACTCGGCGTTGCCGTCGGTGGTGGAGTAAATGGCGGGAACGCTGCTACCAGCGGCGGCTATGGTGTCGAGCGCACCTGATGCGTTCTTGACCTGTGCCAAAACCATGACGTTGTACGCAGCTTTGGCCGCCGCGTTGATTTCGTCCACCGTGTCCACCGCCGCATCGGCAGATAAGCCCACAAAGTCATTGAGCAAGTCCACAGATTTGGGGTTGCCAACTGTCGCACCGATGTTGGTGTAGTCGCTGGCTAATGGGTCATTGTTGCTTGTAGACACCTGCGTATTGGTCGTGGTATTCACCACACCATCAGCCTCGGCCAAGATGCGGTAGTAGCTGTTGACCATGGTCTGTATCGTGGTCTTGTCTAGCGTCGTACCGTCTAGTTTGTCTAACGCTGTGTTGAGTGCACTCAACCAAACCGCACTTGTGACCGCTGTGGCATTGCCGGTTCCAAGCCACATTAATACGCTGGGGTCATCCACGGCTATGCGTGTCGTGGCCGTCAAATTGGTAGGCGCATCAATGCCTATATCTTTGTAGGTCGCCAGCGTGGGAATGGTTGTCACGCCAACACCATTTGTTGCATTGGCGTAGTCTTTGAGCACTTGTAGGGCTATGGGTTCCTTGATCAGGTCCTTGAGCTCTTGCATGGTGTCGACTGCCGTGCCATCAGCATGTCCCGCCGCTATGACTGTCTTTACTGCGGCAATGTTGTTGGTGTTCAGGCCACTGATACCCAGCGCCGTAAGACCTGCTACCCATTCGGCATCTGTGGCGTACACCGCAGGAGCCGTACCACTGGCAACTGCATCTCTCATGCCCGCTTGGTACATCACGTTGTACGCAGCTTTGGCCGCCGCGTTGATTTCGTCTACCGTGTCCACCGCCGCATCGGCAGATAAGCCCACAAAGTCATTGAGCAAGTCCACAGATTTGGCGTTGCCAACTGTCGCGCCGATGTTGGTGTAGTCGGTCGCGCTGGGGTCATTGGTGCCTGCATAGCTACCAGCTCCGTCAGCGATATTGGGGTACACGTCCACATTGTTTGTGGCGTTATCAGCCTCAGCCAAGATGCGGTAGTAGCTGTTGACCATGGCCTGTATCTTGGCCTTGTCTAGCGTCGTGCCGTCTAGTTTGTCTAACGCTGTGTTGAGTGCGCTCAACCAAACTGTGCTGCTCGTAACTCCCAATGTGCCTGCAAGCGTTGGACTGTCGATGTCTGCGCTTGGCGTTGTCTCATTCAAACTAGCAAACGCTTTGATGCCCGCATCTTTGTAGGTCGTCAGCGTGGGAATGGTTGTCACGCCAACACCATTTGTTGCATTGGCATAGTCCTTGAACACTTGTAGGGCTATGGGTTCCTTGAGCAGGTCTTTGAGCTCTTGCACAGAGTCGACTGCCGTGCCATCAACATGTCCTGCTATGGCTGTCTTTACTGCGGCAATGTTGTTGGTGTTCACGCCGCTGATACCCAGCGCCGTAAGACCTGCTACCCATTCGGCATCTGTGGCGTACACCGCAGGAGCCGTGCCACTGGCAGATGCATCTCTCATGCCCGCTTGGTACATCACGTTGTACGCAGCTTTAGCTGCCACGTTGAGTTCGTCAATGGTGTCTACGGCTGTTTTTTGCGATAAGCCCACATAGTCGTTGAGCAGGTCAATAGATTTGGTGTTGCCTACGGTGACGCCAATGTTGGTGTAGTCGGTTGCGCTGGGGTCATTGGTGCCCGCATAGCTGCCGGCGCCGTCAGCGACACCGGGGTACACGTCTACGTTGGTTGTGCTATTCACCACGCCATCGGCTTCCGACAAAATGCGGTAGTAACTGTCAGCTATGGCTTGGAGTTTGGCTATGCTGAAAGTGCTGTCACCCACTTGGTAATCTAGGGCGCTGTTGAGTGCGATGAGCCAAGCGCTGCCAAAGATAGTGGCCGCCGAGGTAGCGCCGGTGGCATCGATGTCGCCACTGGCTGTCGTTTCGCTCAAAGTTTTGAGAGCCTTGACGCCTGCGTCTTTGTAGATTGCCAAGGTGGGCGTTACGCTTATGCCAGAACCATTGGTGGCGTTGGCATAGTCTTTCAAGACTTGAGTGGCTGCAATGGTTTTGAGTTCTGCCACAGTGTCTACAGCCGATCCGTCATCTGCCGTGGTAGTAATGGTCGCTTTGATGGCTCCGATGTTTTGCATCGAGACGTATGTGGTTTTGAGTAGCGCATTGAGGCCGACTACCAACTGCGTGTCGGTTTGTGTAGCGGCATCGCCTGCGGCAAGCAACATCACATCGCCTGCAGTGGTGGCTAACACTTTTAATTGAGCCACGGTATTGACATCGGAAGTAAGCAATTCACCTAAAGCGCTGTCGAGCAACTCTAGGGTTTTGGTTTTACTCGAGAGCACAACCCCTACGCTGGCATAGTCAGCCACGGTCGGGTTGACGTTGGGCGTTGCATCTACCGCTGTGCCATTTGCCTCGGCCAAAATTTTGGCGTATGCGGTTTGCAAGGACAGCGCCAATGTATTGAGTGCGGCAGCCCCGCTGACATCAGCCTCAGTCTTGCTGGCGACCAAGGCGTTCATGGCATCGAGCACGGCAGCAGAGGTCATACCCGAAATGGTGGGCAAGATGACACCTAGGTCTGTATAGTTTTTTTCTGTAGGTGCAGTAGTAGTACCGCCAGAGCTGTATTTGCTGATGACAGCTTGCGGACTTGCTCCTGTGACTGCAGTACCACCACCACCTCCTCCAGCAGCCACTGCTAAGCCACCAACCCAAGCCCACGGGGATTTCCATAAGGGGCTGCCGCCATCCAAGGCGGCTATGACTTCGCGCTGAACCACAGGCGCATCGCTCCAAGCAGCAGCCTCAGGCGTGGCGGAAGTATTCAATGATTGGCTTTGCACCAAAGAGGCCGTGTCGTAGGTCATCCACTCGCCATCAATGGTTCGCCCCTGCAACGAGGCGCCGGCGACTGCAAAGTAGTCTTCAACGATTAAGTCAGGAGCCGATAAATCTCCCCCAGGCAGAGCCAAGTGGAGATCTTTGCCTACACGTTTGAGTTCGATCTTGTCAGGCGAAACCAATGTGACGGCTTTGACCAGCTGAAGACGCGCGCCATCAGCCACTTTAAGTACGACGGCCTGACCAGCGATTCCAGCACCTTCTCGCAAAATTTTGACTTGCTGAGTTTTTCCACTCTGAATAATTTTCAGAGAATATTTATCGTTCATCTATAACCTCTCCACAGGGGGAATTAAATGGGTGTACCTATCTCTCGATTAAGAAAAAACTCTTTTCGAAAGTTTTCTTAACCTGTGCTGCATGCAAATAAATAGATTCATAAAATTTTTCAGTGGGCATTAGATATCTAGAGCGCGCATCAACATGTCCATTGACAGCCTCAACAAGCCCCTGAGATTCCATCTCTCTCATCCGGGTTCTAAGCGCCTTCTCGGTGTAACCAATGCCACCAACCAAGTCTTTCAACGAACGCGAGAGCAATTCACGATCACCCACCGCCCTATCGGCTATGCGGTAGTACAAATGTCGACCTGTTAAAGAATTTAACAAAGGAGCGTTTTTAAGCTCCCACTCATGCAACTCAGCTAAGCAACGAACGATTTCAGTAAGCTGATTTAGATTAATCTCTCGACTCACAACAAAGCCCTACTATTTGCCTATGAACCATGAATGATGGCGCAAGTAGCACTCACTCTGAGAAGAATAGCCACCAAACACGGTAGTAAGTACCGATAAACACTACTAATCAAATGAGTCTAGCAAGCTCAGCAGCTTGCTGCTTGTTAATGGCTTAAGTAATACAGCATCAAACCCAAGCGAAAGCAACCCATTAATATCTTCATCTACAGCATATGCCGTATAGGCAATACACTTTATATCTTTACTTATTTCATTTCTTTTCAAATATAACAAAACATCTATGCCACTCATATTAGGCATAGATATATCAAGTAAAATATAAGAAAACTTAATAAATCTAAGAAGCTCAAGCGCCTCAAAGCCACTTTCAGCCTCGTGCACAGACCAACCAAAAGGTCTCAAAATCAAACCTGGTATTATTCGATTGATGCCATTATCATCAATCACTAAAATTGTTTTTTCAAATTTACTCATTGAATACTCTTATTTGGGTGCATTGAGAATTTGAATCTTCGAACCATACCTATCTTTTAAAAATTTAATCAATTCAGCAAAGTCAAACTTGGCGCTTACAGTATTAATCATGATTTTTGAGGTCGGCAATCCGAGTTCCGCAACATACTTTTGTAGACAAGACAAAGAGATTTGATGATGACCTCCTTTTGTGCGCCAAGCATGTAAACGCCCGCTCCGAATAAGTCCGTGCACTGTACCAACAGACACCCCCAGCACCTTTGCAACATAACCTGCCCCGCAATGCGTACCGTAGACTGTTGAAAACGACTGCATTTATCTCTCTCTAACAACTAAAAACAATCAGGCATTTTTGCAAATCAACGAATATTAAGTGGAATTTTTAATTGAAATACCAAACCAAACTTCCCGACTCAATATATTCACTTTTGACCAAAATAGTGAAAATTAAAACTCAATTTGAACTTGAAATTTAATTCTTAAAAATATAAAACTAATTTAAAGCCCGTATACCCATGCACAGTTAAGGTTTAACGACTTCCCGCAAACCCGCATGAAAACGAGGTTTCAATCATGAACCCGTCCAAAACAGAGAAAAGAGAGAAAACCGTAAAAAAACTCCACTTTTTGAAGAAGTGAAATTGCCACGTCCCTAAGGTCACCCGTCACAAGCCCGCAAATACAGGGCTTTGGAGCAAAGAAAAGGCCGCTAGGCGGTTAAACCTAGCGGCCTTTAAACTTGCATATGGGCTGGCGTCCACTTAATCTTCTTATAAAAGCCAATGTTTAAAGCAAAAATTGACTTAGGAAAATAAAAAACACCCCCCTTAGCACCCCCACATGAATCACTATTACCTTGTAAATATCGCAATAAAGAGCAAAAACAGCGAAATGGTTCCAACAGCCAAGACCAATGCAGGAAGCGCTGAATCATCAGAGCCCTCTGCCGAAACACTATCTTTGACTGAGTTTGAGGCAACACGAAAAGCTGCGAGCTCGGCACTGGACAACTTCTGAACACTCCAAGCACTACCGGCTCCAAAACTTGCGTTGCAGTGTGGGCAGATCTCGGCATCCAAAGCAATCACTGCCGAACAGTTCGGGCATCGTCCTTTTGGTTTCGACGCCTCAACTCGCTCATCCTCACTCATTCGAGCCAACTGTGCCGCTTGTTCTGCTTCAACCTTTTTTTGCTGCTCCAACGCTGTATGCACAAACCGCTCATGCTCTTCACGCTCTTTCAACAGTTGGGAGTTCCAATCACTTTGCAGTTGTGCCGCCCGCAATTTCATGTACAGGGCCTTAGCAACAGACTCCTGTCCTTGTGACTCTGCAAATGCTTTGGCCCAAAGCCCAGGACGCATGTTTTGAGTATTGCACTCTGCCAAGGCAACAGCCCAAAACTGCTCTTCAGGCTCATCTAGATTCTGAGTTATGGGTTGTTCAGGCTGGGTAAGTACGGCTGGTGCAGCAATTATTGGGGCCGTCCTGCCTGCTGTTGAAATTAACTGCGTCGACTTTGACTGAGTCTCTATTTCTTCAAGAACGCAGTGTTCAAAAGTTATACGAACACGCTTTGACAGCTGGAGGTAGGAGACCCATACAGCACAACTGATTGCCCATCGAATAAAGCTCGAGGCAAGCGCTGCTCCCCCGCCCTCGTACGAGTTGACCATACTGATCACAACCATGAATGGGAGCATGCACAACAACAGAAGGGATGTGTAATTTCTAAAGCTTCCACTCTTGGTGAACATCATCCAATATATGCACGCTACAGCAACGACCTCATAGATCAACACACACTTGAGCACATTAACGGATGGGTGCGGAAGCGAAAGGTAGTCACCAAGACTCATGCCAATTGAACGCGCATCTCCGTTCACACGGCCAAAATCGGCAAGAAGCCCCAAGAAACAACCAACAGCAAATAAAAGTAGCCAGCCACCGACACCATACAGCTCATGCGAAAGTGCAGCCTCTTCGCCAATTGGGCGCCATTTTGATTTTTCTTCAATCATCCGACCACTCACTCTTGATCAACAAAAATAGCGAGTCCTTTGCCGGTCTTATGCTGCACTCCCATCATCGTGCCGAAGTTGGTTCCCACGCCAGTTCCACCAAAGCTAGTTGGAGCACCAGGACGTGAAGGCATGGGCGAAGCGTAGGTCGATCCCATTCCAGTTGTCACGGTCGAACCTGCCATCACGCCACCAATAACTTCGCTCCCCGTCTCAGTAAGCAAGACACCGTTTGCACCGACCTTCGCTGCCTCTTCTTTGAGGCGCTGAATTGACACGTCTGTCTTCGCTTGGTCCGAAACTGCCATCGAAGCCTTGCTGGAGGACTCAATCATTGCAATCTCTTCATACTTCGCTGGGGCTCGCAAATACAACGTCACCTCATCAGGGCTAATAGGAGCTCTTGCTTTGCCCACCAATATTGATGACGAGGAGCTTGCGCAGCCTGAAAGCCCCACAGCGACAAGAACCATTAGTACTGCGACTCCGCGCAGCAGACTGACTTGACTCATACAAACCTCATGTCTACGTTTATCGTAGAGACAATCTTAACGTGTTCTACGAAAGTCGAAGAGTGTCAATTAAGCGCTCTTCGACCTCCTCCCGAACCATCTTTGGCGTCCGCATGCGTCAGGCCCGTGAGCGCCTTGGCGTTCCACAAGACAAGCTCGGCGTCATGATTGGCCTTGACGAAGAAACAGCCAGCGCCCGGATCAGCCGCTATGAGACCGGGGTTCATGAACCCCAGATTGCTATTGCCAGATCCATCGCCAAGGCCCTCAAAGTCCCCCTCGCCTATCTGTACTGTGATGAAGACGACCTCGCCTCCATCATTGAAGGCTCAGCACGCTTGTCTGCGCACGACAGAAGCACCCTAGTTGAGTCCATCCGCCAGCGCTGCTGACACAAAAGTCCTAGGGGTCACTACGAGGCCGTCGAATTCCCTTTTGAGCCTGTGCTCTGCGTTCAGCTTCATCAGCCTCCAGCGCATCACCTATCGGTAACTGCATGCCAATGCGGATACAACACTCTAGAAGTGGAACGATTCGCTCCAAGTCAAGCTCATGGAGCCAAATAGGCAATAGTCCTAGGCGACTTTCGTAAAGCGCTGTCAATTGGTGCACACGCCCTTTAAGCGTCCAATCCTTGTCATACGACATGCTCATAAGTACCTCCGGGCGGAGCGAACTGGTTCAACAATGAACCAACGGTCGTTGCCGGGTGTTGCAAAACGGTTGTACTCTGGTTGTCGGGCTGGCCGTTTAGACCAGATGTTGTACATGCTGGCAAACGCCACTACGTCATTGGTCAACTCCTTCGACGCCAGCCGATTGAATGACAGTCGCGAGTCCTGAAGCTTCCACCGGCCATAACGCAAATCCCAACCCTTGAACCCAACAAGTGGGTAGCCCAAGGTCAACTCAAAGGTGGCGACTCGCTTGCCATCCTTGCGTAGCGAGAAAAACCGACTCGCTTGAGAGTAACGACAACACAGGTAGCGCAAGGTGTACAGACACGTGCCCATCGCAACGGCTTCATCGAATAGTGCCAGAGGTGTGTCTAGGGGAACTATCTCGTACCCTCGCCATGGCATCGCACGAGAATAGAAGTGCCAGGTCTGCTCATTGGCTTGCTCCAGGCGTACCCGCTCTCTTTGGCGCCATAGCTTCGCACGAGCGACTAGGCGTGACCACTTCATCTGAGGCTTAAGCTGCATATGCAGATGGGTCTGCCAATGCCTCACCAGAGCAAGCTCTTTAGTCGTTATAGCCTCGGCTTGCTCAGCCAAACGCATAAAAACAAACTTCGCTTGCTCCGTGGGCACGCAAGGTTCACGGTCGTAGAACTGGTACGACTCTCTGATGACAAAGTTCAACAGTGTCTTGGCAGGCGCCTTGACCCAGCCGAAGTCCACCAATGCTTGGCAGTAAGCGCGAAGGTCTCTGAAAGACAGACTTCGATTCTCCAAGATGGGCAAGAAATCATCTCGTTCGCTGCGGCATAGCACCCGCCAAGCGGGTTTGGTGAAATGCAAGCGAACAGACTGAATGGGGTCAACTGGATCAACTGCGATGCGGCAATGGTCCGCATACCTCAGCAACCATGACAAGTCCTTGAGCTCAAACGTCTGGGTGGCACTCATGACATGCTGCCTTGATGAATTGAACTTAACCCAGCGGACACATGGCGGTCTATGCGGTACTGAATTGGATCAACCCATTCACTTGCGAACTCGGGTGATTCGCAGGTACGCAAGAGCGGTACGCAGCACTTTGCTTGTTTAGTGGACTGTCCTGAAGGGGCAGATAAAAGTAAGAATCGTTCAGAGGTCAACAGAAAGCGTTGAACCGTGCTCGTTTGAGCAGCGTGATTGATGGCCATAAGGCATCTCCTGGTTTAGCCAGTTCGACTTATGTCGGGGCGGCAATCAGATCAAATCTCCCCTGTCGTTCGCATCAACGTGATGCCAGCTGACAAAGCTGTAAATCCAGAAACAACAAAGCCCGCACGAGGCGGGCTGACGCTAACCGGCTTGTTTACCCCTTAGGGTCACATCGCTTGTGGCAACCACCTTGCCCCGGTAAGGGTAGGTTGGTGTGAGCGTCGGCTCATCTCTGAATGCGTAATTAGTCTATCAAGGAATCTGTTGATGAGGCAACAAAAATCTAAATGGCGTCGTTAAAAATTTGTATGGTTTCCACGGTCGGTTGCCACGCAAATGCAAATATATAGAGCTGCGATACACACACCCATCAAAATGCAACGCGTTATGCAACCCCTACACAAGTCGACCTTATAGACCGGTTAACAGCATTGGTTAACAGCAAAACCTCAACTTTCAGCATGAGGCTTTGCCGATCAAAGACTAGCTTGTGTAGGCTTCTCTCAAAACTTTGAGGTCAGCACACAGGTTCATCAAGGCTTTCACGCTGTGCCGACCCTTTCCCGGGAGAAGTAAATATTTCCGCCATCGTCTTGTGCTTTTTTTGTTTGCGGAACATTGAAACGTCAATTCCCAATGACTGCAAGTACGGCTCCGGACGGTTGTCAATGCTCGTACGCACAGCCTCCCACACGGCTGATGCGGTCACAGGATCGCGACCGGCATACAAGTGCTCATGAACAGCTTGGCTGGCATAAACCCGCTCAGATCCGCTCAAGCTGTCGGCGATCAAGACTTTCACACTGTGCTGGCGACAAACCTCTTGGTCAAAACTGAGCTTTGAACCTTTGAGTTTCCCTTTGCCACCAATCATTTGGCTGCCCACCATACGGCCATCACGCAAAGGTAAGAACAAGAAATGAACATGATCGTTTGCTTCATCGCGATGAATATCAGCTGCGAGCAAATTTTCAAACCCGCCGAAGTACTCAGCGAACCAATGCATGCTGTCGGTAAAGAAAGCTACATCATCAATGCCATGCTGAGGACTGAGGCTAAGGAGAACCTCAATGGCGCGCACTGCGTCTTTGCGGAGCTTCTTGACCCCACTCTTCGTCATCAATGAGCGCGCCAAATTCGCAACATCTTCTGGTGTGTCTGGTCCATGAAGCTTTGTGTTTTTGCGGGCAATCAATACACGCCCCTCTGGAGAGCCCTCATGCCCTTGCTCGTACGCAAGGCAGGCATGGTCAAAGAAACGGGTGCGCTTGTTGTGCTCAGATGCAACACGAACTGACTGTGGTTCTTTAAGCTTCTTGAAGCGTACATATACGGTAGGCATCCCGATCGTCACCTGCTTAGTGATGACGCCGTCTTGATCAATCTGATGGTTAGTCATGGCCATCTCCTCAGTGAGTCAAAGAAGTAACGATCTGGTCAATCTCGTCGGAGCGCCAAACCGTAGTTCGCATTCCAAGGCTGTAACCCTTGGGATAACGGCCAGACTGAATACCCGCAAACCAGGAAGAGCGCGAGACGGGAATGCGCTCAAGAACCTGAGGTAGCCTGTACAAGCGAATGTTTGAGGTACTGGCACCTTGGGTATGCAAGCCGAGGTCATCGGTCAGTTGCGTGATGTTTTTGGTTGCACGGTTATGTGCAGCGTTTGAAGTAGCTTTCATTTCTATCTCCGGTTAGTCGTTGGCGGAATGCCGGGGCGACAACGGGTAAATCCCTCCCCAATCCGTAACGTGGATCAGTCCTTCAAGGCCGCTAAAAATCAACTTGAAGATCCCTAGCAACCATGGACGCAATCCTATAGATAGGTTTCAAGGCCGTGTTGAAACTCCCCTGATTAAAATTTCGGCAGCAAAACTACCGAGAAGAAGCATGTGGCCACACTCAAAGCGCAGCAGCCAATATGGCGTGATAGCGCCAAAGCCTCAAGATTGGCCAAACTTTGATAACTTCGAGAGGTCAGACGCATCACTGAAGGTATGGCTTCCACAAATCTTGATTGACCGGATCAACTGGATCAGCAAGACTCGTGAAATCAGCCGACCAGACATCGTCAGGGCTCTGGCATTCGAGAATGTCTATGGACGAGTTGCATACGAAGCTTTCATCGCTCACGCAACTGAGAAAAAGAATCCGCAAAGCTTGCCAAGCTCATCAGAGTCAATAGACCAGATGCTTCATCCAAATATTCGCCGGAGTCGTTCAATAACCACTGAACAAGACCTTGAGCATCTGGGAAAGTCTGATGAAGACCTCACGATCACACTACCGAAGAAGTTAAAAGCAGACCTCACTCAGCTGGCAGATCTTCACAAACTAACGCCGTCAAGCTACGTGCGAAAGCTTTTAGTACTACACCTACTTGGCGAGCAGATTCATAGCCAATGGCAAAAGGCACTCGGAAACTTACCAGCAGACTTACGTATTTTGGAAACTGACAACAACTAAGCTGAGTAACAGCTGTAGGCTGAGAACAGATCGTCATTGAGATCTACGTGACTGGCCGCAGCCGACATATCAATCTTCAAGCCTAGCGACCGCTGTTTGTGCTCAATGACGATCCCTTGACAGGCGCACACCAGCAACTTGGCCGTGATGTGCCAACTCTCGCACCAAAAGCAAGTCGGCCACAAAAAGACGATGCTGATAGAGCGCAGCAGGTACATGTCGTCCAGTGGCCAGATCCACCACTTTCACAAACGCTTGCTCGATGGCTGCAAGACTCCAGGAGCACTCTGAAGTTTCTAGGACCGCAAGCAGGCCTGATGTCAGTCGGCCTGTAAGATCCGCCACATCCAACATCTGGCCGTGCAGCCCCGAAACATGTGGCATTAGCCAGTTTTCTGCCGTCTCGATGGCCGCTTCAAGTTGGGCTTCTGCAGGGGTATTTAGGCCTGGCAGCAAGCGCTGCGCACCGCCTGCCAGTCGCGAAAGCTCGATAGATTGACCGTCCTGGAAGGTGGACAACACGTAGGTCTGTTCTTCGATTCTGAGTTCAAGACCCATCATGGACCGTCAGTTGATGCCAGATGGCTAATCGCCAGCTGCAGTGCGCGGCCATCGATACCATGACCAAGGTTGGGCAACAGGTCCAGCGTGACCGCACCACCCAATGCCTCGAGTTGTTGGTGAGCGTGAACCGACCACTGGGGCGAGACCACGCTATCTTGCTCGCCGTGGATCAGGTGAATCTGAGTAAAGGCCGGCGCTTGTCTTACCGGCTGGGCAAAGCGGCCTGCCATGGCAATGACTTTGCCCGCCAATGGCTCTGGCGTCTGCGTGGCTTCGAGCGACATGATGGCCCCTTGGGAAAATCCCACCAGCACTGTGCGCTGCGCATCGATACCCATGACGTCCTGCCAGTAGCGAATGGTTTGCACAAACTGCGGCATTGCCTGTGCAATGCGGCCTGGGCGGTTGTCTTCGGTCACGCCAATGACGGAAAACCACTCTTGACCACGGCCCAACTGTGAGGGGTACGGTGCCTGCACACTGACTACCGCAGCTCCGGGGCATGCCTCGGCCAAGGCCTGGCTCAGTGGTGCTAGGTCTTGCGCCGAAGACCCCACGCCATGGAAGATCAATACCAGTTGTTCGCAAGGCTGCGGCTGGGCGATTGCGATAGAGGCTTCATGCATGTTCAAGCGTCCAAATTTAAATGGCCAAGTTTAGGCTGAACACATATGACGCCATCGCCAGCTTGCCGTGGCGAATGCCATTCCCTTGAGCTCGAGTGTGCAGGGCTACCCGCCAGCAATGGTGATGGCACCGTAGGGGCTGCCTCAGCCCCCCGTAACCGCTGCAATACGACACCCATCGAACAACCGTAATAGGCTGCAAGCCGTCGTTCAAGACAAGCTAACTGACCGGCATCAATCGACCCAAAGCTGACTTTGAGGTATGGTGTAGCTGCTATTCAACGGCAGCGCGGTTTATCGTCCAGGTCTAGCGAAGTACTGGGGCGGTCGTCATGACACAAACTTGTAAGTGTTAATTGCTTTCCCCGAAGCGACAGTTGTTAGCGACTGCCCGTTCCCATGATTGGTCGAATACCAGTTCTTCGCGTGAGCATTAAATAGCTTAGTGGCCTCGGAGTCCGGGTGGCCGTATTGGTTGTTTATCCCTGCACTAACAAGAACCGTTTCGGGTTTTATCAACTTAATGGCACCGGCTGAAATCCCATTCTTCGAGCCATGATGAGGTGCATCTAACACATCCGCGGCGATAGCCGATCCGAAATTTTCCACAATTGAGTCCCATCGGTCGTTTTCAGTGTCGCCCGTAATCAGATAGGTCGCTCCGGTAGACCTCTCCTTAACCTTGCATACGAGAGAGCAGTTATTCGATGAGTTCATGTCCGCAGTATGCGGAGAAAATATTTCAAATTCGAAATCTGAAGACAACGTCTTGTAGAACCTCGAGTTGTTATCGGAAAGAGAGACGGAAACCCTTTTAAATTCTTTCTGCTTTTCGAATGACTTTATGACGCCAAAGCATGTATCAGCATTTGTGGTCTTCTTGAAATACTTTGGATACATGATCCAGTCAGGACGATATTTATTCAAGACGATCTTTAGACCGATCTCATTGAAGTGATCGTCGTCAAAGCCCGTGACCATCAGTCCAATAAGATTCTTATCTTTTAGGATGGTAGCAAGAGCTCCTTTCACGTTGACGATCTCGACTTTGGGGTCAAGCGGTACGTAGGTATCAATGATGAAAGCTTCTTTACTTCCGACCACGACAACAAATTGACCTTGCCCAACATTAAGAGTGTAAATATTCATTTCTCGTCCTTTTCTAAGTTCGCGGCAATTCTTCTGTTGATATATGAAGTCTGCTTTCTGTATGACCAAACAAAGATCACAAGTAGAAGCGATAGACCGGTGAATGGTGCCGCTGTTGTAGCAAAGGGGTAATGAGTCATTGCAAAGTCACACATGTACGCAAGCCCGATGCAAAGGATCAGCGCGCACATCGTCCGATACATGTTATTTGTTTCGGATAAGACTTCTATTTTTTCGTCGCTTCTTGATGCTATGACGAAGTCTTTGTACGAGGCAAAGGTGACAAGCTTAGTAGCCTTTAAAGCTGGCTCTACTACTAGGGAACCGATTCTGCTGAGGACTGCGCCGACAAAGTAGTAGACGAATGCACCAGACAAAACGTCTTCTTGCATCAGTTTGAAAGACGTGGCCTTGCTTACAAATACGGCAAAGACGACTCCAGGGAGTAAAAAGTTGAATATGTTGTATGAACTAAGTTTGTCCAGTAGGTCTTTCACGATTTGCTCCTGTGATGGTACTAGCAGCCATTTTTTCTAATTTTAAATATTAATTTAAAGTTAATTATACAACTATAGTAGTATTTGTTGAAAATAAAAGAGCTCCGCCAAACGGAGAATTCAGCGTCCGCTGTTGGCCGATAGCAGTCGGTTGAGCTGCAGAAGTCGACGACCGCCCCCGCTGCATTACTGACATACAGCAAGCATCCGCAATAGGTTAATGCGGTGAACGGCTCAGTGCAATTAGGAGCTGTACGAGCGATGAAGCTATCGTACTTTCTTGACGCATTTCTCAGAACACCGCTCTTAGTGAGGAGCAATGTTATTTCAGTTTGATGAATTTTTCGTCCTTTGTGGGTAAATTTTGGTTCTAGACCTAATTGGGAATTGTGAGAAGACTAGCGATTTTTTAGCATTTGCAAATGCTTAGAAACCTCAACAACTCAAATATCTTCCTCTTGTTATGTCTCGTTGCAAACCTTGCAACACTCCCTGCTTTAACGGCATTAGCCCATACCAGCGAGAAATCCTCTTACCCAATTGGCAATGACGATACAGAGTTTGTATTCGCGGGTCAGTGCCCTACTGGTGAGTCGTATCGCATGTTTTCCTATCAAATGGAAGTGGACGGATTGACCCAATCCTTCTACGACTATGAAGGACCTGTCGGAAAAGGAACCGTCAGAACAAATGCCCATCCTAAAAAGATGCTCACACGTCTGTGCCGCAACTTAGCCGATATCAACGACGGCTCTAAGTTTGACTAAGCAACCTCATCAGGAAATCAAACAAATGGATTTGCATCTTCTTGAGCAGGCACTGACATTAGATATTCAAAGCTTGCTTGCTGTTTTTTCGATCTTTGCATTGGCTGGGTTTGTCAGTGGTCTTTCGGGCTTTGGTTTTTCCGCTGTTGGAATTGCAGTTTTGTGGTTCATGAACCCTACCCGTGCTATTCCTCTGCTGATGGCACTATCGATTGCCAATCAGTTGCTGTCCATGAATCAGCTCAAGCATGACCTGCTGCCAGCATCCCAATGGTGGTCGGATGGCCCAGCCGCTTACATCGTTGGAGGCGTTTGCGGTGTTCCATTTGGTATATGGATCATGGCCAACCTTCCTGCAGCAGAGTTAACGCTTGTAACAGGCGTTGTCTTACTGCTTTATTCAATCTGGATGGTGATTAAACCTCACACCTTTTCTATTAATAAAACGGGAGTAACGGAACACATGCTGATCGGAATGTTAGGCGGTGTGATTGGTGGATTTACAGCTTTCCCAGGGGCCGCTCTTGTTGTGTGGGCTGGCTTAAAGAATCTATCTAAGACCCAGCAACGAGCAGTTGTTCAACCATACATCCTTGCCATGCAAGTCATTTCATTGATCAGCATGACTTTCATGAGATCTGGGGACTTAACTTCAAATCCATTTGATGCGACATTTTGGCTATGCTTTTTGCTATTAGTCCCAGTCGTATTGCCCATGACAAAGTTAGGCGTAATTGCATTCAAAAAAATGTCGGACATAAACTTCAAAAACATCACACTTGGTGTTCTCGCTTTTTCTGGCGGAGGGCTTGTCTATAAAAGTTCATCAGTTGTACTTGTGTTGATTACCGCATTGCCAATGATCAAGTGAGATTAAAAATTTCTAAAGTAACTAATGCCAGGAAACGCTGCGCGGTGGACTCTTGATGGGAATCTATAAAACACCGGCGCATTGGAGATCACTAGATGTCTTCTAGATGAATTAGCACTTACGCTTGCTTCAAAAGAATTTGAATTTCTCCAGAACTTATGTAGTGTTCGAGCTTTTCAAAAGCGATGAATAAAGGCTCTGTGTTTGATCGGTATATGCGTAAAAAACCGTTTATTTGAGGCCCAAGTGCATCGTAAATTCCTGCCGGCAAGGGGGCAAACCCAGCGTCAGTTCAATCGCCATGAAGCTTTCTTACTAAGACACCATTGAGGACTTGAATCTTCATTTTGATCTTCTTAAGGTGAGACGGTAGCTTGCAATTTATGAAGATTTGTGAATTCAAAAAACTTATGGGCTGCTAGCGATGACTTGGATTTCAGAGACTCTATTTTTTTGATGATGTCGCCAATTGGTTCATATCCAATTGCGTTAGGTAGGTTTTCTTTTAGATGAGAGCGAGATAGGGTCGGAAGCGACTTCAGTGACGCCAGATATTTCGTCTGTATGTTTAGACTAGCAATGACTGCTTGGTTAAAACGTTGAAAGAGCTTCCATCCGTACGAAATCGAAGGGACTGATGTTGGAAGGAGATACACATCATCAGCATGGCAAGTGTCTTTCAGGTGTTCCAGTAGCTTGTAAGCCTTCCCAATTGACTTGGACGTAGGTTCAATGGACATGATTTGAATGTGGCAAGCCTCAAGCAAGAAGAGGCTGCTTGCTGTAGCTTTGTCAGGAAAATTCAAAATCAAGAAGTCAAAGTTCTGCTCAAGAGTATCGAAGGACTCAATTAAATTAGTTAGTTCCAGTGGCGTTGCTTTTAGAAGCGATTTCTTGCAGAAATTTGTTGAAATGATGTGAATACCTAGGGGCGACTTAAAGATCAGTTCGCGTAAGTGACGTTTCCCATCTAGAAAGTCGCGAAGCGAAAGTCCCGACTGCGAACAGGTGGGTGATGTGTGATCTTTCTTGGCTGCAGAAAGATCGATGTACAGCACATTGTGATCTAGGTTGGCAAGGCCAATGGCGCTCATCAACGCAAGGTTGTGTTCTTCATCCACATGAGATGGAGTCGTAAAGCCAATAGCCACAGTAGGAACTGTTTTCATAACAAATCCGTTTCTTTGTTTGTGCTGTTCTAAGGAAGGTCAGGCGTAGCTGTCACTCATCAACGTGTTGAACCACGTATTCATCTGGCGATAGTTTGCATTTGTGATTGCGCTAGCTTCTGTTGCAGTAGATCCTGCTGTAATGCCTCCATTTGTTGCTGGCAACATTTTTCTAAGTGAAGGATCGTATTGATATACAGCTGTTAGCCAAGATGCAGTGGACGCAGTGATAGGCGAGAAGCACGCTGAATTTGCGACTGGCGATGAGTCAACTTGCTGACCGCCTAAGATGCGAACAATAGCGTCAGCACAAATTTTCGCTTCTTGATTCGCTACATGCCCAGCTTTAGGTAAGCCGCAGCTGGCTGCATCGCCAATGATGTGAATATTGGGTTTGCTCGTTGACTCGTAGCTTAAGACATCAACCACACACCATTTGCCATCTGTGCTGTTATTTAGATTTGCATTAGCTAACCATCCTCCTGATGCACTACCTCTTGCACGATGTGGTGGGATTGGGCTTACTAAATTTGAAGCCAGACTCTGCGGTGCACTCAGTTGGTCGATGTAAGAGACAGATTTAGTGTCTGGATTAACGCTGATTGCTGTAACGCCAGGTCTATAGTCAATGACGCCAGCATGAATCGTGTTGAATGCGTAACTGAAATTTACAGCTTCAGCCTGAATAGAAAGGTTTTCATCTAGGACAACAACCTTCGATGCGGTGCCTTTGTAGGTTTTCAAATAATCAGCAACCAGACATGCTCGTTCGTAAGGTCCGGGAGGGCAACGATAAGGCGCTTTGGGAATCGTCATAACGAATGTCCCATTCATTGGCATTGCAGCGAGCTGAGTTTTTAGTAAGTCTGTTTGTGGGCCAGCTTGCCAAGCGTGTGGTGTTTTGGTGTCGTAGTCTGATTGAATCAAACCGTATGCCTCCATGAATTCAACACCAGGCGCCAAAACTAACCTGTCATAGCTCAGCACAGAGTTATCCGATAAGGTGACTTGTTTGTTCGTACTGTCAATTGAAGTGACTGAAGCTTGTTTTAAATTTATTCCGTATTTGGTCGTTAAGTCGCTGTAACCATAGCCAAGGCTTGCTACGGTCCGTGTTCCGTTGAGAACCAGATTGCTCATGATGTTGGATGTGTAGCTTGCGTTGGGTTCGACCAAGGTGACGTCTACTCCACTGCCTCCCCAAAGTCGGAGGTATTTCGCGACAGTTGCTCCAGCCATTCCTCCGCCAACTACAACCACTTTTGCTGTGAGTCCTGTTTGAGCTAGGGAGTAAGTTGTGTTGCTATTGGTTTGATATTTATTTTCACCATCGTAGTCGTCATGCCCGTCGCTGTCAGACCTGCTGAGCATTGGAACCATGCCAGTGCCAATAGCAGCTGATGCCATCAAAAGAAGATTGCGACGCGATGTGAAAGATGCTTTCGTAGTCATGTGACGCTCCTTGTTTATTGATTCAGATAAGAGATGATGAGATTGACTTGGCTAGGTGTGAAACCTTGGGCATGCGCTGCCATGATGCTGCTGCTTGCCGAGCGAGATAAGAACTCACGCAAGTCACCTGCGTCCCTGGAGATGTTGCTAAAGCCACCTTTTCCACCTGTGCCGTGGCATTGAAAACAGTTAGACGCTAATAGACGGCCTGTGGTGTTAGCAGGCTGAGTGATTGCCACAGGCGATGTGCTAAATAGATTGTTGAGAGCTGCAACTGATGACGAATTGGAGCTGTTTTGGATAAAGCTTCTGTAGGGTCTACTGGTGGTTAATCCTTTTTCTGCGTCCAACTTGTCTGCTGCTGATGACATACTGTAGGTTCCGTCTGTCTCCATTTGGACGCGTACTTTGTCTAAGCCTCTTAGAGTTTTCTTTGCGGAGTCGTGACCGCCAGAGCTCAATGAGGTCTCAATAGAGCTCTTCACGGTATCGGCAAATTGGCGTGTTTCGTTAGAGCGTTGAAGCCCTGAAGCAGCAATTAATTGACTGACATTGACTGGACTTGCTTGCGCCACGACGGTAGATGCCAGAGCCTTCACAACTCTTGCGTGAGTTTGCTGAGACGTTTCGCTATGCATCGAATTTGCGGATGCCAATAGTTGCACTGACCGTTGAAGAGTGACCGCAGTTGAGTAAATCGCTGGATTACTAGCAATCGCTGCTACAGGGTCACTTGTGAGTTGAGCCACCGTGAGCCCTAAGCCATTAGCAATCATTGTTTTTGCAGTGTCCACATCTGTTGCGAGACCTTGTGCAATCACTGCATCGATCAGTGATGTAAGAGGTGAAACAACTTGCCCGCTTGTTGCTTTATCTACTCTTGCACTCAATTGCCCGGTGAACGCATTCCCCGTATCAGTATCAATCCCGCCTGTTACAACAATTGGCAATCCTGTGACGCTGGTGTTCACAGCGCTGTAATCCAATGTGTACTTGCCAGTGGCATCGGTTGTTGTGTTGGGCTCGCCAGCATCTAGTACGCCATTCTTGTTGATATCTAGGAAAACTGTTGCGCCTTGAACATAACCGTCAACCGCCAAGCCGCTTAATACAGAGGAGCTTCCAAATAGTCCACCGCCACCCCCACCTCCACAAGCTGTTAGAACCATAGCGCTGACAGAAAGAACGGTAGTTCTCTTCATACTTTTGAATTTTCTTACGTTTGACATGACGATCACCTTTGGGGTTAAAACTTGTTATTGGTGCAACTCAAGCGATACCGCTTGCCATTGGCCGTTCAAATGAGTTGCTTTCATTTCCACTCTTTGGTTTGAATAATTTGCAAACGTAAAACCGCTGGTGGTCGTTGATCCGCTGTAGCTGAACGTGATGTTTTTAAGAACAAAAGTCCCGCTGTTTGCGCTGCTTGGCGTGAGGCTTGTGATGGTTCCCACAAATTCAAAATCCTCCGTTTCTAATTCGTTGACGGTTTTAGATGTGATTGACGTTGCGACGATCACGCCTTGGGACACTTTTCCATGCACTTCAACCGTTGTTCCAGCCGTAGGTGCGTTGAAGTTGCTGATGCCACTTGCATCTACCGGAATGCCGTTGACGTAAAAGCTGCTTGCCGAAATTCGATTCGTGATAGGGCCGTGAATTTCTGATTCGTCGTTCTCTGCAACATTGAAGTCGTTTAGAGCAGAGGTGATTGCTTGAATAGATGTGGCTGCCCACGCCCCACCACTGGCCACCGTGTTGAGCTGAACGCGCACTTGCGTACCTGAACTCCAAGCCCCTGTTGAGGGCGTTGATGCGTTAAAGGTGATCGACGTGTTGCCAATGCGGAAACTTGAGTTGGCTACATAAGAGCTAACAACACCATTTGTTCTGTAGAAGCTGGGTTGCGTGTTTGTTGCCGCGACATGTGTTGCTTGTAAATGCCCTGTTGTGATGTCTACAAATCCATATATTTCTGCATACGCTGAATTAACTAGGTCTGAAAGACTTGTTGCAGAACCACTAAAAATTGTGGTGGTGAGCACATCTACTGTGTTACCCAACACCGTAAATGTGGACGTACCTGTGTTGATGCTTGCTATTGGACCGATCCATTCACTTCCCAAGCTGATCTTTGTTGCGACTGCTGTGGACAGTCCGTTGGTTGTTGTGGCTGGCGTGACGGCAGAACCTTGAATTGACACCACCATTCCTAAACTCAAGGTTGAATTCAACGTTGAGCCATCATCTCTAGAAATCAGTTGTGCCGAGTCGTTGTTGTAGCGGATACCGTTCACAATGATTGAGCCTAGGCCCATGATCACGCCGCTTGTAAACGAGCCTGTTCCACCACTGGAAAGACCCGCGATTGAACTTGCACCTCCGCCACCGCACCCACTTAATTCCGCTAGTGATGCAGTGATCCCAAGCAGCACTGAGCGGCGAGAGAAATTTCTTGGTGAATTCTTAGCGTTCATGATCTGCCTCACTTCATTCGTTTGGTTTTGTTACCGACTTGAGCACTGGCATTTCTTTCGACAGTGAATAAAGTCCAATACGTAGTTGTTGGTCTTGTTGGCGATTTGCTGCAGCATCGGCATCCATTAATTTCTGCAATTCAGGCCCCAACGTTGTCATCAACAGTCGCCATTGCTCGTTGATGAGTTGTTTTGCTTGCACTATTGACTCACTTGATAGCTCATCGGCGAGCAACGCTTGTTCAAAGTGCTGATGCCCATCGCTTAATACATTCGTTACGGCCGCTTCTAGGTGCTCACCTACGTTTGTGCCGAGAAATCCAACCATTTGAGCCCAGTCATTTGTGGGAACAAAGATTTCTTCAACGA
>Ga0228700_1000312_pt1 | contig 45937 bp, 44 predicted proteins | sample McNCre317_Aug_MG_FD_178019 | JGI IMG/M metagenome (GOLD analysis project Ga0228700, IMG submission 178019) | Freshwater microbial communities from McNutts Creek, Athens, Georgia, United States - 3-17_Aug_MG | ecosystem: Environmental > Aquatic > Freshwater > Creek | place: USA: Georgia...
AAGCTGGCGCGGGGGCTGAAGATGGTGATGTCCGAGCCACGCTCTTTCATCTTGGCCAGCTGGTTGGTCTCGATGGTCTCGCGCAGTTCGTCGTCGCTGATTTTGAGCTCGGAGACTTTGGGCATGGACGCGGGGTCCTTGATGCCTGCGATCTGGCGGTTGCGCCACTCTTCCAGCGCCTTGGGGGCGGTGGTGTAGTGACCGTGGACGTCGATGATCAAGGGCTGGGTTTGGCTCATTTGGGGTTCCTGAAGGGACGAATGACTGTGGCAGATTGTGCAGGCACACCCGACCAGTACACAGCCCCCTCACCATCTACCAGATAGAACAAATTTGCATAACAAAGCCATGGATATGACAAAATCAGGTCAACTGAAAGTTTCCCATGGACCTCAAACAGCTCGAATACTTTGTCCGCGTGGCGGAATTAGGCAGTTTCACCCGTGCGGCGCAGTCCCTGAACGTTGCGCAACCCGCGCTCAGCCGCCAGGTTCGTTTACTGGAAGTCGAACTGCGACAGAACCTGCTGGTGCGCAACGGTCGAGGTGCCACCCCCACCGAAGCCGGTCAATTGCTGCTCGAGCACGGGCGCGGCATCCTGCATCAGGTCGAACGTGCTCGCGAAGAACTGGGCCGGGTGCGAAGCGGTCTGTCTGGCCGTGTGGCCTTGGGCCTGCCACCCAGTGTGGCAAGGGTACTGACGGTTCCATTGACCCGCGCCTTTCGCCAGCGCCTGCCCGAAGCCCAGCTGTCCATCAGCGAAGGACTGTCCACGGCCATGCAGGAAAACCTGCAAAGCGGACGACTGGACATCGCCGTGCTTTACAACCCCAGCCAAGTGCCGGGTATTGAACACACGCCACTGGTCCAGGAAGAATTGTTGCTGGTGCAACCACGCCCCCCAGGCCTGCAGGAAGACCCCCCTCCTCCCCCCATCACCCTGCAGGAAATGGCTGCGCTGCCTCTGGTGATCCCGACAAGGCCCAACGCGATCCGTATGCATGTCGAATCGGAAATGGCCTCGATCGGCTGTCGTCCTCAGATTGCACTGGAGATCGACGGTGTGAGCGCCATCCTGGATTTGGTGGCCGACGGCGCGGGTTGTGCCATCCTGTCGCGCAACGCCGTCATGCGCTCGGTGCGACCATCGGCTTTTACTGTGCGGCAGGTGTCAGCGCCTGCACTGACGATTCAACTGACTACAGCGATCAGTTCGCTGCGCCCCACCACTTTGACCCAGCAGGCTACATTGGCGTTGATCACAGAAGTCGCTCAGGAGTGGCTGGCTCCTCCTGCAATGGGTGTTCACAACGGGTAATGCTGCAGCACCCACAACAATCCACTGAGCGTGAAAAACGACACCACCGTGGTCACCAGCAACGTGGCTGCACTGATGGCACCATGACCGTGGCGCTGACTCAGGATGGTGTAAATGCCCAGCATGGGCAAGGCCCCTGTGAGCAAGGCCGCCGAGCGCAATGCAGGGTCGGCCACCGGGAAGACCCACAGCAACATGACCGCCATGGCCAGCGGATGCACCATCAATTTGCCAAAGGCAATTTGCGAGACTGTGCCTTGGAGTCCTTCGGCTTTGAGGCCCACCAGCGAGCCTCCGATCACGAACAAGGACAGCGCACCGCTGGCGGCCGCGAACAGGTTGACCGTGCGCGCCAAAGGCGCTGGCAAATGCAAACCCGAGAGCGACCACGCAAAGCCACCAACAATGCCCCAGATCATGGGGTTCTTGAGCAGGCCCTTGAGCGTTTGCAGCAGCACCTGACGCCAGTGGCCCGCTTCGGCGCCATCGCTGTCGGCCACAGCCAGCAGCAGCGGGATGAGCAACAGGTTTTCCACGATCATGTTCAGCGCCAGCGCCACCCCGGCCACCGGGCCGAAGGTCAGCAGCATGATCGGGTAGCCCACGAAACCACTGTTGGGGCAGGACATGCCCATGGCCATCATGCTGCTGTAGCTCAGGCTGTGGCCCTGCACCTTGCGCGCCCACCACAGGCCCAGACCAATGACCAGCAGGGACCCTGCGGCGTAGGCCCCCAGGTACTGCACATTGAGAATTTCACCCACGCTGCGCTGTGACAGCGCATTGAACAGCAAGGCTGGCAATGCGATGTGGATGGTGAATTTCCCGAACACCGGCATGTCGGCCTTGGTGAACAGACCACGCCGGGTGGCCATGTAGCCCAATGCAATGGCCAGATAAATCGGGCCGGTGATGCCCAGAATTTCAATCGCGGAATCCATACAACTTCTGTTACTGCCTGGGTATGCCAGCCTTCTGGATGACGTCACTCCAGCGGCTGATTTCGGTGTCGAGCAAGCGGCCCAGTTGCTCAGGGCTGCTGTGCTTGGCCGTGACATTCAAATCAGCCAGTCTTCTCTTCACATCGGGGTGACTCAAGGCTTTTTGCACCTCCAGATTCAGCCGGGCGATGACCGCACCGGGTGTCCTGGCCGGAACAGCCAGTGCATTCCAGGACAGCACACTGAAATGGCTCAGTCCCGGCTCGCTGCTCACCAGAGCCACACCGGGCATGTCTGCCGGTCGGGTGTCGCCCATCACAGCCAGCGCACGAACGGCCTTGGCCTGGATCTGGGGTTTCATGGGTCCCAGGATTTCCACCGCAGCATCAATCTGCCCGCCCCGCAGTGCGTTGATGACGCTGGGGGTGCCGTTGTAAGGAATGACTTGCGCAATCAGGTTGGCCTGCGATCGAAACAGCTCGGCGGCAAGATGCTGGGTGCTGCCGATGTTGATGGTGCCCAGGTTTATCCTGCCCGGATTCGCTCGCCCCCAGGCCAGCAGTTGGGCCAGGCTTTTGTGCGGCGATGACTCTGGCACCAGCACCGCCAGGTCAAACTGACCCAGCAAGGACACGGGCGCCAGATCACGCCGCGGATCAAACGGCAGCTTCTTGAACAGACCGGCACTGACGGCCGTGCCATTGGACATGAGGAACAGGGTGTATCCGTCGGGCTCGGCCTTGACCACCGTCTCGGCTGCTGCAATGCCGCCTGCACCGGGTTTGTTCTCTATCACGATGGATTGACCCAGGTTTTCACCCATCTTCTGGGCCACGGTACGCGCCGTGAGGTCGGCCACACCGCCTGCGCCAAAAGGCACCACGATTTTGATCGGTTTGGATGGAAAGTCGGTCTGGGCCTGAGCGAAAAAACTCGCCATGCAGAGCACGACGCTCGACAGTTTCAGCAGGCAAGGGCGGGGCATTTTCATGAAGAAATGGGGGCTCAGTGAATCAAAGCCTTATTGTGATTCATGTCAGCGCACTGCAGTGCGACCTTGTGCTCTATCAGTCAGAGCAAAGCGCGATAACGCGCAACTCACATGTCCAGCACCAGCCTCGCCGTCTGGCTGCGCGAACAGCACACCATCATGCAATCGCCTTTTTCCTGCTCTTCAGGCGTGAGGTACATGTCCCAATGGTCGGGCTGCCCTGCCACCACCCGGGTCAGGCAGGTGCCGCAGATGCCTTCCGAGCAGGAAAACGGCACATCGTGTCCTGCGTCCTGCAGCACTTTGAGGATGGACTGGTCTTTGGTGACTTGCAGGGTTTGACCACTTTTTTGAAGTTGCACTTCAAATGTGCCGTCGGCTGCGATCGGGGTCTGGGTCAGGTCAGGGGTGTTCATGCGGTGGCTTTCTGGGTGATTTCTTCAGCAAGGATGCGGTCAATGATGCGACGTGACTGCACACCCCCTGCGTCAATGTTGAGCATCAGGAGCTTGCGCTCAGGCCACTTGGTGATGTTGGCTTGCTGCAATTGCAGCATCTCCATGTCTTCATTGAAGATGCCACCCTGCCCGGTGCGAATTTTGTCGGTCAGATCCGTGTCGTGTGGCTTGAACTGGCGCGCCATGCCCCAGTGGTACCAATGCGAAGTCTCGGTCTCGGGCGTGATGAAGTCCACCACCACGCTGTAGGCCTTGTGCTCGGGCGCGGCATCAAAACCGCCCTTGCCCGCCAGGGCCACGCCCACGTCGATCATGACGTGGCTGGGTGGCGAAAAGCGGCAGATCTGCCAGCGGTCCACTTTGGCCTGCGGGTCCAGACCGTTGGCGCTCATGGCCATTTGCCAGAACGGCGGCGCCTGAATGCCTTCCATGTGGCGCTGCAAGATGACTTTGTCGCCCTCCACCGTGGTGGTGCAAGGTGTCTCGTCGATCTCGGGCTGGCCAATGCTGTTGGCGTGCACATAGGTCTCGTGCGTCAGGTCCATCAGGTTGTCGATCATCAGGCGGTAATCGGCCTGGACGTGGTACAGCCCACCGCCATAGGCCCAGGCCGGGTTGTCAAAAAACTCAAACAACGGCATCTGCGCCTCATCGACCTTGGACTGGTCGCCGGGCCAGACCCAGACAAAGCCGTAGCGCTCCACCACAGCAAACGCCTTGACGGCTGGAAAGCCGCGCACGCGCTGGCCGGGCATGTGCACCGTCTTGCCTTCACAGCCCATCTCCAGCCCGTGGTAGCCACAGACCAGCTTGCCATCGCAGACCTTGCCCAGCGACAAGGGTGCGCCACGGTGCGGGCAGAAGTCTTCGACCGCCGCGACCTTGCCGTCCGGGCCTTTGAAAAACGCCATTTGCTCGTTGCAAATCGTGCGGCCCAGGGGCTTGTCGCCCAGGGCATTCAGTTCGTCCAGCGAGCAGGCCACGTACCAGGTGTTTTTGATGAACATGATGTCCTCTCTCTCCAAATCAAAGCTTGCGGGCCACGCCCAGCAGGCGGTCCAGCAATTCGGGGTTGTCGCGCAGCGTGTCGGCATCGCTGGCGTGCACCACATTGCCGTGGTCCAGCACCACGGCGCGATGGCTGATGCGCAAAATGGCTTGCGGGTGCTGCTCCACGATGATGGCCGACAGACCCTCTTCGCGGGTGATGCGGGCAATGGCGCGCAGCAACTCTTCCACAATGATCGGGGCCAGGCCTTCGAGCGGCTCGTCCAGCAAGAGCAAGCGCGGATTGAGCACCAGCGCCCGGCCCACGGCCAGCATCTGCTGCTCGCCGCCCGACAGCTGCGTGCCCAAATTGGTCTTGCGCTCGGCCAGACGCGGGAACATCTCGTACACCCGCTCGGGTGTCCAGGGGCGGCTGGTGTGCCCAGTGCGCCCGGGCCGCGCCACCGCCGTCAGGTTTTCGTGCACGGTGAGCGATTTGAAAATGTTGCGCTCTTGCGGCACCCAGCCAATGCCCGCCGCCGCCCGCTCGTGCGAGGGCAAGGTGTGCAGCGGCTGACCACCCAGAAAGATTTGCCCGCCGTGCTGGCGCGTGGCACCGGCCAGGGTGTCCATGAGCGTGGTCTTGCCGGTGCCGTTGCGGCCCAACAGCGCCAGGGTTTCACCTTCGCCCAGCGAGAAGCTGATGTCGTTCAGCACCACGGCTTCGCCGTAACCGGCGCTCAGTTGTTCAACTTGCAGCAGTGCACTCATGTGGTGGCTTCCTCTGTAGGAGCCGCGCCCCCGCGGCGATTGCGGTCGATCCATCGCGGCGAGGACGCCGCTCCTACGCAATGCACATCAAACATGGCGCGCCTCCTCGCCATGCCCCAGGTACACCGCCTTGACCTGCGGGTCGACCGCGATCGCTTCGGGTGTGCCTTCGGTCAGCACCGCGCCATTGACCAGCACCGTGATGCGGTCGGCAAATTCAAACACCAGGTCCATGTCGTGCTCGATCAGCAAAACCGACACTTCGGCGGGCAGCGCCGCCACGGTTTGCAAAAGTTCTTCTCGCTCGCCCGCAGGCACACCCGCCACCGGCTCGTCCAGCAGCAGCACCTTGGGCTCACAAGCCAGCGCAATCGCCATCTCCAGCAAACGGCGCTTGCCGTAAGCCAGATGCTCGGTACGCTGGTGCATCACTTCGGTCAGGCGGAACAACTCCAGCAAGGCTTCGCAGCGCTCAACCACGGCTTGGTCTTGACCCAACACCGACCACCAGCGCCCGCCCAGGCCGCGCTGCTGCGAGACCACCATGGCCAGCGTCTGCAAAGGCGTCATGCTGGCAAACAGCTGGTTGATCTGGAAGGTGCGCACCAGGCCCCGGCGCACACGCTGGTGCGGCGCGAGCTGGCTGATGTCTTCGCCCAGCAGTTCAATGCGGCCCGATGTGGGCGGCAAGACGCCGGTGAACAAATTGATGAGCGTGGTCTTGCCCGCGCCGTTGGGGCCGATAAGTGCGTGGCGTGCGCCCAAGCGCAATTCAAGATTCACGTTATCGGTGGCGGTGATGCCGCCGAATTGTTTGACGAGGCCCTGGGCCTTCAGCACGATGGGCTGGTTCATTGCGCACCGCCTTTCTGATCAGCCGCACGGCCAAACCACAACCACGGGCGAATCAAACGCTCGCGCCCGACCATGACCAGCACCACCAAAAACAGACCGATCCAGAAGGTCCAGTACTGCGGCGTGATGCTCGAGATCACGTCGTGCATCAGCTTGAACACCACCGCACCGACCACACCGCCATACAGCCAGCCCACGCCACCGATGACCAGCATCAGCATCACGTCGGCCGAGCGCTCCAGGGCGAACACATCGAGCGAGGCAAAGCCGGTGGTTTGCGCCATCAAGGCGCCTGCGGCCCCGGCCAAAGCTGCGGCCACGGTGTAAACCACCGCCAGGCGGTTGTGCACCGGAATGCCAATCGCCATGGCGCGCAGCGGGTTGTCGCGCACCGCCATGAGCGTGGCGCCCCAGGGCGAATTCACCCAGCGTCGCGCCAATGCAAACAGGATCAGCAACACCGTCAGCGAATACCAAGCCGCCGTCTGTCCGTACAGATCGAATTCAAAACGGCCCAGCACCGGGCCCATCATCACGCCCTGCAGGCCGTCCGAGCCACCCGTGAGCCAGTCGAGCTTGTTGGCCAGCTCCATCAAGATGAGCGCCATGCCCAGCGTGACCATCAGGCGCGTCAGGTCGGTGCCGCGCAAGATGGTGAGCGAACAGGCCGCGCCCAGCAGCGTGGCGCAGGCCATGCCAAACAGCAGGCCCATGAGCGGGTCAGGCATCACATGCTTGGCGAACAAGGCCGAGGCATAAGCGCCCAGCCCCAAAAACGCCGCATGGCCCAGCGACACGATGCCGGTGTAGCCCAGCACCAAATCGAGCGACACGGCAAACAAGGCGACGATGGCCACCTCGTTGACGATGAGGGCATGGCCCGGAAATGCGAAAGGCATGGCAAAAGCCACCAGCCAAACCAAGGGCTCCCAGCCGCGCATGCGGACTGACGATAAAAGTTGGTGTTGTGCGTTCATTCGCGTGTTCATGTGCGTCTTCATTTCAGCGGCCTCCCTTGCGCACAAACAGCCCTTGCGGACGCCAGATCAAAATCGCGATCATCAGCGAATACACGATGAAAGAACCAAGCTTGGGCATGTAGTACTTGCCCGCCACATCGGCAATGCCCAAGAGCAGCGCCGCCCACAGCGGCCCGGTGATGGACGAGGTGCCGCCCACGGCCACCACGATCAAAAAGTACACCATGAACTTGAGCGGAAAGGTCGGGTCCAGGCCCAGCACTTCAGCGCCCAGCGCACCGCCCAAACCGGCCAGCCCCGAGCCCACGGCAAAGGTGGCGGCAAAGATCAAATTCACGCGGATGCCCAGGCCTGCGGCCACGCGGGCATCGTCCACGCTGGCGCGCAAGCGGCTGCCAAAGCGGGTTTTGGCCAGCACGTATTGCAAACCCACGGTGAGCGCCGCGCACACTGCGATGATGAACAGGCGGTAGTGGCCCATCCCAAGCGCCCCATCAAACAGCTCGGTGCGGCCACGCAGCCCATCGGGCAACTGCATGATCTGCTGCTGCGAGCCCATCAGGTAATCCACGCTGGCCACCGACATGAAAGCCAGGCCAATCGAGAACAGCACCTGGTCCAGGTGGGGCTTCTTGTACATGTGGCGGTACAGCGTGCGCTCCAGCACCGCGCCCAGCAAGGCCGTGCCCGCAAAAACGATGGGCAGGCACAGCAGGAAAGGCACTTCAAAGCGCTGCATGAGCACCACCGTGAGGTAGCCGCCCACCATGGCAAAAGCCCCGTGCGCCAGGTTGATGAAATTCATCAAGCCCATGGTCACGGACAGGCCCACGGCCAGGATGAAGAGCAGCATGCCGTAGGCGATGCCGTCGAAGAGGATGGTCAACATGTGATGGCTGGAGATGGGTTTTTGCAGGAGCGCACAGGGTGCGCTCCTGCAAGGACAAAGCCTTACTTGGTCTTGCCCGGGTCTTTCACGTCCTTGAGGGTCGCGAATTCCTGGTTGTAAAGCTGGCCGTTCACCTTCTCCACCTTGCGGATGTAGATGTTGTGCACCACGTCGCGGGTTTGCGCGTCGATGAACATCGGGCCACGGGGGCTTTCAAACACCTGGCCCTTCATGGCGTCCAGCAAGGCCTGGCCGCCCGCGCCCTTGGTGGCCTTGGCCGCTTCGTAGATCACGCGCATGCCGTCATAACCGCCCACGGCCATGAAGTTGGGGCGCAGACCGTTGTTGGCTTTTTCAAAAGCCGCAACAAACTTCTTGTTCAAAGCCGAGTTGTGCGATGCCGAGTAGTGGTGCGAAGTCACCACGCCATTGGCCACCTCGCCCATGCTGTTCAGGATGTCGTCGTCGGTGATGTCGCCGGTGCCGATCAGCTTGATGCCCGCCTTGTCCATGCCGCGCTCGGCAAACTGCTTCATCAACGCTGCGCCTGCGCCGGATGGCACGAACACATAAACCGCGTCGGGTTTGAGGTCACGTACTTTCTGCAGGAAAGGCGCGAAGTCGGGGTTGCGCATGGGCACGCGCAAGCTGTCGAGCACCTGGCCGCCGTTGAAGGTCAGGCGGTCCTTGAAATACTTTTCCGCATCGATGCCGGGGCCGTAGTCCGACACCAGGGTCACGACTTTCTTGATGCCGTTGTTGGGTGCCCAGTCGGCAATGGCCACAGCCGCTTGCGGCAGGGTGAAGCTGGTGCGGACGATAAAAGGCGATGCCTCGGTGATGCTCGATGTGGCCGCCGCCATCACCACCAAAGGTGTTTTGGATTGGGTGGCAATCGGAGCGGTGGCCAGGGCCAACGGGGTCAGGCCAAAACCGGCCAGCACGCTCACCTTTTCATTGACGACCAGCTCTTGCGCGATGCGCTTGGTCACGTCGGGTGCACTGGTGTCGTCCTTGACGATCAGCTCCACCTTCTTGCCCGCCACGGTGTCGCCGTTTTGCGCCATGTACAGGCGGGCGGCGGCCTCAATCTGCTTGCCGGTGGAGGCAAACGGACCGGTCATCGGCAAGATCAGGCCGATCTTGAATTTGTCTTGCGCCATGGCCGTCGATGCGGTCATGGCCAGGGTCGCGCAAGCGATGGCGCTCAAAAATTGACGTTTTTGCATGCTCTATCTCCTCGTTAAAAAATGGGTTCAGGAAGGCCTGATCAATTGCACACCGGGCGTGCCCGATGCCGCCGGGTCGCGCAAGGCGACCTGCATGTTTTGCCGCGCAATGCGCGAATGCTCGCGCATGATGGCCTCGGCCCGACCGGCTTCACGCCGCTCGATCGCGTCCAGCACCTGGCGGTGCTGGTGCTGCGCCACCACCAGGTTGTCGCGGGCTTGGGCGTTGTGGATTTCCACCCCCACAAAGCCCGAGGCCGATGCAAAAGGCAGGCTGGCCGCGCGTTCAATTTCGCGGGCCAGCACCGCGCTGTCGGCCATCTCGGACAACTGCTTGTGGAACTGGCCATTGAGTTCAACGTAGGCCGAAAAAGTCTCGTCGTCCAGCGCCGAATCACGCAGCACCAAGTCGATCTGGGTCAGGCATTCGCGCGCTTGCGCCAGCAAGCCGGGCCGCACACCGCGCTCGGCGGCCAGCCGTGCGGCCAGGCCTTCGAGCGTGCCGCGCAGCTCGATCGCATCGGCCACTTCGCGTTCAGAAAAAGTACGCACCGCATAGCCACCACCGGGCAAGGGCGCCAGCAAGCCTTCTTGCTTGAGGTGCATCAGCGCTGCGCGGATGGGGGTGCGCGACATGCCCAGGCGCTCTACCAAGGCCAACTCGGCAATGCGCGCACCTGCGGGCAAGTCACCGGCCAAGATCAACTCGCGCAGGCGCTGCTGCGCCTTGACGGCTTGGGAGCCGCCTTCGGCGTCAGAGTCAACAAGTCGAACGGTGGATGCGGACATGGGCCAATCGATAAAAATGGGATTAAACCACCGTCAGGGCCATCAATGTATACAGAAAACCCTTAAAACATCGTTTTTTGCTCAAGTTTTAAGCAATATCTCTACTCAATGTATCCAAAGAGACAGGCCAAGCCCCGCAGCGACAATCAAGGCACTGGATGAAACACACCCCCATGGATTTGCAATTTCTTGAATTCGACTGCAGCGAAGACAGCGAGGGCGTGGTCTGCTGGGACGCCCTGGCCCAACCCGCCGCACACCACACCCCCGCCCTGCTGCACGAAGTGACGCAGCTGCTGGCCTGGGCGCACCGCTTTGGCCCGCAAGCCCCCGGCCCGCTGGAAGACGGCGCCGATTGGGACTTTGACCTGCACATCCGCAGTGGCGATGCCCCACTGCAAGCCCACTGGAACAACGCCAGCCAAACGCTGGCACTGTCGCCCACCCCCAAGGACCATGACGAGATCACCCTGAGCCTGAGCATCAGCGGCACGCCCGCATTTGCCCAAGCCTTTCGCGACCACTGGAACGCCCCATGAACACCACCCCCGACACCACCGGGCGCCCTGCCCCGATCAGCTTTGCGCAGGCCTTGAAGTTCTGGTTCTGGCTGGGCTGCGTCAGCTTTGGCGGCCCGGCCGGGCAGATCGCGCTGATGCACGAAGAGCTGGTGGTGCGCCGCCGCTGGATTTCTGAAAAGCGCTACCTGCACGCGCTGCACTACTGCATGCTGCTGCCTGGCCCCGAAGCCCAGCAACTGGCCACCTACACCGGCTGGCTCATGCACGGCACACGCGGCGGCATTGCGGCCGGTGCGCTGTTTGTGCTGCCATCGTTGGTGCTGCTGATCGTGCTGAGCTGGGCCTACACCGTGTGGGGCCAACACCCTTGGGGGCAGGCGCTGCTGTGGGGCCTCAAGCCCGCCGTGACGGCGCTGGTGTTGCAAGCCGTGCACCGCATGGCCAAGCGCACGCTCAAAGGCCGCTGGCTGTGGGCGCTGGCTGCGGCCTCTTTGCTGGGTACGCTGTGGGGGCAGCCGTTTCAACTGATCATTTTGAGTGCTGCGGCATGCGGCTTGTTCATGGCACGCTGGTCACCTGTAGCCCCGGCTTCGCATGGCTCAGCGCCCGTCCACAGTAATGGCAGCGCCTGGCTGGACGACGACACAGCGCAGCCTGCGCACACACATTACAGCCATGGCCGACTGATCCGCGCATTGCTGTTGGGCACGGGTTTGTGGGCGATCAGCCTGGGCGGCATCGCGCTGCTGCTGGGCAAGGCCCACACACTCACCCACATGGGCAGCTTCTTCACGCAAGCGGCCTTGTTGACCTTTGGCGGTGCTTATGCGGTATTGCCTTTTGTGACGCAAGCGGCCGTTGTGCACTATGGCTGGCTGACCGCCACGCAAATGATGGACGGCCTGGCGTTGGGTGAAACCACACCCGGACCACTGATCATTGTGGTGGCCTTTGTCGGTTTCATCGGCGGGCACAGCCAGGCGCTTTTGGGCAACCCCTTACTGGGCGGCATTGCCGCGGCCTGCGTGGTGACCTGGTTCACCTTTTTGCCATCGTTCGTGTTCATCCTGGCGGGCGGCCCGCTGGTGGAAGCCACACGCCACATGCCCTCGCTGGCCGGGCCACTACAGGCCATCACGGCAGCGGTAATTGGCGTGGTGTTGCATCTGGCAGGGGTGTTTGCCTACGCCACCTGGTGGCCGCACGGCTGGCAGCTGCTGCCTGACTTCAGCGCCATCGCGCTCACGGCTGTGGCCGCGTGGCTGTTGATCGTCCGGCAGCGCAATGTGATGCAGGTGTTGGGCTTGTGTGCGGTGGTGGGCTTGGTGTTGCAGGCATTGCATTGATGGGAACGCCATTTGAAATTCGGCAGAAAACCACTGCTGGTGACGCTCCCATCGATCCGTCAAGCAACCCCAAATCGAGGCAACTTGACCGATGCAGATCCAGCCTCATCAATACAGCCATCTGGCTGGCACCATCACGATGGACGGGAACATCACCATCAAGAACATGACAACGAATTGAATGGCCATGAAGGGCAACACTCCTCGTGTCACGTCATCCATCCTCATGCGGCCAACACCTGCAACCACGTTCAAAACTGTTCCCACGGGCGGCGTGACCAGACCGATAGAGTTGTTGATGATGAACAAAACGCCAAAGTAAACAGGATCAATGCCTGCCGCTTTGACAAGCGGCATCAACACAGGTGTGAGGATCAAAATGGTGGGTGTCATGTCCATGGCCGTTCCAACCACCATGCACAAAATCATGATCGCAAACATCAGCAGAGTCGGACTCCCCAGCAAAGGTTCTAACAAGCTGATCACTTGCGCGGGCAAATTGGCCACCGTGATCAACCAAGCAGAGACCATCGCTGCCGCAACCAAAAACATGATGACCGCCGTGGTCATGGCCGCGCGGTCAAATACTTCGTACAGCTGTTTCAAATTCAGCTCGCGATAAACGAAGCACGCCACAAAGAGTGCATAGGCTGCGGCAACTACAGCGGCTTCAGTCGGCGTGAATACGCCCATACGCAAACCGACCAGGATGATGATGGGAAGCATCAATGCCCAACCAGCGCTCTTGAATGCGTTCCAGATTTCATCAGGCGTACGACGAGGAGGTGGATTCAAGTCTTCCTTGCGCGTCAAATACCACCAAGTCCCCCACAAACCAGCCGCCAGAACAATGCCGGGGAAAATGCCCGCCAAGAACAATTTGCTGATGGAGACGTTCGCGGCCACACCAAAAATCACAAAGCCAATGGACGGCGGAATGATGGGGCCGATCACACCGCAAGCAGCAATCAAACCGCCACTGCGTGCTTTGTCGTGGCCTGCTTTCACCATCATGGGCAACAGCAAAGCGGTCAGCGCTGCCGCATCTGCAACAGCAGAACCCGACAATGCAGACAGCAAACAGGCTGCAACGATGGTCACATAGCCCAATCCACCACGGATGTGCCCCACCAACGCCAATGCAAAATCAACGATGCGCTTGGACAAGCCACCGGTGTTCATCACCTCACCCGCCAGCATGAAGAAGGGAACGGCCAGCAGTGGAAAACTGTTGGCACCTTCCATCACGTTTTGAGCCAGGATTTGGGCCTGAAACATATCCAGGTGCCACATCAGTGCTGCGCCACACAGCAGCAGTGAATAGGCAATAGGGATGCCCACAGCCATTGCGGCCAATAAGGAGCCGATAAATACAGCGATCGTCATTTTGATTTTCCTGGTGATTATTTCAATGGTGCGGGCGCATCAATGGGCTCTTCTTCCGACTCTCGGATGCCAATCAACTCATGGTCTGCCAGCTGTCCCGTGGCAAAGCGCAGCATTTGATTCACCAAAATGAGCGCACCCGAAATTGAGAGCACCAAGCCACACACGAAGAACCAGGCCATGGAGACTTCCATGACCGGACTGCTTGTTTCGACATTGATGACCACCTGATCCCACGACCCTTTGAACAGCAGCCAGCACGCAAACAACATGCCGAAGTGGGCGATCAGAAAGCAGATTTTTTGCCCACCCAAGGGCAGTCGCGAAATCAAGGTGTCCGTACCCAGGTGAGCGCCTTCTTTCATCGCCACGATCGCGCCCAAGAAGGTCACCCAGACAAACAACCACCGCGAGAGTTCCTCGGAGACCGTGATCCCCGAGTTGAAGGCATAGCGCAGGAACACGTTGCCTAAGACAAGCGCCACCATCAAGGCAAGCGCGATGACCATGGCGACGCGGATAAGCCTGCAGTATTGGTCGATCAGTTTGGTGAACATGTGAAGTTCCTTGAAAAGCAAAAAAAGGGGCACCTGTGAAGGTGCCCCAAATGAAACGTGCCTTCATTGTCTGCCGCATCGAAGATTCAATACCGCAAGACTCGGTCTGCACAGAAGCACCTTTACCGGATGCCTCTCAGTGCAAATTCTTTCCTGGGTTATTTGGCCTTGCGTGCTTTATCGACAGCGGCGTACATCTCGTCAACGATGGGGCCCAGCTCTTTGGTGTACTTCTCGAGCACCGGCTTGGAGCGCTCACGCAACTTGGCGATCTCTTCGGCGTTCAGCTCAAACACGGTCATGCCTTTTTTCTTGATTTCAGCCAAAACCTTTGTGGCTTCGTCGCGGGCGACCTTGCGCTGGTAGATGGCCGTTTCTTGAGCGGCTTCACGCATCAGCTTTTGTTCTGCAGGCGTGAGTTTGTCCCAGAATTTCTTGCTGACCACCACCGCTTGGGGGGTGTACATGTGGTTCGTGATGGTCAGGTACTTGGAAACTTCATCGTACTTGCCGTCCAGAATGTTCAGCAGCGGATTGGTCATGCCGTCAATTGCACCCTGCTCCAGTGCCGTGTAGGTTTCTGTAAAAGGCATGGGCACAGGGGATGCACCCAAAGACTTCATGAAATCAACATAAATAGGTGTTGGAATCACGCGCATCTTCATGCCTTTGAAGTCGTCGGCTTTGGCAATGGGCTTCTTGCCCGTGTGCACTTGACGGAACCCCAAGTCCCAGTACGCCAAACCCACAAGACCTTTTTCTTGCAATTTGTCCAAGAGCTTCTGGCCGACGGGGCCATCAGACACGGCATCGGCTTCGCGGGTGTTGTTGAACATGAATGGGAAATCGAAGATGGCCATTTCCTTGGAGACACCAGCCAGCAAACTGGCATTCATGACCGTCATTTCAACGGTGCCGCCTTGCATGGCAGAAACAGTTTGCAGATCAGGGCCGAGTGCGCCGCCAGGAAAGGCCTGGACTTTGAATTTACCGTTGGTTTTCTTGGCCATCAACTCGGCAAACTTTTCAACCCCCAACACTTGAGGATGACCCTTGTTGCTGGCCGAGGGGAACTTGACGGTGCGCGCCTCAAAGTCAGCGGCCTGAGCCAGACCAGTGGCAGCAATGGCCGCCGTCAAGACAGACAACGAAAGGATGCGACGAAATTTATTCATGAAGAGTCTCCGGTTTGAGGTTGAATTGACAGGTTGAAAAAATTAAAAAAAACAAACGATCAAGCTGCGAGCAGGTGCTTGCGAACATCCGACAAATCGTCTTTGATCTTGTCGGCGATATCGGGCATGCCAAAAAATCGAAGGTAATCCGGCACTTGCTGGACAAGCATTTCGAATCCTGGGTAAGCCTCAATATTTCTTTTGGCGCAGGCCTGCAGCAATGGGGTCGGCTTGTGCTTCATCAAGATATCGACCACTTTTGCAGTGGGATCGATGCGTGAAACATCCACAGGCAATGGATCGTCAGGCTTCAAGCCCAGCGGGGTGGCGTTGATGATCAAATCAAAGCCTGCGGGATCAGCGCCAGGAACACTGACTTTGGCATTGTTGAAACGTTGTGCCAGGCGTTCAGCGCGATCACCAAGATCATGCAGCGCCAGCTCCTGCACGCCCGCTTCAAGCAAGGCTGTTGCAATGGCAGCGCCCGCGCCGCCTGTCCCCAAAAGCAGGACACGCAGACCCCGAGGATCTGCACCGAAATGGCGCAAAGCGGAGACCAAGCCATTGCCATCGAACATGCCACCTTCGAGCGTGCCATCTTGATGACGTCGCACGGCATTGACAGAGCGCGACATCTGGCTTGCTGCATCAATCTTGTTAAACAAGGGCATGAGCTTGGGCTTGTGTGGGATCGTGATCCACAAGCCATCCACATTCCCAGCTTCCAGAACCGTGGTTGCGAAATCTACAAACCGGTCTGGATTGACCTGCACCGGGACCAAGACCGCATCGACATTGAACTTTTGAAATACGCGATTAAAAATGGCAGGAGCCTGCACTTGATCCACAGGATCGCCCGCCACCATGAAGACGCGGGTCTTGCCGGTGATTTGTGATGAAACTGAATTTGCTGTGCGGTTCGTCATGGGGTTGGACTGTATTGGCGTCCGATACCCAATTCAATAAGCCATTGACCTGCAATGTCCAAATAACGGACAATCTTGTCCGAAGGACGGTCAAAACTATGGTTTCCCCTAATGCCTCCGCATTGGTCTCTACAACGAAGACAAAAGAGTTTCCGATAGACCCAGCAGACTTGATCACGGGCGTGGGTCGGGCGCTGTCCGTCATAGAAGCGTTTAACGACGAATACGGTCGCATGACGGTGACACAGGTCTCAGAGCGCACAGGCATCCCTCGAACTGCAGCCAGGCGTTATCTGCTCAATCTGTGTCACTTTGGATACGCCGATACAGACAACAAGTTCTTTTGGCTAACGCCACGAATCTTGCGACTGGGCCAAGGCTATCTGGATGGCGCCCGATTGCCACGCTTGGTTCAACCCTTTATTCAGCGTTTGGCCATGTCATCGGGTGAAACGGTGAATGTGTCAGTTTTAGATGGGCATGAGCTGGTGTACGTCGCCCGAAGCAACAGCCCACGGGTCGTGTCCATCGGCTTTTATGCTGGTGCGCGAGTGCCAGCGCACGTGGTGGGTGCAGGTCCAGCCATCTTGTCCACGCTCAGCGATGAAAATCTCAAAAAGTGGCTCTCTGAACACGAATTCGCGATCTTTAACACCAGTGCAGTTTTGACGGCCAAGAAGTTCGAGAAGGTCGTGATCAGCGCACGAAAAACCAACTATTGCATCTCTGTTGGCAACCTTGATCAGGGACTCACCGGAGTTGCCGTACCGCTCAGGGACAGGCATGGCGAATGCAAGGCTGCGTTGAGCATGACACTTCAATCCTCCATATGGAGTGAACAGCAGATCACCGAAAAATTACTCCCCTTGATCGTCGAAACAGCGCAAGTGCTCAGGGCGGTCATCTGAAGCCAAGCACGACTCACTCCACCGTGATCTTCTCGTCCTTCACGATCTTGGCCATGGCCGGGATCTCGGCTTTGAGCCAATTGCCAAACTCGGCCGGGCTCATGCCTGAAGGCTCGGCACCCAGCGTGGTCAGGCGTTCGCGCACTTCGGGCATGGCGGTGATGCGTTGCACTTCGGCGTGCAGTTTGTCGATCACCGCCTTGGGTGTGCCCGCCGGGGCCAGCAGGCCCTGAAAACTGCCCGTCAAAAAGCCCGGCAGGCTTTCGGCCACGGTGGGGGTGTCGGGCATTTGTGCGTTGCGTTTGGCGCTCGATATCGCGATCAGTTTGATCTTGCCCGCCTTCACATGCGGGTAGGTGGCGACCATGCCGTTGAACATGACGTCCACCTGGCCGCCGATCAAGTCGGTGATGGCTTGTGCGCCGCCTTTGTAGGGCACATAGCCCCACTCGATGCCGCTGCGCTGCGCGTACATGACGCCCGCCAGGTGCGAGGCGCTGCCCATGCCTGCGGCCACTGCGTAGTTGAGCTTGCCTTTTTGCGCTTTGGCATAGGCCACCAATTCAGCGGGCGTGTTGGCGGGCACCTTGGTGCTCACGGCCAGCAGGTGCGGTGAATACGCCACCATGGCCACGGGCGCAAAGTCATTGGCCACGTTGAAGGGCAGCTTGAACAAGGCCGGACTGATGACCAGGTTGCCCACGTCCATCAGCACCAGGGTGTGGCCATCGGGTGCAGACTTGGCCACCGCGTCGGCACCCAGATTACCGCTCGATCCGGGTTTGTTTTCGATCACCACCGGCTGCCCCCAGCTTTCGGTCATCTTCTGCCCCAGGATGCGGGCCAGCACGTCCGAGGTGCCACCTGCCGGGAAGGGCACCACGATCTTGATGGGCTTGGCGGGCCAGGTCTGCGCTGCCAGCGGGCAAGCGATGGCCGTCAGCGCCGCGCTCAGGGCGATGGTGAAAAAGCGTTTGTTCATGTTGGTCTCCTCAAGTCTGGATTGCCGCGGGCCTTCGGCCCTCGCCATGACAAGCTGCGTCATCGCGAGGTCGCAGGTCGTAGCGATTTCAGCGCACCATGCAAGGCCGCTTGTTGTCGAATGTCCAGCCGGGAATCAAATACTGCATGGCCTGCGCGTCGTTGCGTGCGCCCAGGCCGTGCTGCAGGTACAGCTGGTGCGCTGCCTCCACCTTGACCATGTCCAGCTCGATGCCCAGACCCGGCTTCTTGGGCACTTGCACCATGCCGCCCACGATCTGCAGCGACTCTTGGGTCAGGCCCTGGCCGTCCTGCCAGATCCAGTGGGTATCGATGGCTGTGACCTTGCCCGGTGCGGCCGCAGCCACATGGGTGAACATGGCCAGCGACACGTCGAAGTGGTTGTTGGAGTGCGAGCCCCAGGTCAGGCCCCAGTCGCGGCAGGTTTGCGCCACGCGCACGCTACCCGCCATGGTCCAGAAGTGTGGGTCGGCCAGCGGGATGTCCACGCTTTGCAAGCTCAGGGCATGCGTCATCTGGCGCCAGTCGGTGGCAACCATGTTGGTGGCCGTGGGCAGGCCGGTGGCGCGGCGGAACTCGGCCATCACCTCGCGGCCACTGAAGCCCTGCTCCGCACCGCAAGGGTCTTCGGCATAGGCCACCACGCCGTGCATGTCGCGCATCAGGCGGATCGCTTCTTTGAGCGACCAGCCGCCGTTGGGGTCGAGCGTGATGCGCGCCTGCGGAAAGCGCTCGTGCAGCGCACGGATGGCATCGACTTCTTCCTCGCCACGCAGCACGCCGCCTTTGAGCTTGAAATCGTTGAAGCCATAGCGCTCATAGGCCGCTTCGGCCAAGCGCACGATGGCTTGGGGTGTCATGGCCTCTTCGTGGCGTATGCGGGACCAGGCGTTGTCGGCATCGGGTTCGCTCGCATAAGGCAGGTCTGTTTTCTTTCGATCACCCACGTAGAAGAGATAACCCAACATCTCCACCGCGTCACGCTGCTGGCCTTCGCCCAGCAAGGCGGCCACGGGGACGTTGAGGAACTGGCCCAGCAAATCCAGCAAGGCCGACTCGATAGCCGTCACGGCGTGCACCGTGGTGCGCAGGTCAAAGGTCTGCAGGCCACGCCCACCCGCATCACGGTCGGCAAAGGTCTGCTGCATGCGCTGCAACACGGCCAGGTGGCTGCCCAGTGGCTGGCCAATGACCAGTTCACGGGCGTCTTCGAGTGTTTTGCGGATGGTTTCGCCGCCGGGCACTTCGCCCACGCCGGTGTGGCCCAGGCTATCGGTCAGCACCAGCAGGTTGCGGGTGAAAAACGGCGCGTGCGCACCGCTCAGGTTGAGCAGCATGTCGTCACGCCCGGCCACGGGGATGACGCGCATGGCGGTGATGACGGGGGTGGATGCAAGGGTCATGTCAATCTCTCGGAAAAATCAATCATCAGCAAGGACGGCCCTGGCGCTGCACCAGCCAGGCGGGCATGTCTTGCAAAGACACAGGGCGCAGGAAACGGTCCATGGCGGCATCGCCCACCGAGGTGGTCATGGGCTCGGTCGACGACGGCCAGGGGCCACCGTGCTGCTGCGCAGCTGTGACGGCCACGCCCGTGGGCACACCGGCAAACAGCACACGACCGGCAATGGCCGTGGCACCGCGCACCAGGCGGCGCACTTCGGGCGTGTCTTTGTCCGCGCCCCAGAAAGTCACGGTGAGCGTGCCGCCCACGGTCTGCAGCACCTGCAGGGTCTGCTGCACCGAATCGGTCCAGACGATCAGGCTGGCGGGGCCAAACACTTCTTCTTGCAACTGGTGGTCGGCCATGAAGGTGGCGGCATCGACTTCGGCCAAAAAGGGCTTGGGGCAAATGTCGGGCACGGGGTTGTTGAGCAAGGCCTTGGCACCGGCAGCGAGCTGCTTGGCCGTGCCCGCATCCAGCGCCTGGCGCATGCCTTGGGTCAGCATGGCGTGCGGCTGGATGGCCTTGAGCGCTTCGGTCAGTGCCGCCACAAAGGTCTGGCTTTCAGGGCTGCGCTGCAAGACCAGCAAACCGGGGTTGGTGCAGAACTGACCGCAACCCAAGGTGATGGAGCCGGCCAGGGTCTGCACCAAAGCGTCGCCGCCTTTTTGCAAGGCCTCAGGCGTGGCGATGACCGGGTTGATGGAGCCCAGCTCGCCATAAAAAGGGATGGGACGCGGACGGGAACGCGCCGCATCGCGCAGCGCCGCGCCGCCACGGGTGGAGCCGGTGAAGGCACCGGAGGCAATGGTGGGGTGCTGGACCAGCGCCACACCGACCTGGCTGCCTGCGCCCTGCACCATCTGAATCAGGCCTTCGTGCAAGCCCAACGCAGCGAGGGTTTGGCGCGCCAGTTGATACACGCGGGCCGAGGTGTGCAAATGACCCGAATGGGCCTTGACCACGACGCTGCAACCGGCTGCCAGCGCAGAAGCGGTGTCACCCCCCAGCACCGAAAACGCGAACGGGAAATTGCTGGCCGAAAACATGGCGACCGGGCCCAGCGGCACGCGCACACGCATCATGGCCGGATGGCCTGCAGGCGGGGCACCTGCCACAGCCGGGTCGTCGGTGAAAGCAAAGGCACCACCGCTTTGCGCGATGGTGGCAAAGCGGCGCAACTGAAAGGCCGTGCGGTCCAGCTCGCCGTTCAGGCGCGGCAAGCCCAGGCCAGTTTCGGCATCGGCCAGCTCGACCAATTTTTCGCGGTCCTGCTCCAGCGCAGCGGCCAGGGCGTTGAGCAAGTTGGCGCGGCTGGCACCGTCGCTGGCTTGCCAGCCGTCAAAAGCGTCACCGGCTTTGTCGATGGCCGTATGAAGTTCAGCGGTGGTGGTGGCGGGCAAGGCCGCGCCATAGGCTTGGCCAGTGCGGGCGTTGAAGGATTGGAGTGTGCTCATGTTGTACTGCTTATGGAAAAGAAAAAGAGATCAGGCCGTGGCCTCGAAGCTGGCCGTGGTCCAGCGGCGGGCCTGCTCGCTGAGCGACACGCCCAAGCCGGGCAAGGTCGGCACCAGCATGCGGCCGTCCTGGATCTGGATGCGTTCATTGAACAGCGGCTCCAGCCATTCAAAATGCTCGACCCAAGGTTCAGTCTTGTAGGTGGCGGCCAGGTGGATGTGCAGTTCCATCGCAAAGTGCGGGGCCAGCATGACGCCTGCGTGTTCGGCCAATTGCGCGATCTTGAGGAAAGGCGTGATGCCACCCACGCGGGGGCCATCGGGCATCAGGTAATCGGCGGCGCGGTGGCGGATCAGGTCCCAGTGTTCCTGCACGCTGGTCAGCATCTCGCCCGTGGCAATCGGGGTGTCGAACTGCGCGGCCAGTGCGGCGTGGCCTTCGTGGTCATAGGCGTCCAGCGGCTCCTCGATCCAGATCAGGTTCATCGGCTCCAGGCGGCGGCACATGCGCTGCGCGGTAGGGCGGTCCCATTGCTGGTTGGCATCCACCATGATCGGAAAACGGTCACCCAGGTGCTGGCGCACCGCGCTCACACGCTCGATGTCTTTGTCGCAGTCAGGTTGGCCCACCTTGAGCTTGATGCCGCCAATGCCCTTGGCCATCGAGGCCGAGGCGTTGACCAGCAACTGGTCGAGTGGCGTGTGCAGAAAACCGCCCGAGGTGTTGTAGCAACGCACGCTGTCGCGATGCGTGCCCAGCAGCTTGGCCAGAGACAATCCGGCGCGTTTGGCTTTCATGTCCCACAAGGCCACATCGAATGCGCCAATGGCCTGCACGCTCAAACCGCTGCGGCCCACCGAAGCGCCCGCCCAGCACAGCTTGTCCCAGAGCTTGGCGATGTCGTTGGGGTCTTCGCCGATCAAGACCGGGGCGATTTCCTTGGCGTGCGCAAACTGGCCGGGGCCACCTGCGCGCTTGGAATAGCTGAAGCCCACGCCTTCTGCGCCATCGCGGGTTTTGATTTCGACAAACAGCAGCGCGATTTCGGTCATCGGCTTTTGCCGCCCCGTCAGCACCTTGGCGTCGCTGATGGGGTTGGCCAAGGGCAAAGTGCAGCTGGAGACTTTGACCCAGGAAATGGCATCGGACATGTCTTGGCTTTCTTATTCAGGTTTGATGCCAGCGGCCTTGATCACACGGGTCCATTGGTCCAGCTCGGACTTGAGGAAGGCGTTGTAGTGCTTGCTGCCCGTGGGCGGAATGACAAAACCCACCGAGGTCAGGCGCTGCTTGAAGCTGGGCGACTGCATGGCTTGCGCAATGGCCGCTTCGAGCTTGTCCACGATGGGCTGCGGTGTGCCCTTGGCCACCGACAGGCCCGACCACGAGGTGGCATCAAAGCCCTTGTAACCGGCCTCGGCCACAGTGGGCACATCGGGGTACAGCGGGTTGCGCTCCTTGCTGGTCACGGCAATCGCACGCAGCTTGCCTGCACGCACATGCGGCAGCACCGCGTCCTGGTTCAAAAAGAACATGGGGATGGTGCCTGCCAGCAAATCATTGAGCATGGGGCCACCGCCCTTGTAGGGAATGCCCGTCAGGAAAACACCGGTGGTCTGCTTGAACAGCTCCATCGCCATGTGGCCTGATGCGGCGTGGGTAAAGCCATAGTCCAGCTTGCCCGGATTCTTCTTGGCGTAATCCACGATGTCTTTGACGGTCTTGAAGGGCTGCGAAGGATGCACCACCAGCACGTTCGGACCGGAATTGACCTGCGAGAGGTGGATGAAATCGGTCAGCGAGTTGTATTTCAGATTCGGGTCCAGGCCGTGAGCCACGGCACTTTGCCCCACCCCGGTCTGGATGAGGGTGTAGCCATCGGCAGGCAGCTTGAGGGCACGTTCCATGCCCACGATGCCACCTGCGCCCGCGATGTTTTCCACCACGATGGCCTGCTTGAGCACCTTGCCCACCTCCTCGGCCATCAGGCGCCCCATCACGTCGCTGGTGCCGCCGGGCGGAAAGGCCACGATCAGCTTGATCGGCTTGTTGGGGTAGTCGGCTTGGGCCAGGGCTTGGCCTTGACTCAGCAGGCCCAGACCGGCCAGGCCGATCGCGATCAGCAGTTGGCGTTTTTTCATCATGCTTGTCTCCTTGTTTGATTGAACCGTTGCGTTGAAATTTGAAATGCTTGCGTCGTCACCCCGTAGGTCGGTGGGGGGGGTCAGGTGATCGGTGCCGGGTTGAACAAGACCAGCGCGTTGTGCAGCTTCCAGTGCTCGGCCCAGGTTCGTTTGCCACTGGCGGTTTCCAGCAGCATGCGAAACAAGGCCCAGCCTGCTTCTTCAATCGTCATCGCGCCATCGGCGATCTGCCCGGCGTTGAAATCCATCAGGTCATGCCAGCGGCGCGCCAGGTCGCTGCGCGTGGCCACTTTGACCACCGGGCAAGCCTGCAGGCCATAGGGCGTGCCGCGGCCTGTGGTGAACACGTGCACATTCATGCCCGCTGCCAGTTGCAGCGTGCCGCAGATGAAGTCGCTCGCAGGCGTGGCGGCAAACACCAGGCCTTTTTGATTGGCCTTGAGTTTGTCGCCGGGCGCGAGCACGCTGGCAATGGCGCCGCTGCCGCTCTTGATGATCGAGCCCATGGCTTTTTCGGCGATGTTGGACAGGCCTCCGGCCTTGTTGCCGGGCGTGGTGTTGGCGGTGCGGTCCACGCGGCCACGGTCGAGGTACTGGTCATACCAGCCGAGTTCACGCACCACGTCTTCGGCCACAGCGGGGGTGGCGGCGCGGCTGGTGAGTTGCTCCACCGCATCGCGCACTTCGGTGTTTTCCGAGAACATCACGGTGCCGCCTGCACGCACGACCAGGTCGGCCATGTAGCCCACTGCGGGGTTGGCGGTCACGCCCGAAAACGCATCGCTGCCGCCGCACTGCACACCGACCACCAGTGCACTCGCAGGCACGGTCTGGCGTTGGCGGGCGTTCAGGCGCTCCAGGTGGGGTTTGGCGCGCTGCACGATGTCGTCGATCATGGACATGAAGCCGACGTGTGCATCGTCTTGCAGGCACACGAGGTCAGGTCCTTGGTCCTGGTCACGGGCATCGTGGATGGGGAAGCTACCCGGTGGCAGCAAGCGCGAGGGTTGCAGTTTTTCGCAGCCCAGGCTGACCACCATGACTTCGCCGCCGAAGTTGGGGTTGAGGCTGATGTGACGCAGCGTGCGGATCGGGATCTCGGCGCCCGGCGCGTCGATCGCCACGCCGCAGCCGTAGCTGTGCTCCAGCCCCACCACGCCGTCCACATTCGGGTACAGCGGCAGCAGTTCGCGTTCAATGCGTTCCACGGCAATCTTGACCACACCGGCCACGCACTGCACCGTGGTGGTGATGGCCAGCAGGTTGCGCGTGCCGACCGAGCCGTCGGCGTTCACATAGCCTTCAAAGGTGTGGCCGTCCAGCGGTGTCCAGGCTGGTGCAGGCTGGGTGGCCATGGGCAGGCCTTGCAGTTCGCGGGCGGGCGGAATGTCCAGCAAGCGCTCATGCACCCAGCTGCCTGCGGCAATCGCTTCGCGGGCAAAGCCCACCGGCACGTTGTAGCGCAGCACGGCAGCGCCTGCGGCGATGTCTTTCAGGGCCACCTTGTGGCCTTGTGGCACCTTGTCACGCAAAGTCAGGCCTGCTGCGGGGCCTTCGGGCATGAGGGTGCCCGCGGGCAGGCCGCCGTCATTGGCGATGATGGCCACGTTGTCATCCGGGTGCATGCGGATGGCCAGGGGTCGGGTGTTGTTGCTCATGTTCAATGCCGTGGCTCAAAAGCGGGGTTGTTTGCCCGTGAAAGTGGGGTCGTACTTGCGCATCTGGCCCAGGTCATCGCGGTTGCGGATGCCGCAGTGCAGGTAGTTGTCGTGCAGACGGGCCAGTGCTTCGGGGTCGATGCTCACGCCCAGGCCCGGCGTGCGCGGCACGCGCAAGCTGCCGTCTTCAAACTTCAGGCGACCGCCCTGCACCACCTCCTCGTCTTGCCAGGGGTAATGCGTGTCGCAGGCATAGGCCAGGTGCGGCACCGAGGCGGCCAGGTGCGTCATCGCGGTCAGGCTGATGCCCAGGTGCGAGTTGGAGTGCATGGACAGGCCCATGTCAAAGGTCTGGCACAGGCGCGAGAGCTGCTGCGTGGTGCGCAAGCCACCCCAGTAGTGGTGGTCAGACAGCACGATGCGCACCGGGCAGCCCAGGCGCACGTTGTCGGCAAACTCTTGGTAGTCGGTCACGACCATGTTGGTGGCCAGCGGCACATCACACTCACGTGCAACCGCAGCCATGCCGTCCAAGCCCGGTGCCGGGTCTTCGTAATACTCCAGCACGCCACGCAGCTGCTCCACCACCTTGAGGCTGGTGGCCACAGTCCAGTTGGCATTGGGGTCGATGCGCAGGGGGGCACCCGGAAAGGCCTTGGCCAGCGCCAGCAGCGCCGCCACTTCTTGCTCGGGCGGCAAGGCTCCGGCCTTGAGCTTGATGCTCTTGAAACCGTACTGATCGATCATGCGGCGCGCCTGCGCCACCATCTGTTCGGGGGTGATGCCTTCGCCCCAGGGGTCGGGCAGGTATTCGGTTCGGGTCTTGTCGATGTGCTCGGCATGTTTGAAAAACAGGTAAGCACTGAAAGGCACCGCATCGCGTGCAGCGCCGCCCAGCAAGTCCACGATCGGGGCATTGGCCAGCTGACCTTGCAGATCGAGCATGGCCACTTCAAAAGCGCTGATGACCTTGGCCACGGTCTTGGACACATGCGTGCCGGGCGCCAAAGAAATCTTTTCACCCAAAAACTCGGAACCAGTTTTGGCGGGTGACACCAAGGCGGCCACCCGGGCCTCCATGGTGTTCAGGTCCCAAGGCGACAGGCCCTGCAATGCAGGTGCGGCTTTGGCCAGCGCGTCCAGCATGGGCAGGTCGCCATAGGTCTCGTTGATGCCCACGCGACCGCAGGCGGTTTCGATCTCGATGATGGAGCGCAGCGCCCAGGGCTCGTGGATGCCTGCCGCGTTGAGCAGCGGTGGATCACGGAACGCGATGGGCGTGACGCGGACGTGGCGGATGGCAAGGGTCATGGCAATGCTTTACTTGAGCAGGTTGGGCAGCCACAACGTGAACTGCGGCACATAGGTCACCAGCAGCATGGCCACGGTCAATGCGCCATAAAACGGTGCAATGGTGCGCATGACCTGCCCTACCGAAATACCGCCAATGGCACAGCCCACAAACTGCACCGAACCCACAGGTGGCGTGTTCAGCCCCAAGGCGCAGTTGATCAGCAGCATGATGCCGAACTGCATCGGGTCCATGCCGAAGTGCATGGCGATCGGCATGAAGATCGGGGTGCAAATCAAAATGGTCGCGGCCATGTCCAGGAAGGTGCCCAGAATGAACAACAAGATGTTGATCATCAAGAAGATGACCCAAGGCTCGCTGCTGACTTTTTGCATCAAGGCGCCGGTCATCTGCGGCACTTCATACAGCGCCATGAAATAACCGAAGGCGTTGGAGATGCCGATCAAGAGCAGCACCACACCGGTGGTCTTGCAGGCTTTGGCACAGGCTTTGAGGAAGTTGTGCAGCGTCAGCGTGCGGTACACGATCACGGTCACAAACAGCGCCCAAGCCACGGCAATGGACGCCGACTCGGTGGCCGTGAAGGCACCCGACAAGATGCCGCCCAAAATGATGACCACCACGAACAGGCCCGGCAATGCCGCGCCAAAGGCCTTGAGCACTTCGAGCCAGCCGGGGAAGTTGCCGTGGATCGGGTAACCCCGGCGCACCGCCACCCAATAGGCCGCGCCCAGGTTGCACAGCGTCAAGATGATGGCAGGCACCAGCCCCGCCAGAATCAAACCCAGCACACTCACCGAGGCCAGGCCAGAAGCTGCCAGCGTGAAGATGATCATGTTGTGCGAGGTGGGCATGATGGCGCCCACCAGCGCGGCGTGCGTGGTCACGTTCACCGCGTAGTCGGCGTCGTAGCCTTCCTTCTTCATGAGCGGGATCATGACCGAGCCCATGGCCGACACATCGGCCAGCGGCGAGCCCGCCACCCCGCCAAAGATGGTGCAGCCGATCACGTTGCTCATGCCCAGACCGCCACGCACATGGCCCACCAGGCTGTTGGCAAAGCGCACGATGCGGTCGGCAATGCCGCCGTAGAGCATCAGCTCACCGGCAAACACAAAAAACGGAATGGCCAGGAAGGAGAACACCTGCATGCCCCCGACCATCTTCTGGAACACCATGGCCACTGGCAAACCGGCCACAAGGATGGTGGCCACCGAGGACAGGCCAATGGCAAAGGCCACCGGCACGCCCAGAATCAAGAGGAGCGTGAAGCTCAATGCGAGGACTGTGAGTTCCATGTGCTTATTCCCAAACAGGCTCGACCACTTCACCGCGCAACAAGGCCACGATGTGCTCGATGGAGAACAACAAAATCAAAGCGCCCGCGATGATCACCGGCACGTAGTCGATGCCGTCGGGCACCGGCAGCATGGGCTTTTTCTCGCCCCACTTGGCACTGGCCCAGAGCCAGCCGCCCTGCACCATCAAAAAGCCGAACAGGCCCACCAGCGCGTGGATCAGCACCTCGATGCGGTGCTGCCATTTTTCGGGCAACAAGACCACCAGAGACTCCAGACCGATGTGGCCCGCATCGCGCACGCCCACGGCCAAGCCAAAGGCGGTGACAAACAACACAATCAGCATGGCCAGGGCTTCGGCCCAGGTCGGCGTGTCGTTGAGCACATAGCGGCCAATGACCTGCCACTGCACGCACAGGATGACGGCGATCAGACCGATGACCGCCAGCACCAGGCAAAGCTTGGAGACGGTTGCACAAAATTTGGTGAACATGAAAAGCTCCAGCCCCCGGCTCTGCACCGGGGGCATCAGGAAGACCAATGACGGGATTACTTGGTGTCTTGGATCGCTTTGATCGCGCGCTTCATTTCAGGCGTGGTCATGAACTTGTCGTACACCGGGCCCATCACAGCCTGGAAAGACTTCTTGTCCACTTCGACGATCTCGGCACCTGCGGCCTTCACATTGGCCAGCGATTTGCTTTCGGCTTCGTCCCAGGCCTTGCGCTCCACCGCCACCGACTCTTTGGCCGCCTGACGGATCATGGCTTGCTCGTTGGCAGGCAACTTGTCCCACACCACTTTGGACATCACCAGAATTTCAGGCGCCATGGAGTGCTCGGTCTTGGAATAGACCTTGACGGCTTCCACGTGCTTGGCGGTGTCAAAGGACGGAATGTTGTTTTCAGCGGCGTCGATCAAACCGGTTTTCAGGCCGGTGTAGACCTCGCCATAAGGCATGGGCGTGGCGTTGGCGCCCATGGCGCTGACCAGAGCCACCCACAGGTCGGACTGCTGCACGCGGATCTTCAGGCCCTTGGCATCGGCCACAGTCTTGATGGCTTTCTTGGCGTAGATCGAACGGGCGCCGCTGTCATAAAAGGCCAGGCCCACGTAACCTGCAGACTCGCAGCTCTTGAGGATTTCGGCACCCACGGGACCGTCCAGAGAATGGCGCATGTGATCGACCGAGCGGAACAAGAACGGCATGGTGGGCACCATGGTCATGGGGCAGATGCCGTTCATGGGGGCCACGTTCACGCGCACCAGATCCAGCGCACCGATCTTCACCTGATCGATGGTTTCTTTCTCGGAACCCAAGGCGCCTTTGTTGAAGACCTTGATCTTGTGTTTGCCGCCGGACAGCTTCTCCAGCACGGTGCTCATGTGCTTGACCGCGACCACGGTGGGGTAGTCGTCTGAGTTGTGGATGTCGGCCGAACGGAACTCGACGGCGTGGGCACTGAGCGACAGTGCGGCGGCTGCGGCCAACAAGGAAGTCTTGAACGTCATGAAATGTCTCCTGAGTGGTTTTTGAAAGGACTGCCGGGTGAAAAACGAGAAAAGGCTTATTGAGGACCCAAGGTCTTGATCAGCGCGTCGAGTTGTTCCATCTCGGCGGGCTTGAGGTCGGTCAGCGGTGCGCGCACAGGGCCTGCGTCGTGGCCCACCAGCTTGGCGCCGGCTTTGACGATGCTCACGGCATAACCGGGCATCTTGTTGCGGATGGCCAGGTAAGGCATGAAAAATTCACGAAGCAGTTTGTGCTGCGTGGCCATGTCGTCATTGGCCACAGCGTGGTAGAACGCCATCGCGGTTTTGGGGATGAAGTTGAACACGGCCGATGAATACACCGGGGTGCCCAACGCCTTGTAGGCAGCGGCGTACACCTCGGCCGTGGGCAGGCCGCCCAGGTAAGCAAAGCGGTCGCCCATCTTCATGTAGATGGAAGACATCAGCTCGATATCGCCCAGGCCGTCCTTGAAGCCGATCAGGTTGGGGCAGCGGTCGGCCAGGATGGCCAGCGATTCGGGGGTGAGCTTGCAGACGTTGCGGTTGTAGACGATGACACCGAACTTCACGCTCTTGCAGACGGCTTCCACATGCGCGATCAGGCCTTCCTGACCGGCTTCGGTCAGGTAGTGCGGCAGCAACAAAATGCCGTGGGCACCGGCACGCTCGGCCTCTTGGGCGCACTGGATGGCAAAGCGGGTCGGGCCACCGGCACCGGCAATGATCGGCACCTTGCCACGGCAAGTGTCCACAGCGGTCTTGATGATCTCGGGGTACTCCTCACCGGTCAGCGAGAAGAACTCGCCCGTGCCGCCTGCGGCAAACAAAGCGGTGGCGCCGTAGGGGGCCAACCACTCCAGGCGGTCGATGTAGCCTTGCTTGTTGAAGTCGCCGTTGGCATGGAAGTCGGTCAAGGGGAACGACAGCAGGCCGTGGGACATGATGGCTTTGAGTTCTTGCGGGTTCATCTCGGAAGGTCCTTGTGAAAAGAGGGGTGGTCAGAAAGAAAAATGGGGACGCGTCTCAGAGCGGGCCGATCTTGACGAAGCCGCCGCCTTGGAACTGCACGGCAGGGTCGCTCAAATCAGGCTCGGGGGTGCGTGCGTAAACAGCGTCCCGGTAAGCGTCCGAGCTGTCTTGCGGGCGGTAGCCAATGTGGCGCGCCAGGTGGTTGTCGTACCAGGACACGCTGTTGTCTGACGTGCCGTAAATGATGCTGTGGCCCAGCACCGGCGTGGTCAGGCAAGCGGTGATCAGGCGGTGCAGGTCGTCGTAGCTCATCCAGCTGGCGAGCATGCGGCGGTCTTTGGGTTCAGGGAAGGAAGAGCCAATGCGCACACAGGCGGTCTCGATGCCGTAGCGGTCAAAGTACAGGCGCGACAAGTCTTCGCCAAAGGCTTTGGACAGGCCATACAGACCATCCGGGCGTGGCGGGCTCAGGGCATCGACCACCTCGCTCTGGCGGTAAAAGCCCATCACATGGTTGGAGCTGGCAAACACCACGCGCTTGACGCCGTGGATGCGGGCCGCTTCGTACAGGTTGTAGGCGCCAATGATGTTGGCTTGCAGGATGGGGCCCCAGGGCTGCTCGGTGGACACGCCACCGAAATGCACGATGGCTTGGCAACCGGCGACCAGCGACTTGACCGCCTCGGCATCGGCCAGATCGGCCTGCACCACTTCTTCACCCGTCTGTGCGGGCGCCATCGCGCCAATGTCGCTCAAGCGCAGCACCTGGCAATTGGCCTGGAGTCTGGCGCGCATGGCTTGTCCGAGTCCGCCAGCGGCGCCCGTCATGAGCAGGGTGTGGTGGGATGGGTGGGTCATTTTGAGGACATCCGCGAAGTTGTTAGTTGTCTGATGACTGGCAATTCTGTATGCTTGCACCACTGTTGTCAAGAACCGGGACGAAAAAAATGAACCTCCCTCCAACCCGCATCACCCCACCCGCCACGCGCAACCGCCGCGGGGGTCTGGTGCAGGAAGTGGTGCAGCACCTGCAGCAATTGATCCAAACCGGGCAGATCAAGCCCGGCGACAAGCTGCCCACCGAATCGGCCGTGATGGACGAGCTGGGCGTCAGCCGCACCGTGGTGCGCGAGGCGATCTCGCGGCTGCAAGCGTCAGGACTGGTCGAAACGCGGCATGGCATCGGCACGTTTGCGCTGCAAGCGCCCACCACACACAACTTCCGCATTGCCGAGCAGGACATGGCCACGCTGGACGACGTGATTGCCGTGCTGGAGCTGCGCATCAGCCTGGAAACCGAGGCCGCCGGCCTGGCCGCCCAGCGCGCCACCCCCGAGCAGCTGAGCACCATGGCCGCAGCCTTGCGCAGCTTTGCCAGCGCGATCCACAGCCAGTCGGATGCCGTGCCCAGCGATTTCCAGTTCCACATGGAAATTGCCCAGGCCACCGGCAACCGGCACTTTGCCGACCTGATGACTTACCTGGGCACGCACATCATCCCGCGCACCCGCATCAAGACGGCCGACGAGGCGCCCGAGGGCAGGCAAGCCTATCTGGAGCGCGTGCATGGCGAACACGAAAGCATCTTCAACGCCATCCGCAACCACGACACCGAGGCCGCACGCGCGGCCATGCGCACCCATTTGTCCAACAGCCGCGACCGCCTGCGCAAGGCCCGCAGCGGGGGTCATTGAGCCCCTAAGTTGTACGATGTCTTGTCAATTCAAGGCTCATGCGCCCCGAACCTCGACATACAGCGCATACAGCGAATGGCTTGCCGCCATGAACAGGCGGTTGCGCCCTGCCCCGCCAAAACACAGATTGGCACAGCGCTCGGGCAGGTGGATCTGCCCAATCGCCTGACCCTGCGGGTTGAACACGCGCACACCGTCCGGCGCGTCTTCTGGTCGGGCGTCCAGGCTGCCGTTGCTGCCCCAGCCACACCAGAGGTTGCCATCCTCGTCCACCGCGATGCCGTCCAGCGCACCCGGCCCCTGCGCATCGATCACCAGGCGTTTGCCAGACAGAGCGCCTGAGGCGTCAACGTCATAGGCCCAGACCTTGCGGTGCGGTTGTGCACGGCTTTCAACGATGTAGAGCACCCGCGCATCGGGCGAAAAGGCCAGGCCGTTGGGACCGGCCAGTTCGGTCAGCACCTGCTGCAGCGCCTCGGTGACCGGGTCGATGCGGTAGACCGCATGTGGCAACTCGGGTTCGGCTTTTTCACCTTCCCAATGCCCGCCGATGCCAAAGGGCGGATCGGTGAACCAGATGGCGCCATTGGACTGGCAGACGATGTCGTTGGGCGAGTTCAAGCGCTGGCCGTCAAACCGGTCGGCCAGCACGGTGATGCGGCCGTCGTATTCGGTGCGGGTGATGCGGCGCCCGCCGTGCTCGCAGGCCAGCAAACGCCCCTGCATGTCGCGGCACAGGCCATTGGCAAAGTTGGACGGCGCGCGAAACACGCCCCAGGCCCCCGTGGCCTCGTCGTAACGCATGATGCGGTTGTTCGGGATGTCGCTGACCAGCGCAAAGCGCCCGTCGCCAAACCAGACCGGCCCTTCGGCCCAGCGCATGCCGCTGCCCAGCATCTCCACGCTGCTGCTGAAGATGCGGTACTTCGCAAACGAGGGGTGCAGCACCTCCACGCGTGGGTCGGGGTAACGCTGGCTGGGCGCAAACGCGAAAGAAGGGCCCGGCGCAGCGCCGCTGATCAGCAAGTTGTGTTCACTCATGCCGCCATGGTAATCGCGTCCGGGCCAGGCGACCGCGCCAGCACCCCCGGCAAAGGGTGGACAATCGACAGATTTTACCGAAAGTCTGAATCCCCATGAGCACCCTGCCCGCCTGCCCGAAATGCCACGATGAATACACCTACGAAGACGGCAACTTGCTGATCTGCCCCAGCTGCGGCCACGAGTGGAACCCCGCCGAAGCCGCCGCCGCAGACGTGGCCAAGGTCTGGAAAGACGCCAACGGCAATGTGCTGCAAGACGGCGACACCGTCACTTTGGTCAAGGATTTGAAGATCAAGGGCTCCTCCTCGGTCGTCAAGGTCGGCACCAAGGTCAAGAACATCCGCCTGATCGAAGGCGACCACGACATCGACTGCAAGATCGAGGGTTTTGGCCCCATGCAGCTGAAAACCGAATTCGTCAAAAAAGCCTGACGCGCGCATGAGCGAAGACAACCAGATCTACCTGCCCGAGAGCTTCACGGCACTGTATGTGCCGCCCGGCAAGATCAAGCCCAGCATTGGCCACCGCGAGATGGCCGAGCGCTACGAGCTGTGCGAAGACCTGGCCAACTTGTTGACCGAGAAAGCGGCCAACATGCAGTTCACGCTGGGCATCACCGAAGAGCTGGTGCTGGCGCAATGCGAGCAAGGTCTGTTGGCCGACCCGTCGGTGGTCTCACCGGTCGAGGCCCGCTGGGTGGTCTGCCGCCTGGCCGAGCTGCTCAACTGGCCCATGGACCAGCTGCTGCAGACCACGCCGCCTGAAGACCCAGTCTCCTGACCCTGTCGCCTAAGTCCACCGCTTGGGCGGCGACAGCTGCCAAGATGCGGGCATGAGCACACCCCACCACGATTTGCAGCGCATGCTGCACGGACCGATCCTGCCCACCTTGCTGCGCCTGGCTGCCCCCAATGTGCTGGCCATGGTCATGACGGTGCTGGTCGGCATCGCCGAGACCTACTATGTGGGCCGCCTGGGCACAGCCCCGCTGGCGGCCATGGCATTGGTGTTTCCATTTGCCATGCTCACCCAAATGATGTCGGCCGGCGCCATGGGCGGCGGCGTGTCGGCGTCCATCAGCCGCGCCCTGGGCGCATCCGACTTGCCCCGCGCCCAGACCCTGCTGCAACACGCCTTGGTGATCGGCTTGGGTGCGGGCCTGCTGTACAGCGCCATCTTCCTGATCTGGGGCCCCGACTTTTACAACTTGCTGGGCGGCCGAGACACCGTGCTGCACGAAGCCGTCCGCTACGCCAGCGTGCTGTTTTCCGGCGCGCTGCTGGTTTGGTTGATCAACACCTTGGCCTCCATCGTGCGGGGCACGGGCAATATGCGCGTGCCCTCGGTGGCGCTGGTGGCAACCGCCGGTTTACAAATCGTGCTGGGCGGGGTGCTGTCGCTGGGCGCGGGCCCCGTGCCTGCCATGGGCATGGTGGGCGTGGCCTGGGGGCACATCATCGCCACCGCTGCGGGTGTGGCGTATTTCCTGTGGTACCTCATGAGTGGTCAGGGGCGCCTGAGCCTGCAACTGCGGGACTTCAAGATGCAGCGCAGCATGTTTGCCGACATCCTCAAGGTGGGGGCCGTCGCCTGCCTGTCACCGGTGCAGTCGGTGCTGGCCATCCTGATTTTCACCGGCATGCTGGCGCAACTGGGCACACAGGCCCTGGCCGGTTACGGCATCGGCCAGCGGCTGGAATTCCTCTTGATCCCCATCGCCTTTGGCATTGGTGTGGCGTCGGTGCCCATGGTGGGCATGGCCATGGGCGCAGGCAATGCCGCCCGCGCACGGCGCGTGGCCTGGGTGGCTGGCGGTGTGTCGGCCTTCAACCTGGCCGTGATTGGCGCGGTGGTCACGCTAGCGCCCGAGTTGTGGGCCAAATTGTTCTCGCAAGACCCTGCGGTGCTGGACTATGCGCGGCACTACCTGGTCACGGCCGGGCCGGCCTTCCCCTTCTTTGGTCTGGGCCTCACGCTCTACTTTGCATCGCAAGGTGCAGGGCAAGTGATCGGACCGGTGCTGGCGGGCACGGTGCGGCTGTTGCTGGTCGCGTGTGCGGGCTATTGGCTGTCACACCACCAAGGCACGGCCGATCACTTTTATGGCTTGGTGGCACTGGCCATGGTGCTGTACGGCCTGGTCACCGCCGCCGCAGTGAAGCTCACGCCCTGGGGCCTGGCCCGCAAAAGCTGACTGGACCCAGGGCTCAAAACGGGCGAACCATCACCATGCCCAGCATGTGTGGGCGGGCATTCAAGCGGCTTTGTCCAGCCCCAGCAAACGCACCGCGTTGTCTTTCAGGATGCCGGGCATCACCTCGGGGCGGAAGCCGGCCACTTCAAAGTCCTTCATCCAGCGCTCGGGGGTGATGAGCGGGTAGTCGCTGCCGAACAGCACACGGTCCTTGAGCAGCGTGTTGGCGTACTGGATCAGCTGTTTCGGAAAGTACTTGGGGCTCCAGCCCGACAGGTCGATCCAGACATTGGGCTTGTGGGTGGCCAGGCTCAAAGCCTCGTCTTGCCACGGAAAGCTCGGATGCGCCATGACAATCTGCATGTCGGGCCAGTCGATCGCCACGTCTTCGAGCAGCATGGGGTTGCTGTTTTGCAAACGCAGGCCACCGCCGCAGCGCATGCCCGAACCAATGCCGCTGTGCCCGGTGTGAAAGATGGCGGGCAACTTGTATTCGTTGATGACCTCATAGATCGGCCAGGCCATGCGGTCGTAAGGCAAAAAGCCCTGCACCGTGGGGTGGAATTTGAAGCCCTTGATGCCTTCTTCCTTGATCAGGCGTTCGGCCTCGCGTGCGCCCATCTTGCCTTTGTGCGGATCGATGCTGGCAAAGGCGATCATCATGTCGCTGTTGTCGCGCGCGGCCTTGGCGATCTCCTCGTTGGGAATGCGACGGCGACCCAGCTGCGATTCGCTGTCCACCGTGAACATGACCAAGCCGATCTTCTTTTCACGGTAATAGGCCACGGTTTCGTCAATCGTCGGGCGACGGTTGGAGCCGAAGTATTTGTCGGCGGCGCGGTCGTATTCCTCGCCGTAGTTGTCAAAAGGGTTCCAGCAGCTCACTTCGGCGTGGGTGTGGATGTCGATGGCGATCAGGTCTTGGTGTTTCATGGGATGCAGTCTCCTTGAGGTCTGAAAGACGATAGCCGATGTCGGCCGTTCCAGTGGCGTTTTGCAAGCATCGAGTCAGAATTTTCCGCGCCAACCTAGGGAAACCCCCAGGAAACAAACTGCACCCACCTGCTCACAATATCGTTATCAATAATAACCTTCTTGACCCTCCAGTCAAGTCATTTGAGAGACCCACCGATGACAAAGCAAAGCAACCCCATCCTTGACCGCGCAGCCGCAAACGGCGTTTCTCTGGAGATGCAAGGCGCTGTGGCCGTGGTGCGTCTGTGCCGTCCTGCCAAGCGCAATGCGCTGAGCGACAGCCTGATCGAAGCCTTGCGCGATGTGTTCCAAAACCTGCCTGCCGAAGCGGGTGCCGCCGTCATCCACGGCGAAGGCGACCACTTCTGCGCCGGCCTGGATTTGTCCGAACTCAAGGAACGCGACGCCGGTGAAGGCATCCACCACTCGCGCAGCTGGCACGTTGCGCTGAACGCCGTCGAACAAGGCCGTGTGCCGGTGGTGGCCGCCTTGCATGGCGCGGTGGTCGGTGGTGGTCTGGAGCTGGCCAGCGCCAGCCACATCCGCGTGGCCGACGAAAGCACCTTCTACGCGCTGCCCGAAGGCACGCGCGGCATCTTCGTGGGCGGCGGCGGCTCGGTGCGTGTGCCCAAGCTGATTGGCGCAGCGCGCATGACCGACATGATGCTCACAGGTCGCGTGTACAACGCACAAGACGGTGAACGCGTGGGCTTTGCCCAGTACCTGGTGCCCACCGGCACGGCCTTGACCAAGGCCATCGAGTTGGCCACCCGCATCGCCACCAACGCACCGCTGACCAACTTCGCGCTGATGCACGCCCTGCCCCGCATCGCCGAGCAGCCTGCGGACCATGGCCTCTTCACCGAAGCGCTGATCGCCTCCATCGCCCAGGCCGCGCCCGAAGCCAAAGCCCGTGTGCGCGCCTTCCTGGAAGGCAAGGCCGCCAAAGTGCAAAAAGCCGACTGAACCGGCTGGAGGAGACAAAAAATGAATGCCCCAAAATTCCGCCCCCTGAAGTTCGGCGTCACCCGCGTCACCCTGCGCGATGGCGTGCCCGGCACACATTACCTGACGGCCGAGCAGCCTCTGCAGCCTTTCGCAGAGCGCATGACCGACCGCCTGCAACACTGGGCAAAAACCAAGCCCGAGCACAGCTTCATGGCACGCCGCGTCAAGCAGGCCGATGGCACCACCGGTGACTGGCAACACATCACCTACGCGCAGGCCTGGGCCACGGCGCGCAGCATTGCGCAAGGCCTGATCGACCGCGGCCTGAACGCCGAGCGTCCCGTGGTCATCCTGAGCGAAAACAGCCTGGAGCACGCCCTGCTGGCCTTGGGCGCCATGGTGGCCGGTGTGCCTTTTGTGCCCACCTCGCCGCCCTACTCGCTGGTCAGCGTGGACTACGACAAGCTCAAGCACGTGCTCAAGACCGTGACGCCAGGCCTGGTGTTCGCATCTGACGCCCGCTACGCCAAAGCCATTGCCGCCACAGTGAGCGACGACATGGAAGTGGTCATGGTCGAAGGCGGCGTGGATGGCCGCCCAGTCACCACGTTTGACAGCCTGTGCGCCACGGTGGCCACACCCGCCGTGGACGCAGCGATTGCGGCCACCGGCCCCGACACCATCGTCAAGTTTTTGTTCACCAGCGGCTCGACCAAGCTGCCCAAGGCCGTCATCAACACGCAGCGCCTGTGGTGCGCCAACCAGCAGCAAATGGCCCAGTCCATGCCGGTGCTGGCCGAAAAGGAACTGGTGCTGGTCGACTGGCTGCCATGGAACCACACCTTCGGTGGCAACCACAACGTCGGCATGGTGATCTACCACGGCGGCACGCTCTACATCGACGACGGCAAGCCCACACCGGCGCTGATCGGCGAGACCCTGCGCAACTTGCGCGAGATCGCGCCCACGGTCTACTTCAACGTGCCCACCGGCTTTGAAGCGATTGCCAACGCCATGAAGACCGACGACCAGCTGCGCAAAACGCTGCTGTCGCGGGTGCAGATGTTCTTCTACGCCGGTGCCGCATTGGCCCAGCCGATCTGGGACAGCCTGTACGAATCGCAAGAGCGTGAAGTCGGCGAGCGCATCGTCATGGGCACAGGCCTGGGCATGACCGAGTCCGGCCCGTTTGGCATCTTTGTGACCAACCCCTTTGTGCATGCAGGCGACCTGGGCGTGCCCACCCCCGGCCTGGAGCTCAAGCTGGTGGACATGCAGGGCAAGACCGAAGTGCGCTACCGCGGCCCCAACATCACGCCAGGCTACTGGCGCGCACCCAAGGAAACCGCCGAGGCCTTTGACGAAGAAGGCTTCTTTTGCACAGGCGACGCGGTCAAGTGGATCGACGAAACCGATGTGCACCTGGGCCTGAAGTTCGACGGCCGCATTGCCGAAGACTTCAAACTGGCCACCGGCACCTTCGTGAGCGTGGGCCCGCTGCGCGGCAAGATCATCGCGGCAGGCGCGCCTTACATCCAGGACGCGGTACTCACCGGCCTGAACATGAAGGAAGTCGGCGCGATGATTTTCCCGACAGCGGCTGTGCGAGCACTCAGCGGCCTGGCAGCAGATGCGCCCATGTCCGACGTGCTGGCATCGGCCCCGGTGCTGGCCAAGTTCCAGGACATCGTCAACGAACTGGCCAAAACCGCCACCGGCAGCGCCAACCGCATTGCGCGCCTGTGCTTGCTGAGTGAGCCGCCCACCATCGACAAAGGCGAGATCACCGACAAGGGCTCGATCAACCAACGCTCGGTGCTCACGCACCGCGCCGACACCGTGACGGCACTGCATGAAGGCACGCTGCACTACATCCTCAAACCCCAAACGTAAACCACTCACTTGTCATACCCGCGAACGCGGGTATCCATTCTCACAGGTCATTCCCGCGAACGCGGGTATCCATGCCTTCGATGAACATGGATGCCCGATCAAGTCGGGCATGACAACACCCAAGGAAAAATGATGACAGCTAAAGGATTTTTCAACGCGTTTGCCGATGTGTGGATGCACGAAGGCGTGCGCACGCCTATGGTCGATTACTGTGGCGCACTCGGCCACATCTCGCCCACTGACCTCGGCATCAAAGCGGCACGCGAGGCGCTCAAGCGCGCAGGCATTGCCGCCACCGAGATCGGCTCGGTCATCACCGGCAACATGGCCCCTGGCGACTTTGACCAGTTCTTCCTGCCCCGCCACATCGGGCTGTATGCCGGTGTGCCGCAAGAAGTTCCCGCCATCATGACCCAGCGCATTTGCGGCACCGGCTTTGAGCTGTTCCGCCAGGCGGGCGAGCAGATCGAAGCAGGCGTGTGCGACGCCGCGCTGGTGGTGGGTACCGAGAGCATGACGCGCAACCCGATTGCCGCCTTTGACCACCGCACCGGCTTCAAGCTGGGCGCACCCGTGGGCTTCAAGGACTACATGTGGGAAGCCCTGAAAGACCCCGCCGCTGGCATCAACATGATCCAGACCGCCGAGAACCTGGCCAAAAAGTACAACATCACCCGCGAAGAGGTGGACCAGTTCGCGTCCGACTCGTTCGCCAAGGCGGTGGCCGCACAGGAAGCCGGCTTCCATGCGGGCGAGATCGTGCCTGTGGTCACCGAAAAATTCGAGCTCGATGGCTACAAGCCCCGTGGCATCAAGTTGCAAGGCAAGGTCACCGAAGTGGCCACCGATACACACCCCCGCATCTCGCCGCCTGAAGTGCTGGCCAAGCTCAAGTCCGTCTACGAAGGCGGCGTGCAAACCGGTGGCAACAGCTCGGCCTTGGTCGATGCGGCCGCCGCTTGCGTGGTCACATCGGGCGCCTATGCGAAAGCAAACAATAAAAAGCCTTTGGCCCGCGTGGTGGCTGCGGCCGCAGTGGGCGTGCCGCCCGAGATCATGGGCATCGGCCCCGCACCGGCCATCCGTTTGCTGCTGGAGCGCACCGGATTCAAGCTGTCCGACATTGGCCGCTTCGAGATCAACGAAGCGCAAGGCGCGCAAACGCTGGCCGTGGGCCGCGAGCTGGGCCTGGACTTGTCCAAGCTCAACGTCAACGGTGGCGCCATTGCTCTGGGCCACCCGCTGGCCTGCACCGGCGTGCGCCTGACCATCACCCTGGCGCGCGAATTGAAGCGCAGCGGCTTGCGTTACGGCATCTCGAGTGCCTGCGTGGGCGGTGGTCAAGGCATTGCGCTCTTGATCGAAAACCCCGAAGGCACCGTTGGATGATCCCAACCCCGTCATTGCGAGCGAAGCGTGGCAATCCAACCCTTATTTATCGTCATTCCCGCGAACGCGGGAATCCATGCCTTCGATGAGCATGGATGCCCGATCGGGTCGGGCATGACAAAACCCAATTCAGCGACAACAGAAAGGTACTGACATGAACATCCAAGGACAAGCAGCACTGGTCACCGGCGGTGGCTCAGGTCTCGGCGAAGCCACAGCCCGTGAACTGGCCCGCCTGGGCGCCAAAGTCGCGGTGCTCGACCTCAATATGGACAACGCCGAGCGCGTGGCCAAAGACATTGGCGGCGTTGCGGTCAAATGCAACGTCTCCGATCCGGACAGCATGGCCCAAGCCATCGAAACCGCCGCCGCAGCCCATGGCCCGGCCCGCATCCTGATGCAGATCGCAGGCATCGGCTCGGCCAAGCGCGTGGTCGGCAAAGACGGCAACGCTGCACCGCTGGAAGACTTTGCCAAAGTGATCAATGTCAACCTGATCGGCACCTACAACGCGGCGCGTTTGTTCTCGGCCGCCTGCGCCAAGCTCGACCCGATGGAAAAAGATGGTGAAAATGATGGCGCCCGTGGCGTGATGGTCTTCACCGCCTCGGTCGCCGCCTTCGATGGCCAGGTCGGTCAGCAGGCCTACAGCGCCTCCAAGGCTGGTGTGGTCGGCATGACACTGCCCATGGCGCGCGACTTGGCGCAGCACGGCATCCGCGTGTGCACCATCGCCCCAGGCCTGTTCAAGACCCCACTGATGGAAACCCTGCCCGAGCCGGTGCAACAATCGCTGGCGGCCAGCATCCCCTTCCCGGCTCGCCTGGGCAAGCCCAGCGAATTTGCCGAGCTGGCCTGCCACATCGTCACCAACAACCACCTGAACGGCGAAGTCATCCGCCTGGACGGCGCTTTGAGGATGGCACCACGCTAACCCCTGTGCGTCATTCCCGCAAACGCGGGAATCCATGCCTTCGATGAGCATGGATGCCCGATCAAGTCGGGCATGACAACTGAAAAAAACTTGTTCACGCCAACCAAGAGACCCCAGATGAGCAAAACCGTTGTTTACGAAGTGCAAGTGATGTTCGGTGACTGCGACCCCGCAGGCATCGTTTTCTTCCCCAATTTTTCCAAATGGATGGACGCTTCGTCCCTGAACTTCTTCGTCAAGTGCGGCGTGCCGCCCTGGCGCGAGCTGGTCAAGACGCGCGGCATCATCGGCACGCCGCTGCTGGAGATCAACACCAAGTTCATCCGCCCTGCCACCTACGGCGAAACCATCCAGGTGCACACCAGTGTGCAGGAGTGGCGCGAGAAGGTCATCGTGCACAAGCACGTGGTCATGCGCGGCGACACCGTGTTGTGCGAAGGCACCGAAGTGCGCGCTTTCTGCATCAAGCACCCCGACGATCCAGACCGCATCAAAGCGATTGCTGTGCCCGAAGACATCAAGGCTTTGTGCTCCTGATCGGGGCATGCGCGCTGTTCAGATTTTCTGTTTTCCCCTAACCTGCGTTTTCCACCTAACCCTCCGAGGAGACAAACATGCAACTCAAGAAAACCCTGCTGGCTTTGGCCATCACCGCCGTGTCCAGCACCGCTGCGCTGGCCGACATCAAGATCGGCGTGAGCCTGGCCTTGACCGGCCCTGGCTCCGGTCTGGGCATCCCGATGCAAAACCAGTTCAAGCTGTTCCCGCAAACCATCGGCGGTGAAAAAGTCCAGCTGATCGTGCTGGACGACGGCACCGATCCCGGCAAAGGCGCGGCCAACGCCCGTCGCTTTGTGACCGAAGACAAGGTCGACCTGATCATCGGCTCGTGCATCACCGCCGTGGCAGCCGCCATGACCGACATCGCTGCAGAAGCCGGTACCGTGCAGTTGGCCGGCTCGCCTGTGGGCGTGCCCGCTGGCAAGGACAAATGGATGTTCCGCCTGCCCCAGTCCAACACCGTCATTGGCCACGCCATGGTCGAGCACATGAAAAAGCAGGGCATCAAGACCCTGGGCTTTTTGGGCTACACCGACGCTTACGGCGAACAGTGGCTCAAAGAAGTGACCCCCTTGCTGGACAAGGCAGGCATCAAGATCGTTGCGACCGAGCGCTTTGCCCGCACCGATACCAGCGTGACCCCACAAGCCCTGAAGATCAATGCCGCCAACCCTGACGCCGTGCTGGTCGTGGCTTCGGGCTCCGGCGCTGCCATGCCCCAGCTGGGCTTGGCCGAGCGTGGCTACAAAGGCAAGATCTACCAGACGCACGCCGCAGCCACCATGGACCTGATGCGCGTAGGCGGCAAGACCGTCGAGGGCACATTTGTGGCCGCCGGTCCCGTCATCGTTCCAAACCAATTGCCCGACAGCCACCCCTCCAAGAAAGTGGCGCTGGACTTCGTGGCCAAGTACGACAAAGCCTATGGTGCGGGCAGCCACAACCAGTTCTCGGGCCATGCCTATGACGCCCAGATCGCTTTGGAAAAAGCCATCCCCATGGCGCTGAAAAAAGCCAAATCCGGCACGCCCGAGTTCCGCGCTGCACTGCGTGACTCGCTGGAAACCATGGGTCGCACCGTGTTCGCGCACGGCGTGATGAACTGGACACCCGCTGACCACTGGGGCTACACCATGGAAACCGGCGTGGTCATGAAAGTGGCTGACGGTCAGTTCAAGGTCGAATAAGACCTGCCATTCGCTCGCAGGGGTGCTCTTGTCGGAGCCTGCCCCTGCGGGTCAGTGGCCCTCAGAGGTTGGCCCGCCAAGGCGACCTCTTACAGGCCGATACAGGGCTCCACCGTTTTTCTCTTCAAGGTTCCCCATGGACTTCTCGATCGCCAGCATTTTGCTGCTGGACGGATTCACCAATGGCGCTGTCTATGCCCTGCTCGGGCTGGCCACGGTGCTGGTGTTCACCGTCACGCGGGTCATCTTCATTCCGCAAGGCGAATTTGTGGCTTACGGTGCTCTCACCCTGGCCATGCTGCAGACCGGAAAAACACCCGGCACCGTCTGGCTGCTCTTGATTCTGGCCGTGGTTGCAGCCCTCATGGAGCTGCTTGAACGCTGGCGCCACCATGGCAACGCCGTGCGTGCCGCGCAGTCCGCGCTCAAGACCCTGGCCTTTCCAGCCATCATTTCCGTGCTGTCCATCTGGGCCGCACCGCAACAATTTCCGCTGGGTGTGCAAGCCGCGCTCAGCGTGGCCATCGTCACCGCGTTTGGTCCGCTGGTGTACCGCGTGGCCTACCAGTCCCTCGAAGCGGCCACACCGCTGGTGCTGCTGATCGTGTCGGTCGGCGTGCACTTCGCCATGACTGGCCTGGGCTTGCTGTTCTTTGGCGCTGAAGGTTTTCGCAACCCGCCGTTTTGGGACGAACGTTTCACCGTCGGACCGCTGGCGCTGTCGGGCCAGACCGTGATCATCTTTGTCGTGTCGCTGGCCTTGATCGTGCTGATGTGGCTTTACTTTGAAAAATCGCTGCGCGGCAAGGCCCTGCGCGCCACGGCTGTGAACCGCACTGGTGCTCGCCTGATGGGCATCTCCAGCCACACCTCGGGCCAACTGACCTTTTTGCTGGCAGCCTTCATCGGCGCTTTGTCGGGCCTGCTGATCGGCCCCACCACCACCGTGTTCTACGACTCGGGCTTCCTGATCGGTCTCAAAGGCTTTGTGGCCGCCGTGATCGCGGGCTTGTCGAGCTACCCCGGTGCCTTGCTGGGTGCCCTGTTCGTCGGCGTGGTCGAGTCTTTCGGCTCGTTCTGGGCCAGCGCTTTCAAGGAAGTCATCGTCTTCACCCTGGTATTGCCCATCCTCCTGGTGCGCTCACTGCGCAGCGGCCATTCGGACGAGGACCACTGACATGCTGAAAAAACAAAACATCGCCTTGTGGCTGCTGATCGCCGCCGTCCCGCTGGTGGCCGTGCTGCCGCTGCCTGATTTCTGGATCGCCCAGCTCAACTACATCGGACTGTATGCCCTCGTCTGCCTGGGCCTGGTGCTACTGACCGGCGTGGGCGGGTTGACCTCGTTTGGCCAGGCGGCCTTTGTGGGCATTGGTGCCTACACCACAGCCTGGCTCACGCTGAACACCGGCATGTCGCCCTGGCTGACCTTGTTTGTGGGCTTGGGCTTAACCGCTGTTAGCGCGCTGGTCGTGGGCCTGATCACCTTGCGCATGTCGGGCCACTACCTGCCGCTGGCCACCATCGCCTGGGGTCTGGCGCTGTACTACCTCATGGGCAACCTGGATGCCTTGGGCAAATACGACGGCCTGTTGGGCCTCAAGAGCTTGTCCATTCCAGGTCTGAATGGCGACATCGACATCGGCCAGGGCCGCCTGTTCTTTGTGCTGACCTGGGCCATTTTGTTGGCAGGAGCGATTGCGCTGCTCAACCTGCTGGACTCGCGCCCAGGCCGGGCGATCCGCTCGCTCAAGGGCGGCACACAAATGGCCGAAGCCATGGGCATCAGCACCTTCCGCTACAAGGTCACCATCTTCGTCATCGCGGCCTTGTTCGCATCGGTGGCGGGGTGGTTGCTGGCGCACTTCCAGCGCACGGTCAACCCTTCGGCCTTTGGTCTGAAGATGGGCATCGAATACCTGTTCATGACCGTGGTCGGTGGCGTGGGTTATGTCTGGGGTGCCATTGTGGGCGCGGGTCTGATCAAGCTGCTGGACGACCAGTTGCAAGTGCTGCTGCCCGCCCTGATCGGCACCAGCGGCAGCTACGAGGTGATCGTGTTCGGCATCGCCCTGGTGCTGGTGCTCAAGTACCTGCCCGATGGCCTGTGGTCCATCGTCGCCCGCAAGATGCCCAGCCCGCCCCGCAAGGTGGATTGGCAAAACGCGCCGGACCTGCCTGCACGCAGCAAGCCTGCGCAGGGCGATCTGGTGCTGCAAGTGGACAAGATCCGCAAACAGTTCGGTGGCCTGACCGCCGTCAACGACATCAGCTTCAACATTGCTGCGGGTCAGATCGTGGGCCTGATCGGCCCCAACGGTGCGGGCAAGTCCACCACCTTCAACCTGATCACCGGCGTGCTGTCCAAAACCAGCGGACAGGTCCTGTTCCGTGGCAGCGACATCAGCGCCTTGCCTTCACGCGACATCTCGCGCCAGGGCATGGCCCGCACCTTCCAGCACGTCAAGATGATCCCCGACATGACCGTGCTCGAAAACGTGGCCATGGGTGCCTACACCCGTGGCCGCAGTGGCGTGGTCTCGTCCATGCTGCGCACCAACCAGGCCGAAGAACAAAGCCTGATGAAAGAAGCCCAGCGCCAACTGGAGCGCATCGGCATGGGCGCCTACCTGCATGAGCAAGCAGGCAACTTGGCCATGGGCCCGCAACGCCTGATGGAAATCGCTCGTGCGTTGTGCTGCGATCCGGCCCTGTTGCTGCTGGACGAGCCCGCTGCCGGTTTGCGCCACAAGGAAAAGCAGGCGCTGGCCGCCGTGCTGCGCCAGCTGCAAGGCGAAGGCATGAGCATCTTGCTGGTCGAACACGACATGGACCTGGTGATGGACGTGTGCGACCACCTGGTGGTGATGGAATTCGGCACGCTGCTGACCCAGGGCACCCCCGCTGAAATTCAGGCCAGCCCCGCCGTGCGTGCGGCTTACCTCGGAACGGAACACTGACATGTCAACCCCTCTTCTCAAAGTCACCGACCTGCGCGCGGGCTACGGCAAAGCCGAAGTCCTGCACGGCCTGAGCCTGCAAGCCGACAAAGGCAGTGTGATCACCGTGATCGGCCCCAACGGCGCGGGCAAGTCCACCTTCCTGAACAGCCTGATGGGCATCCTGCCCGCCAAGGGCCAGATCGAATTCGAGGGCCAGTCGATCACCGACCTGACGCTCGAAGAGCGCGTGATGCAAGGCATCTCGCTGGTGCCCGAAAAGCGTGAGCTGTTTGGCACCATGAGCGTGGAAGACAACCTGGTGCTGGGCGGCTACCGCCAGATGCGCCTGGGC
>Ga0228700_1000313_pt1 | contig 45905 bp, 44 predicted proteins | sample McNCre317_Aug_MG_FD_178019 | JGI IMG/M metagenome (GOLD analysis project Ga0228700, IMG submission 178019) | Freshwater microbial communities from McNutts Creek, Athens, Georgia, United States - 3-17_Aug_MG | ecosystem: Environmental > Aquatic > Freshwater > Creek | place: USA: Georgia...
TGAAGGCCAAGAGCACATGACCAAGCTCAACGCCGAGCTGTCCACCATTGGCTGGCCCAGCATCACCAAGCGCAAGTCCCCCTTGCCCGACGCTGATACCTGGAAAGACAAAACCGGCAAGCTGGCCGAACTCAAGCGCTGAACCAGCGCCCCTGACCCATGACGGCCACCGCGATTCACACCGATGCCGTCATCGTGGGTGCAGGTCCTGTAGGCCTGTTTCAGGCCTTTCAGCTGGGGCTGCAAGACATCCGCACGCACATCGTTGACGCACTGCCATACGCAGGTGGCCAATGCGTGGAGCTGTACGCCGACAAACCGATTTACGACATTCCTGGCATCCCTGTGTGCACGGGTCGTGAATTGGTGGCGCAGCTGCAAACCCAAATCCAGCCTTTTGCACCGACGTTTCATTTCAACCAAGAAGTGAGCGAAGTCACGCGCTTGGACGATGGCCAGTTGTCGGTGCGCACATCTGCGCAACAGCATTTCATTTGCAAGGTCTTGGTCGTTGCCGCAGGGGTGGGCGCGTTTCAAGCGCGCAAGCTCGCCGTGGAAGGCGCAGCAGCACTGGAAGGCACGCATGTGCATTACCGCTTGGGCGATGCCTCGCGCTTTGCTGACCAAGACGTGGTGGTGCTGGGTGGCGAAGAATCTGCCGTGGCAGCCGCCCTCCAACTCACGCTGGCTGCGAAAGCGCCACGCCGCGTCACGCTCATGCACCGCCGCGATGTGTTCACGGCCGAGCCCGCGCTGCTGCAAGCCATGCGCGATGCGGTGGCCAACGGTAATTTGCAATTGCAAATTGGCCAACCCACGGCCTTGCTCAGCACCGACCAGCATCTGCACAGCGTGCAAGTGGCCACACCTGATGGACAAACCATCGAACGCCCTGCACAACAGGTGCTGGCGTTTTTGGGCCTCTCACCCAAGCTCGGCCCCATCACCCACTGGGGCTTGGCCATGGAGCGCAAGCAACTGGTGGTCAACACCGAATCCTTTGCCACCGATGTGCCGGGCATTTTTGCCGTGGGCGACATCAACACCTACCCGGGTAAAAAGAAGCTCATCGTGTGCGGTTTTCACGAGGCCACCCTCGCTGCCTTTGGCGCAGCAGCCATCGTGCACCCGACCCGCAAGACCTTGCTGCAATACACCACCACGTCCACCGAACTGCACCGTTTGTTGGGTATCGCTTAAAATTCACACCGCGTCAGCAATGGCGCATTCGCTAGGGGTGTTGAAGCCGTCACCGACTTCGACTGAGAAAGTCCCTTTGAACCTGTTGAGATCCGCACGTGTGTGGGTCTCAAAGTCCGCAAGGACTTGAGGTAATCCTCGCGCAGGGAAGCTGGTCATACCGAGCAAGCATTTGTCATCCGCTGGCTCAGACCTCGCCGAACTGCCATTGACTTGAGACAAGAATGGCAAACACAACACATACCTCCCTTACCCCTGTGGGTGAAGACGCGCGCGTTTTCACCGGTTTTTCGCACGCCGCGCTGTGGTTCAGCCTCGGGGTGGGTCTGCTGGTCATGCAGGTCGGTGCTTATTTGGTGCCCGCCGTGGGCACACGCGATGCGCTCATTGCCATCGTGATCGGCTCCATCGCGGGCTCTGCCTTGCTGGCGGCCACGGCCAAACTCGGTTGCGACAGCGGCCTCTCAAGTGCAGGGCTGATGCACCGCGTCTACGGCAGCGCTTTTGCCCGTCTGCCTGTGCTGCTCAACATCGTGCAACTGATCGGCTGGACCACCTTTGAACTGGTGGTCATGCGCGATGGCACGGCTGCTATTGGCGAACAAGCGTTGGGGGCCCCACTTCACATCGTGGGATCTACTTTGCTGTGGGGCGGTGTGCTGACCTTACTGATGACCGGTTCGATGCTCACGCTGGTGCGTCAATTTGTCAGCCGTATCGGGTTGCCACTGGTGATCGGTTCGCTGGTGTGGCTGAGTTGGCACTTCATCGGCGTGGCGAGCGCCCAGGGTTTGACTGCCTTCATGTCACGCCCCGGCGACGGCAGCATGGGTATGCTCTCGGCCATCGACTTGGTCATGGCCATGCCCGTATCTTGGCTGCCCTTAGTGGCAGACTATGCGCGCCATGGCCGCAGTGGGCGCAGCACCCTCGCCGGTACATGGCTGGGCTATGCCATCGCCAATGCCTGGTGTTATGCGTTGGGGTTTTTGGTCGCCAGCGTGTCCGAGCCCGGGACCGACTTGGTGGCGGCCTTGTTGTTCGCACAAGGCGGCTTGCTGGCACTTGGGTTGATCTTGCTCGATGAACTCGACAACGCATATGGCGATGTGTACTCGGGCGCGGTATCCGCCAACAGCCTGAAGTCAACCTGGTCCATTCGCCGCTGGGGCTTGACTTTGGCCCTGATGTGCACGGCCTTGGCCTTGGTTCTGCCCATGCACAGCCTGGAGCCTTTTTTATTAACGCTGAGCTCTGTCTTTGTGCCGCTCTATGGTGTGATCCTGGGCCGCTGGACCGCGGTCATGCATGCAGCTGACGATACCCTCACGCCTGCCATTGATCCAATAGCCGCCTTGCTGTGGCTGTTGGGCGTGGCCGTGTTTCATGCTGCAGCCACCTGGGCGCCGCAATACGGCTCGGCCTTGCCCAGCCTCTGGGTGACCTTCACCCTCGCACGTCTGACATGCAAGACGACAGCATGAATACCCTCGTCTCTGAATTGCTGGCATTCATCGCACGTCCAGCCATCAGCGACGACGCGTTCAACGCACTCGCGCTCAAACTCTTTGCCCACCAGTTCGAACACAACCGCCCATTTCAAAAATTTTGCCAAGGACGCGGCAAAACCCCGCGGGTGGTCAAGCACTGGCAAGACATTCCGGCTGTACCCATCAATGCCTTCAAAGACTTGACGCTGAGTTGCGTGCCGCCCGAGACCTGTGCACGCACCTTCATGACCAGCGGCACCACACGCGGTGATGTGAAAGGCCGGCACTTTCACCCCACGATGGCGGTGTACGACACCTCCATGCTGCGCAACTTTGCGCAACACGTCATGCAAGGCGATGCCAAGCTGCGCATGGGCATCTTGTTTCCCGACGAGGTATTGATGCCCAACTCCTCGCTGGCGCATTATTTGGCGCTGGCCATCGGCCACTTTGGCACACCCGACAGTGCTTACTACTTGGACGACAAAGGCCTGCGCACCGATGCCTTGTGCGAGGCACTGCAAAATGCCCAAGACTCAGGCGAACCTTTTGCCATGCTGGGCGCCAGCTACAGCTTGGTGCATCTGATGGACGCCTTGCAAGCCCGTGGTCAAAGCTTTCGCTTACCCGCTGGCAGCCGCTTGCTCGATACCGGCGGCTTCAAAGGCCAATCGCGCGAAGTGCCGATGGACGCGTTTTACGACCAACTCAGCGCCACCTTTGGCGTCAGCCGTGACCAGTGCCTCAATATGTACGGCATGACCGAATTGAGCACCCAGTTTTATGACGCGGGTAACCGCCAAGTGCCCTCGGTCAAACGGGGCCCGCACTGGATTCGCTCACGCTTGGTCGACCCCTTGACGGGGCAAGACGTACCTGCCGGTGAGCGCGGCATTTTGGCTCACACCGATTTGGCCAACTTCAATTCTGCGGTCACCATCTTGACCGAAGACGTGGGACAGGCCCAAGACGATGGCTTTGTGCTGCTGGGCCGCGCCCAAGGTGCGCAAGCCAAAGGCTGCTCCATGGCGGTCGACAACTTTTTGAAAGCGGCGCAGGCATGAGCCCCCCCGTTTTCAAAGCCGGCTACTTACCGGGCTTGAACGATGCCGAGGTGATGTGGCACCGTCTGACTCTGGGCACGCCCCAGGCCCCGTTTCAAGTGGAAGTGCCACAACTCAGTCCGGCGCAAATGACCGCCCTGGCGCAGCGTGTGCAAGACGCCAGCCGCGCTCATTTGAAAACCATGGCGGTCTCTGACATTGTTCGGGTGATCGACAAAGCGACAGCACGCTTGCTGGACCGTCATGACACCTACCGACAGCAACTCGAGCGCTTGATGCCTCAGGCCAGTGGCTTTGATGCCGAGATGGTGCGCCTGAACTTGAACACCTACCTGCAGACCTTTCGCTCTTTGCAGCTGCAACGCTTTGTGGCCGAAGACTTTGCCAACCCTAAAGTGCTGGACGAGTTCCAACCCCGCACCCAAGGCGGCTGGACCCGCGCCTTCGGGCCTGAGTTGCTGGTGCATGTGTGGGCCGGCAACGTGCCCGCACTGCCGATGTGGAGCTTTGTCTCAGGCCTATTGGTCAAGGCGGGATCGATTGGCAAAGTGGCCAGCGCCGAGCCGGTGTTTGCCACGCTGTTCGCACAGCTTCTGGCCGAAGTGGCGCCGCGCTGGGCCGATTGCTTTGCCGTGGTCTGGTGGCCCAGCGGGGACGCTGATCCGCTCAGCACCGAACGCACGGCCTTCGCCTTGGCCGATGTGGTGCTGGCTTACGGCAGCAACGAGGCTTTGCAGGTCATGCAAGCCCGCGTGCCTGTGACCACCCGCTTTTTGCCACATGGCCACAAGCTGAGCTTTGGTATGGTCTCGGCCGCTGCACTGTCGGTGCACAAAGGCCCCGGCGCAGCGCGCCAAGCGGCGCTGGACGTGGTGCGCTACGACCAGCAAGGCTGTTACTCGCCCCATGTGTTTTACGTCCAGCGTGGTGGCCCCCTCAGTCCGCAAGACTTTGCACACCACCTGGCCAACGAACTGGCCGCTCTGCAACACAAACTGCCACGCCGAGCGCTGTCACTGGAAGAAGCCGCACAAGTGGGTGCTTGGCGCGAAGCCCATGAGTTCGCGGCACTGAACGCTGCAAAGCCCGACAACGCCAACCTCACGGTGCTCGGCCATGCTGATGCTTTGAGCACGGTGGTGTTCAGTGAACGTCTCTTGCCACTGAGTGCAAGCCCGCTCAACCGCAATGTGTTGGTGGTCGCGGTGGACACCTTGGATGACGTGATGCCATTGATCGCCCCGCAACGCGACTACTTGCAAACCGTGGGCTTGGCCGCTGCCCCCGAAGAGCTGCTGCCGCTGGGCCAAGCCTTGGGCCAAGCCGGCGTAACACGCATTTGCGCCTTGGGTGCCATGACGGCCCCCGAGGCAGGTTGGCACCACGACGGACGTTTCAGCTTGCTCGACCTGGTGCGCATGGTAGACATCGAAGCCTCCACCGAACACGCGGCCGAGCGCTTCACGTCTTACGAAGCCTGAGGCCATGAATTTTTTGCAACTCAACGGCCTGCATTTCGCCTACCCTGAGCGGGACGAGGTGGTGCATGACGTGCGTTTGCAGCTCGCGCCAGGCGAAATTCATGGCCTGATTGGCCGCAGCGGTTGCGGTAAAACCACCGTGCTCAAGCTCGCCGCCGGTTTACTCACGCCACAACAAGGCCAGGTCCAGCTCCAGGGCCAGCACGTGCAACAGCCGACCGCGGAAATGGGCTTTGTGTTTCAAGCGCCCACCTTGCTGAATTGGCTCACCGTGCTCGACAACGTGCTGTTGCCACTGAGTTTGCACGGCCACGTCACCGACAGCCAACGCGCGTACGGCTTGGCACTGCTGGACCAAGTGGGGTTGTCTGCGCACAGCAACGACAAACCCCATCAGCTCTCCGGAGGCCAGCAAAGCCGCGTGGCCATTGCCCGGGCCTTGATCACCCGCCCGGCGGTGTTGTTCATGGATGAGCCGTTTGCTGCCCTGGATGCCATCACCCGCGAAGAACTGCAACGCGACTTTTTGGCCTTGTGTCACACCCAAGGCACAGCGGTGCTGTTTGTCACCCACGACATCGGCGAGGCCGTGTATTTGGCCGACCAAGTCAGCTTGATGCACGCAGGCCGTCTTCACGCCGCTTACCCGATTGGCTTGCCGCGCCCACGGCAAACGGCCATGCGCTACACCCCGGCCTTCAATGCACTGTGCGAACAGCTGCGTCACGCCATGGACACCACGCTGTGATGAAACGCGACGCCTTCCTCTCCACCCTGCTGGGCTTGGCCTGCGTGGCCGCTTGGGAAACCGCTGTGCGCCTAGGCAACACCTCCCCCTTGGTGCTGCCTGCACCGTCTGTGGTGGCGCACACGCTGTGGCAGGGGTTGAGCAATGGCTATTTGTGGCCCCACATCGTGCACACATTGACCGAGGTGGTGCTGGGCCTGTGGCTGGGCGCCTCTATGGGTTTTCTCGGTGGCGTGGTGCTGGGTGAGTCGGCGCGTTGGCGCAGTGTGCTCATGCCCTATGTGGTGATCAGTCAGGTGGTGCCCAAGCTCGCACTGGCCCCCTTGTTCATCGTGTGGTTTGGTTTTGGCACCTTGCCCACGGTGGTGATGACGGCTTTGATTTGCTTTTTTCCCTTGCTCGAAAACACCATCACCTGCATGCAGCAAGTCGATGCCAACCAACTGGCCTTGTTTCGCATGCTGCGCGCCAGCCGCTGGCAAACCTTGTGGCGACTCAAACTGCCCGTGGGCTTGGCGCACATCATGGCTGGCTTGCGCGTGGCCGTGGTGCTGGCCTGGGTCGGCGCCGTGGTGGGGGAATTCATCAGCGCCAGTCGAGGCTTGGGCGCCTTGATCATCGCCGCTCAAGGCTCGATGGACACGCCCCTCATGTTTGCCGTGCTGACGGTGATCACCGTACTTGGCCTCGCGTTTTACCAATTGTGTGAATGGCTGGAACGCCATTTGCTCGGGACCTCTTCTGAACTCTCCACAAGGACCCCTTCATGACTTGCCACACCGCTTTGTCCACATCCAGCCCTTGGCTGCACCACCTCGCCACCCATGCACGCAACCTGGGCATGATCTGCACCCTGGCACTCTCCATGGCCACGCCTGCTGTGAGCTGGGCACAAGCTAGCCCCAAACTCGACAAAGTGGTGGTCGCTGGCTGGAGCAAGCCCATCACCGAAATCACCAACTTGCTGGTGGAAGAAGACAAAGGATTTTTCAAGGCCCGTGGCATTGAATTGGGCTATGTGCCGGGCGCCGGTGGTGGCGACGCCTTGCGCAATTTGCTCAGTGGTCAAGCCGATGTGGCCTTCACCGACCCCGGTTCGTTTTTCACCGCCTTGGACAAGGGCGAGAAACTGCGCGCCATCTACGACATCTACCCGCAAAACGTGTTCAACGTGGTGTCGCTCAAATCGCAAAACATCCTCAAACCTGCGGACCTCAAAGGCAAACGCATTGGCGTGTACAGCTTGGCCAGCGGCACGCGACAAAACCTGCAAGTGCTGTTGCACCAAGCCGGTTTGACCGAGGCCGATGTGACCGTGGTGGTGACCGGCTTGCTCAACTTTGCACCCCTCATGCAAGGCCAAGTCGATGCCACAGCCGCCACCGACACCGGTTTGTTGGTAGGTCGCCAAAAAGGCTTGGGCGGCGTGAATGTGATGGAAGTTAAAAACCACCTCAACATATCGAGCGACTTCTTTGTGGTGCGTGAAGACACCTACCAGCAGAAAAAAGACGTGCTCAAGCGTTTCTTGCAAGCCTACCAAGACAGCGCTAAGTGGATGATGCAGTCGCCCGAAGAAGCCGCCAAGCTGGCGGTGAAATACGCCATTGACGGCCAAAACGCCAGCATGAACCTGGACATCATCCGGCTGCGCAACGAATCCAGCGTGTCGGCCATCACTGACCAACGCGGCTTGGGAGCCTTTGACATGGTGAACTTGCAAAAAGGCGCTAAGGCCTACAAAGCCTTTGGCGTGATTCAGCACGATATCAAGGTCAACGATGTGATCAGTCAAGACTTGTTGCCAGGCGCCGCCACAAAAACTGCGGCCAAAGGCACGCCCCACCCCTCCGCCAAACCGACCTCCTCCAAATGAACCCGACACCACGTAACTTTGCAGGGCAGGTGATCTTGGTCACAGGTGCCAGTCGAGGCATTGGCGCAGCCATTGCCAAAGCATTTGCACGCGAAGGCGCGATGGTGTTGGTGAACTATCTGAACAACCACACCGCCGCCCAAGACGTAGTCGCCCAATGCCAGCAGCTCGGCGGCGATGCGTGGGCGCTGTCCGCTGACGTGCGTTCGCCCGAAGCGGTGAACGACATGGTGGCTCAGGTCTTGCGCGACACAGGCCGCATCGATGCGGTGGTGAACAACGCGTTCAGTCCCTACACCTTCGACCCCGACCACCGTCAACGCTTTGGAGATGTGTCTTGGCAGGCTTACCAAACGCAGTTTGATGGCGCGGTACACGCGGCCTACAACGTGTGCCAAGCCGTGTTGCCGCATTTCAAGCAACGCGGGCAAGGCAGCATCGTCAACTTAACCAGCGATTTGGTGGATCGCCCCAGCATCGCTTACCACGACTACACCACGGCCAAATCAGCCTTGGTGGGTTTCAGCCGCAACTTGGCCGCCGAGTTGGGGCCCTTGGGCATTCGTGTGAATTGCGTGGCCCCTGGCTTGGTCAGCCCCACCGACTCCAGCCGAACGACTAAAGAGACAGTCAAAGACGTGCTGATCGCACAGACCCCATTGGGCCGCTTGGCCACGCCCGACGATGTGGCAGGGCCGGTGATGTTCTTGGCTTCTGACTGGAGCCGTTTTGTGACCGGTCAGGTATTGACTGTCGACGGTGGATTGGTGATGCGATGAAGCGGCACGGGCGCGAAACCATGATTCAAGGGCCCATGGCCGTGGCCTGTGGTCACGTCTGCCCCTTGGGCAATCGCACCCAAGATGAAGTTGCGTGCCAAAGTCACCGCCTCACCCAGGTCATGCCCCAAAGCCAAATGCGCGGCAATGGCCGACGACAAGGTGCAACCCGTGCCATGCACATTGCGACTGGCAATGCGCGGCGACGCCAAGCGCTGCGACGGGCCATGGGCTTGCATCAGCAAATCCACCACCTCGTCACCGGCCAAGTGCCCGCCTTTGAGCAACACAGCCTTGGCGCCCATGGCGAGCAAATCTTGCGCGGCTTTATCCAAGGCTTCGGCATTGGGAATGTCGCGGCCCATGAGCAAGGCCGCCTCGTCCAGGTTCGGGGTGATCACGCTCACGCGCGGGAACAGCTCGCGCACCAACACTTGCACAGTCTCGTTGGCAATCAAGCGGTCACCACTGGTCGCCACCATCACGGGATCGAGCACCACATTCTTCAACTGGTAATGGTCGATGGCCCAGGCCACCACCTCCACAATGCCGGGCGCATGCAGCATGCCGATCTTGATGGCGTCGACGCCAATGTCTTCCACCACCGACTGAATTTGCGCTTTCAAAAACTCAGCGGGCACGGCATGAATACCTTGCACGCCCACCGTGTTTTGCGCAGTCAAGGCCGTGATGGCGCTCATGCCGTAGCAGCCCAAGGCGGCAAAAGTTTTCAAGTCGGCCTGAATGCCAGCGCCACCGCCACTGTCAGAGCCAGCAATGGTGAGGACGCGTGCGTAGCGGTAAGAATGATTCATGGGCGGCATTATCCGCAAATCACAAAGGACTTCGTTCAATGAGTGCACAGATTTCAAGCGTGGTGCTGGGCGCAGGCCTGATGGGGCGCTTGCTGGCCCACGCCTTGGCGCAGCTCGGCCACCAAGTGACGGTGTACGAAGCCCAAGGCCCCGATGCCCAAGGAGCGGCTGCGCGTGTGGCGGCGGCCATGCTGGCTCCATTGGCCGAATCGGCCATTACCGAATTGCCTGTGGTGCAGATGGGGCAGCACGCGCTCAAGCGCTGGCCCGAGTTGATCGCCCCCTTGTCTGAGCCGGTGTTCTTTCAACAAAACGGCACGCTGGTGCTGTGGCACCGCCAAGACGTGGCCGAGGCCAAACGCTTTGAGCAACTGCTGCACCGCACGCAGCAACAACTGCCTAGCTTGCCTGCGGCACAAACCCTGAATGCAGAAGGTTTGCTGCAACACGAGCCCGCGCTGGAAAACCGTTTCAACCAAGCCCTGTACTTGCCGGGAGAAGGCCAGCTCGACAACCGCCAATTGCTGGCCGCCTTGCTCAAAAGTTTGGAGCAACAAAACGTTGTCTTGCACTGGAACAGCCCACGCCAGCCCGAAGACTTTCAACCAGGCCAAGCCGGTCACCCCGATTGGGTGTTCGACTGCCGAGGCTTGGGCGCGCGTGCCGAATGGCCGCAACTGCGCGGTGTGCGCGGTGAGGTGATTCGCTTGCACGCCCCCGAGGTCACGCTGCAACGCCCCACCCGTTTGATTCACCCACGCTACCCGATCTACATTGCCCCCAAAGAAGACCATGTGTTTGTGATTGGCGCAACCGAGATTGAAACCGAAGACCTGTCGCCCGCCAGCGTGCGTTCGACCCTAGAACTGCTGAGCGCCGCCTACACCGTGCACAGTGGTTTTGCTGAGGCACGCATTCTGGAAGTGAGCACCCAAGCCCGACCGACCCTGACCGACAATTTGCCCGCCATTCGATGTGTGGACGATCGCAGCTTGCAGATCAACGGCCTGTACCGCCACGGTTTTCTGATCTCGCCCGCCATGCTCGACGTGGTGGTGGAATGGGTGCAATACCAAACCACACACTTAGCAAAACAATTTCAATTGAAGTTTGAACATGTCTGACACTGTCCTTCCCGTGCTGATCAACCAGGTGCCGCACACCCTGACGCCAGGTGCCACCTTGGCCGACGCCGTGGCGTTGGCTGGTGTTCAACCGCCGTTTGCCGCCGCAGTGAATTTGCAATTTGTGCCGCGCAGTCAGTACGCCCAGCACGTATTGAACGCTCACGACCAAATAGAATTGATTGCCCCAATCACCGGGGGCTGACACACCCCATGACCACGCACACACCCCACGCCGACCCTCTCACCCTGTATGGCGAAACCTTCCACAGCCGCTTGCTGTTGGGCACCTCGCGCTACCCCTCGCCCAGCGTGTTGCTGCAAGCCATCGAACGCTCGCAACCGGCCATGCTGACGGCGTCGCTGCGCCGCCAAACCGGCAGCGGCGGCGAAGCCTCGCAAAGTTTTTGGAATCTGCTGCGCCAAGCCAAGGTGCCTGTCTTGCCCAATACCGCCGGTTGCCACAGCGTGCAAGAAGCCATCACCACCGCCGAGATGGCGCGTGAGGTGTTTGAGACCGATTGGATCAAACTCGAACTCATTGGCGACGACTACACCCTGCAACCCGACACATTGCACCTGCCCGAAGCGGCCAGCCGTTTGATTCAAGCGGGCTTTAAAGTGCTGCCCTACACCACCGACGATTTGGTACTGTGCCAACGCTTGGTCGATGTGGGCTGCCAAGCCGTGATGCCCTGGGCGGCCCCCATCGGCACTGGCAAAGGCCCCATCAACCCGCACGCCTTGCGCACCTTGCGTGAGCGCTTGGATGTGCCCATGATCGTGGACGCGGGCTTGGGCCTGCCCTCACACGCCTGCCAGGTGATGGAGTGGGGCTATGACGCGGTCTTGCTCAACACGGCTGTGGCCTTGGCCCAAGACCCGGTACGCATGGCCGGTGCCTTTGCCGATGCGGTCAACGCCGGGCGTGCCGCTTTCTGCGCCGGTGCCATGCAAGCCCAAGACAGCGCTCAACCCAGCACACCCGTGCTGGGCACTCCGTTTTGGCACCAAGCATGAGCCAGGCCGTGCAGACAGCCTCAGACATTGCGCACGCACTGGCCACACAACACGCGGCCATGCTGGCGGGCGATGCATTGCCCTACGCGCAAGCCCTGCAGGCCAGCGACGCATCGCTCAGCGCCGAAACAGCGGGTGTGTTGCAAGGCTGTCGCATGCTCGGCTTTTTAGAACACGATGCACAGTGTGTGGCCCAAGCCTGGCACGCACAAACCCAACGCACAGGGCAGTTTTCGCTGATCGACTGGCCGTGTCAGCCGCAAGATTTCGGCATCGCGCCCGTGCCACGCACCAACGCATTCCTCACCTGCCCACATGCCCTTGGCCTGTACGCTGTGCTGCCCGATGCAGCCTGGGTGAGCCGCATGGCACGTGCGGGTGTGCCAACGGTGCAGCTGCGCTTCAAGTCAGACGATGCAACGGCCATCCGCCAAGAGGTGCGTGCAGCAGTGCACGCTGTGCAAGGCACCGGCGCTTTGCTGTTCATCAACGACCATTGGCAAATTGCCATCGACGAAGGCGCCTACGGCGTGCACCTGGGTCAGGAAGACATGGACGACGCCCCGCTCGAGACGATTCGCGCCGCCGGCTTGCGATTGGGCCTGAGCACCCACGGCTATGCCGAAATGCTGCGCGCCGATGCGGCAAGCCCCAGCTACATCGCCTTGGGTGCCGTGTTTCCCACCACGCTCAAACGCATGCAAACCGCGCCGCAAGGCACAGGTCGTTTGTATGCCTATGCCAAGCTCATGCAACACAGCCCCTTGGTGGCCATTGGTGGGATTGACGAGGCGCGTATTTCGGTGGTCATGCAAAGCGGCGTCGGCTCCATTGCCGTGGTGCGTGCGATCACGGGTGCGGTCCATCCTGAAGCGGCAGCGCACACCTTGCAGGAGCTCATGCGTTGATTTGGCGTCGTCGACACATTGCCAGTTTGGTCGCTGCGCTGTTTGGCACGGGCGCAGCTTGGGCAGAGCATGTTCTGACCGAGGTGACCGTCACCGCACAACCCCCATTGGGTGTGTCTGGCTTTGGCGACGTGTCGGCGCAAGACCTGCCGTTGAGCGTGCGCAATTTCTCACAAACGGACATGCAGGATGCAGGAGCCCAGCGCATCAGTGATGTGTTGTTGCTCGATGCCTCTGTCAGCGAAAGCTACAACCTGCCCGCGTACTGGGACCAGCTGAGCGTGCGTGGTTTCACCTTGGACAACCGCTACAACTTTCGCCGCGATGGTTTGCCAATCTCCGCACAAACCATCATTGGCCTAGAAAACAAAGACCATATTGAATTGCTCAAAGGCACCAGCGGCATCCAAGCCGGGACCAGTGCACCCGGTGGTTTGGTGAACTATGTAGTCAAACACCCACCCACACGCCCTACAAACAGCGTGCGGGACGTGACCGTGAGCTATGGGCCAGGTGACAACCGATCGGTCGCCGTCGATTTGGGAGACCGCTTCGGTGAGGCTTCTGAGTTTGGATATCGCCTCAATGTGGCGCACACCGACTTGAACCCCTACATACGCCAAACCCAGGGCCAACGCGACTTGATGGCCCTGGCCATGGATTGGCGCATCAATGCCAACAACCGCCTGGAATGGGAGTTCGAGCAAAGCCATGTCGAGCAGATTGGCGTGAATTTCTACAGCTTGTTGAACAGCGGGCCCAACACCCTGCCCATCTTGCCTGCGCCCGTCGACGGCACACGCAACATCACGCGCCAACCCGGTTCTCTGCCGGGGGTGTTTGATGGACTCACAGGCAGCGTGCGCTTCAAACACCAGCTCGAGAACAACTGGTTGTGGACCACACAGTACGCCTTGCAACGCTTGCGGGCAGACGATCGTCTGGTCTACGCCTCGGGGTGCAACGCCACAGTGACCGATCGGTTTTGTGCCAATGGCGATTTTCAAATTTACAACTACAACTCTGAAAACGAACGACGCAACAACGAGGTCATACACACAGCATTGAGCGGGCAAACGCATTCAGGTGATTTAGCGCATGGCGTCACCTTCAGTGTGATGCGCCAACGTTTGGTCGACCACATGCCTGGGATGCAAACCAGCCCATTGCTGGGTACGACCAACAGCCTCACCGGTGGCCTCACACCGCCCAGCCAGCCCTCGGACCGAAGTGGTCTGATGAGCAACACCCAAGACAGCACCACGGAGTGGGCGGCCAAAGACCGCATTCAATTCAATGAGCAAACATCGGCTTGGTTAGGCTTGCGCTACACACAACTCAACCGTCAAAGTGCCTTCACCGATGGATCGTTGCCCACACAGGACCAGCGCAACTTTGCCACGCCTTGGTTAGCCCTGAGCCATCAGCTGGATGCTGGCCCGATGGTATTTGCCAGCACGGGAGGAGGCATTGAGTCAGAGCTCGCGCCCAATCGCAATACATACGCCAATGCAGCTCAAGCACTGCCGACGCTGCGCAGTCATCAGCGCGAAGTGGGCATTAAAAACTTTGCCTACCAAAGCCAGTGGCAAGCCACTTGGTTTGACATCACGCGCCCTATGTCCGGTGACTCAACCGGATGCAACAACGGCGGTACGTGTGTGCGCCAAATAGATGGCCAAGCCCACCACCAGGGACTGGAGCTCAATGGTCGAACCGTGCAAAACAATTGGACATGGAGTGGCTCAGCCACCTGGCTGCATGCGCGCCGTGAAAACGCCACCAGTGACCCCAGCTTGAATGGTCAACGCCCCATCAACGTGCCCACCTACCTCATGCGTGGATTGGCTGAATACCGATTCAGTGCTGTGACTGGACTGCGCACGGGCTTGCGTGTGTCACGCGAAGGCGAACGCCCCGTCATGGAGCACGGAGAAATCATGCTGCCCGCATGGACCACATGGGATTTGGTCGCGCACTACGACACCCGCACTGACGCACATGCCGTGACTTGGACATGGGCAATTCAAAACGTAATGAACAAACAGTATTGGCGTGAATCACCCAAGCAATACGGGCAATACTTCCTCAACCCTGGCGCGCCTCGAACCCTTCGTGCCAGCGTGCAGTGGCACCTCTGAAAACGGCGACGGGTTCAGCGCCATGCCCCTCATGGGCTTGAACGGCTCAGAAATGAAGCCATGAGATTGGCTTATTTCACAACTCGCTTGACCGTGTTCTCAAAATGAGTCACAACAGCTTTTTTGATTTTCTTCGCATCCCGCTTCGCCAGCGCCTGGGCGATGCGTTCATGGTCTTCTAATGCCCCCCGCCAGTTGTCTGGCGTGCTGTTTCCGCTGTAACGCAAACTGCGCATACGTTTGCTCATGGTGTTGTGGACCATGCTTAAAGAGGCGTTGTCGGCCATGTCCACCAAGGCGTTGTGAATTTTTTGATTCAACTCAAAATATTCAGGTCGTTTGCCTTTGGCATACAAGGTCTTCATCTTTTCGTGCATGGCCAACACTTGGTCAATGCGTTTTTGATCGGCCTTGCAGGCTTTTTGTGCCGCAAAGCTTTCCAACACACTCATCACTTCCAACATGTCGGCCGCATCCTTAGGGCTGAAAGTTTTTACCACGGCACCTCTTAGGGGCAGCAGCTCTACCAATCCTTCGGATGCCAACACCTTCAAGGCTTCACGGATGGGTGTTCGTGAAACCCCCAAATCTTTGCTTATTTCCATCTCGGGAACCCTCTCACCCGGCTTGATGTGCGATTCGACGATCAAACTGCGCAATCGCGCGGTGACCTGCGAATGCAAAGAAGTTCTGGCGATGGGGTCCTGGGTAGGCATTGAATTAAAAAATCAAAATCTGAGGGTAATGACGGATGTTTCTCATTCTACGAGGTTCATACACTGTAATCTGTAATTACAGATTACCCATGAAATGGGAACCACCACATGACACTACCTACCATCGCCCTCTTCAGCGGAGACCCTGCGGGCATTGGCCCTGAATTGGTTCAAAAACTGCTTCAACTCCCCATCAGTCAACAGGCAGCCAAAATCATCTTGATTGGGCAAGAAGGCAGTCTGCAAACAACACCTCAAGTTCAGTGGCACAACTGGTCGGTTTACCAATCGCATCCCTTCCCCCAAGCTGTCGCAAACGCCGATAACGGGGCCTACATGATTGCGGCTTTGGCTGAAGGCGTTTCTTTGGTTCGTGACGGCCATGCAGATGCCTTTTGTTTTGCGCCGCTTAACAAGAGTGCCCTTCGAATGGGTGGCATGCACCAAGAAGATGAGTTGCGTTGGTTTGCAGAATTTCTGAACTTCAAGGGGGTGTGCGGTGAACTCAATGTGCTGCAAGATCTCTGGACTTCGCGTGTGACGTCGCATGTGGCACTCAAAGAGGTCAGCAATCTGCTCACAAGTGAGAAAGTATTTGAGTCCATAGAAATGATTGCCAAGGCCTTGAAAGCCTCAGGCAAAACGTCACCACGCTTGGCCGTGTGCGGCCTCAACCCCCACAACGGAGACAACGGTAACTACGGCGATGAAGAACTCACCATCATCACGCCCGGTGTCGCGCTGGCTCACAAAGCAGGCATCCCTGCCGATGGCCCCTTCCCAGCCGATACCGCTTTTGTGCGTGCCATTCGCAAAGAAGGTGGCTACGACGGCGTGGTCACCATGTACCACGATCAAGGTCAAATTGCCATGAAACTCATGGGGTTTGAAAAAGGCGTCACGGTGCACGGTGGCTTGCCAATTCCGATTTGCACCCCCGCGCACGGCACGGCCTACGACATTGCAGGGCAAAACTTGGCCAACCCACAAGCCATGTGCAACGCCTTTGAATTGGCTTGCCGCATGGGTCAACATCACAAGCAATCCCAAACGTCAGCTTCTCTGCCTGCCTAAGGCGAAAGACCACCCATGAAAAAACAATTCACGTTCATCGTTGCTGCTGTTTTCTGTGCTGTGAGCGCCTTCGCGCAAACTGCCTACCCCAGCAAGCCCGTCAAGCTGATGGTGGGGGCCGGCGCAGGTGGTGGCACCGACATCATCGCGCGCATGCTGGCCGAGAAAATGTCTGAGTCACTCAAAGGCACATTCATCGTTGAAAACAGACCTGGCGCCTCCAACACCATCGCTGCCGACCTCACTGCCAAAGCTGCACCGGATGGTCACACGCTGCTGGTGGCCACCAACACAGGACAAGCCATTGCGCCGCACCTGATGAAATTGTCGTTTGACCCGATCAAAGATTTAACCCCGATCGCTTTGGTGGTCACAGTCCCCAATGTCCTGGTGATCGGCAGTCAAGTGCCCGCCAATAACATCAAAGAATTGGTTGCTCTCATGAAGGCCAAACCCGACGAATTCAAGTACGCCTCGTCAGGCGTGGGCAGCACACAGCACATTGCAGGCGAAGGCTTTGACATTGCGGCGGGCGTCAAAAGTGTGCATGTGCCTTACAAAGGCAGCGCCCAAGCCCACCTGGACGTCATTGCGGGCAATGTGCAAATCATGTTTGACACCACCTCATCTGCCATGGGGCAAATCAAAGCGGGCAAATTCAAGCCGCTTGCCGTCACCACAGCACAACGATCGAGTGAACTGCCCAACGTTCCCACCCTGGCAGAAGCAGGTGTGCCCGGCTTTGAAATGAGCACTTGGTACGGTGTGTTTGTGACCTCAGGCACACCCCCCGAGGTGGTGAGCAAACTTCAAGCGGAGTTGGCACGCATCATCAAACTACCCGATGTACAAGCCAAATTGAAGGGCCTGGGTGGCGAGCCAGGCAACATCAGTCCGGAAGATTTCAGCAAACTCAACCGACAAGAGTTTGAACGGTTTGGCAAATTGATCAAGCAGGCAAACATCAAACTGTGATGCGCGATGGGTGTCGCCGGCAGAGACATGCTTTCTGTTAGCTCAGTCGCTCGAGGCCATAGAAGTCAGCAATTCGACAAACCGCGATGTCAATGGTTGAAGCCGCGCATTTTTGAGCAGTGTGATACCTACGGCTCGCCGCACACGGGCTTGCGAAAATGGCAGTACCGATAAGCCATCACCTCCATCTCGATCCAGCATGCTCTGACTCATGAGGGAGACCAGGTCGGTATCGCGCAAGATCTGACGCATCTGACCTGCGGTGTTGCTCACCTCCAGCGCAATACGTGGCGGCGGCAAGCCGGCTTGAGCCAACAAAGCTTCCACGTGCCGACGGGCCGCGACATCTGGTCCTGGGAGCATCCACTGCACTTGTCCTAGATCAGCGAACTTCAGCCGTCGGCGTTCCAGCAAAGGATGGCCTGTTCGTACAACCATGCACAAATCGTCTTGCATCAACTTGATCGTCCAAAGGTCATCGGGCACCAGTGTCGGCAATGAACTGATGGTCAGATCCAAATCACCCTGACGCAGCAGACGCCAAAGTTCGTCGTTCAGGTGCACTGAGGCACGCACCATGGCCGCAGGCCGTTGTCGGTGCAATTGCACAAAAGCAGGCACGAACAACTTTTGCGCGTACAACGGCGACACCCCCACCCGCAGCAAACCCAAAGCGCCCAGGTGCAAGTCAGTCGCCTCTTTGACCGCATCGCGCAACGCCCCGCGCAGAGCGCTCGTGCGCTGACGGAACTGCTCGGCCACACGCGTTGGCGTCATGCCCTTGACGCTACGCTCGAACAGCGCGAAGCCCAGTTCTTTTTCAAGCCTCTGCAGGGCCTTGGTCACGGCCGGTTGCGAAATGCCCAGACGTTGCGCCGCCTTGCGGACTTGACCTTCCTCGGCCACGGCCAAAAAGTAGTCGATGTCATCAAGCTGAATGCCCATGTTTATGTCCTTCTTAATTGATAACCCGTAGTTATCAAGAATGCCACTTCGATTATCCACAGGAGAACCATCGCGCCCTAGACTGCCCCCAGACAGGAGAAGACATGAACTTTGGCATCTATGTGGCGCGCAGCGCCCTGCACTGGCCCGACAAAACTGCCGTGCTGTTTCGCGACCAAGCGCTGACCTACCGCCAGCTCGAAGAACAATCCAACCGCCTCGCCCACGCCTTGCAAGCCCTAGGCCTGCAGCGCGGCGACCGGGTGGCCATCGTCTCGCCCAACCGGCCCGATATCGTGGTGGCCGAATGCGCCTTCTACAAACTTGGCCTCGTCAAAGTGGCGCTCAACTCGCGCCTGTCGCCGCAGGAACTGGCCGATGCGCTGGACAACGCCGAACCGGCAGCCTGCTTGGTCGCGCCCTCGCACCGCCCCATGGTGCAACCCCTGCGCTCGCGCTTGCCCGGCCTGCGCCATGCGATTGCCTGGGACTGCACCGAGGCCGATCTTGCCGAGGCTGGCTCGATGGCGCAGTGCTGATGGCCCAAGCTTCGACCGAACACATCCACATAGATCTATCACCCAATGATCTGGCTGTGCTGCACTACACCTCTGGCTCGACGGGCAAGCTCAAGGCCGCCATGCAGACCATGGGTAATCGCATGACCTCGCTGCGCAAAGTCATCATGGGCCGCATGCAAAGCAACGGCAATGACGTCATGCTGCTGGTCGGCCCCATCACCCATGCCAGCGGCATGTTCATCCAGGCCATGCTGTTTCAGGGCGTGACCATCTTGCTGCTCGACCGTTTCCACCCGGCCGAGTTGCTGCAAGCCATCGAAAAGCACCGAGTCACCATGACCTTCATGGTGCCGGCCATGATCCATGCACTGCTTGCCGAACCCAGCCTGAAAACGTGCGACCTCTCCAGCCTGCGCCTGCTGAGCTACGGCGCCGCGCCCATGTCGCCGGCGCGCATCCGGGAAGCCTGGGATGCTTTTGGACCGGTGCTGGCGCAGGGCTATGGCGCTGGCGAGACCACGGGCGGCGTGGTCAGCCTTTCGATCGCCGACCACGCGCGCGCCATTTCAGGCGACAAACCCGAACTCCTTTCGTCCTGCGGCCGCGCCGTCTGCGAGTCGCAAGTGCAGGTGCTCGACGACGTCGGAAACCCTGTGCAGGGCGATGCGATTGGTGAAATCTGCGTACGCGGCCCCGATGTCTTCGCTGGTTACTGGCGTGCCCCTGAACTCAGCCAGGAGGCCGTTGACCCACAAGGCTGGCTGCGCACAGGCGACTTGGCACGCATCGACCGCGAGGGCTACATCTACATCGTCGACCGCCGCAAAGCCATGCTGGTCTCGGGCGGCTTCAACATCTACCCCAGCGAGATCGAAGCGGTGCTGTCCCAACACCCCGCTGTTTACGAGGTCTGTGTGGTCGGCGTACCCGATGCGCATTGGGGCGAGGCCGTCAAAGCTGTCGTCGTGTTGCGCCAAGGCCAACAGGCAAGCGAGGACGAGGTGATTGCGTTTTGCAAAGACCGACTCGCCGATTTCAAGAAACCCCGCTCGGTGGACTTTGTCACCGAACTACCCAAGAACAGCAACGGCAAACTTTCGCGCAAAGACGTGCGCGAGCGCTATTGGCAAGGCCGCGATAGAAAGGTGAATTGAACATGGACACAACCACGCTCCCCGACACCTTCGAGGGCTCGGACAAAGCACGCGACTTCATCGCCCGCCTCGGTGAATTCATTGAAGGCGAACTGCGTCCGCTGGCAAGCGAGCACGGCGTCGACCACGAACATTCGCCCAGCCGCGAGTTGTTGCAGCAAGTCTGGCGGCGTTCACACGCTCTAGGCTTTTACGGCATGACCCTGCCCGAGCCCATGGGCGGTGCCGGTTTTTCGGTGCTCGACCACGCCCTGGTCAAGGAATTCATCTACGCAAGCGGCACGCCCTTTGCACCGCACATCTTGGGCGAACTCACCGGCCCACCGCGTCTGGGAGCATTGGTGCGCCAAGCCACGCCCGAGCAGATGCAGCGCTTCATCTTGCCAGTGGCACGCGCCGAAAAAGCCGTGTGTTTTGCCATCACCGAGCCCGAGGCCGGTTCGGACGCAGGTGCCCTGCAAACCTCGGCTGTGCAAGAGGGCGACCATTTTGTCCTCAACGGCACCAAGCGCTTCATCTCGGGTTCGCCATATTGCGACTTTGCCGTGATCATCGCCTCCACCAGCGAAAGCACGGCAGTGCGCGAAACCACCGCCTTTTTCGTCGAGCGTGATCGTCCGGGCTTTGCCATCGAAGGCGGCTACAAGACCATGGCCGGCCAGTCGCACACAGCCAATATCGTCCTCAAAGACTGCCGCGTCCCGACGAGCAATCAGATCGGCGAACGCGGCAAGGGCCTGGGCCTGGCGCTCGGCCGCATTACTGTCAACCGATTGCTGCATTGCCCGGCGATGCTTGGCTTGGCCCAACTGGCGTTGCAAGACAGCCTGCGCCACGCGCAGCGCCGCCAGCAATTCGGCAAGCCGATCGGCGCCTTCCAAGCCATCCAACATCAGCTGGCCGACATGGCCACCGAACTGGCTGCCGCGCGCGCGCTCATGCTGTCGGTAGCGCGCAGCCTGGACCTGGGGGTGGACGCCCGCGCCCAAGCTTCGATGGCCAAGCTGTTTTGCTCGGAAACTGCTTTCCGTGTGGCCGACCGCGCCGTGCAAATTCATGGGGGCGAAGGCATCGTGCAAGGCAGCCGAGTGGAGTTTTTGTTCCGCCTGCTGCGCATGTACCGAGTGCTCACGGGCACCAGCGAGATCCAGCGCAACACCATCGCCAAAGAACTGCTGCAGCCTGTAGGCCGCTGAAGACGACATCACCGAGGAGATAGACATGAACATCCCCCGCACCCTGACCACGCTGCTCGCGGGCCTAGCGCTGAGCACCCCATTCACGACCCACGCCCAGGATTACCCCAACCGCCCGATTCGCTGGGTCGTGCCCTACCTGGCCGGCACCGCGCCAGACAACACCGTGCGTGTGGTGGCCGAAGCCATGAGCAACCTCCTCAAGCAGCCTGTGGTGGTGGACAACAAGGGCGGCGTCGCTGGCAACTTGGGGGCTCAGCTGGCAGCCCGCGCCCCGGCCGATGGCTATACCTGGGTCTACTCGGCTACACCCATGGCGGCCAGCATGCGGATGTACAAAAAGCCTGGCTTCGATGTCATCAAGGACTTCACCCATGTGGGCCGCATCGCCGTCTCGGACCTCACGATCGTCGTGCATCCGGACTCGGGCATCAAAACCATCAAGGACCTTGTCGATCTGGCGCGCAAGGAGCCGGGCAAGCTCAGCTACGCCTCGGGTGGAATCGGCTCACCGGCCCACATGGGCGCCGAGCTCATGTTGAACATGGCCAACGCCAGCGCATTGCACGTACCCTACAAAGGCGCCTCCGAATCGGCCACCGCCGTGATTGGTAAACAGGTGGACTTCGCCTTTGCCATCAGCTCCGTAGCCATGCCCCACATCGCAGCAGGACGCTTGGTACCGCTGGCCGTGACGGGTCCGCAGCGCAACCCTCGCCAGCCAAATACCCCCACGTTGACCGAATCAGGCTGGGCCGGGCTGCAGCTGACCTCCTACGGCGGTTTGTCGGTGCCCGCCAACACGCCTGCACCTATCGTCAAGCGCTTGGCTGAAACGCTCCACCAGGCACTGGCTCTGCCCGAGGTACGCGCCAGGCTTGAAGCCCAGGGCGGTACCGTCGCCCCTTCCAGTCCAGAAGCCTACCGGGAAGCGCTGCAGGCTGAGATTGGTCTGACCGAGCGAATGATGAAATCCGTCAAGCTTGAAGCGCAATGAGCAGGCTGCATGATCCCGAATTTTCGGGGAGACACTTACGCGAGGTGCTACGACAGCGCCCCGCCCTCTGCGAAGCTGAGCATTACCAAGAAGGTCTGGTGGTGGTGCACGAAGCCGGTGTACAACTGGCCTTCGATGGCGATCACCCCGATGTACCTGCGGCCCTGACCGCCCACGCACGCCGCATGCGCCAACGCATCTACCGAGCAGGTGAGCGGGTTTACTGCGCCGTGGGCTACGCACTGGCCAATGTCATTATTGTTCGCTGCGAAGGGGCATTGGTGGTGTTGGATACCACCGAATCGCACCAGAGCGCTGCCCAGATCTGGCAGGACTTCAAGACCGCTATGCCCGAGGTGGCAGACTGGCCGGTGGCCGCACTTGTGTACACCCACAACCACAGCGACCACATCAACGGAGCCCGCGCCTTTGTCAACGAAGAGGATCTGCGCGCGGGTCGGACCCAGATCATCGCCCACAGCACGCTGATGCGCGCAGTCAGCGACAACGCCTCGGTCATTGCGCCCATTCTGGCCACGCGCAGTGCCTACTCCTTTGGTGCCTTATTGCCGCCTGGCCCCAAGGGCAGCGTGAGCGCCGGCATCGGACCCAAGATCATCAACGGCAAGGTCAGTTTTCTAGCGCCCACGCTGACTTTTGATGACGTACTGGACATCACCTTGGGGGGCGTACGTTTCGAATTTCGCCATGCACCCAGTGAGACCGATGACGAGATTGTTGTCTGGCTACCCGATGAAGAAACATTGCTCAGCGCCGAGGTCATTCAAGGTGAATGCTTGGCCAATGTGCACACCATCAGGGGGACCCGCTACCGCGACCCCTTGCAGTGGGTGGACACCTTGGACGCCATGCGCCAAAGGCATGCAAAACAACCCGTGCAATGGATGGTGCCGGCGCATGGCCGCCCAGTCAGCGGGAGCGAATCGATTGACGAATTGCTAACCGCTTACCGCGATGCAATTGCCTTCATCCACGACCAGGCCGTGCGCTTCATCAACCACGGTGCAACGCCTGACGAATTGGCTGACTGGCTCCCCGCGTTGCCGCCTCATTTGGCACAACATGCATGGCTCGGTGAGTACTACGGCACCGTCAAGCACAGCGTGAGACAGGTGTTCACAGGCCTGCTTGGCTGGTTCGACGGTGATCCGGCGACCCTAGACCCCTTGCCGCCACAGGCCCGAGCACAGCGCTGGATCGCGTTGGCCGGAGGGCGCGAAGCAGTTCTGGACGAATTGCAAGCCAGTGCGGCGCGCGCCATGACACCACAAGCGCAACAACAAGCAGCCCTCGACGAACATCGCTGGATCGCTGAGTTGGCTGGGCAACTGCTACGCATCAACCCGCAAGACGCTCAAGCCCGCCAGGCAAAGGCGCACGCCCTGCGCCAATTGGGATTGGCTACGCTGAACACCAATTGGCGCCATTGGTACCTCAGCTCAGCGCTGGAGCTGGAGGGGCGCTACGCACAGGTGTCTTTCAAGGGTAATGGCTTGGCTACGCGAGATATTTGGATGACGGTCGAGCCTAAGCAACTGTTGCGTACCTTAGGAGTGCGACTGCAGGCAGAGCGCTGCTTGGATGTACACATGCGACTGGTGCTGGAATTCACCGATCGGCAGCTTTTTGCAGCACTTGAATTGCGTCGCGGCGTGTTGCAGATCGCACTCGATGCATCTGCCGAGGCGGATGACATACCGAGCTTGCATGTACGCACAACTTGGCCCTCATGGCTGCGCCAGATGGCACTAGGCTGGCCTGATTTGGCGCAGCAACTGGCGCAGGGGGAAATACAGATCATCAAAGGCAACTCGGAGCTGCTGCAAACATTCATCCAATGCTTTGAACAACCCGCTGAAAATATGCCGCTGCTGGCGACTCGCTAAGCAAGTTCTGTTGCGCCAATCTTGGCGAAATGATCGAATAGAACAGGCCAAAAGCAACATCCAAAGCGCTTGCCGCCAACTTGAAAAAATGCCCATTTTTTTGCTATACTGTGCGTCTCTGCAAAGCGCTAGTGTGGTTTGCATACCGAATATTCCTCGATAGCTCAGTCGGTAGAGCGCCGGACTGTTAATCCGTAGGTCCCTGGTTCGAGCCCAGGTCGAGGAGCCAAACAAAGTAAAGCCTCTGCATTCACGTGCAGAGGCTTTTTCTTTTCAAACGCAAAGTCGCGTTCAACGCAACCCGTTTGCGCCAGCCCTCACCCATTCATTCGGATCGCTCATGGAAATCAAGGTCAACTTTCTCGACAAGCTTCGTCTCGAAGCCAAGTTCGACGACTTCACAGTCATTGCCGACCAGCCCATCCGTTACAAAGGCGATGGCTCAGCACCCGGGCCCTTCGATTACTTTTTAGCCTCATCGGCGTTGTGCGCAGCTTATTTTGTGAAGCTGTACTGCAACACGCGCAACATCTCGACCGAGAACATCCGTCTGTCGCAAAACAACATCGTCGATCCAGAGAATCGCTACCAACAGATTTTCAAAATTCAGGTGGAGTTGCCACCCGACATTCAGGAAGTCGATCGCCGTGGCATCTTGAACTCGATCGAGCGTTGCACGGTCAAAAAAGTGGTGCAAGCAGGCCCCGAATTCGTGATCGAAGAAGTCGAGAACTTAGATGCCGATGCCCAGTCCTTGCTCACAGCCAAGCCCAGCGCAGACACCCACACTTACATCACGGGCAAGGACCTGCCGCTGGAGCAAACCATTGCCAATATGTCGGAGCTCTTGGCGGGTTTGGGCATCAAGATTGAAATTGCCTCGTGGCGCAACATCATTCCCAATGTGTGGTCGCTCCACATCCGTGATGCGCACTCGCCCATGTGTTTTACCAACGGCAAAGGCGCCACCAAAGAAAGCGCCTTGGCCTCGGCGCTGGGCGAATACATCGAGCGGCTCAGCAACAACCATTTCTACGCCGGCGCTTTTTGGGGTGAAGACATCGCCAACGCGGCCTTTGTGCACTACCCAAATGAGCGTTGGTTCAAACCAGGTAAAAAAGATGCCCTGCCCGCAGAAATTTTGGATGCGTATTGCTTGGCCATCTACAACCCCGATGGCGAGTTGCGCGGTTCGCATTTGATCGACACCAACTCAGGCAACACGCAGCGCGGCATTTGTGCCCTGCCCTATGTGCGTCAGTCCGATGGGGAGGTGGTGTATTTCCCATCGAACCTGATCGAAAACCTGTTCGTTAGCAATGGCATGAGTGCGGGCAACACGCTGGCCGAAGCACAGGTGCAATGCTTGTCTGAAATTTTCGAGCGTGCGGTCAAACGCGAAATCTTGGAAGGTGAAATTTGTTTGCCAGACGTGCCGCAAAACGTGTTGACCCAATACCCCAGCATCCTGGCAGGCATTCAAGGCTTGGAAGAACAGGGCTTTCCTGTGCTGGTCAAAGACGCCTCGTTGGGCGGCGCCTACCCCGTGATGTGTGTGACCTTGATGAACCCACGCACAGGCGGCGTGTTTGCTTCATTCGGCGCGCACCCCAGCTTCGAGGTAGCGCTGGAGCGCAGTCTGACCGAGCTGCTGCAAGGCCGCAGCTTTGAAGGGCTGAACGACTTACCTCCACCCACCTTTGAGAGCCATGCAGTCACCGAACCCAATAACTTTGTGGAGCATTTCATCGACTCCAGCGGTATTGTGTCGTGGCGTTTTTTCAGCGCCAAAGCAGACTTCGAATTTGTGGCATGGAATTTTTCCAGCCAAGGCGAGAACGCCAACACCGAGGAAGCTGCCACCTTGTTTGGCATTCTGAAAGACATGGGCAAAGAGGTTTACACCGCGGTGTACGACCAGCTGGGTGCTGTGGCCTGCCGAATTTTGGTGCCTGACTATTCCGAGATCTACCCTGTGGAAGACTTGATTTGGGACAACACCAACAAAGCGCTGTTGTTCCGCGCCGATGTGCTGAACCTGCATCGCTTGGACGACGCCAGCTTGACGGCATTGCTGGATCGTTTAGAAAACAACGAGCTCGATGAGTACTTAGACATTGCCACCTTGATCGGCATTGAATTTGACGACAACACCGTGTGGGGCCAACTGACCGTGCTGGAGTTGAAGTTGTTGATTCGCTTGGCCTTGAAGCAATTCGAAGAAGCACAAGAGCTGGTGGGCGCCTTCTTGCAATACAACGACAACACGGTGGAGCGCCGATTGTTCTACCAAGCCTTGAACGTGGTGCTGGAAGTGCAACTAGACCCCGAACTCGAACTGACAGACTACGAAGCCAACTTCCGCCGCATGTTTGGCGATACGCGCATGGATGCAGTGATGGGATCGGTAGAGGGCAGCGTGCGCTTCTTTGGTTTAACCCCCACGAGCATGCAACTCGAAGGGCTGGACAGACACCATCGACTGATCGACAGCTACAGAAAGCTGCACACAGCGCGCGCCAACGCAACGGCAGCGGGTTAGAAAATCTTCAGGTTTTTTGTCAGCGCGGCAAAGACTCGACCTCACGGCGCCAACGATCGAGCAGACGCTGTCTTTCTGCCGCTTTGCCGTATTTTTCAAAGTCGTATTTGATCAGTTTCACGCTGTCGAGACTTGGAATACGCGGGTCGTGCTTGAAGGTTTTGTTGGCCGGTGATTGAAAGCTACCGGCTTTGGCACCCAGCGATTGCCCCGCGGGGCTCATCAACCAGTCGTAATATTTTTTGGCCGCTTCAGTGTTGCGACTGCCTCGCACCAAAGCGATGCCGCCGATTTCGTAACTCGTACCTTCGCAGGGCGCGCCGGTCACCACCGGATAGTGGTTGTAGCGCCACCCTTCAAAACCGAAGATGAAACTCACCCCCACAGCAACCTCGCCTTTGGCCACATTGGGGGCTTGTGCGGTACCACTGCGGGTGTATTGCGAGATGTTTTTGTGCAAGGTCTTCATGTAGTCAAAGGCTTTGTCTTCGCCCATCAACTGCACCAAGCCTGCCAAGATGGTGTAGGCCGTTCCGCTGGAGGCTGGGTGAGAAATTTCAACCTCTCCTTTGTAGATTGGTTTGATCAAGTCAGCCCAACAGGTGGGCACGGGCAAGTGCTTCTTTTTCAACAATTCGGTGTTCCAGCCAAACCCGATGGCGCTGGTGTAAAAACCGCCCACCATGTTGGAGGTCATGGCGTACTGCCGCACACTCCAAGCGCTGAGCTGATCCATGTAAGCGGGACGGTAGGGTTCCAGAAGTCCTATTTCTGCCGCTTGTAAAAAAGGATCGCCTGTGCCGCCCCACCACAGATCGGTTTTGGGGTTGGCCGCTTCGGCACGCAATTGCGCCAACGCCTCGCCCGTGGGCTTGCGTGTTTGCAAGACACGAATGCCTGTTTGTTTTTGAAATTCAGACGCCGCCATCTCGCACCAGCTTTGGTCAGTACTGCACATGGCATGCACCACCTGAGATTGCGCTTGTGCTGCGCCCACAGACAGGAACAAGGCCCCTGCCACAAGACTGGAGAGAGTTGGCATACGCATTGTGAGACCTCTTTTGAATCTGTTCATGGCCGCGCTGGCAGCACCATCACACCGACCTGCCCCAAGGTCAGCCCGATCACGTCGCCGACTTGCGGCAACAGATCGCGGGTGGACATCTGCAGCCACAAACGTCCAACCTCACATTCCAAGGTCACTTCATACAAAGGCCCCATGAACGCATGCTTCAATACTTTGGCAGGCAGCCCTTGAGAGACGTCGTTGATTTGCCAAGCCTCTGGGCGAATCGCCAATTCCACCGACCCAGGTTTGAGCGGCTGGGGGCTGCGCCATGTCAAGGGGCCCAACTTGAGTTCGTGTCCATCGGCTTGCACTTGGGCTTTGAGCATGACGGCTTCGCCCATGAAATTCGCTACGAAATGGCTATTGGGATGGTCATACAACGCACGCGGCGTGCCGTGCTGGGCAATGCGCCCCTCGTTCATCACAAGCACATGGTCGCTGACGGCCAGGGCTTCCGATTGATCGTGCGTCACATAAGCCACGGTCAAACCCAGGCGCTGCTGAATCTCGCGAATTTCTTCGCGCATCTCGCGTCGCAAACGCGCATCCAAATTGGACAGCGGTTCGTCAAACAGCAACACCGCGGGCTCCAACACCAGCGCACGAGCCAAAGCCACACGCTGTTGTTGTCCACCCGAGAGTTCACTGGGCCAGCGATCCTCCATAGACTTCAGGCCCACATTCGTGAGCGTTTGCATGGCACGTTGTGCGGCTTGTGCACTGGGAACACCCGACATGCGCAAGCCATACATCACGTTATCGAGCACACGCAAGTGTGGAAACAAGGCGTAGCTCTGAAACATCATGCTCACCGCACGCTGTGCTGGGCCGAGATGTGTGACGTTGTCACCCCCCATCCAAATCTGCCCTTCGGTGGCAAATTCGAGCCCAGCAATCATGCGCAAGGTCGTGGTTTTGCCGCAGCCCGAAGGACCCAACAAGGTCGTCAATGTGCCTTGAGGGATTTCAAAACTCACATCGTTCACCGCCCAGGGTGAGGCATCGCTGGCGCCGTAGCGCTTTTTGACGTTGACAAATTTGACACTGCTCACAATGAATTCCTAGTGTTCATGATCACACCACGCGACGACCGAGTTCACGATCGCCCACCATTTTTTGGATGCCCCACACGGCCAGCGACATCAGCACCATCAACACCGTGCAATAAGCCAAGGCAATGCCATAGTCGCCATTGCCCACGCGGCCAATGATGTAGGTGGTGGCCAGATCGTTCTCGGCCGTCACTAAAAAAATCACCGCCGAGACCGTGGTCATCGACCGTATGAAGCTGTAGAGCAAGGCCGTCAGCAACGCAGGTCGCAACAGTGGCAGCACCACATGACGCAAGGTCTGCCAGGTCGTGGCGCGCAACATGGAAGAGGCCTCTTCCAGCGATTTGTCGAGTTGCTCGAATGAAGCCACACCGGAGCGAACGCCCACCGGCAAGTTGCGAAACATGAAGCACAGCACGATCAAGGTGCCCGTGCCTGTGAGTTCGATCGGTGGCACATTGAATGCCACCACATAGCTCACACCCAACACCGTGCCCGGAATGGCAAAGGCGAGCAAGGTGGAGAACTCAAAGAAACGTTTACCCCTAAAGTTCTGCCGCGCCAACACCCAGGCAATCAGCAGACCCAACACGGCCGTTAACGGCGCCGACACAGCCGAGAGCTCCAAGGTGGTCCACAAGGAGTTCCAAGCCGTACCAACCCAGACCCAGCCAAAATCGCCTTTGGCAATGCCGAACGCCATTTCAAAATGTTGCAATGTCAGCGTGTAATCACGGCCCCAGGTTTTGACAAACCCACCGCTGAAGGCAAACACATAAATCACAAAGGTCAATGCCAACCAAGGAATAGCAATGCCTTGCGTGATGCGCGTCAAACCGTTCGGCAACACCGCAGAAAGACCCGCATCGCCCTTGCCACTGACGGTGGTGAAACTTTGTCGCCCCATCACCAGATGTTGCAAGGCAAACACGGCAAACGCAAACAAGGTCAGCAACCAAGCCAAGCTGGCTGCACGTCCAGGATCGAACTGCGCCCCGACGATGGCAAAGAAGATCTCCGTCGACAAGACCGAATAGGAACCACCCACCACAATGGGATTGCCAAAGTCGGCCATGCTTTCAATGAACCCAATCAAAAAGGCATTCACCAAGCCCGGTTTGAGCAAGGGCAAGGTCACGCTCCAAAACACCTGTGCGCGACTGGCCCCCAGCGTTTGCGAAGCCTCTTCCAAGCTGGGTGAAATGCCTTGCAGCACGCCGCGCATCATCAGGTAAGCAATGGGCGTGAACGCAAACATCTGCGCCAGACCAATGCCCAGCGCGCCGTAAAACCACCGCGTGGGCTCAATGGCCCACGCCCATTCCAACAGTTGGTTCACGATACCGGCACGGCCAAACAACAAAATCAGTCCCAGACCGACCACAAATGGCGGGGTGATGATGGGCGCCAGCGCCAACAGTTTGAGCAATCGTTGAGGCAGCCCCTTTGACTTCAACCCTGTTCGCTCCGCTAGCAATGCCAGCAAGGTACCCAACACCGTGGTGCCCAAGGCCACCCAGGTACTCAACCATAAAGTGTTCCAGGCTACACCGCAATTCAAGTTGGCGTGCACGCACGACAAACTCCAAATGCGGCTGTCTGTCAGACGCGCCCAGCCCGCTTGCCAAGCGTAGGCGTTTTGTTCATCGCGCCAGGCCGCGCTCAAGGCATTGCCCACGGGGTAAGCCACAAACACCAGCAGCAACACGCCGATCAACACCACCGCACCGGCGGTCCACGCATCGCCTTTGAAGGCACCTGCCCTGGACCAAGCGGTGGCCAGCAACATCAGCAATGCTGTCATGCACACCCAAGTTCCCACGCCCCAAGCAGGCAGCGGTTGCGAGCCTTGCCAAAGCAACTGCATGTACTGCCAGCCGTTGATTGCTTGGGTTTGTGTGGCCAGCGCAAAGCCCACCTCTAACCAACCCAAGTCTGGCCATGCGTTCCAAGGCATGGCAAAAAAACCAACCAACGCGACCAGCCACAGCCAAGCGACAGGCCTATTCAAGCGACTCATCGGGGCAGCGCGTTGACTTCTTTTTCCCAGCGCGCAATCAAACGCTTGCGCTCATTGCTGGCTCCGTACTTGGCATAGTCATAGGCAATAAATTTGATCGATTTGAAGTCAGGCACGTGAGGATCGAGCTTTGCATTCTTGTTACTCGGCAACTGGTACTGCTTGGTGGCCGCCGCCATTTCTTGAGCGGAAGGCGTCAACGCCCATTCGTAAAACTTCTTGGCCAACTCAAGGTTGCGCGCACGTTTGACAAGACTCATGGACCCAATTTCTGCACCCGTGCCATCGGCGGGTGTGATGGTAGCCACAGGAAAGCCATTCATTTTTTCTTGTGGCCCATCATGAACAAAGCTGATCGACACCGTTGCTTCACCACGCGCCACGGCTTTAAGCGGCGCCACACCACTGCGGGTGTATTGGCTGATGTTCTTGTGCAGGGCTTTGAGGTAGTCAAACGCTTTGTCCTCGCCCATGAGCTGCACCAAGGTGGCAATCATGGTGTAGGCCGTACCACTCGAAGCCGGATTGGCCATTTGAATTTCGCCTTTGTATTCCGGCTTGAGCAAATCAGCCCAAGTTTTAGGAACAGGCAGTTTTTTCTTGGCCAGCAGTTCGGTGTTGTACGCAAAACCCAAAGGGCCCGAGTAAATACCCACCGTTTTGTAGCCCGACTGTTTGGCTTGTTGCTGCGCCCAAGGGTGCAGCTGCCCCATCATGGGTGACTCGTAGACCAACGACAAGTCCTGTTCGGCGGCCTGCAAATGCGGGTCGCCCGTGCCACCAAACCAAATGTCTGTTTTGGGGTTGTCGCGTTCAGCAATCAGCTGCGCCAAGGCCTCCCCCGAGCCTTTGACCGACATATTGATTTTGACGCCCGTGGTGCGCGCATACACGGTGGCGATCATGCTGCACCATTCAGCCTGCACCGAGCAAATGACATTGAGTTGCTGCGCTTGAGCCGAAGCCGCAGCAAAAACGAAAAACGCCAAAATGATTTTTTTCACAAAATCTCCAAATACATCAATACCTAAACTATAAACATGAAAAAAATCTAATTTCTAACGTATTTCCCTAGACACACCGTCAACACTGCTCCGCACCAAAGCACCACCGTAGGGGTCAATTTGCTTGTGTGGTCGGTTATCGGGACAAATTTCTAACGATCTTCAACACGTAAGTCACCGTAGCCAACACCAGCACCGTGCCCAACCAGTCCCCTAAGCCCATGACCGCCATGCTGCCAATAAAGTTCTCTGTTTGGCCGACAAAAAAATACCAGCATTGGTGAAAAACTGAGCTGATCACCGCAAACAGGATGGAAACTTTCAACAGCTGACGGGCATGAAAGCCTGACAGCGACACATCCAGACCCAACAGCCGTGTCGCGATTGCGTGCGCAACCAAGGGCGATGCGCCCGAAATAAAACCACTGATCAAATTAGACACATTCGTGTCGGGCGAGAGCGTGTAGTTGACAAAGATAGAACCTGCGACAACGCCAACCGCACCTGCTTCTAAAAAGACCAGCACAAACAACAGCCGCAAGCCGCTGGGAATAAAGATCCAGTTCACACCTTGTGAAAAACTCAAGTGCTCAAATAAGTACTGATTCAACTGGAAAGCGTACACATAAAAGGCCGCACACAATAAAACGATCAAAGCTTTCGCTTCTAAACTTAAGGTGTCGCTTGTCGCTTGTTCTTGAGGCATAAATGAAAGGGTATTTTTTGAATTTGATCTTCCGAGAATTTCAAAAAACCTGCCTGTATTCTATGAATTCACGGCTTTTACGCCATAGGTCAATTGATCTATATGAATTTCTACACATGACGCATCGTTTGAAAACATGAAAATAGATTTCGATGGCATACAAGCCTTCGTGGTGACGGCAGAACTGGGTGGCTTTCACAAAGCCGCCGAACAGCTGCACATCACGCAAACCGCACTCACACGACGGGTGCAAAAGCTAGAGGCTTATTTGGGACTCAAGCTGCTCGACCGCACCACACGACGGGTCGAAATGACGGCGGTGGGCCGCGAGTTTTTACCTCAAGCGCGGGCCATCGTGAATGACATGACCTCTGTCGTGGGACGGCTCAAAGACATGTCCCAACACGCCAAGGGCAACTTCACCCTGGCTTGCGTCCCCAGCATGGCGGCGCATATGCTGCCCCAGCTTATTCGCCAATATGCCGATGTGTGTCCAGGCAACCGCATTCGCTTGCTCGACGCAGCCTCTTACGAAGTGCGTCAATCGGTGCTCAACCACCAAGCAGAGATTGGCATTGCGATCAACGGTGAAACACACCCAGACTTGATCGAAACACCGTTGTTTGACGATCCCCTGGTGTTCATCTGTCGTGACACTCACCCACTACATGGCAAAACCTCGGTCACCTGGGCCGACATGCGCGATGCCGACTTGATTGTGGTGAGCAACTTCATGGCCACCCGTGTGTTCATGGACTACCAACTCGCCAAGCACGGCATTCGACTACACGGCAGCTACGAAGTGCAACACCATGCCACGGCCATCAATTTGGTCGCAGCGGGCGTGGGTTGTGCCATCCTGCCCTCGTCCACCTTGCTCGACGGAGACCGTGCTCATGTGCGCAAAATCAGCCTGACTGGTCCGGTGGTGAAACGCAAAGTGGCGCTGCTGCGGCATAAAAACACCAGCCTGTCACCAGCCGCCCAAGCCTTTTTCGAGCTGATTCAACACGCACATCTCAAGCCCAAGAATGCGCCAACTCGATTGATGCGTAAACCGAAATAATCAACCCCTAAATTTCACTTCTCAATATAACGGCAATGTCCGACACTTTAGGGCATGACAACCTTATCCCTTGAACAAACACCCGATGTACTGGTCATCGGTGGTGGCAATGCCGCGCTCTGTGCGGCGCTGATGGCTGCCGAAGCCGGCGCCTCGGTCTTGCTGCTCGAAGCCGCCCCACGTGAATGGCGCGGCGGCAATTCGGGCCACACCCGCAACCTGCGCTGCATGCATGATGCGCCACAAGATGTGTTGGTCGAGGCCTACCCTGAAGAAGAGTATTGGCAAGATTTGCTCAAGGTCACAGGTGGCATCACCAACGAGAAACTGGCCCGCTTGGTGATCCGTGCCTCATCTTCCTGCCGCGACTGGATGCGCAAACATGGCGTGCACTTTCAGCCACCGCTCTCGGGCGCCTTGCATGTAGCACGCACCAATGCGTTTTTCATGGGCGGCGGCAAAGCCTTGGTCAACGCGTATTACCGCAGTGCTGAAAAGCTGGGGGTGAAAATTCGCTACAACGCACCCGTCGATAAGCTCGACATTGAAGATGGGCGCTTCGTTGCAGCCTACGTCAAGGGTGAACGCATCAGCGCCAAAACCTGCGTGTTGGCAGCGGGCGGATTCGAGTCCAACCTCGATTGGTTGCGTGAAGCTTGGGGGCAAAACGAACACGGCGAATGGCCAGCCGACAACTTCCTCATCCGAGGCACACAGTACAACCAAGGCGTGTTGCTCAAGCATATGTTGGAACACGGCGCAGACCGAATTGGCGACCCCACACAAGCCCACATGGTGGCGATTGATGCGCGCGCCCCCCTGTATGACGGTGGCATTTGCACCCGCATTGATTGCGTTTCTTTGGGCGTGGTGGTCAACCGCAATGGTCAACGCTTTTACGACGAAGGCGAAGACTTCTGGCCCAAGCGCTACGCGATTTGGGGCCGCTTGGTCGCTCAGCAGCCCGGGCAAATTGGCTATTCCATCATCGATGCCAAAGCCGTTGGGCGTTTCATGCCACCTGTTTTTCCGGGCGTGCAAGCCAACACCTTGCCTGAGTTGGCCGAAAAACTCGGCTTGCCCGTGGACACTTTCATGCACACCCTCGACGACTACAACCGCGCTTGCCGCGTCGGCACGTTTGACCACACCCGTTTGGATGACTGCCATACCGACGGCGTGAATCCGGCCAAAACCCATTGGGCACGCCCCATCGACACAGGGCCGTTCTACGGCTACGCCTTACGCCCTGGCATCACCTTCACCTACCTCGGCCTCAAGACCGATGAAACAGCTGCCGTGCGCTTTAACGATGTGCCCAGTGACAATCTTTTTGTGGCGGGCGAAATGATGTCTGGCAATGTGCTGGGCAAGGGCTACACCGCGGGCGTGGGCATGTCGATTGGCACCGCCTTTGGTCGCATTGCAGGCACGCAAGCCGCCCAAGCGGCGCTGGCACTAAAGGAGGCGTCACATGCAAACGCTTGAAGCCCTCACCCGGGACGCCCGCGCCTTGGCCAATGGCGATGTGGTGCTGTCCGCGTCCGAAACCGAAGTGGCACGACAGCTGCAAATCTGCAATGCATGTCGTTACTGCGAAGGTTTTTGCGCCATGTTTCCCGCTATGACGCGCCGTTTGGAATTTGGCAAAGCCGACATCCATTACCTGGCCAATCTGTGCCACAACTGCGGCGCATGCTTGCACGCTTGCCAATACGCTCCCCCGCATGAGTTTGCAGTGAACGTACCCCAAGCCATGGCCCAAGTGCGCGGCCAAACCTATGCCGACTATGCGTGGCCACCCGCCTTGGGCGCGCTGTACAAACGCAATGGCCTCACTGTGTCGCTGGCTCTAGCGGCTGGTTTGTCGCTGTTTTTGCTGCTCGCCTTGCAGATGAACGGCACCTTGTGGTCAAGTGGCTTGGATGGCAACTTCTACGCGCTGTTTCCACACAACCTGCTGGTGAGTTTGTTTGCGCCCGTGTTTTTGTTTGCCAGTTTGGCGCTCGCTCTGGGCGTGCGACGCTTTTGGCAAGACATCACGCCCGCCACCTCGGGGGCCGCACTCACGCCCCCCGCCACCGCAGAGGCCACCCACGATGTGTTGCGCTTGACCTATTTGGATGGTGGCCACGGCGAAGGTTGCAACAACGAAGACGATGCCTTCACCCTCTCGCGCCGTCGCGCACACCATCTCACCTTCTATGGCTTCATGCTGTGTTTTGCCGCCACCAGCGTGGCTACCGTGTATCACTACGCCTTGGGTTGGACGGCGCCGTATGACCTGCCCAGCCTGCCCAAGGTCTTGGGTGCTATCGGTGGTGTGAGTTTGTTGCTCGGTACTGCGGGCTTGTTCAAACTCAATCTGCAACGCCACCCCCTGCACGGCGATGAGGCACAAAAGCCGATGGACTTGGGCTTTATTGCCTTGCTATTTTTCATCAGCTTAAGCGGCCTGGCCCTGTGGTTGGGGCGCAGCAGCGTGGCCATGCCCACCTTGCTGGCCCTTCATTTGGGGGTGGTCATGGCCTTGTTTGCCACCCTACCCTATGGCAAATTTGCGCACGGTATTTTCAGAACCGCTGCCTTGCTGCGCTTTGCCGTCGAAAAACGACAGCCCAACCGCCTCGGTTTGGGCAACGACTAATTGAAAAAGGACACTCCATGAAACGACTCCACTTCCTCCATGCTTGTGCTTTGATGGCACTGGGCGTGACCTCAGTGGCCACGCATGCTCAAGAATTTCCGCCTAAGAAAACCATCACGATGGTGGTCGGGTTTGCTGCTGGCGGTGCAGCGGATACGGCAGCACGCATCATTGCGAAAAAACTGGGCGAGAACATTGGCGCCTCCGTTGTGGTGGACAACCGAGGCGGTGCTGGCGGCAATATTGCGCACCAATTCGCGGCCAATGGTCCGTCTGATGGCAGCACCATTTTGTTTGGTTCGGTCGGTCCTCTGACGATTGCGCCACACATGATGAAACTGCCCTACGACCCCGTCAAAGATTTCGCGCCCATCACCATGGGCGTGAACTTCCCCAATGTGCTGGTGGTCCACGCGGGCACGGGGATCAAAACCTTTGCCGAATACATTGCCTACGCCAAGAAGAACCCCAAGAAACTCGACTACGCGTCCACAGGCCCCGGCTCAGCTTCGCATCTGGCGGGTGAACTGCTCGATGACATGGCAGGCATTGACACCGTCCACGTGCCCTACAAAGGCGGCGCACCCGCACTGCAAGATTTGCTCGGCGGTAGGGTGGCGGCTTATTTCTCTACCTACTCCACCTCACAGGCCTACATCGACAACGGCAAGCTCATTCCACTGGCCAGCACGGGTGCGCAGCGTTTGAAGTCTTTGCCAAAAATTCCCACCATCGCCGAATCGGGATATCCCGGCTTCAGCGCCACCAACTGGTACGCCTTTGTCGCATCGTCCAAAGTTCCTACTGCTACCTTGGACCGTTGGAACACAGAGCTGGTCAAAGTCTTGAAGTCACCTGACGTGATGGAACAACTCAACAGCCACGGATTGACACCCCTGCCCAGCACACGCGATGAATTGGCAAAGTACATGGCCAAAGAATCGGCCACCTGGGGCCGTGTGATTCGCGAACGAAAAATTGTGGGTGAATAAACTTTAGAAAGAAAGCAAACATGACACATGCCCTTCACATCACTCGCCGTTTATTTGTCGTTGGCTTAGGCCTCTGGCTTGCTGCCGCGCACATCGCGCAAGCAGCGGAAATTCGCGTCATCACCTCTGGTGCATTCACCGAAGCCTATAAAAAACTTGTGCCCGAGTTTGAAAAACAAACCGGTCACCACGTCATCAGTTCGTTCGGCGCCTCGGTAGGCAATGCGCCCGACTCGATCCCCACGCGTTTTTCGCGCGGCGAAAAGTTCGACTTGGTGATCTTGTCTGACGGTGGCTTGGAAGCTTTGGTCAAAAGCGGCAAGGTCATTCCAGGTAGCCGCGTTGATTTGGTGCGCTCACAAATCGGTGCGGCCGTTCGCAAAGGTACACCCAAGCCCGACATCAGCACCGTCGAAGCCTTGAAGCAAACCTTGCTCAATGCCAAATCGATCGCCTACTCTGCCAGTGCCAGTGGCACCTATTTGTCGACCGAGCTGTTCCCCAAGCTGGGCGTGGCCGAGCAACTCAAAGACACGGCCAAGAAAATCATGAGCGAGCGCGTGGGCGCCGTGGTGGCACGAGGTGACGCCGAACTGGGTTTTCAACAGGTGAGCGAGTTGATCTATTTCAAAGAGTTGGATTTCGTGGGCACCTTGCCCGAATCGGTGCAACAAACCATTTTCTTTTCGGCCGGTTTGGTAGAAGGCTCAAACGAACAAGAGACAGCCAAACAACTGATTCGTTTCTTTCAATCTCCCGCTGTGGCTGACGTGATTCGCCAAACCGGCGTTGACCCTGTCCCCGCCCGATAAGCTGCAATCCCCTCACCTCACCCCAGTTTGCTACTGGCCTTGACAGGAACTGTGGCGCTGCCCATGCTGGTGAGGTTCGTGTGCCAACGCGCAACTGCTTCACGCACTACAAGACAGGTCTGAACTCAGATTGCCCACAGCTATGGATAAACAACGTCGATCGGCATCCGCCACCTTCAAAGGCAACAAACAAAGCCTGCCCAGTAAGCCGTGTGCACATTGTGGACGTGACATGACTTGGCGCAAGGCGTGGGCCAAAAACTGGGAGCAGGTCAAATATTGCTCCGATGCCTGTCGCCAACATAAAACGGCTGCTGCCACGCCGCCATGAGCTACGAACTGGTTTGGTTCAAGCGCGATTTGCGTTGGCAAGACCACGCGGCCTTGGCACAAGCGGTGCAGCGCGGTCCGGTGCGTTGCATCTACGTGGTGGAACCCGAACTTTGGCAACAACCTGATGCCGCTTTGCAGCACTTTGAATTCGTGCGTGAATCGCTGCAAGCGCTCGACACTGAGCTGCGTCGACAAGGCGGTGAGCTATTTTGAAACACACCCCATGACTGCACCACGCAAACGTCTCATCCTCATTCTGGGCGACCAGCTGGATGAAGACGCCTCGGCCTTGAGCGACTTTGACAGCGCCCACGACACGGTTTGGATGGCTGAGGTACGGGAAGAGTCCACCCACATTGCGTCATCCAAGCAACGCAGCACCGTATTCTTGAGCGCCATGCGACATTTCGCCGCGCTGCTGCAGACCCGTGGCTGGTCTGTGATGTACCGCCATTTGGATGACCCAGACAACAGCGGCACTTTGGCGGGTGAGTTGGCCAAAGCCATTGCACAAGTGGAACCCGAACAATTGCTCATGACCGCCCCCGGGGACTGGCGGGTGCTAAAAAGCTTGCTTGCGGTGGCACAGCAACATGACGTGCCGCTGGAAATTCGTGACGACACCCACTTCTTCAGCACCGTGCGAGAGTTTGCGGAACATGCCAAGGGACGCAAGCAATTGCGCTTGGAATACTTTTACCGAGAATTGCGTCAAAAAACAGGCATCTTGATGGACGGCAAACAACCTGTCGGCGGTCAATGGAACTTCGACGCCAACAACCGTGGTAGCTTTGGCAAGCAAGGCCCGGGTCTGTTGCCTGACCCCACACGCTTTGCGCCAGATGCCATCACGCGTGACGTGATGACCATGGTCGAACGAGAGTTAGTGAACCATCCCGGATCAATCCACACGTTTGGCTGGCCCGTCACGCGCGCGCAAGCCTTGCAGGCCCTCGAATCATTCATCACCCATCGACTCCCGAGCTTTGGTCTGTATCAAGACGCCATGTGGGAAGGCGAAGTTTGGCTGTACCACTCTCACCTATCCTGCGCTTTGAACCTCAAACTCCTGAATCCAAGAGAGGTGATTCAAGCCGCCACAGACGCTTGGGCCCAAGGCCATGTGCCCATTGAGGCGGTGGAAGGTTTTGTGCGCCAAATTTTGGGATGGCGCGAATACGTACGCGGCATTTATTGGACCCGCATGCCAGAGTACCTGGGCCAAAACGCCATGCAGGCCAGCGCGCCCTTGCCCGAGTTTTACTGGACTGGGGAAACAGACATGGCATGCTTGCGCGATGCCATTCAACAAACCTTGACGCATGGGTATGCGCATCACATCCAACGTCTGATGGTGACAGGCTTGTACGCCTTGTTGCTGGGCGTGACCCCGCAAGAAGTTCATGCCTGGTACTTGGGTGTGTATGTGGATGCGGTGGAGTGGGTGGAACTGCCCAACACGCTCGGGATGAGTCAGTTTGCCGATGGTGGGCTGATGGCCAGCAAGCCCTACATCGCCAGTGGCAAGTACATCGACCGCATGAGCAACCATTGCCGAGGATGTCGCTTCAACCCCGCGCAATCCACCGGTGAGCAGGCCTGTCCATTCACCACCTTGTATTGGGACTACTTGAACAAACACGCCGAAGTCCTGGCACGCAACCCACGCATGCTGATGCAGCTCAAAAACTTGAACCGACTCACCGATGCAGAGCGCGCTGCCATTTCAGCGCAGGCCCAACTGCATAGACAATCGATACATGCGTAATTTATTTGGATTGGTATTTTTATGTCTGGGCTGCACGATCTGGGTGCATGCCCAAAGTGACAACTACAACTTGGTCGTCCAGGTGCAGCAAATTGAAAACCGAAAGTTTTCAACCACCGCCAGTTTCAAACTGCCTCTCAAGCACTGCCAAGCTTGGCACTATTTGACCGACTACGATTCCTCGACAGCAATTCCGGGCGTCCTCTCCTCCCAAACCACCCGCTTGGCCCAAAACAAAGCGCAAGTGAAGCTGCTCATGGAAGAGCGCATTTTGTTCTTCAATATTCGGATGAACTCGGTGCTCGAGTTTTTAGAAACGCCCAACGTTGGCACCGATTTTGTACAAACTGCGGGGGAAGCCAAATCGTTTCAAGGCTCATGGCGCATTGAGCCCAAAGACAATGGCACGCTGTTTCGCTACCAATCTGTGTTTCAACCCGATTCAGCACTGCCCATGGTGGTGATCAAATATTTCTTTGACCGACGCCTACGCAACAGCTTTGCTGCGATTGCGCAGTACGGCGCAACGCAGCAAAACCTGATGTGTGATTAGCTGGTCGCCAAGGCCATCACACCTGTGGCCGTGTTAGAAATTGGGATGTGGTAGTTTTGATGCACAGGCGTCACCTTGTCACCCAAAGCGCCACGCATGGCCAGCCACATCACCAGCTCCACACCTTGAGTCCCGGTTTTTTCAACCAACTCGTGGATGCTGTACTGCGTGGCCCACTCGGGGTTCTTTTGCAGACTGTCCATGAACTCCAAATCAAAGGCCTTGTTGATGTGGCCTGCACGCTCGCCGTCGAGCTGGTGGCTCAAGCCGCCTGTGCCCAGCACCACCACATTCAAGTCGCTGTCCCAGCTGCGAATGGCCTCACCCACGGCCTTGCCTAAGTTGTAGCAACGCTTGGCCGATGGCAGCGGAAACTGCACGGTGTTGATGCAAATGGGCACCGTCAGCACAGGGCATGTGTCGCCTGGCCAAAACAGTTTGAGGGGCAAGGTGAAGGCATGGTCGACCAACATTTCTTGGCAGGTCACCACATCGAATTCTTTTTCCACCAGCTCATTGATGATGTGCCATGACAAATCAGGCGCGCCCTTGAACGGTGGCAAGGTAGGAATGCCCCAGCCTTCATCGGCGTTGTTGTATTGCGCTGCGGCACCGACTGCAAACGTGGGCATTTTGTCGAGGAAGAAGTTCAAACCGTGGTCGTTGTAGAACACCACTGCCACATCGGGCTTGACCTTGCACAACCATTCGTGAATGGGTGGGAAGCCATCAAAGAACGGTTTCCAGTACGGGTCTTGCTGAATGCCTTTGGCGATGGCGCCGCCAATAGAAGGGATGTGGGATGAGGCGAGGCCGCCAACGATATTTGCCATGGTGTGTCTCCTGAATGTTTATTGGTGGGCTGCAGCGCGCAGCTTGGCTTTGAATTCTTCTTTGGTCATGCCGGTTTGGGCAGCGCCCAGGTCTTGCACGTCCAAGCCCAAAATGCCAGCGAACTTGGCAAGGTAATACACATTGCCACCTGCAGCAATCAGGCCCAGCACGTTGCGGGTGCGAATGGCATCGGCTTGCTCTGCATTCAGACCATAGTCCTTCATGTATGCCTCTTCGTCGGCTTTGAAGGCGTTGCGGTTGTCCGCGCTGTTGAAGGAATAGCACATCTTGTTCAGGGCATAGCCCTTTTGTGCTTGGTCACCGTCAAACAAGGTGGTGCCAAAGATAGGCTCAGGTTTGTGGCTCATGGTGTGTCTCCGTGATTGAAGTTGTTCAATGGACTGGAGTGTGAGCTTTTTAAACCATAAAATAAACAAGGCAATACTCATTTGTTCCATGAAAAAATTTAATCATTTGGATTTGGACGGACATCTACTGCATTTGCTCAACACCGTGATTGAGCAAGGCTCCGTCACAGCCGCCGCCAATGCTCTGGGCATCACGCAGTCGGCCGTGAGCCATCAGCTCGACCGCTTGCGCGCCATCGTGGGCGATGCTTTGTTTGTCAAATCAGGGCGCGGCATTGTGCCCACAGCACGCGCCGAAGCTTTGGCGTTACAAGCCCAAGGGCTGCTGACTCAGTTGCAAGGTTTTGTGCACAGCGGTGCGTTTGAACCGGCACGTCTGAGTCAATGCTTCACCATCGCCGCCAACGATTTACAGCGCGATTTATTACTTCCCGGCTTGCTCAACCGCTTGCAAGCGCAAGCCCCAGGCGTGAGCTTGCGCGTCGTGCCATCCGATGTACCCAGCGCTGACATGCTGCGCGCACAAGACTGCCAGCTGGTGATCAGCCCTCGTCCGCCGGATGCCACAGACATCAAACACAAGCGCTTGTTTACCGACAGTTACCGGGTGTTCTACGACCCTCAGGTGCGCAAAGCGCCGCGTTCGCTCAAAGCCTATGAAGCAGCAGAACACATCACCGTGGTGCACCAGCCGCGACGCAGCTTAGACATTGATGAGCTGTTGCTGAAAAAAGGCGTACAACGCCGCTTTGCCGCGACACTCAGCAGTTTTGCTGGCGTGGCCGCATTTGTGGCTGGTACAGATCGCTTGGCCACCCTGCCCGGTTTGTTGCGTCAAAGTTTGTTACGCGGATTGGCCGATGCGCCCGTACCTTTCGACACACCCGACATGCCCATGTATGCGATTTGGCATGTGCGGCATCAGCAAGATCCGGTGCATATTTGGCTGCGGGAGCAGTTGTTTGCACGCTGACACAGCGCATGGTTTGCTTTCAGCGCGGCGCGAAAAAATCCATATTGCAAAACGCTTCCAGCGAGATGATGGGGCAAGCGCTCATCCGCTCAAACTCAGCAGCAATGGCCAACAAATCACGATCACCAGATACCAGCACTTTCGCTTTTCCTACCAAGGCGAGATGCATAAACGCCAGGTCAAATGCATCGCGGCACGCGGGCACTGATGGTGGCGGCTGTGGAATGCGCACGGTTTGAACATAAGGCAAATAGTCGGCCAACAACTCCTGTTGCTCCAGCGAGGACAAGCGAAACTTGGGATAGCTCAACACACGAACCAACTCTTGCACCGTGGCTGTGCTGGCCAAGGGCAGCACAAGTCCGCGCTGCCAAGCCTGGCGTACTTGCCCTGCGATACCACTGCGAAACACCAAGGCGGACAACACCACATTGGTATCTAGCACCACACGAACAGCACCACTCATTTTTTGGATTGAGCTTTTTTTGGAACAGCCTTCTTGGGTTTGGCTGGGTTGGCGTCATAGGCCATGGACGACTCATTGACCATGGCTGGCACTTGCGCAGGTGCTCTCGCCCACGCCACGGCTGCACCGATGTCTTGGTCTGTGAGGTCGAGTTCGGCCAGTTTGGCACGCACCGCATCACCACGTTGAATACGCACAGGCGTCAGGATGAGTTGTCCTTCTCGCGCCTCAACATCAAAGTATTCGGTTGCCCCGACGGCTTGAACCAAGCTTTTGGGCAGGGTGAGCTGATTTTTAGCAGTGATTTTGGCAAGCATGGGTTTTAAAGAAAGTAAGGAATCATTACTTTACTTCAAACACCTCAGTTAATCCATCAGTGTGAATCAAAATTCTTCCGTATCCACCTCAACCGTCGCCTGCGCGTTGTAGCGCGCCCCTTTGACGGTGTGTTGATTGATCAGCGCTTCCAAGCGCTGCATCTGGTCAGTGGTCAGCGCCACATTCACAGCCGCCATGTCGTCTTCCAGGTGATGGATATTCTGGGTGCCGGGGATAGGGATGAGTTTGCTGTTTTTGTGCAGCAACCAGGCCAAGGCCAGCTGTGCCGGTGTGCAACCCACCTCTTGCGCAATCGCCAGGTAGCCAGGCAACAACTGCAAATTCGTGGCATAGGTATCGGCCGCAAAGCGCGGCATGGTACGGCGAATGTCGTTGCTCACCAAACCGCTCACATCACGCAAATCACCACACAAAAAGCCGCGCGCCACCGGGCTGAAGGCGACAAAGGTCACGCCCAACTCCTCACAGGCCTGAAGCACGGCAATTTCAGGATTGCGCGTCCACAGCGAGTACTCGGTTTGCAAGGCCGCAATCGGGTGCACCGCATGGGCTTTGCGCAGCGTGGTGGCCGACACCTCGCTCAACCCAATGCTACGCACCTTGCCTGCGCGCACCAGGTCGCTCATGGCGCCCACGCTGTCTTCGATGGGCACTTGCTTGTCCCAGCGGTGCAGGTAATACAGGTCAATCACATCGGTGCCCAGGCGGCTCAAACTGTCTTCGCAGTTTTGGCGAATCGCTTCAGGACGCCCGTTGATCACACGCTTGACGCCATCGGGAAACGTCACACCCGCCATGCCGCCTTTGCTGCACAGCGTGATCTGTTGACGATGCGCCTTCAAGGCCTTGCCCACCAACGACTCGTTGGCACCAAAGCCATACAGCGCCGCGGTGTCAAACAGGGTCACGCCCAAGTCGAGGGCACGATGCAACAAAGCCTCCCCCACTTCCGGCGCAGGCGGTGCGCCATAGGCGTGGCTCAGGTTCATACAGCCAAGGCCGATGGCTGATACGGTGAAAGGACCGAGTTGACGTTGTTGCATGGCAGATTTTCCTTAAGCGTTGAGTTGCAACTCCAACTCGTGCAGCACCTTGTAGCAAGGCAGCACTTGCGCAACGCTCGAATTGGGCTCACGGCCTTCTTTGATGGCAGCAAAGAACTCACGGTCTTGCAACTCGATGCCGTTCATCGACACCGCGACTTTAGACACATCGATTTGCTCTTCCTTGCCGGTGTACAGGTCGTCGTAACGGGCCAGGTAGGTACCGGTGTCGCCGATGTAGCGGAAGTAGGTGCCCAAGGGGCCGTCGTTGTTGAAGCTCAGCGACAAGGTGCAGATTGCACCATTGGCAGCCTTCAACTGTATGCTCATGTCCATCGCAATACCCAATGTTGGGTGGATGGGACCTTGCACCGCATTGGCTTTGACGATGGGACTGCCAGCTTGGTAAGCGAACAAATCCACCGTATGCGCAGCGTGGTGCCACAGCAAATGGTCAGTCCAGCTGCGGGCTTGGCCCAGAGCGTTCATGTTGGTGCGGCGGAAGAAGTAGGTTTGCACATCCATTTGTTGGATATTGAATTCGCCTGCTTTGATTTTGTTGTGCACCCATTGGTGGCTGGGGTTGAAACGACGGGTATGACCACACATCGCGACCAAACCTTTTTCTTTGGCCACGCGCACCACTTCGTCAGCGTCTTTCCAGCTGTCGGCCAAGGGAATTTCCACTTGCACGTGTTTACCTGCTTTCAAGCAAGCCAAGCTTTGTGCGGCGTGCATTTGCGTAGGGGTACACAAAATCACGGCGTCTACTTCGGGCAAAGCCAGGCTGTCGGCCAAGTCGGTGGTGACATGCTTGATGCCGTATTTGTCGGCCACTTCTTTAGTTTTTTCCAGATCACGGCTGATCAGCGAAACGACTTCTACGCCGTCGATGTTTTTGATGCCGTCCAAGTGCTTGATGCCGAAGGCTCCTGCGCCAGCCAAGGCGACTTTGATGGTTTTGCTCATATTGATTTCCTCTTATGCGTTTTCAAGAATGGCGTGGCCGACAGCTGTGTTCGATGCAGGCACATGGTAGAAGCGGTGCTTCAATTTGGGCGCTGGGCCTGTGGCTTTGCCGTTTTGGATGTCAGACATCGCACCGCGTGCGATGAGCCACATCACCAACTCAATGCCTTCGCTACCGGCTTCGCGCACGTAGTCGATGTGCGGCACGGCCGCGCAAG